>Ga0335074_10005944_pt1 | contig 16894 bp, 16 predicted proteins | sample Lox_Sample_23_FD_206715 | JGI IMG/M metagenome (GOLD analysis project Ga0335074, IMG submission 206715) | Soil microbial communities from Loxahatchee National Wildlife Refuge, Florida, United States - Lox_Sample_2.3 | ecosystem: Environmental > Terrestrial > Soil > Wetlands | place: USA...
CGAAGGCAACTGTCCACTGCTTAGACATATGTGTACCATACCATAGATTGCATTGCAGAGATAGTGCGTGGAGCGTTTGGGCCAATTGGAATCTCTGCTTCGGTGCATCTACCACACTTTTCCACATGTATAAAGAAATGTCGTACCATAGAGGCTCGGATTGCCTCCTATGAGTATGCAGCTTTGATTTTCATATCATCCAGCTATGCTATGGAACGCCTCTCGCCACCAGCCAGCCATCTAGCCCATGATTCACAGATGCCATTTACAGAGCACCATTAATAAAGCAACATACAGAGCAACACCACCAAACCACGAAGAAGTCATTGATAGCTCTAACCCATCAGCTCCACCCCGCCTCTCACAACTCCTATCGCTCCCGGCCACCTACTGTACTTGCCCCCAGAAATAATTTGCAAAATCTGCTAGCTCATTTGCGGTAAATGTAAAGTCGGTTTCTGGTGCTGTAGGATTCCGCAGAAATATTTTGTTGAAATTTAGAACTAGGGGCGCTCCAGTAACCTCATTTAGCGTAATTGCTCCAGCAGCATTTGGCCTGATAGTAATCTCTTGCATCATCATCGGAATTTGGGCAGGATTCGATCTAGTTACTGGCCTTCCTGGTGGTCGATCAGCATTCTCCCACCTTTCGATATGCAAAACCTTGTCCTCTGGCTGTATTGAGATGATAATCACGATCTCCACCTTGTCTCCATTGGGTCCAGAGTATGAGAGCCACAACTTTGCATCAACTTTAAGCCTCGCTAGTGATTCTGATAATCCAGCCTCGATCATGATCGTTGGCAAGTCAGTTTCTCTAACTCGGGAAGCAGGTTTGAAAGATGTGTCGCCCTCTTTTGAAGACGAAGGGCCCTTAAATCGTGTTGCAGCAACAGGGCAAAGTTCATGCCAAGGCATTCCCATCATAATCATTTTTTGGATTATCATTAAGCCGAATTCCGCATGTGAAAATTCGTGTTTCCCTGCGGGCATCAATTTAATGACTAACAGATTGATGTCCTTGTAATAAGTCACACGGGCGTACTTTGGGAGCACATCGTCTATCTCAGCCAAGTCGGTTTGAGTAACACCGCGGAAGATAAGATACTGCCGTTTTGATTCACCCGCTATCAACTTATCAGCCTGTAAGTTGATAGCTTTTAGAACTTGTGTAATATCCTTGAGCTGACAAATATCGACATTTCTTAATCCCTCCAGAGCTAAGACCTCTGCAGGCGACGCAGATGCACTAGACGAGGATGGCGATCTCGACATTGCGATAGAACCAGCTGTCGGCGATGTAGCTGCAGTTGTATTACTAGCTGGGGATGCCGATTTCGACATTGCAAAAGCAGAGCTGTTCTTCCTTCCTGAGTCCCCCCAAGCCATTGCCATTGTAGCTGCTAACTAGGAGAGAGCACACCGTAAAGATGGTGACGGATGTGAGCCAAAGGGCGAGGAAGAAAGGGATCGAGCAGGCTAGAAAGGTTGAGAGGTCACCTGTTAGCTGCGATAACAGGTGTGGAGGTTGCAGTAGAACAAGATGCAAACGTACCTGAGGTGATATTGGAACAGAGAATCGAAGAGAGAGGCTATTCGAGGTGTTATTCCTTTGTGAGGTGGTTCCTTTGCAAAGTGACGTGATGATGTGGTGAGTCATGGCGGTCAGGCGGCAAAACCCCACGCCACAGCCCTACGGCCACTCACCCAAACCCTGAAGATTAGCGACTCATACCCTTAAGTCGGATATTTTTCTGAATGGTTCGAGTAAAATCCCCTGAAGAGTCGCAATCCATAAGGGGCTTCAGTTTGACTTCAAGTTCAGGGGCTAAACAAAGGAAAGTTATCCCTTCCACAAAGGGTCCATGCATCTTGAATTGTACGATGATTTTATGCATACTCTAGACGCGATAGAGGTAATGGAATCTCTTCCTCATAGAAACAAGAGATCCTCCGATGCCTGCGCAACACACTTTCCTGTTGCCTGAAAAAGTCGGACGATGTTCATTAAATGGAATGTCTGCGACTCGAATTGACTCTGAAAGTGCGATATCACGGCGCACTTATGCTTCCTACCGGGCTATTGCTTTATAATTTGAGCCGCATAAGGTTTATCAGGTCATAGTGAAAGATCATGGCAATTCGGTCTAAAAGATCACCAGCCATTTCGTCATGAGGCATGTGCAAAATAGGGCTGTGCTAGTTACGCAAACAAAAAAATATCATACTGCTACAGTAAGTTTGGCATTAGGTTCTAGGCCATTCAAAACTCATCCAGTAATGGATGATTTTCTCTACAACCCGTGGTTTCCTAGCGCGCCAAAGATTTCTTCTGCCAGGACTGAGTAGATACAAGCGGCAGCTCACTCAATTGGCTATCAACAATCTTCCGAAATCTTAATGCAAAAAAATATCCTTGTGACTTGGAAACGACTATTTCACCGTGAACGGGTAGGATGGATCGAAGTGAGCTGCCTACCTTGACTCCACATCGAAAGAACTGGAGGCCGCAACGCGTTGTATCCAACCTTAGCCACAAATACGTGTGCCTCTCCATCCTTATTTACTACAGTTGGTGTAGATGTCGCGAGCCTGTTCAGCTCAAACGTGTGCTTGGAATTTCCTATAGGGCGACGTGAATTATTGCAATGTTAGGATTTAACTCATAATTACAGCACACAGCATCGACTGGGTTTCGCACCACATCGCCCGTTTCGGTGGCTCGCCCATCAACATAACCCTCTACGGCGAATCCGCCAGCTCGACCTCCATCAACGCACAAATTCACTCTCTCCTGCCAGCTCAATATCAACGCGCAATCCTCCAATTCTGAACCACGGGAATCTCACTCCTCACAAACCACCGCGGTAAAATCCGAACACCGCATTGCCGTCAAATCGCATTTCTCCGTCACCACCTTCTCGGAACTAGAACGTGTTCCCTATATAGTCTTACTTGGGGCATACGAAGCTTGCGATCCACGGGAGGAAGTAGCGTCTGCATTGAATGATTTGCTAGGTGATATGAGCTGGTATGAAGCAACACACGATTTCTGCTATCGCGCTCGTTCTCACGGCATCAAGGTTTACGAATACACATTCGATCAACATCAGTCATGCTCTAGCAGTTTCAAAGGCACAGGAGGCCATTCACTTGACTTAGCATACATGCATGACGATCCAGCTATTTTTACCGCCATAACCACTGCAGGTCAAGAGATGATGGCACAGAAACAGTTACTGAGGGATTGGATCCTTTTCGCGAATGGAAGGGGCCCTTAGGAGTTAGGCAAAGTGAGGGGGTTTTGGTCCGGAGGGAAAGGTGGGAGTGTTGGAGCCAGAGAAGTTTTTACGGGAGAGGAGGAGGGAATATGGATAACAGGCGTAGGAGGAGTCTACGTTTGAGGAGCAGGAATACATTGCGGGCTTTGCATCCCGCATTTGGCGGGATTGATTGGGATGGGCCGAGGGAAGCCAAATATGCCACGTAACAGAAGACATTCTATCTCCCTGCAGACGGGTGGCTGAAGTGGTAACAACCAATACTAGCATCAAACATATTTCGCACCCTAGCCTTCTTCCTTTTCACTCCGCAGTACTATCTGAGACCTTCCTAGCCGCGCCTCCCCTGGCCTCCGCTTCGTACTCTGCCTCTTCATCGCAACAGTCTTTAAGACTTTCTCGTCAAGCTTATTAAGACTCGCACAAGGACCAGCAGTAGTAAAAAGGACCTTCAAACGCTTGCTAATTCTACTGCAGGGATCGCACTTATTAGCTTGATTGCTCAAGACATTTACCAGACTACTAATGTATTGGTTGTACTGTTCACTCTCCAAACGCTCGACGCCGTCAATGATGACAAATAACGTTGAGGGTGCATTGAGTAAAAGTTCTGAAAAGGTCGATATAGCCTTGTCCCATGTCTCGATTGTGCCGTCTAGCTCCTGGAACCGAGCACTGCTAAAACTCAAGGGTTCCTCATCTAAAGCATCCATCTGGTCGGTGAGTTGGCGGATGAGCGAGTAAAGTGCACTAATTATCGAAGCTTCTTTCTGTTTGACTGACCAGCCACAGAAGAGGTGTATAAGAGGAAAATCGAGGTTGGACGCAGTTCTCACTACACTAGCAGATATCGCAGATGTGGCTGATGGATATTTCATCTCAGAAATACCGCCAATTCTTAATAACCCGGAACCAGGAGCAATACTCCAGTCTCGAATTGCTGATACGACGTTGTTCTCGAAATAAACGGGTGCAGATCCCATAGTATTAGTAGGGCTTATACAATCTAGTATGTGAGTATCGAGATCTTGGGATGCCGCTTGAAGTTCGTCCTTTAAAGGGTACGGATGAGCTCCATTTTTGCCGGGATAGAGCCTTCTATTGGGGATTGTTGAAACTGATAGTGTTTGAATACCAGGCGATGTAACAATATCCTGAATTTGCGTTATGGAACTGTCTGATTATTTTTAGTGAGAAGTGTTTAATTGAGATATACTAGATGCCATGACTTACCTTTGATTTCGCTACAGCCTTCTTGAGTCTTTTGGTCCCAGGGAAAGGAAGCAGCGTAGAATGGAGCCTGAGACACTTGTAGCTCTCGAAAGTTTCTTCTCTCCTCTTCTTGCGTGATTAAGATGCGATCAAGCTTCTTATTCATATTTCTTGTTATATGAATAATATCTGTCGTCTTTGCATGATGTCCGACATTTCCCCTCGTGTGAATCTTCTCAGCTCTCAGTTTTACGTTGCCCAGTAAATCAGAGAATTTGTCGTAGAAATTCTGGTCAAAGCTTTTGCCGAGTCTCTGTAGCCTCGTCGCTTTGTACCAGAGCATTGATTCTCGTAGAAAGAGGAAAACGGTCGCGTAAAGCTGGCGGACCGCCTCTCGCATGTCAGAAGTATTGACCAGCTTAGCGTGTTGGACGGACGGGTGAATGTAGTCCCCAATCTCGGCAAGGGCTTTACTGAGGCCTTCCATAGTCTTGCGATAATTTTCTGACGCCTAATACCCTGTCATACAGTGATCTATGAATTGATATAGGATGTCTTCTATACTAACCTTTAGGAGGGTTTTTACTGTACCACAAAAAATGCTTAGGTATTGGCTTTGATTTGGCAGGACTTCGAGTATAGTTGAATGAGAGCTTAGGCTGCTACAGAACTTGTCGAAGTATCGCCGAGTTTTTCCATGGCTTTCGTCCAATTTGTTTGCGGCCAACCGGACAGAATCTTTCAAGTCATCTATAGTAACATCTTTCCGCCATTCTAGGGGATTTGCCTTCTTTGCGTAAGTCGCGCTCTTCTTGTCTTGCGATGCTTCTGAGAATGCTGCCCAGGCTTCCTTTAGTAATTCATACTCGTCGGAGATCAACATCTTTGATGGGCAGCTATCAGTGAATGCTCATCAGCTTTTGCTTGCTAGAAAATTTTGGTGTGGATAAATTTACTCTTCATCACTGTTTGTATCCTCGTAGTATGACCTCCATAGGCTAACATGGTCCGCTACTTGCTCTGGTTGACTTTGACTTTGTGAGAGTTCATCGGTGTGAGGCTGCAGGGTTGTCGCGTTTTGGCCTAAGGGTTGAACAGTACCTATTCCTTTGCTATAATCTGCACGCCTTCGCTCCTCAAGATTCATAGCTCAATCGTCTATAAGGGATTTACCGGGTAGCTAAGCAAGATTGCATAATTGGCTTCGTCGACAATCAAGTGTCGTGGAAAGTGCGAAAGACGCATATAATAATTCATTCTAGGCAACCATACTAGGATTACCACGTTCTCCAGCATCGCCTCCAATTATTCTTTATTCGTCTCCTTTCAGCGAATACTGTGGTGACAGCTGGCACGTTGAGTTCTCGGTGACAGTTCATCCATTGAACAGCCACGATTTGAGCAATGGTTGAAAAGCACCCAGTTGCCTGTGATAGTGGATTCGCTGGTGAATGGCTGCCATAACGCCACACAAAACCAATACGAGCATCCTTGTTCTTCGCTGCCCAAGGCAGACTCCTCTATTCTGTATGAGGCGCAGCACTTCATCATGATCCCGGTGGGTGCCGCCAATTGAAAATTTGTGCCAATCATAAGGTAGAAACTTGATAGTCTTCTACAGCTATCCTGCCGGTATGAATACTGTAACGTGCCTCTTTTCTTTATTCGGTCTTCTAACCTCATAATTTCTTACTACACGCCTAAGCACTTCCATATTCATCCTCACCAGCACAGCTCATTGTAAGATTGTTTCCATTAAGATAACCCTTTTTTCGTGACCTTCATCTCCCCATCCTCCATTTCGTCCTTGCGAAATGGCTTCCCAACAGGATGGCAAAGATTTACAAGGTCCATTGGACTCAGATCCTCAAGTATAATCACCAAATTATATCCTCTGAATATGAATACTCAAATATACAGGTCTCATCTTCATCAACGGAAAAATTATATTCCAAAGAAAGTCTAGAGCCTCTTAGTAGGGATACCCAACGGGTTCAATCGGCAAAATCAGAATTCGATAATAACACCCATTCGACAAGTATCTCCCTCTCAAAGACCGCTGGTCTGCTTCCAAAGATACTTTATCACCGCATCTGCAAAGACGATCAAGGCACTATTGTGGAGAATATTGAGAGCCCTGAACCGATACCAGCAAGCGATACTGGAGCCTCAAAAACCCTTACAGATCAGACCGTATTGGAAGTCCTTACTACCAGGGTGTCAAGGAAATTCACTCCTCTTGGGACAAAAAACGTAAAAACTGAGATAAAGATCTATTCTCTACACCTCATTAATGTTTTACGAGACATAGTACAATACTGGCCTGGTTTGAACTTGCTCGACCACCCCGTGGTAATTGAAGAACCGTACGCAGTATTGATACACCACTTAAATGCCCTGGAAGCTTACAGGAGCGATCATCCCATATGCCATTCTCCAGAGTACATGGAACTGTGCAACGATCATATCAATGTCTTGTTAGGCCTCCTAGATAAAACAAGTGGTGATGAAGTACGATTGGAGCGGCAGCGGCATCAGAAATCCCCGCCAATGGCAACATTTGCGAATCTTTGGATGCTATTCAAGCCAGGTCAGGATGTATACATCAAAGAAAGAGAAGCCAAGGCCGCCATCCCTATGAGAGTTGGATCCGTATCTGAGTCCATACAGTGGAACACCAGGACCTCTAAAAGGGTTATTGCAGAACAAAGTAGCTTCTTCAATCCGATCTTCTGTGTTTCAGGTTGGGGCATCGGTTGCAAGGGTACAGAGATGAGCACACAACTTCGACGAGGCGATATCGAGCATTTCGAAGGCGAAAAGGAGATTCTCTCATTAAGTGCGTACCCTAAAGAGTTCCATGGCAATCCCGATTACGAACAGGAGCTCCAAAGAAGAGGACAGAAGTACTGGGAGTTGTGTGAACCTGCGTATAGACACTACGACGGTGCCACGGTTGCAGACCGAGGCCAATCACGAATACAGGTTCGTATATTCACCTCCACAGCATGATGTACCCTTGAATGTATCTATAAATCCACGATTTCACCGGAGCTATCAAATATTCATCATTAAATTATACTCGGCTTACGGTTTAAGCAAGCTCAACGGGCGTATCGTTATCGATTTCAATTCTTATATCAAATATAAATACATGAAAGATGAGGACAACGACGAAGACTATAACTTTTATGACGTTCCTAGCATTTGGAGAGAGGTTCCATCACCTCGGGGATGCGAATGCGAGCCTTGTACTGCTTCAATTTACGGAAAGACGCGACAGCCTCCCGTGTTTGACTCTATCAACGTCAGCCATGCTAAAACACTTGGCGACCCTCAGATGCACTTCCTTAGTGATTACATTCTTCGGGGCTATGCTCTTAAAGAGCAGAAGTTTTGTGAGTACAGCTACTGTGAATTAAGCCTTTGGAGATTACAGCTTACTGCTAAGTCCCAGTGTCCTTCCATATTGATCGAGTTCATGATCTTAGAGTTGAAGAAGCACCATTTGACAACTTGATTCTACCAGAAGATATTAAACAAACTATACAGTCTGTTGCTTGGAGTTACAAGCAGCCTGGGGTCGAGGTGAAAGCATGGTCTGCAGATTTCATAAAGGAGAAAGGAGAAGGTCAGATATTTTTGTTGCATGGGACCCCAGGGGTTGGAAAAACATGCACAGCAGGTATTTCTTTTACCGAACTTGTGGGTATTGAAAGTTTTACTTAATTGGTCATATAGAAATTGTCGCAGATTACATAAAGCGCCCTTTGCTACCACTAACTTGTGGCGATATGGGCATTACAGCATCGGATGTGCAAGGGAACATTAACAAATATTTCGAGCTTGGTGAGCTTTGGGGTGCTGTAATTTTAATGGACGAGGCCGATATCTACCTTGAGCAGCGTGCATCAGATCAACTTGAGAGGAATAGTCTTGTCTCAGGTAGGTCATTTTTGCAACCTTGCTTACGTTCGAATGTCTGTTAACACAGCATTTACAGTGTTCCTCAGGGCATTGGAATACTTCAAGGGGATCTTGTTCATCACTACAAACCGCGTTGGAACCTTTGATGACGCTTTTATCTCCCGTATCCATGTATCTCTCTACTATCCTCCGCTAGTAGATCGTGATCGTATTTTGATCTGGGAAAGTAACTTTCGCAGGCTTGAGAAAGATACGGCAATCAAGATTCCAGAGGCTACAAGGATCTATACAAGATATGATGAGGGGTTGAGGCTTATTAAGTGGAATGGCCGTGAGATCCGAAATGGTTCGTACTTTTATGAGCCCTCACTACTAAGAGTCTCAAATTATACTAACACTACTATCAGCCTTTCAGACAGCAATAGCTCTCGCGAAGAAGGAGGCCAGCGATAAAAAGATGACGGACATTGTTCTTGAGGCAAAGCATATCGAAGCAGTGGTTAAGACGTCCCGGTTATTCAAAGCATATATTAACGAAGTCCACGACAATCTAGACGAGGGCGGTAGAGCGAGAAGAAACCAGGCTCGGGCAGACAATTTTTCACCAGAAACTGAAAGATAAGGTCTTAGAGTTGCCATTTTTAGGTTGAAGAACAAGGATAGTGTTTATTTTATCTTCTCATGATTCAGAACAAGCAGAAGCATTAATGGCAATGCTACCATACATTCACTTATGGCGGTATAGAATGATACAAATAGCTGATATCAACGCTTAAATATGTGGGGGTGCTTTATTGCCTCTTTGCCCGCCAAATTGCCTAATCCAAATATTACGATGTTGACTAGTAGATTGCATTGCACGATTGTGTATGGGCAATAGAGGAGGCGTTTTACTTACTGTACTGAGAAAATAGGACATGTCTGCACTAACACAGGTGCCTCGATTTTCTACCGTTCTCAAAGGTGGTAACAGGCAACCTTCGTTACTCACATTACCAAAATGTAACAAATCGACCCTTTTCTAGAGATCTCTTGCTTCCAGACCGTATTTAAGAATCATTCATTCAAGAATAGTAAATAGTGCTTACTAATTAGTAGGAAAATCAAGCGTGATTATAACATTGCTCTTAGCAATGTAGTGCGAAGAGTTTAGTGAGCGTGGTCTATAATACAAGCATTTTAGCGTGTATTATCGCTGAACTTTCAGCGAAGTGATCATTAATTCTGTGCGTGCGCATACCATTGCCTGAACTTCAACATTTCTACGCCAGAGCCTTTATTACAAACACGCTAACCAATAAATCTATAACTGTATAGCGCTTAAAACTTTGCCTCTTAGACTAAAAAGGGCTAATAAGGAAGGACATAAAACTTTATCTTAGTTTCTGTTGCAAAGCAAAACTAAAGATTAATAGTGCTATAATTAAGAGTGAAACTAAGGTAGTGTAGTAGAGTTTAAACAGCCTATATGTGCCGCTGCAGTTTGTATTTACCTTTAAAGCGTTTTAAGGCACAAATCCCTTTATGCAGTAGCGTTTAAAGACCTTAAGATAGTAAAATAGTACTATTTAAGGGGGGGTTATATGCAAGTTACGCCTATGCCACCGACATCCAATACGAGAGTAGGTTTACTACGCCAGGGGGTTGTTATCCTAGAGGAGGGTGTTTGATGCTAGTTTATTTGGTATGCCATGACGTCTGAGTGGAGGACACTAAGTGGGGTGCTCTGGCGCTAAAAGTTTGGCGGACACTGTACGATACCTCGTTGTGGGGGAAACACTATCTTCCTCAGTCGTCCGATAATGCCCGTAACTCGGTAATTTTAAGCCCAACTTATCTTCTAGAAAGATCAAAGAAGCTACAATGTCTGGCAATGGCCACTAAAAGTTCAAGCATAACATGATTTTGGGTTGTGGGAAATCCCGAGACGAGAAGAGCCGGGTGGGATCGGCCCTTGCAGATGCGGGGTAGTTGGTATGTACTGTCAGTCGTCTTACGACAGCAAAACTGCTTACTCTTATGTTACTCTTGCCCAGTCTAACGCAGGATGGCTAACCTGTGGGAAAAAACCGAGTCATGCAGCAACAACAAAAGTGCTGTCATGCCCAATCTTTTCCATTCTGCTCATACTGTTGTTCTGCCGCAGCTCAATCGACTCTCTCGTAGTTGGCTACGGGGTCCAACATGAAACAACAATCCGCAAGATGGATGCCGACACAGAAGTCACGATAGTGATAACATGGGTCTTCACGTGGCTCGCTGAGGCGCTCATGGCCTTGCGCCTTCTCATGCGCAAGCTGCGAAAGCAAGATTTCAACATTAGCGACTATTTCACTATTGCGGCAATGGCTTTCTTGATAGTAAGGCTGGCGATGGTGCATGTTGTATTAATATGGGGCACGAACAATCTCACGGCTGCCTATAGAGAGTCCCACACGTTCACAGCGCAAGAGATCTACCAACTGGAGATAGGGAGCAAGTTGACGCTCGCTGTGAGAGCAGTGTATAATGTGTAGTAAGTTATCCGAAGAAAAATAAAAGAGAAGACTCCAGGCTCCAGTACGATTCTGACGTTTTGTATTTCGTGATACAGTGCCTGGTTGCAAAAAGGCGTTGTCATGTTTCTATATAAACGAATGTTTCATACCCTTCCTTGGATGGATAGACCCATGAAGATTTACTGGCTCATCTTATTTGCTACGTTTGTTGTCGCTCAAGTAACGACGTTCACGGAATGCCATCCTTTCTATCTGTATTGGCAAGTCATACCGGATCCCGGTACGTACAGTGTGACTGGTTAATGCTGTGGTGATATTAATCCCGATATATAGGCGTTTGTACTGAAGCACTTACACAATTACTTGTCCTTGGCCTCGTCACCATCATCACCGATGTCATGCTCATTATTCTTCCAATGCCTACGCTATTCAGAGTCCAACGCTCTTTCAAACTGTATGTAACCTTTCTTATTCATGATTCATCTGCGACTGCCTCTAGGCGCATAGAGTTCGAGGCGGAGCTAATAGTAACCCGTCACACTAGAAAGCTTCAACTAATCGGCCTCTTCTCCATCGGCTTCATCCTCGTCGCCATGACCATCGCACGCCTCGACGAAAACTTCACAAGCGGCGCCCTCCAAGTTAACCGCACAGTTTGGGCATCCGTAGAAGCATTCGCATCCGCCTTCGTAGCCAACATGCCGACCCTTTATACACTGCGAAGACGACCAAACAGTCCTGATGATACATTGGCGTCGAGGACCTCTGTACATCCGGAGTCGGGAGAGGAGAGAGGCATTCGAGTGACTAGAAGTGTCGAGTTGGATGTGCAATATGAAAATCCTACATTTCCGAAGCGTGCAATACTATCGGGTTGCGGAGATCCTTGGGAGAAGCGGTTGAGTGATGAAGAATTGATACAGACTACTGTGCATTTTAATTAGTACCATAAGAATAATTTCACGAATTTACGAATCAAACCCATTGATTTCAGAAGTTTCCTTCGTTGAAAGTGTAGAATGCCCTGTGAGGAGAACCAATCCTCACTTTCCAAATCATCAACTCATCTTGAGCCACATTCGGGTCATTGAGCCCTTCCGCACTCGCAAGCCTCGCCGTTCTCCAGGAAACCAAGGCCTGAAAGAGAAGCACAAAGCCAAGAACGACATATGGGATCAACAACCATCTCCCCACTTTCTGTATAGTACCCTCAGATCAATAAAATTTTAAAACCTGTCAAGGGAACCAAAATATCCCCTTTCCTTACAATATTCGTTAATAGTCTCATAATCCTCCCCTTCCGCAAACGGCCGGACCTGAGAGCTCCAGCTGTCAAGGATGCAGTGGCCATCCACGTATTGTCTCCCCTCGTCATCAGGAGTAGCAGCACCTCCAAAAATAAATATACTGCTATTATAAAATTATATAAAAGAGAAGATAAGCGCCGCTATGCCGATTCCGATGCAGATTGCGTCAAGGAGGGTCGCCGTGGTGTTGCAGGTGTCGAAGGAGTATGTCTGTGCGAGTCACATTCAAGTCAGCCAAAGCCCCAATCGAAATCACAATATCAAGAGCCGGGGAGTGGGTTAGGGGGTCAGGGAAAATGGCCGGACGAGTAGAGATGAACACACGTTGAACGTCAGCGGGGTGCGCTTGAGCACCAACAACACAACGAGCAAGCCGTCGAGCACGCCCCCGCAGACCAGTCTGCTATGATCACGATACAATCCCCCTGCTGCAAGTAGTAAGGGAGATGGGCAATCATGTACGTCGCTTGCCTGGCGGCGGAGAGAGTCAATGTGCTCGTGGGGTCGGGTTTGAAAAGCTAGCCCGTGATGAATCCCAGGAGGACGATAGAGAGGACGATAACGATCGCGGCCGCCGCCAGGCGGTTGGTTTAGAGATAGGTCATCGTGAAGGTTATTCACGCGCAGAGCAGCGTGTGAGGGATTCGCGAGCTTTATATAGCTAGTATCGCATCAAGAGGGTTTTTCGTGGCTCTCAGCCGTAATTGAGACTACCGCAGAGCATCGCAGGGAGCTCGTGGTCATGTTGTAAGGGTAGTAGTCACCATAGGCACGTATGTTGTGAGGATGGTGGCCGTGGAGAGTTCATTGGTGAAGTACCGAAGCGAAAGCAAACGAGTCCTTCTAATCGAGCTTAGCGGACGATCAAATGTGGATCTTGGTACCTGACGTAGAATTGCGAGATTGATAATAACGTCCGTCCCTGCGTGCCGAAAAATCCCTATTGTTTACAGGTCTTAAATTTCTCTCTTACAAGTATATAAAGTTATAGTTAGTGTGCTATTATTCTTTAGCTATTTTTCTATAAGGACTCAGTTTGCAGTAAGAAAATACTATAGTCTTGGTTATGCTGTCGATCGTCCCGTCAACGGCGTCGAAAGCCGTTCCGGCTATCCTCCCCTGCTCTATTACGAATATCGGCCTGTATCTAAATTGCGGGGTATAATCCAAAGCTTCTATTAAGAAGGAACAATGCCTCCAAGCTTTAAAGATACAAAGAGTAGAAAATCTATATGCCGAGTTTATCCGGAGAAAGGGGGGAGGACACAAAACGCTGAGCGAATTTATTACGTAGCAAATTATATAAAGTGTGGCGTTCTTCTAGAAACTTCTATAAGCTGCTGCGTACCTGCTTCCGCTCTACTTTGGAGCGCCAATATACAGGTTCTCCCTTACGGGATGCGCCTCAGTGATAGAAAGACGATGCATGGCTCGATTGCGCATCAGACTCGCTTGAAATAATCCAGACAACCTCCATGATTTTCTGTAGTGGCTGGCCGTGATCAATTGGCCTGGCGCGCTCGAAGCGGTGATGCACAACCACGCCATGCCGTGAGGCTGTCGTCCAGCTGGGCTGTACGGGCTCGAACCTCGATCCAACCTTTACTTCCTATTCAACAAATGCATGGTTCTACAACAACTGTTCACCGATATTCTCATGTTCAGACATTCTCCCCGGTCCTATCTAAATAATGCGCCTCCTACAATACAACAACGATGGCGAGTTTAGCCTCACCAAGGACTTTGTTAGCAGCGAAATTCCCGAATATGCTATCCTTTCGCACACATGGGGGGCAGATACAGAAGAGGTCACATACAGAGACCTGATAGATGGCACTGGGAAGAACAAGGCTGGATACGAGAAGATTCGGTTCTGCGGAGAACAGGCCAGACGCGATCGGTTGGAATACTTCTGGGTGGACACCTGTTGCATCAACAAGGCAAACTACGCTGAGCTCCAGTATGCTCTCAACTCCATGTTCTGCTGGTACCGCAACGCAACTCGATGCTATGTCTATTTGTCGGATGTTCCTAGCCCTCCCTTAGGCATCAATGCTGAGTTCAATCCACAGTCGTGGGATTCGGAATTTTGGAAAAGCAGATGGTTCACCAGGGGATGGACGCTCCAAGAGCTTCTTGCCCCTCGTTCCGTCGAATTTTTCTCCCGCGAACGCGTGCGACTAGGTGACAAAAACGAACTAAAGCAACAAATTCAAGGAATAACAAGTGTTCCTACCTCAGCGCTCCAAGGAGCCCCTTTATCTCGGTTCAGTGTGGATGAGCGATTTTCGTGGATGGAACGCCGCCAGACAACTCTCGAGGTAGATAGAGTGTACTCATTGCTAGGCATTCTTGACGTAAAAATGACCCTTTTCAAAGACTCAGAAGCAGCGACTGCCTTTGGACGGCTCCGGGAGGTCATCGACAAGCGGGAAAAATGTGTCCAAGACTTACGCCTTACCGATCCCCGCCATGATAAGAAGCGTATTGAGGACACCAAAGGTGGCTTACTAGAGGGCTCATACCGCTGGATCATTGGAAACTCTGAGTTCAAACAATGGCGCAACAACCAGATGAGCCCACTTCTATGGATCAAGGGCGATCCCGGCAAAGGCAAGACGATGCTGCTCTGCGGCATTATCAATGAGCTGAGCAAATCGACATTCGACAAGGCTCTTTTGTCCTACTTCTTCTGCCAAGCTACCGACTCGCGAATCAACAGCGCCACTGCTGTGCTACGAGGTCTAATATATATGCTTGTCGATCAGCAGCCATCGCTTGTATCGTATATACAAAAGAAGTACAATCACTCAGGCAAAGAGCTATTTGAAGATACGAATGCTTGGTTTGCTTTGTCCGAGATCTTCACCGACGTCCTGCAAGATCCAAGCTTGGACGGCACCTATTTAATCGTCGATGGGCTTGACGAATGCGTGACAGGCTTGCCAAAATTGTTAGACCTTATTGTGCAAACGTCATCTGTTTCATTTCGTGTCAAGTGGATCGTCTCCAGCCGTAACTGGCCGGATATCGGGGAACGGCTGATGAACGCCGGTCAGAATCTCAGTCTTGAGCTGAATGCAGAGTCTGTTTCTGCGGCTGTCAGCATATTCATCCGACATAAAGTGCTTGAGCTAGCACAGCGGAAGAAGTATAACAACAAGATTCGAGACGCGGTGCTGGACCATCTATCCTTAAATGCAAACGGCACTTTCCTCTGGGTAGCTTTGGTCTGTCAAGATCTCGAGAAGATCCCCAAATTGGCTATTCTCACAAGGCTACATGATTTTCCACCAGGACTTGACGCTCTTTACGAGCGAATGATGAAGCAAATACGCAATTCGGACTATACTGATCTCTGCAATCGAATACTAGCCTCGATCGCCATCGTGTACCGACCCGTCACTTTGACTGAGCTGACATCGCTTGTCAATGTGCACGAAGACATGTCCGACGATATAGAGTCAATACAGGAGATTATTGGCTTTTGCGGTTCGTTCCTAACCGTTCGAAAAGATGCAATCTATTTTGTACATCAGTCCGCAAAAGACTACCTTCTTTCAAAGGAATTCAATGAAATCTTTCCTTCTGGGAAGGAAGGGACGCACCATGACATTTTTTTGAGATCACTCGAGGTCATGTCCAGGACTTTGCGACGAGACGTCTATAGCCTAAGCGCTCCCGGATTCTCTATCGACCAAGTGAAACAGCCCGATCCAGATCCACTAGCCGCAGCACGGTACTCTTGTCTCTTTTGGGGAGATCATCTAATCGATTGTGATGTTAGAGGGAACGCAGTCAATGACCTCAAAGACGGTGGCTTGGTCTATGACTTTTTAAGCACGATCTATCTTTACTGGCTTGAGGCGCTCGGCCTAATGAAACGCCTGCCAGATAGCATTGTTATAATAATAAAGCTCGAGAACTGGCTTCAAGTAAGCGATCCTGCGTTTTTTTGAGGATATTACTAGAGACAACCCTACTAATCTAATAAGGCCGATAAAAGTCCCGATTTATATACGTTTATACATGACGCGAGGCGGTTTGCTATATATAACCGATCAATTATTGAACAAGCGCCTCTTCAATCATATTGTTCAGCTCTTATCTTCGCCCCAGAGAAGAGTATTATTCGAGAAACATTTGAGAAGCATACCCCTACTTGGATAGAAAGAAAGCCTAGAGTTCAAGCACATTGGAGTACGGCGCTCCAGACGCTCGAGGGCCACACTGGCTCGGTCAACTCAGTGGCCTTCTCACCCGACGGCAAGCAGGTCGTGTCTGGATCCGACGATAAGACGGTGCGGCTCTGGGACGCGCCCACAGGAGCACCGCTACAGACGCTCGAGGGCCACACTGGCTGGGTCTACTCAGTGGCCTTCTCACCCGACGGCAAGCAGGTCGTGTCTGGATCCTCTGATAGGACGGTGCGGCTCTGGGACGCGGCCATAGGAGCACCGCTACAGACGCTCGAGGGCCACACTTCCTCCGTCAACTCAGTGGCCTTCTCACCCGACGGCAAGCAGGTCGTGTCTGGATCCTCTGATAGGACGGTGCGGCTCTGGGACGCGGCCACAGGAGCACCGCTGCAGACGCTCGAGGGCCACACTGGCTGGGTCTACTCAGTGGCCTTCTCACCCGACGGCAAGCAGGTCGTGTCTGGATCAGA
>Ga0335074_10005945_pt1 | contig 16894 bp, 15 predicted proteins | sample Lox_Sample_23_FD_206715 | JGI IMG/M metagenome (GOLD analysis project Ga0335074, IMG submission 206715) | Soil microbial communities from Loxahatchee National Wildlife Refuge, Florida, United States - Lox_Sample_2.3 | ecosystem: Environmental > Terrestrial > Soil > Wetlands | place: USA...
TGCCGGGCGGCGATTGGGGGTATGGAGGGGCGGTCGGACCCGTAGCTCAGTTGGATAGAGCGTCGCCCTCCGAAGGCGAAGGTCGTGCGTTCGAGTCGCGCCGGGTCCGCCAGTCATTTCGGACACTCACGCGACGGCCAACGGCCGACGAAGGTCGCGGTACCGTTGAGGTCATGGGGCCACAGAACGCACGTCGAACTCGCCTACGGCCGTACCGCCGGTCTGCTTGCCCGAACCGACCCCTGGCATCGCGCGTATCTGGCCGATACCGGCGGAAGCGGGCGAAGATTCCGAGTACCTTCAGGGCGCAGCGAGTCAGTCCCCTCAGGAAAATCGCTGCTAGAAATCATTCCTATTCTTGTGGCCTTATCTCGCACGGCGAGGCCCAGCAGACCACCTAGGCTGCCCCAGATCGCGGTGGCGACGACCGAAGCCATTGCATGGTGATCGCCGTGCGCTGAGGTTAGGCTGATCGGCGAAAAACCTCCTTAAGCGCCCGTAGTGGGGCCGTTATGCGCCAGGACGTAGAGGCTCGGATCGCACGTACTTCATCATGGAGCGCCGCTACTTCATCGAGGAGCGCCGCACCAAATCGCAAGCTGTCAGGAGAGGCGATAGGCGCTCCGGGTCGATGCTGCATCGCAATATCGAACATGCAGCCGTATTTGACGACATTCGAATGAGCAAGCTGAAAAGCCGATGCGGCGCTCACGCCTGCCGGCGCCTGGATCTCGAAGGAATCAATGAGGTATTGCGAGAATTCGATCGGGTTGTATCCCTGGACCAATAAGGTCCAAGAATTGAGCTCCATAAATATCTCGGGGCAGAACCTCTGTATTGTGCTCGACGCGCCGTACAGGACGTTTGGCTCATAGCCTTCAACGTCGATTTTGATGAGGTCGATGCTGGTCCCGCGGAGGTGCTCATCGACGAACCGATCGAGAGTGGTTGCGGGGATCGCGATGCCGGAACCGCCTATCTGGGACCAAGGGCCGTCGCTCTCTATCATGACGCTCCCCTCGCGATCCCCGATCGCGGAGCGTACCACGGTGCAGTTCTTGACCGAGTTGGCCGCGATATTGCGCTCAAGCAGATCGGCATTATCCGGTACCAGCTCAAAGGCGAAGATACGGATGTCAGGCCGAAGAATGGCAGCGGCAATGACGGTAGCCCCGATATTGGCGCCGATGTCCAAATAGACTCCTCTGAGCGGCAGATCGGCAATCATCTTGAGTAACGGACTCTCTGCGATATTTCCGGATTTCAAATGGTCTAGATAAGCCTCGTGGCGCCCTGCTAGGCTATCAAGTGCCCGCACACCTGCAGATTGATAAGCGTCTCGACCATTATCCCCTCCGTCTGGGTTGCCACCCAACCACGGCGGGTTAGCCGAGGCAAATCCGCCTCCTCCCGAACGCGCGTGGCTCACGTTCGATCGCTGGCTCTCCTCCGCAACCATGCACCACAAACATTGCAACGATACACGTGGCGCAGGGCCTCAGAGGCTGACCAAGACTCATTTCGAAACGATGCGGCGTGTCATTTCAATCGATTAGATGAAAGCCCGGTGTGCTGCCGGACGGCATTGACGGCGAGATTGAGGTTTGAATAGTGCGCGGCAACCCGAAATCACCCATCTCGCCCGATGCAAGGAACGCAAAGTGCACGACGCCGGTCGTCCACCGCCATAGCTCTAGATAACGCTAATTAAGCAGACACCCGTTCCGCCTTCGCCTCGGCAAGCCAACCGTGCAGCACGTCCGGACAGAGATCAGCGCCGCTCGGCCACACCACAGTGCCCAACTCGGGGTCGAGCCGCATTTGACCAAAGCCGTCCGGATCGCGCAGCGCGGCGAACACACCGTCGAAGCGCAGCCGCGCGGCCAGGTCGAGCACGCCTTCGGTACCATCGGCAAAACGGAGGAACAGCCGATGCCCTCCAATGTGGCGAACCTCGGTGATTTCATTCATGGCCTCACTCCAACGGCTGAATTGCCTTTAAGGGTACATGCTGTCGGGCGAGCGCCCATGCCTCGCGAAGCTCGTCCTGGTGCAGTGCCGCCCATTCCGTCACCAGCCCGCGTACCCGCGCGGGAGAGTGCACCCTCGATCACGGTAAGCGTTTCGATCGCGACGGTCGCCCGCTGCGCACCGTAACGGACATGGAAATGCGGCGGTGGGTGGTCATCGTAGAACATAGCAATGATGATCCCGAAGAAGCGGGCCAATTCCGGCATTAGTCCACCGCCGACGGCGCCGCCACATCCACGGCGTCAGGGACATGCATTTCGCATTCGGTCAGCCGGATCTCGCCGCGCGATACGCCGCAACCTCGCGCAGTGCACGGATGAGGCGCCGCCCAAGCGCGCTATGCGTCCCGCCGCTCTTGCCGGGCCCCGGCAACGCAACGCGAGCCTTGCGCGCGCCACCGATGCCCTGGATCACAGGCCCGGTATCCAGCCGCGCCACGATTAGCGATTCCGTTTCTCGTCAGACAAGAGCCGCACCACCCGGCGCTCATAGACACGCGAGGCGATCACCCGCGTGATGCCGCGGAAGATATGCGATAATGTAGGACACTTGCAAGTCCCGGTGGGAGCTCGTCCACGCCAGTCGGCCGCATCCGGCGTGTTCCAGCAGCGCCTTGATCTCCGCTTCCGCCGCAGATGATTTCGCGCATGAGGGATCGCAGACGCTCATGTGGCTCCCAAATGGCACGCGACGACGCGGCCGCTGCCGACGGGGCGCAGCGGCGGGGTTTCGGCTTCGCAGCGGTCGAAAACATGCGGGCAGCGGTCGCGGAACGGACATCCGGTGCCTTCCAGACGGGTATCGGACAGCGCGCCGCGCACCGGCAACGGCGCGCGGTCCTGATCGACCTTCGGCACCGGCACCGCTGCCACCAGCGCGCGCGTATAAGGATGCAGCGGATCCGCGATCAGGTCGGCGGTCGGTCCTTCCTCGACTACGCGGCCCAAATACATCACCAGCGTGCGCTCGCAGACGTAACGAATAAGCGCCAGGTCGTGGCTGATGTAAATCGCCGCCAGGCCCAGCTCGTCGCGCGCGGCGCGCAGCAGATTGAGAATGCCGGCGCGCACGGACACATCGAGCATGGAAACCGGCTCGTCGGCGACGATCAGCTTCGGTCCAGGAATCAGAGCACGCGCCAGCACCACGCGCTGCAACTGGCCGCCGGACAGTTCGTGCGGGCGACGGTCCAGCCACGCCTGCGCCGGGGTCAGACGCACGCGGTGCATCGCTGCGTCGATTCGCTCGGCGTGCTCGGCGCGGGGAACACCGAAATTGCGCAGTGGTTCGGCGAGCGTGCGGCGGATCGAAAAGCGCGGGTTAAGTGCATCGAACGGGTTCTGGAAGACCAATTGCGTGCGCGCGCGGAACGGCAGCAGTGCCTTGCCTCGCAGTGTGGTGACGTCGCGGCCTTCGAATCTCACGACGCCGGCAGTGGGCTCGTCCAAGCGCAGCAGCAGGCGCGCGGTGGTGGTCTTGCCGCAGCCGGACTCGCCGACGATGCCGAGCGCCTCGCCTGGGCTGACCGTTAGATTCACGCCATCGACGGCGGTCAGGTGCCGCCTGCGGCCGCGGAACACTTTGGTCAGGCCCGTGGCCTCGATGATAGCGCTCATGCGGCCCAGGTCTCCGGCCGGGCAGCGGCGGTTCGCAAGGACGGCGCCTCCTTCGTCCGCCAGCAGGCGGCGGCGTGGTCGGCGTCGTATTGTGTCAGCGGCGGCGTCTGCGTGCGGCAAATCTCCAGCGCGAACGGGCAACGCGGTGCGAAGCGACAGCCGGGCGATGGGTCGATCAGCACGGGCGGCACGCCCTCGATCGGCACCAAGGCGGCGCCGCCCCCGTGCACATCGGGAAACGCGTGCGTCAGGCCCATCGTGTAGGGATGCAGCGGCCGTTCCAGCACCTCGGCGGCGGGGCCGGCTTCGACGCTGCGGCCGGCATACATCACCGCGACCCGATCGCAGCAATAGGCGACCACCGCCATGTCGTGCGTGATCAGGATCATCGCCAGCCTGAGCCGCTCCTGCAGGCCGCGCAGCGTGTCCAGCACCTGTCGCTGGACAATCACGTCGAGGGCAGTCACTGGCTCGTCGGCAATCACCAGCCTGGGCTCCAGCGCCAACGCCAGCGCGATGGAGGCGCGCTGTCTCATGCCGCCGCTGAACTGGTGCGGGTAATCGGCAAGGCGCGTGGGATCGAGCCCGACCACACGGAACAACTCCGCCGCGCGATCCAGTGCGGCGCGACGCCCCAGCCCACCGCGTTCGCGCAGCACCTCCAGCAGTTGCATGCGCAGCCGCTGCACGGGATCGAGCGCATTCATCGCCGTTTGCGGAATGAACGAGAGGCGCCGCCAGCGCAGGCTTCGCCGTTCATCCTCGGGCAGCGTCACCAGGTCGTGCCCCTCGAACATCACGCTGCCGCCGGCAATGCGCGCGGTGTCCGGCAGCACGCCCATGACGGCGCGGCCGAGCGTCGATTTGCCGCAGCCGCTTTCTCCGACCAGGCCGACGATGCTGCCCGGCGGCACCTCGAGGTCGAAGCCGTCAACGGCGCGCACGGCGCCCGCTCGCGTGGCGTAATGCACCGCCAAATCGCGCACCGCCAGCAGGCTCATTGTTCGGCTAGTTTCGGGAACAGCAGTTTCTCCGAACCGCGGGCGATCAGGAATCCGGCCAGCACCATCAGGAGAATCGCGGCGCCGGGTGGGGCGAACCAGTTCCATTGGCCAAGCGACAGAGCTTGGTTCGAGTACGCATTTTGCAGCATCACACCCCAACTGATCGTGTTGGGGTCACCGAATCCGAGGAAGCTTGCGGCGGCCTCGGCGAGGATCGCCCAGCCGATCGCCACCGACCCATAGAGCGCGGCAAGCGGCATGACCTGCGGCAGCACGTGCACGAACATGATGCGCGCGTTGGAGCAGCCGGTGACGCGCGCGGCGTCTACCCAGGCGCGCTCGCGCAGGCTCAGCACCTGGGCGCGGATCACGCGTGCCGTGTTCGGCCACAACAATGCGCCCACAACGATGATGATGGTGACAGTGCCCGGCTGGGTCAGCGACGTGACCACCAGCAGCGAGGGCAGGAACGGCAGGCCGAGCACAACGTCGGAGAAACGGATGATGATCTTATCGGTCCAGCCACCGAGATAGCCTGCAAGCAGGCCCAGGAATGTGCCGATCGCCACCACGGCGAACGCGGCGGTAAGGCCGACCTCGAGCGCGGCGCGGGTGCCATAGACGAGCTCGCTGAAGATGTCGCGGGAATCGGCGGTGGTGCCGAGCCAGTGTGCGGCCGAGACCGGCAGGGACTTCGCCAGCCGGTGGTTGGCCATCAGCAGGTCATGCGGGTTGTACGGCGCTATCCGGGGCGCCAGGATCGCCACCACCACGATGACCGCGTAGATCGCTGCGCCCACCGCCGCGAACGGTTCGCCGCGGAGGTAGACCAGCAGCGACCCGAGTGGCGCCAGCATACGCGTGCCGCGGGGCCCCGTGGGCGCGGACAGAACAGCCGAGGGCGCGCTATCGTCGGGCACCGACGGATACCCTGGGGTCGAGCGCGGCGTAGGCTATGTCGGCCACCGTGTTCATGGTCACCAACACGCAGGCGATCATGATGAAGGCGCCCTCGGCCAGTGGATAATCGGATTCCTGCACGGCCGTTACCAGCACGCGGCCGATGCCGGGCCAGGAGAACACGGTCTCGATCACGGCGTCGCCGCCGACCGAATAACCGAGACCCAATGCGAACGCCGTCACGACAGGCAATAGCGCGTTGCGCGCGGCGTGACGCATGACGATGGACCAGCGCGACAGGCCTTTCATGCGGGCCATGACGATGAATTCGTCGTTCAGGATTTCCAGCATCGTCGCACGCATCAGCAGCAGCGGCAGACCCTGCAGGAACAGCGTCAGTGTTAGTGCCGGCAGAAACAGGTGCCACCAGAAATCGCCGGAGGCGAGTCGGGCGCCGATGCTGTAGAGGTCGGCGCCGGGGCTGGCGTCGCCGCCGGTCGGGAACCAGCCCAACTGGAACGCGAACACGGCCAGCACCAGCATGCCGATCCAGAATTCGGGGGCGGCCCGTGTGGCAAGTGCAGCGGGAATTGCGACCGCTTCCGAGATGGTACCGCGACGGAAGGCGAGAAAGGCACCCAACAGGATGCCGATCGCATAGGCGAAAATCAGCGCCACGAGCGTCAGGACGATCGTGTTGGGCAGCGCCGCCATCAGGATGTCCCACACCGGTCGGCTCTGGATGAACGACTCGCCGAACTGGCCATGCAGCAGATTCCAGATATAGATCAGGTATTGTTGCCATAACGGCTTATCGAGGCCGAAGCCGCGCAGTATCGCCGCGCGCATCTGATCGTTGAACTCGGGTGACAGGTAGTTCAGCGTCGGATCGCCAGGTGCCAGGCGGAACATCAGGAAGGTGAGGCTGGCCACCGCCCATAAGACAAACAGCAGGTGGACCAGCCTCTCGCGCGCGAAACGAGCCAAGGCAGCTACTGCTCCGAGTCGTTCACAGGCGTAGGGCGGATGCAATCCGCCATCGCGGAGCGGCGGATTTCATCCGCCCTACGCAGCCGCACAGCGTGCCCTGGAAAATCAAGGGCGCGGGGCACTAGCTGTAGGTCGGCGTCGTTTCCTTCACGCCGGCCGGATAATGCAGCTTCCCATCTACCAGCACATAGCCGGCATCCTGCAAAATCTTCTTGGCGCCCTCCAGATTTCCGCCGGGGACCTTCTTCGTGATGCCCTCGTCGTACCAGAACTTCAGCGCCGGCGAGATGAAGGAATTGGCAGGCACGCCGGCGCCACCCCACGCATCCTGCGCCATCTCGTCGCGGTCGATCGCCGCCGACAGCGCCTGGCGGAAATGCACGTCGTTGAAGGGCGGGCGGCGTTCGTTGTAGGCCAGGAAGAAGAAGCCGATATCGACCGCTTTCGACAGCTTCATCGCCGGCATGTTGTTGACGAGATCGGAAAGCACCTTTGGATCGCCGGTATAGTCGGCGAGGAAGTTGATCTCGCCGCTCTTCAGCGCACCCAACGCCGCGGCGACGTTCGGCATGACGCGCCAGATCCAGCGCGCCACCTTCGGCTTGGCCCAGTGGTCGGGGTTGGCCTGCAGCACGACCTCCTCGGCGAGCGAGAAATGCACCATACTGAACGGGCCGGATCCAACGGGCTTCGGCTCCTGGATGCTCTCCAGGGTCTGCGGCTTGCCCTGCAGGCTGTCGAGCTTCGGCTGCCAGATGTGCTTTGGCGCCAGGTTCAGCTTGGACAGGGTGGTGGTCAGGAAGGCTGCATCAGGACGCTTGAGGGTAATCCGGACATTGTTGCCGCCGGTCGCTTCTACTTTCGTAATGTTAGCTACGAAGGGCTTGTACATTGGAGATTTGTCATCGACCCCCGGTGTCGTCAGGCTGAAGACAGCATCGTCAACGGTGACGGGCTGTCCATCCGACCATTTCATGCCGGAGCGCAGGACGAACTCGACCGTTGTTTCCGTGGGCCGGGTGACCTTCTCGGCTGCCCAGGGCTTCGGCATTCCGTCGGGGCCGACGCGCATCAGGCGGTCGTACATCAACTCGGTAATCCAGGAGCCCTCGGCGCCCGGGATGTAGAATGGGTTCAGCGTCGCCGAAGGGGCAACGGAATTCAGAATGACATCATGCTGGCTGCCCTTCGGGGTGATGCTGAGCCAGGTCCAGAAGTTGCGGATGCCGATGCCCGCCTGGTCAACGACGCTGTTCTCGTCCCAGATGTTCCTGTTGAACGCGAACTGATTGATCGGATAGACCAGGAAGCCATACGGCTGGTCGTGGTTGATCAACTCCTGGGCCTGGATGATCAACTGGCGTCGCTTCTGAAGGTCGAGCTCGGATCGCTGTTCCTGCGCGATCTTGTCGTAGTCGGGATTGACGTATCCTGTGAAATCGTAGCCGCTTTTTGCGTTGGCGGAGACAAACAGGTTGTAGGTCAGCTCGTCGGGGTCGCTGCGCTCGGGCCGGCCGACCATGGACCACATGCCGGCGTCCCACCGGGTGCGCTGGTACCAGATGATCTGGCCCTGTTCCTGGTCCGGCAGTGGGCGCAGGACGACGTTCAGGCCGAGCTGCTGGAACGCGGCCTGCATGATCTCGGCGGCCTGCCATTGCTGCGGCGATTCCGCCTCGGGCAGGGTCAGGATCACGAGTGGGCGGATCGGATCGCCCGCCGCCTCGGCGAATGCCGGTTTCAGCCAGGTCGTGGAAGTGACGCCGGCGGCCGCCGCCACCCCGGCTTTGAGGACTGAACGCCTCTTCACGTGAACCTCCCTTGTGGTTCGTGGGACGATCCAAGCCCCGTCGCAGTCAGCAAGCAAGCGCCTTGCCAGCCGCAGCCAACGGTGATGCGATCAAAAGCCGGCAACGAGGGGACGCATCATGCCGATCAGCGACAGTGAACGCCGGTTCATCGACGAGGTCAGCCTGGACCTCCCGAGGGAACTGATCGAGACGTTCTCCACCATGCCGCGCTGGCAGCCGCAGGACGTGAACCGCGGCGCCGATGCGATCGTGTCTCGGTTGCGCGCCGCAGGTGTCCCGGTCGAAGTCCATCAGCCGGAGCTGTATCTTTCGATTCCCTATTCCGCTTCGGTCACCGCCCGGGGCGTGACCTACCGGGCCAAGCCACCGTCATCATCCCTGTCGATCCCGGACGGCCGCACTGCGCGGCTGGTGACACTGGAGGCAAACCCCCGTGCGCTGCGAAGCTATAACCGCGATATCCAGACACTGTTTGGCGGGAGTGTTTCTTCCATCGAGGAAGTGATGCGCCTCGTGGGAGGCAACATCGTCGTGATGCGCGGCTTCGGCAACCCGGCGCTGGCCAGTCTGATCGAGGAATGGGGCGGTGCAGGCCTGATTGCGGTCAATCCCGGCGTAGACATCCACTGGGGGACGTGCACGACGGTCTGGGGCAGTCCGGATTTGCAGGACTCCATCCGCAAGCCGCGTATTCCCGTGGTGGCTGTGAATAATGCCGATGGACAGAGATTGATGGCGCTCGCTGCCGAGGGTGGGGAGGTCACGATCCGCACCGATCTGGCCGAAGGCTGGTTCATGCAGAAGATCCCGGTCGCAACGATCCCCGGCACCGAGGACCCGGAGAAATTCGTTCTGCTCCACGGCCATTACGATTCCTGGGACGTCGGCGTCGGCGACAACGCGACTGGCGATGCGACACTGCTGGAATTGGCGCGCGTGTTGTGGATGCACCGCAACAGGCTGCGGCGCTCGGTGAAGGTTGCGTGGTGGCCAGGGCATTCCACCGGCCGCTACGCCGGATCGACCTGGTTCGCCGACGCCTTCGCGCTCGAGCTCGACCGGAACTGCCTGGCGCAGATCAATTGCGACAGCCCCGGCTGTCGGTGGGCCACCAGCTATCACGACACGCGCAGCTTCAGCGAATGCGCAGGGATCGCGACGGATGCGATCCGTGACATCGTGCCTGACGCGGACATCGCGACGCACCGGCCACCACAGGCCGGTGATTACAGTTTCAACAATATTGGCCTGCCCAGCCTGTTCATGCTAAGCTCCACCATGCCGGATGCGTTGCGGGAGGAGAAAGGCTATTACGACGTGTCCGGCTGCGGCGGCAACATCGCCTGGCACACCGAGAACGACACGCTGGAAATCGCCGATGGCGAGATCCTGCTGAAGGACATGAAGATCTATTTGCTGTCGGTGCTGCGGATCGCGAATGCCCGGGTCCTGCCGTTCGACTGGACCGCAACCTGCGACGAATTCCTGCGCACGATCGCGAAATATGAGGCGGCATCGGGTGGCATGGCCGATCTGTCGGCTGCGCGCGCGGTCACCGAAGCGTTGAAGACCGCGCTGACGAAGCTGCGCACGGCGCAGCCAGCCGGACAGAATGCGGCGCTTGTGGAACTTGCTCGTGTGCTGGTGCCGATCAACTATACGCGCGAGCCGCGTTTCCGGCACGATCCGGCCTATACGGTGCCGCCGCTGCCGACGCTTGCCGTCGCAGCCGAACTGCCCTCGTTCACCGACCCGCATCGTCGGAATTGCGCGAAGGTGGAGCTGACGCGCGGCCAGAACCGATTCATTGCTGCGCTGGACCAAGCACGGCAGATAGTGGAAAAGGCGATCGCGACATGAGCAGCCCATTCCGACTCGTGGTGCCACTGCCGGGTGCCAATTTCGGCGGCATCATCGCCCTGATCCCAAATGGCGGCGCCCATGGGTTCGTGGAAGTCGCCGAGGCGGAACCCGAAACGCTGCCACGCCTGGTCGCTGAGAGCCGGGGCCTCCTGCTGATCCCAGGCATGGACGCAATGGCCGCGGAACCGGAGCTGCTGGTTCGTTTCAGCCGGATCTTCGGGCCGGAGGTCGAGGACTACCGCGACAACCTCACGCCGCTGAACATGGTGCACGAGACCGTGCCGGAAATCCTTGTGGTGTCCAACACGCCGCCGGTCTCGCGCCAGCCGCCGCGCCTGCCCAATCCCCTGCTAACCGCGGACGGCAGACTGCCGACGCAGTTTCCTCATCGGCGCGGCTGGCATACTGACCAGAGCTATCGGCGCCCACCGCCGGACCTTTCGTTGTTCCTCGCCGTGATACCCGTCCCGAAGGGCCAGGGGCAGACGCTGTTCGCAGATGGGACGGCCGCGTACGAGTCCCTCCCGCCGGGTCTCAAAGCGCGCGTGCAGGGGCTGGAAGGCTTACACGTCAGTTCGCGGGCCCGGCGGACGCGCGACGCGGTGCTGTCCGGGGAGACGCCGATCGTCCTGCAGCCGCACGAGCGCCCGCAGCGTCAGCCTGTCGTGCGTGTGCACCCCGTCACCGGGCGCAAGGCGCTCTATCTCTGCGAGTACGGCCAGATGGACTGGGTGGAGGGACCCTTCGTCGGCATGCAGCCGGGCCCGCATGGCGACGGCGCGGCGCTGCTGTCCGAACTGATGGCGCATATGACGCGGCCCGAGTTCGTCTATGTCCATGAATGGACGCGTGGGGATCTGCTGATCTGGGACAATCGGTGTCTCCTGCACGCCGCCACATGGTTCGACGCGGAGAAAGAAACACGCCTGATGTGGCGCACGACGGTCAGCGGCAATCCCGGCGCCATCTATGCCGGCGAGGCGAGGAGCTGGATTCCAGCTTAACCTGTGAAGCGCGGCCCCCTCCCGAAAGGGGAGGGGGGAGCCATGTCATCCCCCCAATACCCTCCCGGCAACCGCATCGAGTCGCCCCACCAACACCGGATCACGCATATGCGTCGCGGTGATGATCGCGTTGTCCAATGCCCGGTCGCAGCCGCAAGGACATAGCTCGCGCGGCCGCCCGACTTCCGGCACCACGCTCCGGACCAGCGCGCGCGCCTTGTCCGCATTGTCGAGCAGCACCTTCACCACCGCCTCGACCGTAACGTGGTCATGCTCCGGATGCCAGCAGTCGAAATCCGTTACCATGGCAACCGTCGCGTAGCAAAGCTCCGCCTCTCGGGCGAGCTTGGCCTCTGGCATGTTGGTCATACCGATCACACTGCAGTCCCAGCTTCGATACAGTTCGCTCTCGGCGCGCGTAGAAAATTGCGGCCCCTCCATCACCAGATACGTGCCACCACGATGAACCGGTAAGCCAAGCCCGCGCGCCGAGGCTTCCAGCGCATTGGCTAGCCGTCCGCACACCGGATGCGCCATGGACACGTGTGCCACCACGCCCTGCCCGAAGAAGCTTTTCTCCCGGGCGAAGCTGCGATCGATGAACTGGTCGACGATAACGAAGCTGCCGGGCGGCAGATCGGCCCGCAGGCTGCCGACCGCCGACAGCGACAACACGTCGGTGACGCCGGAGCGCTTCAGCGCATCGATATTGGCACGGTAGTTCAGATGCGTCGGCGAAAGCGGATGCCCGCGACCATGTCGCGGCAGAAACACGCAGCGCACATCGCCCAGCCGCCCGAACAGCAACGCATCAGATGGCGTGCCCCACGGCGTTTCGACCTGGCGCCAGGCCTTCTCCTCCAGCCCCTCGATATCATAGAGGCCAGAGCCGCCGATGATGCCGATGACCGGCTCGATGGTCACCACGTCGCTCAATGCACGTCCGACCACACCTTGCGCTTCATCGCGTAGGTCAGTCCCATCAGCAGCAGCAGGAACAGCACCACCCGGACGCCCATCTCCTTGCGCTGGACCAGCTCGGGGTTAGCCGCCCAATCCAGGAAGGTGACCACGTCGTGCGCCATCTGCGGTACAGTCGCTTTCGTGCCGTCGGCGTACTCCACGATGCCGTCGTGCAACGGCGGCGGCATCGCGATCAAATGCGCTGGGAAGTATTTGTTATAGTACCGCCCGGCCGGGACCTCGAAGCCTTTCGGCGGGTCGGTGAAGCCGGTCAGGATGCCGTACACGTAGTCCGCATGGCCTTCCCGCGCATTGACGATCAGCGATAGGTCGGGCGGCACTGCTCCGCCAAATGTGGCTTTTGCCGCTTCCTCGTTGGGGAACGGCGAGCGGAACTGATCCGCCGGGGTGGCCGGACCCTCGATCGGCTTTCCCTGGTCATTCACGCCCTTCGGCACTTGCTCCGAGGCGGCGATCGCCTTGATCTGCGCGTCGGTCAGACCGATCCCGGCGAGGTCGCGATAGTGCAACTGAATCATTGAATGGCAGTTGGAGCAGACGTTCTTGTACACCCAGAAACCACGCTGCGCCGCCGCCAGGTCGAAGCTGCCGAACAGTCCGCTGAAGCTCCATGTCTCGTTCGGCAGCGGTGGCTCTTCCTGAGCAAACGCCGGGCCGGCGACCAGAGCCGCGACCACCACGCCCGCCAAAAACCCGCGGAACCGCCGCATCATGCCTTCTCCATCGGCTTCGCCGCGGCCCCGCTGGGCAACGGACCCCCGCCGCCGCCCAGCACCGCGCGGCTGATGCTCTCCGGCAGCGGCAGCGGTCGCTCCAGCACCCCGAGCAGCGGCAGCAGCACCAGGAAGTGGAAATAGTAGTAGAGCGTGCAGACCCGTCCGATCGGCACCCAGATGCCGATCGGCTGGTGCGCGCCGACCACGCCAAGCATGAACACCGCCGCTACCCAAAGCCAGATGAGCTGCCGAAAGATCGGCCGGAAGCGCGCGCTGCGCACCGGGCTGGTGTCGAGCCAGGGCAGGAAGAACAGGATCAGGATCGAGCCGAACATGATGGACACGCCGCCCAGCTTGTCGGGCACCGAGCGCAGCATAGCGTAGAACGGCAGGAAGTACCATTCCGGCACGATATCGCTCGGCGTCTGCAGCGGGTTGGCCTGAATGAAATTGTTCGGATCGCCCAGCGCGTTCGGAAAGAAGAACACGAACAGCGCCCAGAAGGCCAGGAATGCGCACACGCCAATGCTGTCCTTGGTCGTGTAATAGGGATGGAACGGCACCGTGTCCTGCGGGCTCTTCACGTCAATCCCCAGCGGGTTGTTCGGCCCGGTGATGTGCAGCGCCCACACGTGCAGGAACACCACCCCCACAATCACGAACGGCAGCAGGTAATGCAGCGAGAAGAAGCGGTTGAGCGTGGGGTTATCCACGCTGTAGCCGCCCCACAGCCAGGTCACGATGCCATGCCCGACCACCGGAAAGGCTGAGAACAGATTGGTGATGACGGTCGCGCCCCAATAGGACATCTGTCCCCAGGGCAGCACGTAACCCATGAACGCGGTCGCCATCAGGAGCAGCAGAATGACGACGCCCAGGATCCACAGCAGCTCGCGCGGCGCCTTGTAGGAGCCATAATACATGCCCCGCAGGATGTGGATGTAGGTGACGATGAAGAACATCGAGGCGCCGTTCTCGTGCACATAGCGCAGCAGCCAGCCGTAGTTCACGTCCCGCATGATGTGCTGCACCGAATCGAACGCCAGCCCGACATTCGGCTGGTAATCCATCGCCAGCAGCACGCCGGTGGCGATCATGATCACCAGGGTGATGACGGCGAGCGCACCGAAGTTCCAGAAATAGTTGAAGTTCTTCGGCGTCGGGAAGGTCGCGTACTCCTTCATCATCATTGAGGGCAGCGGCAGGCGCGAGTCGATCCACGCGACGAAGCGGTTCTCGAAATCGCTCTTGTGCAGCTCGGCCATGGGGGGTCCTTCTGCTGGCGTCAGCCGATCTGTGGCGACGGGCGGTTTTGCAACGCGCCCAGCCGGCTTGCAAGATCGGCCGGGCATCATGACCGCACGGGGAACGAAGCCGGATGACCGAGCCGAAGCCAGCCGCGCCTCCGCACACGACGCTGAAAGCGGAGGCCCGCGCCTGGTTCGAGACCCTGCGCGACCGGCTATGCGCCGCCTTCGAGGCGATCGAGGACGAAGCCGGTTCGCCCGCCCGCTTTGTCCGCACGGCCTGGACGCGGCCGACGCCCGACGGGGCGGAGGGCGGCGGCGGGGTCATGAGCGTCATGCGCGGGCGGGTGTTCGAGAAGGTGGGCGTCAACGTCTCCACCGTCTGGGGCGAGTTCACCCCGGAATTCCGCGCCCAGATCCCTGGCGCCGAGACGGACCCGCGCTTCTGGGCCAGCGGCATCAGCCTGGTCGCGCACATGGCCAGCCCGATGGTACCGGCGACGCACATGAATACGCGCATGCTGATCACCACTCAGGGGTGGTTCGGCGGCGGCGCCGACCTTACCCCCATGCGGCCGGAGACTCCCGAGGCGCAGGCCGACGCAGCCGACTTCCACGCCGCGCTGCGTGCCGCCTGCGACCGTCATGACCCCAGCTATTATCCGGCGTTCAAGGACTGGTGCGACCGGTATTTCTTTCTGCCACACCGCAACGAGCCGCGCGGCGTCGGCGGCATCTTCTTCGACCACCATTTCAGCGGCGACGCGCAGGCTGACTTCGCCTTCACCCGCGATGTGGGGGCGGCGTTCCTGGACGTGTTTGCCAGTGTCGTCCGCCGGCGCATGCACGCGCCGTGGACGCCGGGCGACCGCGAGCACCAGCTTATTCGCCGCGGCCGCTACGTCGAGTTCAACCTGCTCTACGACCGCGGCACGCTGTTCGGCCTGCGCACCGGCGGCAACGTCGAGGCGATCCTGATGAGCCTGCCGCCCGAGGTTCGCTGGTTATGACCGTCCCCCGGTCCACCTCTCCCGGCCTGCATGCTATCGAAGGGCTCGCATCAGTTGAGAGGGTGATCGGATGCCAACGAAGGTACAGTCGAAACCAGCCGGCTATCCGAGCCTGACACCATATCTTATCGTGCGCGAGGCTGCACGTGCTATCGACTTCTACAAGACGGTGTTCGGCGCGGTGGAGCGCATGCGACTGTCTGGACCGTGCGGACGCGTCGGACATGCGGAACTGGCGATCGGCGACTCACTCATAATGCTGGCGGATGAGTCGCCGGAACATGGAGCCATGGCGCCGCAGCCGAATCAGGTCGGGCCGATTTCGTTGCATCTCTACGTCGATGACGTTGATGCGGTTGTGCGCTTGGCGGAAGCCGCTGGCGCGAAATTGGTGGGGCCGGTTGAAACCAAGTTCTACGGCGACCGGATGGGGACGATCGCCGACCCGTTCGGTCACCTCTGGCATGTGTCCACGCATGTCGAGGATGTGCCACGTGAGGAGATCGAGCGCCGCGCTGCTGCATTGAGTAAATGATTCATTGCCCTTGGACTGAGAGCAGGCGGAATGAATTCCGCCCTACACTCGGGGGCTCCGCAGAGGGGACAGGTGGACTCAATCGGGCGGCGACATCAGGCCTGACACCCAAAGCGGCGGCGCCATCAGCACCGGTGACGCGGCAACCAGCGACCAGGCGAGCCCGGCTGCCAACATGTAGTCGAGCGTCGCCCACCCGGCGCCAGATTCGGGAGGAGGGCCGGGTTCCCGCCGGATCGGGCTGTTCAGACGATTGCTCATAATCCGTCTCCGTTCGGCAACAATATTGGTCCGGCCGCCGACTGCCGCAAGCCGCCTGTTATGCGCGCGGCTGCCATCGCCTCTGCTCGGCTGGTTAAGCGGGAGCGGACGGGGCAGGATCGCTTTCGGAGCGGCCCAAGACGCCGTGCCCAGGAGGAACCGACCAGGATGCCCGACGACTTGGGGCTGCACGCCGTCCGCGGGCGGCGCAGCATCGAAGACCGCGACTCCTGGGCGGCGGCGGGGATCACGCTGGGGATCCTGTCGGTCTCCTACGGCGCACCTCTCATCATCGTGGTCGGGCTCAAGACCATGCAGACGGCGTTAGACGCCGACCGATCTGTGCTGGCGCTGGCCGGTGCCTTCGTCTGGATCGGCACCGGGCTCGGCGGCGTCGTGATGGGACCGGTGGCGGAACGGATCGGCATGCGGGTGACGGCGCTGATCGGTGGGATGATGATGGCGGCGGGCTTGGCGCTGTCGGCGACCGGGCGGATCTGGGCGATCTTCGTGGGCCACGGGCTGCTGATCGGGCTGCTTGGCAACGGTGCGCTCTATCCGCCGCTGGTGACGTATGTCAGCCGCTGGTTCGACCGCCGGCGGGGTACCGCGATTGCCCTGATCTCGTCCGGCCAGTACATCGCCGGAATAATATGGCCGTTCCTGTTCGAGCGGACGATGGCCCGCTTCGGCTGGCAGGCAACCATGCTGGGCTATGCGGCGGTGGTGCTGATCGCGATTCCGCCGCTTGCGCTGCTGTTCCTGCGTCCGCCGCCGGAGCCGGTGCATGGTGCGGCGGCGAGCGGTGCCCGCCCCACGCGGACACCGGTGCTGGGGATGCGGCCGAACTCGGTGCAAGCGCTGATCTGCCTGGCGGTGTTTCTGTGCTGCGTGCCGATGGCGCTGCCGAGCAGCCACCTGG
>Ga0335074_10005946_pt1 | contig 16894 bp, 17 predicted proteins | sample Lox_Sample_23_FD_206715 | JGI IMG/M metagenome (GOLD analysis project Ga0335074, IMG submission 206715) | Soil microbial communities from Loxahatchee National Wildlife Refuge, Florida, United States - Lox_Sample_2.3 | ecosystem: Environmental > Terrestrial > Soil > Wetlands | place: USA...
GGTGCGCCCGTATCCCCTCGGCAACCAGCACCGCGGTCAGCGGCAGCCAGCTCCAGCCCGGCTGGCGGAGCCGCAGCAGCAGAGCAGCGAGCAGGAACGCGATCAGCTCGACCGTGTCCACAGCCGACTGCGTGCCAGCGAACAGCTTCCCCAGGTGAGCGAAGCCAGCCAGGAAGTCGGCGCCGCCGAGCGCGATCAGCGCGAGCCAGGCGCTGGCCGCCGCACCGAGCAGGGACCCGCGCAGCGCCCACGGGCCGGGCAGCGGCACTGGGAAGTTGCCCTTGTACTGGCGGGCCAGCCCGCGGCCGGACAGACCGCCAACCGCGGCCGAAAGCCCGGCAAGCATCAGCCACCGGGCAACGCCGGTCTCCCACACCACAGGCATCGAGAGCCGCGCTGGGGCCGCGGCAGCCAGCAGGATCGTCACCGGCATGACAGTAGTGCCTGTCCTGCCCGTTATGCGCAATGACTGGGACGGGTGTCACGGAACCTGCGGGCGGGACGGGGTGGTCTCCTGCGTGGGCATCGAGTTGCTGGTGGGCAGCGGGTAGGGGATGCCGACGTCGAGGGTGCCGGCCAGCGCGTTCAGCACGGCCTCCTCGGCAATCGACGTCTCGCCCAGTGAGGTGCTGGGCAGGGTCGGGACGCTGGTGTTCGGCGCAGCCGTGAGGTTCAACGTGCCGGTGAGGTCCCCGGTGACGCTGCGCCGCCATGCGGACAGGTTCGGGACTTCGACGCCGAACAGGGTCTCGATGAACCGCAGCGTCGAGGTGTGGTCGAACACCTCCGAGCTCAGGAATCCGCCGCGGCTGAACGGCGAGACGACCAGCGCCGGGACCCGGAACCCCAGGCCGACGGGCCCGGTGATCCCGCTGGCAGCGGACGGAAGTGTTCCGCTGAGGAATTCACCGGTGGTTCCGGCGGGGGCAGCGGGCGGCGCGACGTGGTCGAAGAAGCCGCCGTTTTCGTCGTGGGTCACGATCAGCACTGTCTGTTCCCAGACGGCGGGGTTGGACACCAGCGTGTTCAGCACCTGCTGTACGAGGTACTCGCCGTACTCGGGCGGGGCCGCCGGGTGCTCACACTCGGCCAGCGGCGGGATGATCCAGGACACCGACGGCAGATTGCCGGACTTGACGTCGCCGGCGAAATCGTCGGGGTAGCTCGGGGTCAGCCCGTTGGCGATGAGCTCCAGGCTGGTGAGCGAGAATATGTCGGAAAAGGACTTGAAGTACGGCAGCGGGCTGAGCGCCAGGAGGCCCAGCGGGTCGTTGTAGACCTTCCAGCTGACCCCGGCGGCCATCAGCCGTTCCGGCATGGTCTCCCAGGTGAGTTTGCCGTACTCGGCCGGGCGGTCAACGAATGTCTCGACGACTGGCCCGCCAGCGACGCCCGCCGGGTCGATCGACGCCGACATGCCCATCAGCCGGTTCGGGTCGGTCGGGCCGAGCACCGAGGAGAAATAGTGGTCACAGATGGTGAACGCGTCGGCGAGCGCGTAGTAGAACGCAAGGTCCGCTCGGTTGTAATAGCCCATGGTGACCGGGCCGTTGGAGTCGCCGTCAGAGGCCAGGTGGGCGGTCATGAAGGCGTTCAGCGCGCCATTGTTCCAGCTGTTGTGCTGGGTGGCCCAGTCGTGGGCGATGTCGTTGGTGGTCTCGCCGTTCTCCGTCGGCGGGTCGTTCAGCAGGTGGAACGGCTGTGTATAGCCGGAGGCGTCAACGCCGGTGCCCAGCTTGAAGCCGAACTGGTCGAACACCGGGTACGAGGTACCGCCGACTGTCTGCTTGAGCACGTTGGGGTCGGAGAACCCGCGCACGCCCGACATCGTCCCGAAGTAGTGGTCGAACGAGCGGTTCTCCTGCATGAGGATGACGACATGCTTGATGTCGGACAGTGACGCGCTGGACGTGGACGCGGACAGGGCCTTGTCGATCAGTCGCTGCTGCGCGGCCGACGCCCGGCCTGGTGTGACCTGGGACGCTGCCGCGCCGAGGCCGATGGCGGCGGCACCGCCCGCTATGAACGTCCGCCGCGAGGGTGTCTCCCGGCCCTCCGGCTTAGCGTCGTCAGTCATCGAGTCCTCCACAGCGAGGGCGAGCAGGGAATGGGCGCACCGCGTCACCTGGGCAGATGAGAACGCCGCCCGCGCAGGTCTTTCCGTGCAGGTGGACATTTCACAGCCAAGCCACGGGAATGGTACATCCCCGCTGGCCGGCAGGAGGGTGAAAGCATGTCGAAGACGGCGTCAGCCAAAATCTGGGACTTTAATGAGATTTTGCCGAGCTTATCCCGAAGCGGGAAGGCGCTCCTAGACTGGCTCGCGCTGGCGCCAGGAGGCTGAGGTGAAGCGCGGAACCGGTGATACGCGAGGAGATGCCAGGGCCGTCTGGCCGCAGCGGACGGGCCGGCGAGCGTTCCTCAAAGGCGCTGGGCTGGCTGGCGCGGCGAGCTTAGCTGGCGCGGTCCTGCCGGACTCTGACGCACGCGCTGCCACCGCCAGCGCTGCGTTCCCGGCGGCTGAGCACACCGCCGCTGACGGCGGGCCGTCCGGCTTCTCGCCGAATCTGTTCACCGTCTCTTACTATCCCTCTGCCAACGCCGGCTATCCGATGTGGAGCCATTACGACGGACCCCAGTACCAGTCCGACATGCAAACCGCCAGGAGCCTGGGGTTCACATCGCTGAGGGTATTCCTCGCCGCGCTCCCGCCATCGTACGACGTATTCGACTGGGATACCCCGACGCAGGACGATCTCGGCCAGCAAGAACTGGGCGAAGGCAATTCTCGGCGCGCTGCCGGATGTCGCTAATCTATCCTGCATAGAGATCAAGAATGAGGTGAAATTCGCCTCACTCGAAACTTACTCGAGCGGGTTCGACTCGGGCTGGCCGGCCGGCGCCGTCAAGAACACGACGGTCGGCAAGGCGGCTATCGCCTGGGCGAAGCAGATGATCCCGTACATCCGGTCGATTGCCCCGGGCGTACCGGTCACGGCGAGTACAACCACCGACAATCGGTACTTCCCTAAGGACCCCACCGCGGACCTGGCCGCGTTCGTGGCTGCAGCGGGCCGGACAGCGGACCGGGCCACCAGCCGATCGCATCGGCCCTGGACTCAAGCAACGCCTACCGCGGATACCAGTCGGTCCGGCTGTACAACTCAAGCCGTTCGAACCCCGGCTACGACCCGCCGGCTCTTCAGGCCAGACCTATACCTTCGCCTGCTACCTGAAGGCTTCCGGGTCTTACGGCACCCCCAGACTCCAGGTGGTCTGGTACGGCGCCAGCGGGCGCCTTTCCGGCACCACCGGGAACTCGCTCACGACGCTGGGCCGCTCGTTCGCCCAGTACTCGCTGCGGAGCACCGCGCCTTCGGGAGCGCAATATGCCCTGCTGTTCATCCGCACGCCCGCCAACGGCGGGAACATCTGGGTGACCGACGCGTCCTGGGCCTGAAAGAAAGTCCGTTCTCACCGGCCGGGCGAGGTTGTTCAGGTACCCGGCGAGACCAGGCCGGACTCGTAGGCGAGCACGACCGCCTGGACGCGGTCACGCAGGCCGAGCTTGGTGAGAATGCGGGCGACGTGCGTTTTCACCGTCGCCTCGGACAGCACGAGTGAGGCCGCGATCTCGGTGTTCGACATGCCCCGCGCGACCAGCCCGAGCACCTCAAGTTCGCGGGGGGTCAGCGCGGACACGTCGCAGCCGGGGGTGTCAGCGCGGCCCGGCGCCCCGGCTGCCGGGAAAGCCCGAGAAGCCGCAGACGCCGGTGCCTGGGCCGACGCTGGTGCCTGCGCCGCTGCCGGGGCCGATGCGAACCGCTCGACGAGGCGGCGGGTGCTGGACGGCGCGAGCAGCGCGTCGCCTGTGCGGACCAGATGGATCGCGGCGACCAGGTGCTCGGGGGTGACATCTTTGAGCAGGAAGCCGCTCGCACCGGCGGTGAGGGCCGCGTACACGTACTCGTCCAGGTCGAACGTGGTCAGGATGATGATCCGCGGCCGACCCTCAGCAGGTGGCGGGGGCGGCGGCCGGTCCGCCTGTACCGGGGGCGGCGGCTGGTCCTGTGCCGGAAGCGGCGGCGCTGTGAGGATCCGGCGGGTGGCCTCGATGCCGCCTACCCTGGGCATCCGGATGTCCATCAGCACCACGTCAGGCTGATGCTTGAGCACAGCGGCGACCGCCTGCTCGCCATCGGCGGCCTCCGCGACCACGTCGATGCCCGCCGCCTTCAGTATCAGCCGGAACCCGCGGCGTACCAGGGTCTGATCGTCGGCGATCACTACCGTCACTGGCCGCGCGCTACCAGCGTTCTCGCCTGCTTCTCTGCCCGCTGCTTCTCTGCCCGCTGCTTCTCTGCTCGCTGATTCCCGGTCAGCGGGAATGCCGGTCACGCCGGCCTCGCTCGCCAAGATGAGCCGCCGGTCACGTGGCGCTCCGTTCCGGGGCCGGCATGACCGCACGCAGTTGCCAGCCGCCGCCGGGCTGCGGTCCGGCGGCGAGCGTCCCGCCATACAGCGCGAGCCGCTCACGCAGCCCGAGCAGCCCGCGGCCGGGTGAGCCGTCGCTGCGCCGCCCGCCATCGCCGCGCATGGCATGAGCCGGTTCCAGGCCGCCGTCGTCAGTGACAGTGATCACCAGATCCTTCCCCCAGTCGACCGTGACTGTCGCCGTCGCCTGGGGGGCGTGCCGGAGAACGTTTGTCAGCCCTTCCTGCACGAGCCGGTACGCGGTCAGGTTGGCCCCCGGCGGGAGCGGCCAGGGCTCGCCGCTGACCCGCGGCTCAACCAGGACGCCGGCTGCCGACACCCGCCCGATCAGCGTGTCGAGCTCGCTGAGCCCCGGCTGCGGGCTGAACGACGCGGCGCTGGCAACCGCGCTCAGACCGCTGTCGCCGGCGCCGACTGCCTCACCGCGCCCGTCCGCGCGCGGGCTGAGCAGGCCCAGCAGGGTGCGCAGCTCGGTCATTGCCTCCCGCCCGGTTGCCTCTACCGCCAGCAGCGCGTCCTCAGCGTCAGCGGGCGACGAGGAAAGGATCTTCCGCGCCGCCCCGGCCTGAACGATCATCACCGAGACATTGTGCGTGACCACGTCGTGCAGTTCGGCCGCGATCCGCGAACGCTCGGCGGCCAGGGCGGCCTCGGTGGCCGCGCGCGCCTCGGCGGCGGCGCGGCGCAGGTTCGCAGCGGAGTCGGCGAGGCGGCCGCGCAGCTTGCGCATGCCGGAGGCGGCCGCGACGGCTAGCAGGATCGCGAAGACCGCGGTCAACTGGCCCGGGATCGACGGCAGATCCCGGCCGAGAATCAGGGCGACCACCAGCGTCACAACGGTCACAACGGCGATCGACAGGTTGCGGTACCGGCTGTGGGTGATCGCGCTGTAACCGGCGTATACGACGGTGGCGAGAGAGACCGGCGGCACGCCCACCGTGTGCAGCATGACGATCGCAAACGCGATGACCAGCCAGACGCTGATCGGGTAGTACCGGCGGAAGGCGAGCGGCAGCGCGGTCAGGGCTGCGGCGATCATCACGGCTGTCGTGGTGTGCGCGAAGATCGCGGTCACCGGCACGCCGTTGACGTGAAGCTCGGGGTAAACGTAAGCGGGCCTGGTGCGGGTCCCCGGGGGCAAGGCACCAGCCTGCACGACGACGCGGTGTGCCACCTCAAATACCGCGCCACCAGCCGCGACCAGCGCGACCGCGGCGTCAAGCGCGAGCGCCCAGCCGACCGGGTCGGCCCGGCGCGGCTCTTTCCGCCCGAGGATCGCGAGCAGCCTGCGGACACGTTCTGGCACGTCATCATTGTGACCCGGCAGGACGCGACACCGGCATCCTCCTGGGACGGTAACCCGGGCTACATCCAGAGGATGATGGCGCTGCGGAGTAGGCCTGCTGCGTCAGGGACGGTTCACCACAGCGATGGACGCGGACCGGATAGCCGCAGGGCTACCTTCGCCCGCATGGACATGCTCGTTCAGCTAGAGAACGTAACGAAGCGTTACGGCGGCGCCGGATCCGCTGACACCCCGGCGCCTGCCGTCGACAACGCCAGTCTGCAGATCGGCCCGGGCGAGGCGGTCGCCATCATGGGGCCGTCGGGGTCGGGCAAGTCGACGCTGCTCAACCTGATCGCCGGACTGGACCGCCCGACCAGCGGGACGGTAACAGTCGGCGGCGACCGTGTGGACAGGCTGTCGGAAGCGAGCGCAGCCAGGTTCCGCCGCCGCCAGGTCGGCATGATCTTCCAGTTCTTCAACCTGCTCGACGACATGACCGTGATCGATAACGTGCTCCTGCCCGCCCAGCTCGCTGGCGGCAAGACACGGCCGGCCCGAGAGCGGGCCGAGGAACTGCTCGTTCGCTTGCAGATCAGCCACCGCAGCAACGCCTACCCGGCCCGGCTGTCCGGTGGCGAACGGCAGCGGGTCGCCATCGCCCGGGCGCTCATCAATAAGCCAGCACTGCTGCTGGCCGACGAGCCGACCGGTGCGGTCGACTCGGCCACCGGCGACGAGATCGGCCGTCTGCTGCTCGGCCTGAACGCGCAAGGGCAAACGCTGATCGTCGTCACCCACAGCCTCGAACTGGCCAGCCGGTACGCCCAGCGGGTCGTCCATCTCGCCGACGGCCGTATCACCTCCGACACCGCGGCACCAGGGGTACGGCCGTGAACGGCGGGATCGGCGCGGTCTTCCGGGCAGCGGCCGGCGGGCTGGGTGGCCGGAAACTCCAGGCGGTCATCATTGGCCTGGTCGTGCTGGCCTCGACCGCCGCCTCGGTCCTCGCGCTCGGCATGCTCTCCGACGCGCACTCCCCGTTCGATCACGCGTTCGCACAGCAGCACGGCGCCGACGTCGCGGTCACTGTGAACACGTCCGTCGCCTCAGCCGCCCAGATCGCGGCCGCAGCCAAGGTCAAGGGGGTCACGGCCGTCGCCGGGCCGTTCGAGACCGAGAGCGTCGTAGCCAAAGTCTCGACCCCGCCGCTCAGCGGCTCGGTCACCAGCCAGCTGGCCTTTGTCGGCCGCCCGTCGCCGGCCGGCCCGGTGGACGACCTCACCCTGCAGCAGGGTCACTGGGCGGACACCGACAGCCAGGCTGTCGTCTCCGACACGGGCAACGCGCCAGCACAGCTCGGCATAACGATCACCGCCGGCAGCCAGACGCTGACCGTCGTGGGCATCGCCGACTCGGTCACGAGCACCGCCGACGTGTGGGTGCTGCCCGCAGCGATGACCGCGATCGCGGGCCGCGGCGGCAGCGGGCAGGCACAGCTGCTCTACCGCTTCTCATCTGACGCGACCAGCGGCGACATCGCCGCCGACGTCAGCGAGATCAAGGCCGCCCTGCCGTCCGGCGCGATACTGAACACGCCGGCCAGCTACCTGACAGTCCGCCAGTCCGAGCAGTCAGGTGTCGCGCCTTGGGTGCCGTTCATCATCGCGTTCGGCGTGATCGCGCTGGCCATCTCGGTTCTGATCGTGGTCAACGTGGTCGGTGGCGCGGTCGTGGCCGGCACCACGAGGATCGGTGTGCTCAAGTCCATCGGCTTCACACCCGGCCAGGTCGTCGCGGCGTACGTGCTGCTCGTCGCGGTCCCAGCGGTGATCGGCGCGCTGGCGGGGGCAGTGTTCGGCAACCTGCTCGCCGCCCCGATCTACCGGCAGAACGCGCAGGTTTATCAGGTCGGCGTGCTCGGCGTGCCGTTCTGGGTGGACCTGGCCGTGCCGGCCGGGGTCGTGCTGCTCACCGGGGCCGCCGCGTTCGGCCCGGCGCTGCGCGCTGGCCAGATGTCACCGGTGCAGGCGATAGCGACCGGGCGGGCGCCGAGGCCGCGGCACGGGTTCTTCGCGCAGCGGGTCCTGGGCAGGTTGACCGTCGTCCCTCGCCCGGTCACGCTCGGCCTGGCCTCCCCGGCCGCCCGGCCGGCACGCACCTTGGTCACGCTGGTCGCTGTGCTGTTCGGCGCGGCTGCCGCGACCTTCGGCGTCGGTCTGTCGATCTCGCTGAACCGCGCTTACTCAGAGCTCTCGGTTGCCCGGAACCTGCCGGTGGTCGTCGCGGCGCTGCCGCCTGGCGTCAGCATCCCATCCGTCGGTTCTGGCCCCGGCGGGGGCCCGGTCCACGTCGGCATCCGCATCGGGCCCGGCGGAGGCGGCCGGGGGCTATCGGCGGCACAGCAGCAGGCGATCACGACGGCGATAGGCAAGCAGGCAGGCACACTGCGGTACCTGACGGAGTCCGCGGTTTCGCTGCCTGATTTTGGCGACATCGCGGGCGGCGCGCAGCTTACCGCGTACGGCCATGGCAGCCCGTCCTGGTCCGGCCGGGCCCTGATCACGGGCCGCTGGTACTCGTCGTCGTCACGGGCACGCGAGGCCGACGTGAACACGCTGTTCCTGAGCGACACCGGCACACCGGTCGGTGGCAGCTACACGATCATCAACGGGAGCCAGAAGGTCACTGTGAAGATCGTCGGCGAGGTGTTCGCGCCGGGCAACAGCGTGGAGATGTACACCAGCCCGGCCACGCTCAGCGCCATCAACCCATCGGACACCGGCGTGGGCATCTACCAGGTCGCGGTGCAGCCAGGCGTGAACCCTCAGGCCTACGCCAACCAGCTGCAGGCCGCGCTGAGCAATGGCGGCTACATCGTCGGCGCAGGCAGCGGCGGCAGCAATGCGCTGCAGGCGATCACCGTGCTGGTCACCCTGCTCACCCTGCTGATCATCGCGGTGGCTGGCCTGGGCGTGCTCAACACGGTCGCGCTGCAGATCCGCGAGCGCGCCCACGACATCGGCATCTATAAGGCCCTCGGTATGACGCCGCGGCAGACGCTTTCCCTGGTGCTCTGCTCGGTCGGCATCACCGGGCTTGTGGCCGGCATTATCGCCGTTCCGGCTGGCATCCTGCTGCACCACAGCGTGGTCCCGGCGATGACGCACGCCGTCAACTCCGGCTACCCGCCGAACCTGATATCGGTGTACTCACTGCCCGAGATGTTGCTGCTGGGCCTGTCTGGGCTGGCCATCGCGCTCGCCGGGGCGCTGGCTCCGGCATCGTGGGCGGCCGGTTCCCGCACCGCGACCGCCCTGCGCACCGAATAAAAGTCCTGGTTCCGGGGCCGCCTGGGTAGAGTCGGGCAGTGCCCGAGCTGAAACGGCTGCATGCCGACGATGCCCCGGCGGTCCTGGCCTTTGAGGTGGCGAACCGGTCCTACTTCGCTGCCTCGATCTCCGACCGCGGTGACGAGTTCTTCGACCAGTTCGCTGACCGGTACAGCGCCTCGCTGGCTGAGCAAGAGGGCGGCACCAGCGCCTTCTACGTGCTCGCCGCTGAGGATGGCTCGGTTCTGGGCCGGTTCAACCTGTACGACGTCAAGGACGGCACTGCTGTGCTCGGCTACCGGGTCGCACAGGATGCAGCCGGCCGGGGCGTGGCGACCGCGGCCGTGCAGGAGCTGTGCCGGCTGGCGGCGGCGGAACACGGACTGCGCCTGCTGCGGGCGGCCACCTCCCACGACAATGCGGCCTCCCAGCGGGTGCTGGCCAAGGCGGGGTTCGTCCCGGTCGGCCCAGCTGACCCAGCCGACATCGGTGGCAAGTCTGGCACCTGGTATCAGCGTGACCTGGTCTAGCTGCTAGCCGACGGCTGCGAAGCCGGAGCCTGCGGCTGGAGCCCGCACAGCAGCGCCGACCGCTCCCAAAGCTCCCGGGCCAGCCGCGGGTCGTCAGCCGCCGGATTGGCGGCCGCTGGCTTGCGGTTGGCGAAGTACCCGCCGCTCTGCCAGTCCGCGCCCGGGACGCTGGCCGACAGCCACACCAGCGTGTCCGCACCGCGTTCTGGAGACCTCATGACCAGCCGCAGCGGGGAGTAGAAGGCCACCAGCCGGACGGCAGCCGACCCCGATCGCCCAAACGATGACCGCACCATGCCGGGATGTACGGCTGCCGCGGCAACCCCGAGCGGCCCCCACCGGCGGGCCAGCTCGCGGGTGAACAGGACGTTCGCCAGCTTGCTGGCCCGGTAAGCGCGGGCGGCACTGTAGCCATCCGTCATGTCCAGGTCGTCCACCACGACTCTCGCAACCCGCGCCGCGCCTGCTCTGCTCGATGTCGTGATCACCCGGCCCCGCGCGCTGACCAATCGCTGCCTGAGCAGCATCGTTAGCAAGAACGGGGCCAGGTGGTTCACCTGGAACGTGAGCTCGTGCCCGTCGGTGCTCTGGGCCCGCCGGGCGCCGGCGATCAGCCCGGCGTTGTTGATCAGCACGTCGATTCGCGGATACCGGTCCTGGAGTTCGGCCGCCAGACCGCGGACCTGATCCAGATGGGTGAAGTCGGCGATGTGGTACTCCGCGCCGATCTCAGCGGCGACGGCCCGGGTCCGGGCAGGCGATCTGCCCACGAGCACGACATTGTCTCCCTGGTGGGCCAGCATCCTGGCGGCGGCGGCGCCGATCCCGTCGCTGGCCCCGGTAACGACCACGATCCTGCGCTCATCAACCCTGTGCTCGTTAGCTGCGTTGCTCATGCCGGAACCATAAACTGTGGTCCAAAGTCCACAGTCAAGGAGCACGCCATGCTGATCGGTGAGGTCGCTCGCCAGGCCGGGGTCACCCGTGACACCGTGCGCCTCTACACCCGCCTTGGCCTGGTGCCGTGTTCCTCACGCCAGGCTGGGTCCCGGTTCTACGCCGAATACGACGACAGCGCGGTCGAGCTCATCAAGGGCGTCAAGATCGCCCAGTCGATCGGCTTCACGCTCTCCGAACTCGGGCCGATCGCCGTCGCCTACCTGGGGGGTTCTCTCGACGAGACCCAGCAGCGCGAATTTCTCGCGGCCAAGCTGGACGAGATCGAGGGCAAGCGGCAGCAGCTGAACCAGATGTCAGATTTCCTGCGGGCCAAGCTGGAATACCTGTGCGCCGCTGACCTTTGCCAGGGCTGACAGCGTTCAGTTGCGGGCACGCTCGCTGGCGCCCACCAGCTCGGCGAAGATCGCGCGGATCTCGGCTGGCGCCAGGTCACAGGTCGCGTCGCCGACGCCGAGTTCCAGCCGCAGCGTGTGCGGGTCGCCTGTGACGGCGGGCGGGCGGCCCACCCAGATCCCCTGTTCCCGGGCGAGCTTGCGGGCGGCCGCGGCGAACTCCTCCTGGCTGGTCCGCAGCAGGACATGCATCATCGGCACCTGCGGCGGGTCGGGAACCACGCTGACGCCGTCCAGGTCAGCCAGCGCGGCCGCGATCGCCTGTGCGTGTTCCAGGTAGGCGCGCATTCGCGGCAGCCGCTGGGCCAGGCAGGTCCGCGCTGACGCCGCGGCTGGCCACAGCCCGAACAGGGTGCCGCCCATCCGGCGGCGCCATTCCCGGACTTCGGCGATGATCTGCGGCGGGCCCGCTACGCAGCAGCCAGGCAACGCTCCGATCACCTTGTAGAACGACACGTAGACGGTGTCGAACAGCTCCGCCACCTCCGCGGGCGCCCGGCCGTACCCCACGGCCGACTCCCACAGCCGGGCGCCGTCCATGTGCAGGGCGGCGGTGTTCTCGCGCGCCCAGGCCGCCTGCTCGTGAAGGTCCTCCCAGTCCGGCTGCTGGCCGCCGAGGTCGCGCTGTGGCAGCTCGAGCAGCAACGCCGCCAGCGGCTCGGCCACCGTCTCCAGGTCGCCGACGGTCAGCAGCCGGTCCGGGTCGCCGATCGGCCGCCCGGTCAGGGCATGCAGCCGCTCATATCCGCGCCCTTCGTGACGGTCCACATGGCAGGCCGGGTGGAAGCCCACCGTCCGCAGCCCGCGCCGGTCGGCGTGGACCCGCAGCACCGCTTGCTGGGCCATCGTCCCGCTGGGCACGAACACCGCGGCCGGCTTGCCGAGCAGCTCGGCTACCTCGGCCTCAAGGACCGCGACCACACCGCCTTCGCCGTAACGGTCCAGCTCGGTATCAGCAGGGATCGTCGCGAGCATCCGCGCGGCATCCTGCGGGCCATGCCCGCTCACGAAGCGAGTGCAGCTCACCCGCAGTGCATTGAACTCATCGTCGTCGCTGGCCATACAGACCATTGTGCCGTTGCCGCGCCTTCGAAAAACGAAAGCACCCCGTGCATACACACGGGGTGCTTCGCTGCGTTCGTGGTCTTTCCCTCCCTGAGCTGTGAGCCCGAAGCTCTGGCCCAGGGCTGCCGTCGGCTGATCCCGGCGAAGTAGCTAAGCGGCAGTTAGCCGGGATGGCGCAAGTTGTGGTCGCCGAACTCGCCGAGATCACGGACGCATTTGCGGTCGCTCAAGGCTGCGAAGGTAGGAAGCAAGGGCCTGCGGTCCTTGGCCATACAGCTCCGGGATAGGCCCCTGGAGCGGGTTGCCAGCCAGGCCAAGCTCCAGCCCGCCATTAAGGAGATCGGCAACCTCCCGTGGCAGCGCGGTGAGCTGATTGCCGTCGAGCCCAAGGCCTTGGAGGTTGGTGAGCTGGCCGATCTCGGTGGGCAGCGCAGTGAGCTGATTGCGGTCGAGCCCCAGTTCCCCGAGGTTGGCGAGCTGCCCGATCTCCAGTGGCAGCGCGGTCAGCTGATTGCCGCTGAGCCCCAGTTTGCCGAGGTTAGTGAGCTGGCCGATCTCAGTGGGCAGCGCGGTGAGCCTATTGCCCCCGAGTATCAGTTCCCGGAGGTTGGTGAGCTGGCCGATCTCCGGTGGCAGCGCGGTGAGCTGATTGCCGCCCCGCTTGCCGCCGAGCGTCAGCGTCCCGAGGTTGGTGAGCTGGCCGATCTCAGGTGGCAGCGTGGTGAGCTGATTGCCGTTGAGCGTCAGATCCCAGAGGTTGGGGAGCTGGGTGATCTCCGCGGGCAGCGCGGTGAGTCCTCGATTGCCTAGATCACAGCGGCCGGTCCGCTTAATTTCCTGGAACTCGGCCTCTGAGACCGGGCCAGCTGCCTCGACCTTCCGGCGGGCGACGTTAAACGGTTCGCCCGCATCCGCCATACGGCCACGAATGCTGTCCTTCTTATCGCGGTTCGTCACGGCTGGCTGCTTCCTGACGGCACTGCCCGCGTCTGGCCGCCCAGGAGTGGACCGCAGTGACTAATCGAAACCGCGCGTCGCCCCTGGGAGCGCTTGACCTCAATGCCACCTGCGGCGCGGGCCGGAGGATGACTCGGTGCGGGCGGGCGCAGCCGCCGCATTCAACGTAACAGCGGGCCGGCTTTACGTCGAATCACAGCCGTGCGGCTGACGAGGCGCCAACCGATGTGACGCGGATCACGATGCAATTGGCAAGTCAGCCCTGCGGCTCATGGCCTGCTTCGCGGTCGGCGGCCTGGTGTACACGCCGTACCCGGCCCTGGCAGCGAGCTTGTTCCAGCGTGAAAGCCCCCCGGAACTGCTCTCCCAGATCCTGGCCGCCCGCGGCGCGCTGACCGTCCTGGCGACCCCGCTCGGCACGGCGCTCGGCGGGCCGCTCACCGCATGGCTCGGCGCTCAGCACACGCTGCTGGTCTCGGCCGCAACCACGATTACAACCGGCCTGGCCGCGGCCGCGCTGCTCAGCGCCCGCCGCCGGGAACAGGGCCGCGCCCGCAGCGCCGTCGGCACTGTGGCATCAGCGAATTCAGTGCTCAGGCGATCTTGAGCTGCTATTAAGGATGATGTCCTTCAGTTCAATCAGAGTGTCGATTCGGTAGCTAGCCTGTGAAAAGTCATGTGCCTTTGTAAAGTCGTTGGAAACAATGACACAGTCAATACCGGCCGCCACAGCTGAGTTCAGCCCTCTGGGTGAATCCTCTACGACCAGTGTCTCTTCTTTGGTGGCTGCGAAGCGCTTCAAGCCGGTCAGGTACGGTTCCGGGTGCGGCTTGGCGAGCTTGTAGTCTTCGCGAACAAGGACGAAATCCATGAACTGTCTAATCTGGCGCCTTTCATGGATGATTTCAAAATCCGCACGTTTCGCAGTCGTCACTATGGCCATGCGGACGTATCTTGACAGTTCAGCAAGAGTTTCGGCGACACCGTCGATCTCAATGGCTTCTGTTCTCAGATATTCCTGATAATAATCATTACGAACTTCACGCTGCCTGCTGATGGTACGTTCATCAACACCTGCCGCCCTGGCTTGGGCCCAAGTGCCCAATCCCTGGTTCATGTCCCGGGCGTACTGATCCTTGTCCAAAGTCAAGCCAATGTCAGCCAGGGCGCGTTCTGCAGCTTTGTAATACCAGAACTCGGTGTCCACAAGAACACCATCGTGATCGAAGAGTATGTACTTCTTCACTCTCCTGATCATATTCGGGACGCCAGCGAGCGCCGGATGCCCGCCAGGGCGAACAGGCTGAGTGCGGCGAGCACGACCGAGAACCCGAGCACGGCCCGGAAGATGCTGGTGAACTCGGTGGCGATCCCAACGCCGACCACGGGGATGATCAAGCCCAGGTAGCAGGCGACGAAGTACGTGGACACCGTGTGCGCGCGGCGCTCGGGCGGGGCGAGGCGGTTGGCGGTGGCCAGGCTGCCGAGGAAGACTCCGCCCACGGCGACCCCGCCAGCGACCGACCCGGCCAGGAACACCGGCAGCGAGGCCTCCGACAGAGCGAGGACGATCAGGGCCAGCGCGACCAGAAACAGCATCAGGCCAGCCATCATGGCGAGGCGGCTGGCCAGCCCAGACGCCAGCACCTGGGTGAGCGCGCCCACTCCCACCAGCAGGAACACGATTGCGCCCTGGACGGCGTGGCTGTGCTGGCCCAGCACGCCGCCGATGAAGGTAGGCGCCAGCGCGGAGAACAGCCCCAGCAGCGAGAACGCGGAGAAGCCGGCCACGGCCGCAGCCCAGAACTCTCCCCGCCCGCGCTCAGGCAGGCCAAGGCCGGCGAAGCGCAGGCTTGGCCAGCTGCGCGGAGGGCGCACGGTCTCCGGCACCAGGGCCAGGCAGAGGCCCGCCGCTGCCAGCACCGCCAGGTACACCTCGAACACCAGGGCCGTTGGCGAAGGCCCGAACTGGGCGAACAAGCCGGCGATGAGCGGGCCGAGGCTGAGGCCGCCCATGTTCGCTGTCGAGGCCACCAGCGACGCCCGGCCGCGGGCCCGGCCCGGAACCAGTTCGCTGACCGCGGCCGTTGCCGTGCCGGTCACCAGGCCCGCCGAGAGGCCGGACAGGACCCGGCCGGCGATCAGCACGGCCACATCTGGGGCCAGGATGAACGCCACCGTGCTCACCGCGCTGCAGACCAGGGCCGCCGCCAGCACCGGCCTGCGCCCAGCCTGGTCGGAGGACCGCCCGGCCAGCAGCAGGGCGGCCATCACCGCCGCGGCGTAGACCGCGAAGGTCACGGTCACGACCACATCGGAGAAATGCCACTGCCCCTGCCAGATGTCGTAGAGCGGGGTAGGCAGCGTCGTACCGAGCATCGTGGCCGCGAGCACGAACGCCACCAGCCAGAACGCGACCTGGCGGGGTGCCGTCAGCCCCCGTCGCCCGGTACCGGGCGACGGTTCGAGGCAGTCGACGCATGGCTGGTCAGGCAGCCGACTGTGAGTCCGCGCGCTTGTCACGTCATCGACCCCCCCGGATTAGACGCGAAATCACTACTTTACGTGTTCGCACCAATCCGAGGTGTAGCAGGCACCAGCGCCCGCCGCGCCGCCAGGCTTACCGGACGCCGTAGAGGTACTCCAGGGCGAGCTGGTCAAGGCGCTCGAACGCCATGCCTCGCCCGGCGAGCGCGCCCACGTCCGGCCTGTAGCCGCGGATGTCGCGCCAGGTTTCGCCCTCGGCCAGCGTCGGCAGCGACAGGTCGGGCACCCGGGATGCCTGCAGCGCCTCGAGCACCTCGGGGTCGCTGCGGAACGCGCGCACTTTCTCCCGGAGGATCAGGTAGTTGCGCATGCAGGCGGCGGCCGAATCCCAGACCCCTTCGTCGTTCTCAGTGCGCGGCGGCTTGTAGTCGAAATGCACCGGCCCGTCGTAGCCGCCCGCCTCGAGAGCGTCGACTACCCAGAACGCTCCTCTGGCGTTCCCAGCCCCGAAACGCAGGTCCTGGTCGTATCGTGGGCCGTTCTGCCCGTTCAGGTCTATGTGGAAGAGCTTGCCGTGCCACAGCGCCTGGGTGATCGCGTGGGCGTAGTTGAGGCCAGACATCTCCTCGTGCCCGACCTCCGGGTTCAGCCCGACGAGCTCGGGGTGCTGCAGTTCGTTAATGAACGCCAGCACGTGCCCGGCCGTGGGCAGCAGGATGTCGCCGCGGGGCTCGTTCGGCTTCGGCTCTATCGCGAACCGCAGCGGGTATCCCTGGTCGATGACGTACTGGCTCAGGACGTCGAACGCCTCCTTGTAGCGGTCGAGCGCCGCGCGCACATCCTTGCTGGCCCCCGATTCCGCTCCTTCCCGGCCGCCCCAGCACACGTAGATCCGCGCGCCGAGCTCAGCGGCGAGATCGAGGTTGCGCATCACCTTGGCGATAGCGAACCGGCGCACTTCCCGGTCGTTGGCTGTGAACGCGCCTTCCTTGAAGATCGGGTGGCCGAACAGGTTCGTGGTCGCGGTGGTCACGATCAGGCCGGTCTCGTCCAGGGCCTTGCGGAACGCGGCGATCCGCTCCTCCCGCTCCTCGGGTGAGTCGTCGAAGCCGAACACGTCGTTGTCGTGGAAGTTCACGCCGTAGGCACCGATCTCAGCCAGCTTGCGCACGGCCCGCTCGGCCGGCATCGGCGGCCGGACCGCCGAGCCGAAGACGTCCACTCCCTGCCAGCCCACGGTCCAGATACCGAACGAGAAACGGTCCTGCGGCGTGGGCTGGTACTGGTCAGTGCTCACGTGCTGGCTCCTTCCTTCCAGGTGCCGGTGTTGTCTCAGGTGCCCGTGTTGTCTCAGGTAGCTGTGTTGTCCCAGGTAGCTGTGTTGTCCCAGGT
>Ga0335074_10005947_pt1 | contig 16893 bp, 11 predicted proteins | sample Lox_Sample_23_FD_206715 | JGI IMG/M metagenome (GOLD analysis project Ga0335074, IMG submission 206715) | Soil microbial communities from Loxahatchee National Wildlife Refuge, Florida, United States - Lox_Sample_2.3 | ecosystem: Environmental > Terrestrial > Soil > Wetlands | place: USA...
ATAATGGAATGAAAGCTTACCGCTATCTTTTTCTGCAATTCGCAGTGTCTCTTCTTATGTGCGCGGCGGTGTTCGCGCAAATTTCGTCTTCTGATCCAGCGCAGAGTCCCTCAGCTTCACAAACTCCCGCCGCTGCAGCCCAAACTGCCGGTACTGGTGCTCTGCGCGGACAAGTCACCGACCCCTCTGCCGCGGTGATTCCCGGCGCCACGGTGACCATGACCCCGCAGACGGGATCGCCCATCAAGACGCAGACCGACGCGCAGGGCTTCTATCAATTCAGGAACTTGCCGGCAGGGAAGTACTCACTTACGGTCGTCGCACAAGGTTTCACGCAGTACCAGAATAATTCGATCACTATCGGTGACCAACCGCTGCGCCTCAACGTAACCATGAACATCGAGGTCGAGACGCAGAAGGTGCAAGTCTCCGATACAGCGCCCACCGTAGACGTAAGCCCCACAAACAATGCCGGTGCGATCACAATCTCCGGCAAGGAGCTTGACGCGCTGCCCGACGATCCCGACGAACTGGAATCCGACCTACAGGCTCTCGCCGGACCTTCCGCCGGTCCCAATGGGGGCCAGATGTACATTGACGGATTTACCGCAGGCCAGCTTCCGCCAAAAGCCTCGATCCGCGAGATCCGCATCAACCAGAATCCGTTCTCCTCGGAATACGACAAGCTGGGCTATGGGCGCATCGAAATCTTCACCAAGCCCGGAATGGACAAGCTTCACGGGCAGCTGCTTGCAGATGGCAACGATTCGCCCTTTAACTCGCCCAACCCTTTCGCATTGGGAGTGGAACCACCCTACTATTCGACTTTCTTCAACGGCAGCATCGGCGGAGCGATTGACAAGAAGGCTTCTTTCTTCGTCTCCGCCGATCGCCGCGACATCAACGAGCTCTCCGTCATAAACGCTACAGATCCGACAACCGGAAATATTTTTGGTTCTTCGATTTCCAACCCTCGCGAGCGAACAAATGTTGGTCCACGTATCGATTGGGCGATCACGCCGAACAACACGCTGACCGCGCGCTATCAGTATTACCGTGACACCGAAACCGGCACCTTAGGCAGCGCGAACTATCTTGCTACGCAGGCCTATTACACAAAGAGCACCGAAGACACAGTGCAGCTCAGCGATACCCAGGTGTTCGGCACGAAGATCGTCAATGAAACTCGGTTCCAGTTCAACCGCGACAACAACGTTCAGAATCCAAACGATACCAATCCCGCAGTGATCGTTCAGGGAAACTTCGTCGGCGGTGGCAACAGCGAAGGCACGTTAAATGATCTTCAAAATGCTTACGAACTGCAAAACTACACATCGGTGATTCACGGCAATCACACCATAAAGTTTGGAGCCCGCCTTCGCGCCACCACCGATTCCGATTATTCGACTTCCGGGTTCAATGGCACCTTCACCTTTTTACCCTCAACCGGCCCGTTTACAGGGATGAATCCGGCGCAGCTTTCGATCACCATTGGTTCTCCGAATGCATCCGTGAACTACACCGATTTCGAGCCATATATTCAGGATGATTGGCGGGCTCTGCCGAACTTGACAATCAGCACTGGTCTGCGTTTTGAAACTCAGAACCACATTCATGACCATGCGGATTGGGCGCCCCGCTTCGGCTTTGCCTATGGCGTCCATGGCAGAAACAATCCGCCAATCGTGGTTATACGCGGCGGTGCCGGAATTTTCTACGACCGCTTCCAACTCGACAATATCTTGCAGGCGCAGCGCCTCAACGGCGTTACTCAAACGGAGTACGTGGTCGACAACCCGACCTGCTTTCCCGGTCTCGATACCCCGCTGAACATTTCCAATATCTCCGATTGCGTTCCATCGGGATCGAACATCACCGCCATTCCGACGACGTACCAGATCAGCCCCACTCTCCATGCGCCGTATACGGTTCAGGGTGCGCTCAGTGTAGAGCGCCAGGTCACCAAGACCGCGACGCTTTCGGTCACTTATCTGGACTCCCGCGGATTCGATCAGTTCGTTACCATCAATGCCGGCGCTCCCTATCCCGGCACGCCCTGTTACCCCAACTGCCCGGCACCCACGCAGAATCTTTATCGCTATGTTTCCGAAGCCAACTTTAGCCAGCATCAGTTGATGATGAACAGCAACGTCAGAATCGGAACCAAGGTGCAGCTTTTCGGCTATTATTCCCTGAATTTCGCCAATAGCGACACCGGCGGCGTCTCCACCTTTCCTTCCAATTCCTACGACATCAAGCAGGATTACGGACGCGCTCCCTTTGATACGCGCAATCGATTGTTCCTCGGCGGAAGCATCGGTTTACCCTATCTTTTCCGGCTCAGCCCCTTCATGGTCGTGAGCTCCGGGACGCCATTCAACATCACCTCACCAATCGATCTCAATGGCGACCAGAGCTTCAACGATCGACCCGGCCTTGTCTCAACGGCGACCTGCCCCACCACTTCCATGTCCGGCAATATCTACTGCACTCCGCTCGGAACATTCGACGTAACGGGCGCCACTGGCAGACCTCTGCCCATCAATTACGGAACTGGCCCCAATCGCTTCGTGATGAACCTGCGCCTTAGCAAAACCTTCGGTTTCGGCCCATCGACCAAGGAGAATGCAGGCGGACAAAGCGGCGGTCCCGGCGGACACGGAGGTCACCGTGGCGGACCACTTTTCGGTGGCGGCGGACCCATTTCTTTCTCATCAAATTCCGATCGCCGCTACAACTTGACCCTGAGCATCAGCGCCCGCAATGCCTTCAACAACCTCAACGTTGCCAATCCCGGCGGAGTTGTCGGATCAAAATATTTTGACGTCTCCAATACGATTCAGGGATTTCCGTTCTCCCCCGGCACCACCGCGAACCGGCGACTCGATCTGCTGGCTACCTTCAGCTTCTAGCGCAATACGGGCATTCGGTGTTCATCGGAATCGGCTGGTCGGAATCCCGAGACGATTGGAACTTGCAACTTCGAAACCAGCCACCTCGCCTATCCCGAATCGCGGGTTCCGGTTTATCCTGAAGATTGAGAGTTGTTGCCGAACAAAGCCCAGAGCAAGGTACCCTGTCCCCTTTGCCACAAATAAACAGGAGAAAATTCCTGCGGCTCGGCGCCGCCACCGGAGTCGCAGCACTCGGGGCTGATTCGCTGTTGGTCGATCCGAACTTTCCCCAGGTCGTCGAAAGAACGATCAAGCTGCGTCGCTGGCCGCAGATCTTGAACGGTTTCCGGATTGCACTGCTGAGCGACTTTCATTACGATCCCGTGTTTTCCGTCCGTCCATTGCACGCTGCCATCCCGAAAGTGCGAGCCCTCAATCCCGACTTGATTGTTCTGACCGGAGATTTTGTCTCCCTGCCGGTATTCAGCAAGAGAGATGCAAAGGCTGCCATGGCTGCCTACCCCTGTGCTGAAGTGCTGCGCCAGATGAGGGCTCCTCACGGCCTTTGGGCCGTGTTGGGCAATCACGATTTCTATACCGATCCCTTCCGCGTCGCCGAAGCTCTCCGCGCGAATCAGATTCGACTGCTCGAAAATTCCTCCGCTCCCATTGAGGCAAACGGCGCTCGCTTCTGGCTTGCCGGCGTCACCGATGTCCTGAGTCAAACTGCAGATTTGAACGCCACCTTGCACGATGTGCCTGCGAATGAAGCCACCATCCTGCTGGCGCATGAACCGGATTACGCCGATTACGTTTCGCGCTTTCCAGTCGATCTGCAACTCTCCGGACACTCGCATGGAGGTCAGGTGCGTTTACCGCTGCTTCCCCCGCTTTACCTACCCGAGCTGGCGAAGAAATACATCGCTGGTTTCTACAGGATCGGCCCGCTCTCCCTCTACACCAATCGAGGACTCGGCACTGTCGGGCTGCCGGTGCGTTTCGATTGCTCGCCGGAAATCACCTTGCTGACCTTGCATCAGGAAACGCTCATCTAAACTCTCCGGTTAGTCATATTGAATGAGTGCCTCCGCAGCGGACTTTCGGCACGGAATGCCCACTTCCGAGCTGTGTTCTTTTGCATTGCAGTTCTTTTGCAACAAAATGCAACTTCTGTGATCGCTTTTTGCAGCCTTGATCATTTTCACAGCGGTATCCAAAGAAATATCTTTATCTCTGTGGTCGAATTGAGTTACCGTCATTGAGATTTTTTTGACCTTCCGCGGCGCAACATGCGCGGCGTTTTGCATTTCACTCTGCACACAGGAGAAAACATGAGTAAGATTGCCAAGCTAGCCCTTTGCATCACTGTAACTGTGCTGTTGCTCGGAGCGTATTTTATTGTCTCCGCGGCAGGAAACACGCAAGCTGGTCCCAACACCAAGAATATCGCCCTTTCCGCGCTGCCTAGCCTGAATGTTCCGACGAACTATGAAGGGCTTCGGTCCAACTTCGTCACCGCTTACACCTGCTCGCCCTACTGCGCTTTGGGCGCCGGCTTCACGATTGAAGATAACGTGCGATTCCAGTGCGGCAGCACCGGCGCCAGCACCTGCACACTGGTGGTGAATTCGTTCGCGACTAGCTCCGGCGGCGGGGTTACTAACGACCTGCGCGCGCTCTGCCTTGTGCTCGACGGCTATATCGTGGGCGCCTGTGCTTATGATGGCGAAGACCTTGCGGACGGAACATACAGTGCGGTGAATGCCATAAATAGCGTGAACAACATCCCGGTGGGTAATCACACGGCGTTCATGTTGTTCTACTCAACCTATGGCGATGACTTCTTCACCTTTACCAACCAGTACAACGTCTACAAGCCGTAGTTCTCACAGACAGAAGATGCAAAGAAGGCGGGCTGCCATGGCCCGCCCTTTCTTTTTCATCTCCGTTTCGCTTTGGATCCCGCTTTCTGCCGGTGCAGGCGCAAAGCTACTGGTGTGCAGCAAGTTTCACTGCGGGAATATTTTTGTTGAGGTAAGTAGCGCTAACTCCTTGAAAATAAAGCAGCCCCGTCCATGTCCGATTGGCCTCGAACTTGCCCCTTCATCACGATCTGTTTTTATCGAGAAGGAACTGGACTCATGCCCTGCCGCAACTGGCCTGCGGTTCTCTTATTATTGGTCTCCGGAGTCGCGCTGGCCGCGAACTCATCGGTAGACGAGTCGCATCCGGCCACGCTGCAGCACCGCGAACGGAAACTCGCCAAGTTGATGGTCCGGGCCTCGCAGTTCGCCAATGTTCCTCATATCAGCGCGTTGCCGCAATGTGAGGACGTTCAGCCTCCCGAGGAATTGGCCACTCCCGATCCTCTCTTTGCCCCCGGCGCACACGGAAAACGGGTGAAGGTGAGCTTCATCATCGGTGTTGACGGTCACGTTCATAGTCCGCTGATTCTTGAGAGTGCCGGGATTGCTGGCGATCGTCACGTCCTGGAAACTGTGCGGACCTGGCGATATCGTCCCGCGACCTGCAATGGCATCCCCACCGAGACTGAGGGCAAGATCGAGTTTTCCAGCCATTAAATCTGGCTCTCGACTAGAATGGCATCAGAAGCGGCGAAGCCGCATCCCCCAAAATTCGTTGAACTCGTGATGATTTTCAAAACGTAGCTGACTGAGTGATCGTCGTAGGATGATTTGTGGACAAAGATAAGAAAAATCAATCGAACTCGATCTCGGAGTCGCGGCGCTCGAAGTCGGCCCCCGATCCCATAGCAGCGGCTCTGCAGGCCGCGCAGCGGCTCTCCACCGAAACTGGTGCGGAGCAAGCCGCGGAAGATGCAGCGCAGCAGTCCGCCAATGAATTTGAAAACGATGTCACCTCCGCGATCTGTCCGGCTTGCGGCCATTTGAATCGCGTCGGCAACAAGTTCTGCAGTAAGTGTGGCAATGCCGTCGAATCGTCTGAATCGGCTTTTCCTTCATTTGCCGAACCACGCCGTCCTCGACCCATCGCACTTCATCCCAATCCTTTTCTCGATCCTGAACCGGAACCCGAAATGAGGCCATCGATTCCGCCTGCTTCACGGCTAGTCCCGGAACGTCATCCCGATCCTCGCGCGGCTGGACAGGTGGAAACCCACCACTACCACCATCACTATCACCATCACTTTTTTCAGGGTGACGGAATGCCCTCCGTCGCGGGATTCGTTCCGCGCGCAGCCGATTCTGGGCGCGACGTCGATCGCCTTCGTCCGAACGCGGCGATGCGCGGCGACATGAGCCGCGCCGAGGCCGCCGTCCGCCGCATCGCCCAGGAATGGGTCCTGGCCTGCAACACCAAGCATCTCGACGATCTCCTGGAGCTTTATATTGCCGATGCGCTCGTATTGCGTTCGAACGTCCCGCCAATCCGCGGTGCCGCCGCCATCCGCGAATTTTTCTTCGGCGCGCTTGACGCAGGACTCGGAGAAGTTGAAATCGAACCGCTGCGCGTCGAGGTCATCGGCGAAATGGCCTACGAAGCTGGACGCTGTAAGGCCCTCGTGCCCAGCGCCATTGGCAAGCGCCGCGAAGAACGTGGCAAGTATCTGTGGGTGTGCATGCGCCAGAACAATGGCGAATGGAGACTCGCCGTCGACAGCTGGTCGAGTGATCTTATGCTCGGAATCCTGGAATCCGAGATCCCGCCAAGCCCTGGCGTGAAGACCAGTCAGCCCCGAAAACCGTAGGGGAGTCCAGTCGAATCTCGCTTCGGATGCCCGCACTGGAATCGCGCACGCAGCTAGCTCTGGTTTCCGTTTTGCTTCTTTTGTGACCTCTATCACATTCCGCCGCGACCCTTGTCACTGTTCAGGAACCGGTTCAGAGATGTAATAAGAGCGGCGCTGGCACAGGCGCGGAACGGCGTCTGATCACGGCGTGATTTTCCGGATAAAAGAGGCCGGCATGATTAATGATGACGTTGTTAAGTGTCCACTGTGTGGCGGGTTCACCCACATCGAAAACCCCGATCTTCTTTCCGCTCTGAAAGAGCCGCGGATTCGCGAGCAGGTTGAGCAGTACATCTCGCAATTATTGAAGTCTCCAGTCGACGATCTGGCCTCGGTGGGTACAACTCAGGCAGGCCGTGATTTCCAAAAAGACGTACACAGCTGGAATCCGTGCGTGCCCATGTGGCGGAGGAGCCCAAAAGAGTAGGCAGCAGCAAAACGACCGCCCAAAGGACGATCGGGGAACAGGAGAGCCGATGGCTCCCGGAACTGAGGTGTGTCGATGAAAGTGAAAAAAATTCTGATTCTCGGTGCAGCAGGCAGAGACTTCCACAATTTCAACATCGTCTTCCGCGGCAGCGGTGATTATCAGGTTGTCGGTTTTACCGCGACGCAGATTCCGGGCATCGCCAACCGCCGTTATCCGCCGGCGCTGGCCGGGCCGCTCTATCCTGCCGGCATCCCGATCTTTGAAGAAAAAGATCTGGAGCATTTGATTGCCGAGCATGAAATCGAGGTAGTGGTTTTTTCTTATAGCGATATCTCTCATCAAAACCTGATGCATCTTGCTTCCCGCGTTATTGCCGCCGGATCCGATTTCTGGTTGCTCGGAGCGGAGCACACGCAGCTGAAATCGTCCGTTCCCGTCGTCTCGGTTTGCGCTGTGCGTACGGGTTGCGGCAAGAGCCCCATTGCACGCCTGGTAACTTCCGAGCTTCGCCGCGAGGGCTGGAAGCCCGTCGTCATCCGTCATCCCATGCCCTATGGCGATCTGGAGGTTCAAGCTGTCCAGCGCTTTGCCACCATCGCCGATCTCGACCGCCAGCAGTGCACCATCGAAGAACGCGAGGAATATGAGCCGCACCTGCGCGAAGGCACAGTGGTCTACGCGGGCGTCGACTATGGACGCATTCTGCGTCAGGCCGAGCAGGAAGCTGACATCATCCTCTGGGATGGCGGCAACAACGACACTTCCTTCTACGCTTCCGATCTCGAGATCGTTGTCGTCGATCCACATCGTCCTGGCCACGAACTCTCGTACTATCCAGGCGAAGTCAATTTGCGCCGAGCCGATGTCATCGTCATCAATAAAGTCGACACCGCCGCCGCCCAGGACGTCGAAACCGTCCGCAAAAACGTTCACGCCGCTAATCCCAAGGCCAGAGTGGTTGAGACCGCCTGCCGGGTCGCAGTCTCGGAGCCGGAGATCGTCAAAGGTCGTTCGGTTCTTGTGGTCGAAGACGGCCCGACGCTCACGCATGGAGAGATGCCGTATGGTGCAGGCGTCGTTGCCGCCCGCCAGTCGGGTGCGTCAGAATTGGTCGATCCACGGCCATACGCGGTCGGATCAATCCGCGGAACCTATGAAAATTACCGCCATCTGACAAGCCTTCTTCCGGCGATGGGATACAGCGCCATCCAGTGTCACGAGTTGGAGGAAACGATCAACCGCGTTCCCTGCGATCTTGTTCTGGTGGCCACTCCCATCGACCTGGGTCATCTGATCAAGCTGAACAAACCCAGCTTGCGTGTGACCTACGAAGTGGAAGACTTGAGTCACCCCGGATTAACCGAGATTCTTGCCCGCTTCACCCGGGAACGCTCGGGAGTTCCGGCTTAGTCAAATCTGGGCTCACCGCGATATGTGATCACAATCACAGCCCGTCCCTGGCGGCAGGCATATATCAGGGGCATAGCTTCTCTCGAGCGGCGAGGTTCTGCGCCGTCAGGAGGCTCCCATGGCCACCGCCCCACAGGTCGCTCGTATCACTCTCAGAAACATACTTTTTCCTACAGATTTCTCTCCCGCTTCATCAGCCGCTCTGCCCTTTGCTCTGTCGCTGGCAAAGATGTACGGCTCGACGCTTTTGATGGCGCATGCTCTTTCTCCCGCGCCGCATCTGCAAGTGATTCCCGATCACGTTCCTGAAGAGGATGACTGGGAATGGGAAGATGCGCGCGACAAGCTGGATGCGTGCACGCATGATCCTTTGATCGGCGACACTCGCTGCAAAACCTTACTGAACCGCGGCGATCTTTCGAGTGTCATCCCCACGATGATCCAAGAACATAGCGTTGATCTGGTTGTTTTGGGAACGCATGGCCGCCGCGGAGTTTCGAAATTGGTTCTTGGTTCCGGCGCGGAGAGAATCTACCGTTCTGCTACCTGTCCCGTTCTCACCATTGGTCCGAAGGCGCAGAAAGCAGGCGCGGAATGGAGTCCTCGCCGCATTCTTTGCCCTGTGGATATTGCTGAGATATCGAGTAAGCGACAGACCGAACCGGCATTGCATTACGCCTTATCTCTGGCGGAAGAAAATGAAGCGCAGTTCCTTTTGATGCACGCGATTCCGCTCGTGCCTTGGCAGCACCGCGATGCCGTCGGACAGCAGACCCGTGAGGTTTTGGAGCGTTTGCTTCCGCCGCAAGCCAGCGATTGGTGCACGCCAGATTTGGTAGTGCGCTATGAGCCTGCAGTCGAGGCCATTCTGCACATAGCAGTGGAACGCGAAGTGGATTTGATTGTGATGGGAGTTCATAAGGCCAGGGCTGCCGGTCTGTCGGCTCATTTGCCATGGCCCATTGCGTCGGAAATTGTCAGCAGGGCTATTTGCCCGGTGCTGACCATTCGAGTTTGAGCTTATCCGCCACGAAACTTTTTCGTACTGGCGGCGAAATATTACGGAGGCAATCATGCTAGTCACCAAGCAGCAGGCCCTTGACTACCACCAGGGGTCACGCCCGGGAAAGATTGAAATTACCCCTACCAAACCTTGCCTGACTCAACGCGATTTGAGCATGGCTTACACTCCGGGCGTCGCGGAACCTTGCCTGGAGATTGAAAAGAATCCACACGATGCTTTCAAATACACCGGCCGGGGCAACCTCGTCGCTGTCATCAGTAACGGCACCGCGGTTCTCGGTCTCGGTGATATCGGTGCTCTCGCCGGCAAGCCTGTCATGGAAGGCAAAGCCGTTCTGTTCAAGCGTTTCGCCGACGTTGACGTCTTCGATATCGAAGTCAACTCCCACAATCCTGACGAAATCATCAAGCTCTGCCAGTTGTTGGAGCCGACCTTCGGAGGCATCAATCTCGAAGATATCAAGGCGCCCGATTGCTTCTACATCGAAGAGAAGTTGCGCCAGACAATGAAGATTCCCGTCTTTCACGATGATCAGCACGGGACCGCCATCATTTCGGGTGCCGCTCTGTTAAACGCCCTCGAAGTGATCGGAAAAGACATCTGCAAAGTGCGCGTCGTCTTTAACGGTGCCGGAGCGGCGGGCATCGCCTGCGCAGAACATTACGTACACCTCGGTGTGAAGCGTGAAAACATCATCCTTTGCGATACCAAAGGAGTGGTCTACAAAGGTCGCAAGGAAGGCATGAATTCCTACAAGGACCGCTTCGCGCAGGACACAAAACTACGCACCGTTCATGAGGCCTTGGTCGGAGCTGACGTGTTCGTCGGACTCAGTGTCAAAGGCGCGATCACACAAGACGATATCCGGGCAATGGCCGCCGATCCGGTTGTCTTCGCCATGGCGAATCCCGATCCCGAGATTACCTACGATGAAGCCAAGGCTGCTCGTGCCGACGTCATTATCGCGACCGGCCGCTCTGACTATCCCAACCAGGTGAACAACGTTCTGGGATTCCCATTCATTTTCCGCGGCGCACTCGATGTCCGCGCCACCGCCATCAATGAAGAGATGAAGCTGGCCGCGACCCGGGCTCTCGCCAATCTCGCCAAGGAAGACGTACCCGACTCTGTTTGCCGGGCCTATGGCGTGGAGCGGTTGAAATTCGGCCGCGACTACCTCATCCCGAAGCCATTTGATCCTCGCGTTCTCATGTGGGAGGCCTCAGCTGTTGCAGAAGCCGCCATGCGCACCAAAGTTGCGCAAGAACCCATCGACCTCGATACCTACCGCGCTCAATTGGAACGTCGGTTGGGCAAGGCCTATGAAGTTTCGCGCACCATGATTCACAAGGCGCAGACCAATCCGAGGCAGGTCGTCTTCCCCGAAGGCGAGAACGAAAAAATTCTCCGCGCTTGCCATGCTCTGGTGGAAGAGAAGATTGCCAAGCCAATCCTCCTGGGCGATTCGACCAAGATTCGTGCTCGCGCCGGTGAACTCGGCATCGACCTGGAAGGCATGACGATCGTCGATCCGTCCACTTCACAGCACCATGAAGCCTATGCTCTCGAGCTCTTCCGCTTACGGCAACGCCGTGGCGTAACCTTGCACGAGGCCAACACGCTGATGGCCGACCGCAACGTCTTCGGCTCGATGATGGTGCACATGGGCGATGCTGATGCGCTCGTTTCTGGCGTCACGCAGCATTTCCCTGACACTATTCGTCCCGCGCTGCAGATCGTGCGTATGCGCGAAGGCATCCACAAAGTCTCCGGCTGCTATGTTTTGATCTCACGCAAGGGAGAAGTCTTCTTCCTGGCTGACCCAAGCGTGAACATCGAACCCACGGCCGAAGACCTTGTCGAAATCGCACTTTGCACTGCGCACATGGCGCGCCGCTTCGAAATCGTGCCACGCGTCGCGATGCTGTCGTTCTCCAGCTTCGGCAGTGTGGATCATCCCATCTGCTCGAAGGTCCGAAAAGCGACGGAACTGCTCAAATACGCCGATCCCACGCTGATTGTCGACGGAGAAATTTCAGCCCATGACGCGCTTTCTCCCGACGTCATCGAGAAGCAGTATCCTTTCAGCACGCTGAAAGGCGGAGCCAATGTGCTGATTTTCCCGGATCTGGCATCGGCAAACATCGCCACCCGTCTTCTGGCGAAGATCGGAGGAGGTGAAAGTATCGGTCCTATCCTCATGGGAATGAACCGCCCAGTGCATGTGCTGCATCGAACAGCCACGGTGGAAGAGATTGTCAGCGTGGCGGCGATCGCGGTGGTGGACGCGCAAGAGAGCGAGACTTATGCCCGCCCACACGCGCACGCTTCGACCGAACCCGAGCTCGTGGGACAGGATTAACTAAAAAGTTTCTCAGCTTGAATGGTTCAAAGTATTAGATAGGATCAAAGTGGCAAAGTGGCAAGGTAACAAAGTGACAGAAGGGGCAAAAGTGGCAAGGTGACGTAGTGGCGGCACGCGATCACGATGAATCAGCGCCCGACCTTGAAACGTTGCAATGCGGACCCTTGTCAATTGTGCCACCTTGTCACTCGGGTACTTTGCCACCTTGCCACTTTATCGCTCTAGAAAGGACCTCATGTCCACACTCTGGAAATCCCGGTACGCGCAGCGCACTTTGGGCATTACCAGTTCCGCGATTCGGGAGTTGCTGAAAGTCACGCAGAAGCCGGAAATCATTTCCTTCGGTGGCGGCTTGCCCGCACCCGACGTTTTCCCCGTGCAGCGGTTCGAAGAAGCCTGTCACAAAGTCCTAAGCGAGCACGGGCCAATGGCCCTGCAATACAGCACCACTGAGGGATATCAACCGCTACGCGAAATGATCGCCGGTAATCTCGCCCGTTACGGCATCGTTGCGACCCCAAACAACGTCCTCATCACTTCCGGTTCACAACAGGCTCTGGATCTCATCGGCAAACTGCTCATCAACCGTGGCGACCGCATCTTGGTCGAAGCGCCAACCTACCTCGGCGCCTTGCAGGCATTCAACGTTTATGGGGCGCAGTATGTCTCCGTCCCCATCGACGACGATGGCCTTCTGACCGAGCAACTCGATGCCAGCCTTCGTTCCGGTCCGAAGTTCATGTACATCCTGCCGAATTTTCAGAATCCGGCTGGAGTTACGCTCTCTGAAGGGCGACGCCATCAACTGATCCTGTTAGCCGATAAGTACGGCATTCCTATCGTCGAAGACGACCCTTACGGTCAGCTTCGCTATGAAGGCGAACACATTCCGCCGCTGGTGGTTCTGGATCGCGAGAATCTTCCCCGCGACAACGGATTCACTCTGGGCAACGTGATTTACCTGAGCACATTCTCGAAGACGCTCGCTCCTGGAATTCGTCTCGCCTGGATCGTCGCTCCCGAGGATGTCATCGCCAAGCTGGTGTTGCTCAAACAAGCCGCCGACCTGCACACTTCCACCTTCAACCAGCACGTTGCTTATGAAGTCGCTCGTGACGGATTCCTCGATCAGCATGTAAAACTGATCCGTCAGGTTTACCGCGAGCGTCGCGACACGATGCTGCAAGCTCTCCACGAATACTTTCCTCCCGAAGTTACCTGGACGCATCCCAAGGGCGGATTGTTCTTGTGGGTTACCATGCCCGAGGGCACCGACTCGGAGGCCTTATTCCGCGCCGCTCTTGCCGAGAACGTCGCTTTCGTGCCTGGTGACAGCTTCTACGCTAATAACGGCCACGAAGGAGGGCGGCACATGCGGCTTAATTTCTCTCATTCGCGCCCGGAACAGATTCGCGAAGGCATCCGCCGCCTGTCGATCGCGGTGAAGATGCAGCTGCGATCTGCGCATCCATCTTCCACCGCCCGCTAGGTGCCAGAACCGCGAAACTGAATCACGGAGAGATTGTTTCCTGTGATTCCTGTCACAATTTTCGGTGACTTCCCGCACCGCCGCTTCGTGTGCCTCCGCGCACACTGGGCTTGCAGGGTGGTCCGGCATTCTCAGCTCCTCGCCGGGCCGGAGGCGATCCATGTCGCTCACCGTCCTCCTCGTTACAGTCGTCGTTCTCTTCGCTCTGGGGCTTTTTATTTTTCGCGCCATTCCCGGGATCCGCGCGTATTTGCAATTTCGTGGAAAACGGCTGGTCACTTGTCCTGAGTCACACAGCACCGAGGCCGTCGGAATAAATGCAACAGAAGCCGCTGTCGGCGCCTTCCTCACTGAACCGACTCTGCGCCTGAAGGAGTGTTCCCGCTGGCCCGAGCGTCAGAACTGTGGTCAGGATTGCCTGCAGCAAATCGAGATCGATCCCCAGAATTGTCTCGTTTGGAATCTGGTCTCGAAGTGGTATGAAGGGAAGAGTTGCGTGTTTTGTCACAAACAAATCGGTCCACTCCATCATCTCGACCACGCGCCTGCGCTGCTCGCGCCCGATCTCAAAACGATTGAGTGGAAAGACGTTCAGCCCCAGCAATTGCCCGAAGTTTTTGAGACGCACCGCCCGGTCTGTTGGAACTGCCACGTCACCGAAACCTTTCGGCGTCAGCATCCGGAACTGGTAGTGGATCGGGAACTCTCGATCAAGCGTGTCCACTGAACGGCTTGCTCATCGTCACCGGAAATCACTGCTTGGTCGTAGCTCCCTGTGCAGCTGGCTCAGCACGTTTGTGATTGATGGCACGCCGAACATCGGGCCAGAACTCCTTTACCACCAGTGTCAGCGAGTCATAGCCAAACTGTGTTCCCCAGACCTTGGTCGTATTCGTCAAGGTTCGATCAGAAGCAACAAATCGATAATACGGATACGTCGGCGTGGAGAATACGTGACTCCTGGGATGATAGCTGTAGGTCGAAATGGCCGCCGCCATCGCCCCGCCGACAACTTCCGAATAGTTGAATTCTTTCTTGCCGGAATCAGAAAGCGTAACAACATTGCGGCTGACCGCGTAGAGAGTGCGATGAACGAAACTTCCGTGGCCGAGTTCGTAGAACCTTGGATCCTGATGAAGCACACTCGGCAAAACCGCACCCGTCATGTAGTTTTCGACCGTCCCATCGGCAAAGCTCGTCGCAAACCGTTTGCCGTAAGCTCCCCATCCTTGCCCTAGCCCCGGTTCACTATCCTCTGCCTGCCCAACTCCTGCAAGGAATGCATACCAGGGAGCTTGAATGTAGTCGAATGATCCCCGCGTCACCACCCAGAATTTTTGACCTGTCGTGAGCGGCGGCAGCTGCTTCCTGCTCTCCATAGTCAGGAAGTTGGGCAGGGTATAAAAAAGCCGGTCATTGGAGGTGCCGGCGTTTTTACCTTTTTCGCTCTGCTGGTCGGTTTTGTCTTTATCCTGCTGTGTTTGATTCTGCTGGGGCTGACCCTGCTGGGCTGGGCTGGAATCCGTCCCACTGCTCGCTGCCGGATTCTTTGCCTGAGCGCTGCTGGACGTCGCTGCACTCGTCCCACTCGACGCCTGCTGCGCATAAGAAATAAGAGTGCACGTGCTCGCCAATGCAAAGCAGGCTAAGTACCTCACGATTTTCAGTGCCAATCATTTCTCCCTAATTAATAGCGGTGTTTAGCGATTCAAGAATTCTACCAAGGTGGTTGGATGCGCAACGCCTGCTACTCGTTCCTTTACATTCGTTTACACAAATCACCATAGAAATAAACAGGCGGCCCGCAGGCCGCCTGGGAAGGACATACGCAACTCTAGAAATGCAACCCAATTTCCGCCGTCAGCGCTCGCGGTGTCACATAATGCGTACCGCTAAACGTCGAAAGAAAGTTGTAAAGCGCATACTTATTCGCGATGTTCACTGCCGTCAGTTGCAGGCTGACTTTGTACTTGTCTCCGCCGAAAATGTTGTCATGTCCAACCGCCAGATCAAATAAATTCCGGTGCAAGATCCGCGGCGGATCGTGATCGTCGTTCTCAGCGCCCGGCGCCGGGACATCGATCAGGTTGGAACCGAATCCGCTGGCCGGACAGTTGAAGGGTAGAGGTGCAGTGGGCGTAGCCCGCACGCCATTGCAGGTGAATCCAGCCTCATATTCCTGATCGGCGCTCAAGGGTATGCCCCCAACGTTCGAGGCAATCATTGAGACTTCCGGTACGCCCGTCGGGCTCAGAAGCGAGCCGGGGCAGTCGTTATAGGCCGATAGTCCAAAGCAGGGCGTCGCTCCAGCTACCAGTCCGCTGTCGTATCGCCAGTTGAAACCAAGCCACGGCCCACGCTTGCCCATCTGATACTGCAGATGTGCGGTCTCGTTGAACTTCTCGTCGTGATCGATGCGGAAGGGAAGTCCCGCCGAGGTCGCCACAGTCGCACCAGCTCCTCCGATCTGGGGCTGGAAGAACCGCGCCGCGACGCTCGAGAAGACCACCAGAGCCGACAGCCCATGATAGTTCGGCATGCTCAAGCGACCGGCAAACCCGGGAATCTTCGACTTGTACCATTCAATGGGAAACGTAATCGGCGTATTCCCCAGCACGCTGAAATCAAAACCGCGGTCCGTGTATTTCCAGATATATTCGCCGGAAAACACCAAATACTTTCCGAACGCCTGTTCGAGCCCGACGTGATACTCGTTGCGCGTGCCGGGACTCAACCGGTTCGGCGTTGGAGCCGAACAGATCAGTAGCGGATTCAGAACATCGTTCAGACAGCCCAGGCTCGACAGAATGAGGTTTTCGTTGAACGGTGTTTCCATGGTCCGCGCGTAGGAAAAGCGCAGCACCGTGTTCGATCTCTTAATGTTATATGCTGCACCCAGCCTCGGCTCCGCTGCTTGCGCCGTCGTCAGACCGTTGTAGACGTCTCCGCGAATGCCAAGATTGAAATTCCACGCTCCCTTGGTGATCGTATCTTCCACGTACATTGCCAGTTCTTTCACATCCGTATGCGTGAGGTACGGAGCATTGGTCTGCACGTTATAGGTAATCCCTCCCCGCGTCAGATCGTAAGGCAGCAGCGTTGGATTAAAAGCCGGGTAAAACGGCGTATTGGGTGCGTTCGCATTGACCGTTGGATCATTAGGAGCCAGGGCGACCCCATCAAATGTTGATCCCGCGCACTGCGAGGGATCGGTGAAACCCGGCACAGGCACACTGGGAACCGCGGCCGTCGCCGCCGTCAAACAGGGCGCGTTAAAGATGGGATCCACAATTCCGACGGTGTCTTGCTCGTTCAGAAAGGTCTGCTCGTAATCCGCCCCGATTTTCGCATTGTGAACCCCTTTCACATAGGAAAGACTGCTACGTAGTCCTGCATTGGTGAGAGTTCGATACTGTCCGACCGTCTGCCGTTGTAGGCTTGGCGCTCCCAGGTCAGCAAACGGATCGTCACTTGGGTAATAGTTGTACCCATCACGACGCACCCACGCC
>Ga0335074_10005949_pt1 | contig 16892 bp, 16 predicted proteins | sample Lox_Sample_23_FD_206715 | JGI IMG/M metagenome (GOLD analysis project Ga0335074, IMG submission 206715) | Soil microbial communities from Loxahatchee National Wildlife Refuge, Florida, United States - Lox_Sample_2.3 | ecosystem: Environmental > Terrestrial > Soil > Wetlands | place: USA...
TCTTCGGGATTGTCCTGCGTCATGCGGATTTCTTCGAGGATCACGGACTGCTCGCGCGCGATGTCTTCGTCCGCGAATTTCGGATCGAGCGCCATGTCCGCGATCACGTCGAAGGCGCGCGGCAGGTGCTCGTCGAGCACGCGCGCGTTGAAGCAGACCATTTCCTTGGAGGTGAACGCGTCGAGCATGCCGCCCACGCTGTCCATTTCACGCGCGATGTCTTCGGCGGAGCGCCGCGCCGTGCCCTTGAACACCATGTGCTCGATGAAATGCGAGATGCCATTGAGCTCGGCGGGCTCGCGCCGCGATCCCGAGCGCACCCAGATGCCGACGGACACCGAGTGCACATGTTCCATTGGCTCGGTGAGCACTACGAGCCCATTCGGCAGCACTTCCTTCTGCACGGTTGAAGTTGTCTTTGCCATGTAGGTTTCCATTGTGGCACGCTGCTACGGTGAATGCCATTCGCGGTTCGCGCCTGAGTTCGATGCCTTGCACCCAGTTTACGTTACTGATAGTGTACGGCCCGCAGAGGCCTGAAAAACTGCATGCCGAGCGCAGACGTCCCGATTCACAGTTCAATTTCGCCGCAGCGCGTCGACAGGGCTGGCCTAGCCGTTCGCGAAGACGTGCTCTACAGCGACGCGAAGGGACGGGACAAGAAGAAGCTTCACAAGCGCGCCGAAGATGCATTCGAAGATCTGGGTGACATTCTGCGGCGGATCCTCGAGCCCGGCGAGACGATTTTCTATATCGCTGCGGCGCAAGTGATGCCCGGCGCGGGCGCCCAGTTTTTTGGGGGCGGCTGGCACATGTATTCGATTCCGCGAACGCTCTTGTTTTTCACCGAGCGCCGCGTCATCGCTTTGAGGTTGCGCAAGCGAATGTCCGGCTGGAACTGGAACCGCGGAATTCGCACCGTGCGCTGGGGAGACGTCCTGAAAATAACCGGTGGGGGAGCCTTTTCACGCTCGCTAACGTTCACATTCCGCAATGGCGGGAAGCAAGCCTATTGGCGGTTCGCCTGGGGCGACACGAAGAGAGTGCGGCTGCTGATCGATACACTGCAACCTCACGGCGCGGGAGAAACCACAGCCGCCGGCGGGATGGCGTCGCTGTGCCCCAACTGCCTCGCGCCCCTCGTTGCGCGAAATTACCAGTGCCCGCAATGCGGCATACGATTCAAGGATGAGAAGACGCTGATATGGCGCGGAATTCTGATTCCGGGAGGCGCGTCGCTGTACGTCGGGGCGACCGGCCTAGGCATATTTCGTGCGATCTTTGAAACGGCCATACTGGCAAGCGTGCTGTTCTCTTTGTACCGGGCAATCCAAGCGCCGACCGCTTCAAGCGCCGCGGCAGATTTCGCGACGGCGATCGTGGGCGAGTGCGCTTTTCTTTTCTTCGACAAGCTGGTCGCGATCTTGACGTCGCTCCCGCTGGTCCGCGATTTTATCCCCGCCGAGTGACATCTGCGAGCGCGGGGCGCGCGAAAACGCGCTGCGACGGCGTGCTATCATGAATGCAACATGGCTCCGCAAGGCTCCAATACTGGTGCAAACCTACTCGGGAAATCGCCGGAAGAGCTGCGCGAATTCCTGCAGGCGATTGGCGAGCCGGGGTATCGCGCGGCGCAGATTTATCATGCGCTTTACCGCGAGCGGCGCTTCGATTTCGCGGCGATGACGAATTTGCCGGCGGCGCTGCGCGAGCGGCTGGCGCGCGAGGCGGCGATCGATCTGCCGCGAATCGTGCGGCGGCATCTGTCGTCGGACGGCACCGTGCGCTACGTGCTGGCGGTGGGCGACGCGGCGAACGGTGCGAAGCCAGCGACGATCGAAGCCGTGTTCATGCCGGAGGAATCGCGGCAGACGATCTGCATCTCGACGCAGGCGGGCTGCGCGGTGGATTGCCGCTTCTGCCTCACGGCGACGCTCGGGCTGATGCGCAACCTGACCGCGGGCGAAATCGTGGGCGAAGTGCTCGTCGCGATCGAGGACAATCGCGCTGCGCTGAAGCCGCAAACCAATATCGTCCTGATGGGCCAGGGCGAGCCGCTGCTGAATTTCGATGCCGTGATGGCGGCGCTGCGGATTCTGCTCGACCCGAAGGGAGTCGCGATCGCGCCAAGGCATGCGGCGCTTTCGACGAGCGGGATCGTGCCGGGAATCGAGCGCCTGGCGGAGGAAAAGGTGCGCCCGAATTTGGCGATCTCGCTGAACGCGTCGTCGAACGAGCAGCGCGACCAGATCATGCCGATCAATCGCAAGTATCCCCTCGAAAAGCTGCTCGACGCGTGCCGCAAATATCCGCTGAAGCCGCGCGAATGGCTGCTCTTCGAATATGTCCTGCTCGGCGGATTCAACGATTCGCCCGAAGACGCGCGCCGCGTCGTAAAGCTGCTCGCGAATCTGCGCGCCAAGGTGAATCTGATCCCCTGGAATCCGGGCGACCTCCCGCTCAAGCGCCCCGAGCCGCAGCGCGTGGCGGAATTTCAGCGCGTGCTCATGGACAAAGGTGTCCCATGTTTCATCCGCGATTCCCGCGGCCAGGATGTGATGGCCGCCTGCGGCCAATTGGCGCTGGCGGAAGCAGCCGCGAGTGTGCCAACTTCGGCGTAGCCGCCCCGAGCCACGAAGCGAGATCCTTCAGTCGCGTTGCTCCTTCAGGATGACGATCCTCGTCGGATCGTCAGCGGAGTGCCGGGAACGCAGCAGCCAGCGGGCAAGTCCCGGAAGGGACGATTGACATGCATCGGCGAAGCTAGGCCTGCGCTCAGTGCGAACCGGGCTGCTTAATTCCTATTGCGGCCATCAGGCGCCCCGTGGTGCGTTCGCGGCGATAGCTGAAAAATAGATCGGTGCGGCAGGCGGTGCAGAAATCCGAAGCCGAAATCTGCCGCCGCGGGACGCCTGCTGCCTCGAGGATCGCGCGATTCGCGGCGATCAGATCGAGGTGGACGCGCGGCGGCGGAGGCGGATGTCCCGGCGGGCGCATGGTGAGCCACGGCAGCCAGTTCGGATCGTTCTCGCCGGACGAGAGCGCGTCGAAAGGGCCGTCGAACCATTCGCGCGCCTCGGCAAATTGCGACTGAAATTCGCGCGCCACCTCCGCGCCGACTTCGTAACAGCAGCGGCCGATGCCGGGGCCGAGCGCGGCGATCACGTCCTTGGGGTCGGTGCCGAATTCCATGTGCATTCGGCCGAGCGTTTTTGCGGCGATGCGCGCAAGCGTCCCGCGCCAGCCGGAGTGAATCGCGGCCACGGCGCGCTGCTTCGGATCGGCCAGCAGGATCGGAATGCAGTCAGCCGTCTGCACGGCGAGCAGCACGCCCGCCTCGCGCGTGAAGAGCGCGTCGGCTTTCGGCGCCTCCGAAAATTTGCTGTTCGATTCATCCGCCCGGTCCACGCGATGGATCATATCCGAATGAATTTGCCGCAGCGTGACGACGCGCATTTTCCCGGCGCCGAGCGCGTGGAAGAAATTCACCCGGTTTTCGAGCACGCGTTCCCGCGAATCCCAGTCCGTGAAGCCGAGATTCAGCGCGCCCGCGCCTGCCTTCATGCTGCTTTTGCCGCGCGCACCGTCAGCGGGGCCCGCGGCCGGTAGCGCGCTCGCGCCTCCCGGCCGCGTGCTGAATCCGTGCGTGAGCCATGCGAGCCGCGCAAGCGGCCGCGCTTCCAGAATCTGCAGGCCGCCGGCGCGACGCAGTTTCCACGCCGCAGTCTTCTTCGGCTGCGCGGATTTTTCCGCGCCACGTTGGCGCTGCCGGGACTTCATTTTGGGGGCGGTTGTGGCCATGGCAGGAGGCGTTGCCATTATATAATCGCCCGGCGCGCGAAAGCGGGAAGACATGATCGTCGGGCTGGGAATCGACATTTCGGAAATCGACCGGATCGAGGCGGCCATCATGCGCCACGGCGCGCCGTTTCTCGAGCGGCTGTTCACGCCGTCCGAGGTGGCATATTGCGAGAGGCACAAGGCCAAATACGAGCGCTACGCCGCGCGGTTTGCCGCGAAGGAAGCGGCGATGAAGGCGCTCGGCACGGGATGGAGCCGCGGCGTCCGCTGGCGCGATATCGAGGTGGCGCGCGAGCCGAGCGGCAAGCCCACGCTGCGCCTCGCCGGCGTCGCCGCCGAAATCGCCCAGCGCATGGGCGTGCGGAATATCTCGCTCTCGATCACCCACAGCGGAAATCTGGCGCTGGCCGAAGTGATTTTCGAGAGCTAGCGCCGCGGCGAGGTTTCCGGGGTCAATTTCCCAGATGAACTTCGTGCCACTCGTTGGCTCGATGGACGCCCGCGACGCGCACCTTCAGATAATTTCCCGTGAGCGCTTCGGTCCAATCCTCGCCGCCGCGCGCAAGCGTGAGCGCACGCATCGTGCGTCCGGATTGCGTGGCGCGGAATGCCGCGGCCTTCTCCTGCCCGAGCGCGCGCAGCGAGCGGGCGCGTTCGCGAATCGTATGCGCGGAGACGCGCTCGTCAAGGCGCTCGGCGGCGGTGCCCGGGCGCTCCGAGAACGAGAAAACGTGGAGATACGTGAATGGCAGCGCGGCAATGAACTGCAGGGTCGCGTCGAACTCGGCGTCGGTCTCGCCGGGGAAGCCGACGATCACATCCGCGCCGATCGCAGCATCGGGCAGCAGGCGGCGAATCAGCCGCACGCGCTCGGCGTAGTGCGCGGCGCGATACCACCGGTGCATGGCCCGCAGGATGCGGTCCGAGCCCGATTGCAGCGGGACGTGGAAATGTGGCGCGATACGCGGTGAGGCGGCCACGAGTGCGACGAACTCCTCGGTCACATCCTGCGGCTCGATCGAGCTGAAGCGAAGCTGCTCGAGTTCAGTTTCATCGAGAATGCGGCGCACCACATCCGCCAGCGCGGCCCGCGGCGCCAGATCGCGGCCGTAGCTTCCGAGATTGATCCCGCTGAGGACGATTTCGCGCGCGCCAGCCGAGACCAGGCCGCGCACTTCATCGATCACCGCCTCCGGCTCCAGGCTGCGGCTGCGCCCGCGCACGAACGGAATCACGCAGTAGGAGCAGCGATTGTTGCAGCCGTCTTGAATCTTCAGGATCGGGCGCGTGCGATCGGCGGCCGCGGCATCGGCGGGCGCCGAGAGCGGGATGTTCACGCCCGTCTGCGCGAAGATGTCGCCGGTGAGGATTTTTGCAGGGCCGCGCGCGAGCGACATCGCGTCGCCATCGAGCCGCGCGAGCGGAATGAAATCAGCCGGCGCGCCGGCGGCCGGTGATTCCAGCCCGCCAATCAGGCCAGGAATGTGCGATTGGTGCGAGTTGCCCACGACGAGCGCCACGCCATCAAGCGTGGCAATTTCATCGGGTGCGCGCTGCGCGTAGCAGCCGGTCACGATGATGCGCGCCGCCGGATTCGCGCGATGGATCTTGCGCACCGCGTCGCGCGCCTGCGAGTCCGCCGCCGCTGTCACCGTGCAAGTGTTCAGCACCACGACCTCGGCGATTGCATGGTCGTCGGCGAGCGTCAGCCCGCTTGCGAGCAATTCACGCCGCAGCGCGGCGGCGTCCGCTTCCGTAGCGCGGCAGCCGAAATTCTCGATGGAAAAGCTGGGCATCACCGGAAGTATAGCAGCGAAAAGCAGCAGGGAAGGCGGACGAGGAAAACCTCGGGCGGGCTACTGATCGGCGCGGCGCTGGTAGCAGAGGAGGATGAGATCGGCGCGGCGGCGGACGCCGAACTTCGCAAGAAGATTCGAGACGTGGAATTTCACGGTGCGCTCGGAAATGTGCAGGCGGTCGGCCACTTCCTTATTCGCCAGATTTTCGAGCAGCCCGCTTAGCACTTCCTGCTCGCGGCGGCTGAGTTCGCTCGGGGAATCGGCGCGAAGGCGGCGTCCCTGGGTGCTGCTGAGAATCGAATCGACGAAGCGCGAAAGCACCGGGCGCGGCACCCAGATGCCGCCTGATGCCACTTGCGGCAGGGCGCGTGCCAGTTGTTGGCGCGCTTCCGCATAGGTCAGGATGCCTTTCACTCCCTGGCGCAGAAGGGCATGGCTATCGGTTTCCTTCAGTTTGTCCCCCACCACCAGCAGGCGCGCGCCGGTATGTTTGTCCAATATATTGCCGAGCAGGGCCCCTGTGGCCTGATGGGCCGCATGGGCGTCAACCACGTAAACCGAGGCCTTGGGCAGTTCCAGGTTCCGCAGGTCTGGCGCCAGCATCGAATCGAGCTGTTTCGAGGTGATCTGAAATCCCGAGTCTTCCAGCAGGCGATGTAATTCGTCCAGCACCATGGGGTGTGGCGAAAGAAGGCAGACCTTGAGTCCTGACTTGCCGTTGCTTTTGGACATACCGTGTTCCTGAATCGAGGCTAGCGGAATTGCCAGGGCGGGGCAAGGCGCACGCAACGGGCTATTTCATACCAGACACGGGGTCAGAGGGGGTAAGCGACTCGCCGATTGAAACTTTGCAAACAGCGGCTTGGCGCTCGATCCGGCGGGCTAGTCCGCTTCCGATTCCAGGCCGCGGCGGGGCCGCTTCGCCGGGAGTCCCGCCTGGCGAACCTTGTAGAGCAGGGCGCGATAGCTGATTTTTAGCACTTCGGCGGCCTTCCGGCGGTTCCAATGGTTGGCCTGCAGAACCTTCAGGATCACATCGCGCTCCATGCGGCGGGTGGCTTCCTGGGCGATGCGCTTGAGGGGGATGTTGCCGTCGGGCGTTGGCTCGTAGTTGAAACGAATCGGGGCGGATTCCACGCGCTCGGTGTAGAACGACTCCTCCGAGCCGAGCACCACGTAACGCGCGATGCAATTTTCCAGTTCGCGGACGTTGCCGGGCCAATCCCGCTGCTGCAAAAGGTGGATCGTCTCTTTGGAAAGCGGCGCCGCGTCGCGCTGGAAGCGGCGATTGAACACGCCGCGAAGATATTCGGCGAGATACGGAATGTCCGGGCGGCGTTCGCGCAGCGCGGGCAGCGTGATGCTGATCACGTTGATGCGGTAGAAGAGGTCCGCGCGAAACGCCCCGGTTTCGATTTCCTTCTGCAGATTCCGGTTCGTCGCGCAAATCACGCGCGCATCCAGCCGCTTTTCGTCGTGGCCGCCGATGCGCGTGAAGTGGCCATCCTGCAGCACGTGGAGCAGCTTCGCTTGCAGGCCCGAATCGATCTCCGCAATTTCATCCATGAAGAGCGTGCCGCCCTGCGCCGTCTCCATGCGGCCGGGCTTATCCGCATGCGCTCCCGTGAAGGCGCCCTTTTGAAAGCCGAAGAGTTCGCTCTCGATCAGCGTGCCGGGAATCGCGGGGCAATTCACTTTGATGAAGGGACCGTTGCGCCACGGCGACCGGTTGTGGATGAACCGCGCGAGGATCTCTTTGCCCGTGCCGCTCTCGCCAAGGACGAGTATCGGTACGTTCAGTCCTGCCGCTCTTTCCACTTTCTGGCGGACAGACTGCATCGGCGCCGACGGACCGAAATAGATATGTTCGGGTGGCAGCTCCGCGTGATAAGCGACGATGTCGTTTCTAATGGGTGCGACAGAGGCCATCGGATGAAAGCCATTGCACATCGAACGCCAAAAGCGCGATGAACTGCATTTCTCGCGCCCGGCCGGTCCATCGCGCGAAAACGCTGTGCAGGATGCGTTTTCTCAGGCAGACCGGGCCGAATCTCTTCTCGAGGGCGGCTGAACCGATCCGGTTCATTCATACGAAAGACTGAAAATCATTAGCACTTTGGGGAAGGACTCTTCCAACTATGGTCCTAGTACTTTTTGATTAAGATCGCTAAGGCTGCAGGCGTTCGCGATTCGCAGCGTGAATTTCGATAGGCCTTCGGGCAGATGGAGAAATGCAATCGCGGAGATGCAATCGAATTTCTTGCACGGAACTCGGCTCGAGGGATAACCGCCGATGCAGAAAAAAAGACCGCGAGCGGCTGCCGCGCCGCATGCCGCGCGAATATTTTCAGGCGCGAGGATTTTCGCCGCGAATGATGTCGTACCGTTCGATCACGGCGGCGATGCCGATGGGCTCCTGATCGTCCGTCGACGAGCGCCGGTCGACGCGGACCACGCGCCCGTGAGCGCGAACGAAAACTTCCGTGCCGCGCGTGATCTCGGCAGGCAGGGTGAGGGTGAAATCCAGCTCGGTGCCGGGGGCGAGATCGTTTTCCACCGTGAAGTAAACACCGCGCGTGGAAATATCTCGCGTCTGGCCGCTGTGGGATCTCGGCTCCCGATTAATTGGCAGGCGGACGTTCACCGGCAGGGAAAGATCGTACCGGCGTGCCATTCGACGCTCCGTCATCCGTGCGGCTCCTTCAATGCTGGGATTGAGGTACACGGCTCCCCCGGAAGAAGGGAGCAATCGCTGTACCAAAGCCTTGCTGATCGGGTGATGCCGGCCGCCGGGGCGCCCATGCCGGCCGCTCGCGATAAATCGAGCGGCAACCCCTTTTGCAACAACAAGGACCTTCGCGCGGTATATGACCATCAGAACTCAACTTGCGCGAAAAGGTCCTCGTGCGTGGCCTGTATCGGAGCGAAATACTAGAACAAGGCAAGGTCAATTGGGTAGTGCTATTTCGCTGTCTGTGCCCAAGATATGCAACTATTTGCCGCAACTCACGGGCACACGCGCCAAGGAGAGCAATCAAGCGGGGGGACAACCACCGAATCGAAGGATTCGAGACCCTTCGGCGATGATTCTCCGGTAATCTTCGCGCCTTCTTCGCGCCGTCAGGAACCGCGAACCACCGCGGGAGCGTCTTCCTTCGCCGTCTCTTTCGCCGCGGCGGCAGCCTTGGCTGCTTCGCGGGCTGCAGCCGAGCGCGAGCCGCGTCCCGAATCCAGATTGAACGCCCGCATTTTGTAGAGCAGCGCTTTGTAGCTGATTCCCAGCATGCGCGCGGCATCCTTGCGGCACCAGTTTGTTTTCTCGAGCGCGTCGGCGATCGCTTCCATTTCCGCTTCGTCTTTCAATCCCCGCACCAGCGCTTTGAGGCCTTGTTCCTTGGGCGCGGCCGGCGTTTCTTCGCGCGGAACGACGCGCTGCTGCTGGCCCGTCATCTCCAGAAGCTCGCGGAAACTGCCCTCGTCGTCCTCGAGAATCACGTAGCGCTTCACGAAATTCTCGAGCTCGCGCAGGTTGCCGGGCCACGGATAGCGCAGTGCGGCCTCGAGAAGATGCTTCGAAGGCTCGGGCGCCGTTTTCTGGTATTTCTCGCTGTACTTCGCGAGGAAATGGCGGAAGAGCAGCGGAATTTCGGCCGTGCGCTCGCGCAGCGGCGGGATGTGGATCGAGAGCACGTTGAGACGATAGTAGAGGTCCTCGCGGAAGCGTCCCGATTTCATCGCTTCCTTCACGTCCATGTTGGTGGCGGCCAGCACGCGCACGTCGACATTCACCACGGCGCGCGCGCCTAGCCGCGAATATTGGCCGTCCTGCAGGACGTGCAGCAGCTTCGCCTGAAGGTGCGGGCTCATTTCGGCGATTTCGTCGAGGAAGATCGTGCCTTTGTGCGCCAGCTCGAATTTGCCGGGCTTCGCGCGCACGGCTCCCGTGAAGGCGCCCTGCTCGTAGCCGAAAAGCTCCGATTCCAGAAGTTCGCCGGGCAGCGCCGCGCAGTTTACTTTGATGAACGCCTGCTGGCGGCGCAGCGAGCGCAGGTGGACCATCCGGGCGATCACTTCCTTTCCTACGCCGCTTTCCCCGCTGAGAAATACCGGCACGTCCACCGGCGCAATCTGCAGAATCTGCTGGCGAATCTTCAGCATCTGCGGGCTGGCGGCGAGGAACGAAATATCCTCGGTGAGCGCCTCGCAGTATTCGCGCAGCGCCTGATTTTCCGTGCGAAGCTCCTTTTTCTGCCGGCACTTCAGGAATGCGGCGTCGAGCTCCGGCTTTTCGAATGGCTTCGTCAGATAGTCGAGCGCGCCCAGGCGGATCGCTTCCACCACCGTCGTCACTTCGTTCGAACAGGAAAGCATCAGGATGTTGAGCGAGCGGTCCATCTGCATCAATTGCCGCAGCGTCTCGAGCCCGTCGATTTCGGGCATCAGCACATCGAGGATGATGAAGTCCGGGCGCTCGCCCTCGCCCACGCGCGCGAGCGCTTCCTTGCCGCTCGAAACCGCGTGTACGTCGAAGCCGTCCACCTCGAGCAGCGTCTGAAGATATTTCCGGATACTCGGTTCGTCATCGACGATCAGGATCTTTTCTTTTTGTGCCATCGGCATTCCTATCGAGCGAGTGTCCCGCTCATCCTATTCCACATCCGTAGGCAGCAGGAAGGAGAAAGAACTTCCGCGGCCCGGTTCGCTATCCACCCAGACTTTTCCGCGATGCGCCTGAATCAATCGTTTCGTGATCGCCAGCCCCAGGCCCATGCCCGAAGACGAGGGATCGACGCGAACGAATTCCTCGAAAATCTCCTGGTGAAATTCGGCCGCGATTCCGTGGCCCGTGTCCGTCACCGAAACGAGCACGCTATTTGGCTTGGGAGGGTTGCCGCGCCGCCGCTCCTGCGACGGAGACGCCTCGGAAACGCGCCGCTCCCAGAAATGCGGCTGAGCCCGCAGCGTCACCAGGCCCGCGGTCGGCGTATGCTTGAGCGCGTTGTCGAGCAGATTGAAAATGCATTGCTGCACCTTCTGGTAATCGAACTTGAAGAGCGGAAGATCGGGATGCACCTGCACGTCCAGGCGCACGGTGGCGCGCTGAAACGCATCGCTCCAGCGGCTCGCCAGATCGTTGATGCAATCGCGCAGATCGTTTTCGCAGAGCTGCAAGACCAGCTTGCCGCTCTCGAGCGCCGAATAGTTGAGGAACATCGAGACGAGCCGCACCAGCCGGTCGCAGCTCTCCTTCGACTCGCGCAAAATGTCCTGCTGGCGCTCGCTGAGTTTTCCAAGCGAGCCCGAGAGCAAGAGGTCGTAGTAACCCTTCATCACCGCGAGCGGCGTTTTCAATTCGTGCGCCGCTGAACCCAGCAAGACCGTCTTCTGGCGATTCGCCTCTTGCAGCCGCAGGTAGGCGGCCAGGAGATTCCGGTAGGTAATCTCGCGCTCCTGCATCAGCTCCTGCACGGTCTGGCGCATCTGCGCTTCGTCCGTCGCGGCTTCTTCAGGGAACGGTTCGATGTAGACGGCCAGCCAGTCGGGCTCGGGGAGCCAGCGAATGCGCGCGACGGACTTCCCTTGAGCGGATTCGATCGGCAGCAGCACGTCCTGCTTGCCGCGCTCCAGTTGCGTCAGGATGCCTTTGCCGTCGGCGTGCAGAATGTCTCGAAAAAGGTTCGGCTCAGGCTTGGCATTCCATGCGAGAGCGTTCAACGCGTTCTGCGCGTGGAGATTCGTGAAGAGAATCAGTCCCGCGCGGTCGGAAACAAGCAAGGGGCGATCGAGGGCGTCGAGAAGGCTGGCAACCAATTGAAAGCTTACCTGGTTGCTCGCCTGCTTTTCCGCTGCTGCCGTACTCTTGGCCACTCGCCCTCCACAGGCTCCGGCAAACGAGCAAAGACACCACTCTATTCCTTGTCTCAGAGAATCGAGTGGGGATGGGCTCGAAGGTCTGTATGCTCGCAAAGGAGCCAAATAGAGTCAATGGTAAAAGCGTCCTAGCGTTTGCACAAACGTGGAAATGAATTGCATCAAACCGGAACATTTCAAAGGCGATACGGGATGAGTCGCCTCCCGCCGCGCAGGCATCTAACTGATACCGGGCCAGTTACGAAAGCCGAATGGAGGGGTAGGGAACTTGCTAGAGAACGGGCAGTTCAAGATAGTACTAATACTCGGGTACCAATGAGCGTACGAGAAAACATCGTGCAGCAGAAGGTAGCTCAGTCCTACGACGACCGTCGTCGTTTCCACCGGATCCATCTCCAGGTGCCACTCTTCGTCCGGGGTAGAGACGCACACGGCGAGCAGTTCGTGGAACTTGGTAAAACTCTTGATATCAGCGGATTAGGAGCTTTCCTGATTTGCCCCCGCTCCTTGACCATCAACGATATCATCACCCTCACAATCCCGGCCCCTTCGATCATCTCGTCCGGCTTGGTCCCCGCGGGCATGCCCCCGATTCAGGCGAGGGTCAAGCGGCAGCAGGAAGCTGGCGAGGTCCATCTCGTTGGCGTCGAGTTTCTCAAGCCGATCGGATAAGCCGTTTTTCCACAGACCAACGATTGCCCGTTCGCGGCAAGCCGCCGAGCAGAAAGTGGAAGGCCTTTTCCGTCCGCCGTCGCGTCCGCTTGCAATCCCTGCATATGAACGAATAATCTACGTATTGGCAGCGACTTAGAGCCAGGTCCTCGACGAAGATTCTTGTCCGGGATTGGACTGTCCCTTGCTACAGTGATACCGCCCCGCAGGTGTCCTGGACACAGGATAAACTAGAAGTACGTTCGCTTGACTCGGAACTCATTGATGCCCCAGCTCTCCGACGCTTCGCCGTCGCAGCCATCGGCGGACGATTCTTTTCTGGACCTGCTGGTCGAGACCCTCGAGGGTCTCGACGAAACCGTGCGCGGACAATTTCTCCGCCAGTTTTTTCATACCATCGCGAAAATCGATTTGCCTGAACCGCAGAGCAACGATTACTGGCAGCGCATTTTGCAGCGCCGGCGCGAACTTTCCGAAAGCCTCGGAAGAAAAGTTGCGCTCGCCACGGCGATGGTCGACGTGTTCTCGTCGGCCAGCTTCATTCGCGTTCCCATCGTGATGGAGTATGAGGAACTCAAAAAGCTCCAGATCAATGCGGCCACGGACGCGCTCACCGCGCTCTATAACCGCCGGCTCTTCGATGAATATTGCGATAAGGAACTGAACCGCGCGAAACGCTACGGCCAGCATCTCGCCATCGTCATCCTGGATCTTCACCGGCTCAAGGAAGTGAACGACCGGCACGGGCATCTGCGCGGCGATCAGATGTTGCAGCTTGCCGCGACCACTCTGCGCAAGACTCTGCGCGCCTCCGACTTCGCGTTCCGGATCGGCGGCGACGAGTTCGCCCTCCTGCTGCCGCAGACCGATACCGAGCAGGCCGTCACGCTCTGCCGCCGCGTCCGCTCGCTCTACGAAAGCGAAGTGGTCCCGCTCAAAATCGAAGTCGGCGTCACGCTCGATTTCGGCGTGGCCGTTCATCCGCAGGATGGAGATCAGAAAAGCGGCCTGCTGCACACGGCGGACGAGCGCCTCTATGAACTCAAGCGCTCCGGCCGCGCGCCGCGTGTGGTTCCGATCGAGACGCACCCGGCCCGCGAAAGTGCGCCCGCGCCGGCGCCAAAGGCGCCTGCACCGCCGCCCGTGGTGGCTCCGCCTGCGCGCCCGCCGGCTCCGGCGAGTGTTCCGCCCGTTGCCGCTGCGCCGCCCGCGCAGCCGCCGCTGCCTCAGGAGCCCGCCCCGCCGCCGCACTCCGAGCACCGAAAGTGGGAACGCGTGTCGCTCAGCGGCACAAAAGCGCACGCCGTGCTCAGCGATGTGGGCCAGAAAACCGCGAAGGTCCTCGACCTCAGCTACGGCGGCGTGGCGCTGCTGTTCGACAAGCAGGAAGAAATCCCCGCCCAATTTCACGCCGTCCTTCACGTGCCGATTCTTCCGCCGGTGCGCGTGATCCTCCGCAAATCCTACGTCCGCGCGGCCGAAGATGGGCGCATGCGCGTCGGCTGCTCCTTCGTCTCGTAGCCCTGCCGGACCTTGCTGGAAAAATCGGCCGCGGCGCGCTAAGATACAGCTTCCGTTTCGGCCTTCCCGAGTCGGTTGGGCATTTTCCATGGCGGTCACAATTTCGTTAGCTCCAGCTATTTCCAAAAAGCGCGCTGGCCTCGACGTGTGGATGGAACGCGTGCTCGAGAAAGCCTCGGGCATTGAGCCGGAGTGGGATGCGGACGAAGTCCACGATCTGCGCGTCGCTTTGCGGCGCTGCAGGACGATGGCCGAGGCATTGAGCGAAGTGAGCGCCAGTTCCGGCTGGCGGAAGCTCAAGAAAGCCAGCCGCGGCCTCTTTCACGCGCTTGGCGACCTTCGCGATACGCAGGTGCAGCGCGGCTGGGTGAAGAAACTCGGCCCGGCGGGCGATCCGGTGCGGAAACACATGCTGCGCCTGCTGGCCGGCGAAGAAAAGAAAGAGCGCGCCCTTGCCGCCCGTTCGCTCGATGGATTCGACCGCAAGGAATGGAAAAAGCTCGCGCGCAAATTGCCCGGCAAGGCCGAGTTTTTTCCGTCGGGCAGCGTCGTATTCCAGCGCCTGGCTCTGGCGAAGCTCAACGAAGCCGTCGAGCTCTACCAGCAGGCGCGCAAGAGGCGCAGCGCCGTGGCCTGGCACCGCCTGCGGATCGGCCTCAAGGAATTCCGCTACATCGTCGAGAATTTTCTGCCGGAGCGTTACGAAGTTTGGGCCGCCGACCTGAAAATGATGCAGGATCAATTGGGCGACGTCCACGATCTCGATGTGCTGCGCGGCAGGCTTCGCAAGGAGGCCGCCAGGCTCGACGCCGCGGCCCTCGCCCGATGGACCGAGAAAATCGCGGCTACGCGAAAAGCTCGTCTCGACGAATTCCTCGCGAAAGCCTCCGGCCCCGAATCTCCCTGGCTCGTGTGGCGCGCCGGATTTCAGTGGGGCCACGCGCTCGTCGCCGCCTCATTCCCGCAGCGCCGCACCGCGTAGAAATCGCGGTTCGTAGCGCCGGCGTCCCGCCGGCTCTTTTTCGGTGCGCTATCTCGCGTTCGACTCCTAAGATTTGCTTGTCGAAAAGATTCGTCGCTAGTCTGCCAGCTTCCGCGTGAATCTCGCGGTCAGCAGCCACCGCAGCGTCCACCGGCTGTGCGGCGACGCTTGCTCGAAGCACGCAGCCCCCGCCTTCTTCAATTCCGTGAACGGGCCGCGCGAACCCGCCAGCTGCGCGATCAGCATGTCAAGATGAGGCGCGTGGCCAAAGAGAGCCACCTCTTTTGCCTTCAGGTGCGAGATTTCTTTCAGAATTTCGGCCGGATTCTGCGCGGGCTTCAGCGTGTCGCTCACGCGAATCTTTTCCGGTGAAAACCCGAGCGCCTCCGCGAATATTTCCGCGGTCTGCGCCGCCCGCACGTAGGGGCTCGTGATCAGGACGTCCGGCTTCGCCCCCAGCGCGCAGAATCCGAGCGCCGCTTCCCGCGTTTTCTGCACGCCGCGCGCGGTCAGAGGGCGCTCCGCCTCCGCGGGAGATTTCGGATCGGTGCGGTCCACCGCGATGCCGTGGCGGACGAGATAGAGGATCATGGTTTAGGCGACCTTCTCCTTTCGCTGCACCCGCCGGAACTCCGCCTTCAGGTGGAATTCCTTTTCGAAGAGCGCCGCCTTGCGTTCCAGGCCGGCGATGTCGAGCCGCGTCCCCTCGGCCGCGCGAATCAGAAAAATCGCGCGATGTCCGGCGATCTGCACGTCCACGCCATCCACGCGCTGCGCGTGCTCCGATTCGAGTTTCTCGGCGATCCGCAGCAGCGAAGTCAGCAGGCGCACTTCGCGTCGCCGCGAGCCGTCGAGCGCGGCGTAGGAGGCGTGCTCCACCTGCGGTTCGGATTTGCAGTTGTGATAGCGCACCAGCGCGCCCACCATATCGCGCCGCCAGCCGCGCAGGCCGGGGATCTCGCTGTAGCGGATCAAATATTCGCCGTGCCGGTTGTGCGATTTTCGGTGAACGAAATGCCCGATATCGTGCAGCATCGCCCCGATTTCCAGCAGCAGCCGGTGCTCCGGCCCGAGTTCGTGGATCGGCCGCAGCTGGTCGAATAGCGAAAGCGCGAGGCGCGATACCTGCTCGGCGTGCTGCGCGTCGTAATTGAGCCGGCTGGCGAACCAGCGCGACGCCGTCAGCAATTCCTCGGCGCGGTCTTTTTCCTCCGCCGATGCCTTGCCCGCCGAATATTGCTCGGCCACCAGATCGAGCAGCAGCCCTTCGCGCACTCCCACGCCGGGGACGAGAATCGAGCGAAGGTCGAGCCACTTCGCCACCGTGCCGATGATGATTCCGGCGATGCCGATCACTTCGGCGCGGTCCTTGCGCACGCGAAACACCCGCATCCGCCCCGGCACGTCGAGCCGTAGGATGCGCAGCGTCTGGTCCTTCAGCAGCCGCACGTTGATTGCGGGCGTCCTGCCGACCATGGGTCCCTGGGCGATGCGCACCAGCGCCTCGGCATTTCCCCCGGAAGCGACCGCGATCGCCCGCGAAAGCTTCGGTGGCGAGGGCATCGCGCTGCGCAACAGTGCGAGGATGTGCAGCTTCAGCCGCCTTTCGCTGTCCTCGTCGATCGCGCCGTCGATCGCGTACGTTTCCATCAGCCGGATCGTGCCGAGCGGCAATGCCACGCGCTCGCTCAGCTCTCCGCGCTCGAAAAAATTAATTTCCAGGCTCCCGCCGCCGAGATCGAAAATCACGCGCGGCTGAATCTTGTCGCCGAGCGCCCAGCGCACCGCCGAGCACACCAGCCGCGCCTCTTCTTCGCTGCCGATCACTTCAAGCTCGATCCCGGACTTCCGCTGGATGCGCTCCATCAGCTTCCGGTAGTTGCGCACCTCCCGCGCGGCCGCCGTCGCCACGGCGCGATACGCCGTCACCTGGTGCCGCTCCATGCGGTCGCGAAAATGGCGGAAGACGCGCGCGGCCCGCGAAATCGTGTCGTCGTCAAGCAGGTGCCGCGTGAAGGCGTTATGCCCGAGCCGCACGGCGGCGCGCTCGGTTTCCAGAATCTCGATGTGATGCGAAGACGTAGCCCGCGCGATCACCAGCCGGATGGCGTTCGATCCCGCGTCGATCGCTGCCAGTTGTACCGGGGCGGCCACTCGTCAGCGCCAGAGGTGCTGGAGCGCGTGCGAAGGCTTGTAGTGCGTGCTGCGGATGCCGAGGTGCGAAGCGATGCGCTTGCGCAGCACCC
>Ga0335074_10005950_pt1 | contig 16891 bp, 14 predicted proteins | sample Lox_Sample_23_FD_206715 | JGI IMG/M metagenome (GOLD analysis project Ga0335074, IMG submission 206715) | Soil microbial communities from Loxahatchee National Wildlife Refuge, Florida, United States - Lox_Sample_2.3 | ecosystem: Environmental > Terrestrial > Soil > Wetlands | place: USA...
AGCTTCCATGTAGTCAGCGACAGCTTCAACCTGGCTGACACCTCCACCATCGGTGGCTTTACCTTCACTGCATGGCTAATGCCGGGCGACACCCTGACCTCGGCCGAGCTTTCTATCACCTCGATGGAGAGCGGCGGCACCACCTACTTTGATCAGACGGTCGGCTTCGAGCAGACCAACTGCGTTGTCAATCAACTTCATGCCGATGTCTGCACCGAGAGCGCCATATTCGACGGTCCGGTGCTCAACGCTGGCACCTATTGGGTGAACCTGCAGAACGCCATGGCCGAGGGCGACCAGGTCTACTGGGACGAGAACTCCGGCCCGTCTATGGCTTCGGCAACCGGCGCTGGCACGATTCCTTCAGAATCGTTTACGCTTACCGGTTGTAACGGCGTTTGCGGGGGGCAGTCGGTCCCCGAGCCTAGTAGCCTGATCCTGTTCGGCTGCGGGATTGCGAGCCTCATGGGTATGTTGCGCCGCCGGCTGTTGTGACCCAGGACTATCTGCGACTGTGTATATGGGTCTGTGACTTGGAAGACGAGAAAAACCCCACCCAAGCAAAAGAAGCTTGGGTGGGCCACCCGTCCAGAACATACACTCGTTGTGCTGACATCAAGCTCTCCCTTGACTGTGAACTTTCCCAGGTCTCGAAAATCGCGAGACCTGGAGCACCCGCCGTATTCGGCGTCAGGAGGCCGCTGGGACGAAGTGCCGTCTCTAGAGTCGGCCCCATCGCCGATCGTTGAAATTGGACCCTGTGCTCATGGCGCACAGGCCACTCTCGCAAGCCACTCCCCGTGACAACGGCACAGCCTTCGCCTCCTCTGCAATTTTGGGTCGCGGCACAGCTCGATTGGTCAGGTGAATCCGTGCGCTTAATTCTGAATTGACGAAAGCCAGCCCCCTCGTCGGACTGAACCCACCCCATCACGCGCAAGAGGCGCGTAATGGGGCCCCGGTCGTCCTGCTCGTGATGACAAGACACAAGTGGGCTACTTTGCCGGGAACAGGAACTTCAGCATCGGAGCTACTCTGTGTGCCCAGGCGGATTCGGTGTGCTGGGCGTCGGGGACTTCGAGATACTGCAGATCGCGTCCTTCGATCCATCCCTTCTTGACCAGCGAGACTTTCAGCTCCTGCGCGTCGGGCAAGGCGCGCTGGCTCTCTTTGGTTCCGATGTCGAGCCAGATCTTGAGATCGGGCTTGCGCGGCATCTTGGCGACGGTCTTCAAAATCGCACGATTGCGCCACCACACCGAGGGCGACATCACGGCCAGCTTGCTGAAGAGCCAGGTGTAGCGCAGCCCGAGATAGAGCGTCACCAGGCCGCCGAGCGACGAGCCGCCCAGTCCGCAGTTGGCTTCGCCGGGAAGCGTGCGATAGGCATGGTCGACGAAGGGCTTCAGCTCTTCGACCAGCATCTGGCCGTAGGCATCGGCCTGGCCGCCGCCGAGGCGCTTGTCCTCGACCGGCGTGTATTCGTCGATGCGATGCTTGCCGGTGTTGTAGATGCCGACGATGATGAGCGGCTCGATTTCGCCCGCGAGCGCGAGCTCATCGGCGGTCTCGCCCATGCGCCAGTAGTTACCCTTGCAGAACGAGGTTTCGGGATCGAAAAGATTCTGACCGTCCTGCATGTAGAGCACGGGGAAGCGGCGGTCGGGCTGCTCGTCGTACATGGGCGGCAGATAGACGATGAAGTCGTGCTTCTCGTCGACGACGTTCGAGGCGAACTGCTGGTGCAGACGCAGACGGGACTTCAGATCGCCCGCAGTAACGGGCGCAGGATTCATCGCGGTGGAAGTAGACATAGCGGTGGCGCGGGTGTCCTTGTTGGGTAGAGTGGGATTAGGTTTTGGAGTACGAGCGATTGGATGCGTCTCCTGAATTCGATGTGGCTTCGGCGGCAATCAGTTCATGCCACCGGTTGTCATCCTGTAGAATTGTGGCTCCTAGAGCGTTTCGTTCGGGCAGTGGGTGGAGCGCCGCTTCAGCGGTGCATGTTTAGCCAGGTCTTAGGATCGGCTTTAGCCGCTGGGGTAAACATCCCCTCCGGCGCTAAAGCGCGGTCCAAAGGGAGCAACTGCTACTGCACGCCTGAAGGCGTGCTCTACCTGTGTCCTTACGCCGCGAATGAAACCGCCCTAGAGTACCAGACATCAGTTTGAATTCGTCAAAATCTCTCCCTCCGAGGCATACAGAAAGTGAACCGTGAATTCCACCGTTGGTGGTCCAACGACCTGCAACGCCACATGGACCTGCTGGTCTTCGGACACGATGGCCCGAAGGTCCTGGTCTTCCCTACTTCCATGGGCCGCTTCTTCGAATACGAAGACAACAAGATGATCGCCGCGCTGGCCGACCGGCTGGAAAATGGCTGGCTGCAGATCTATTGCGTGGACAGCGTCGACACCGAGAGCTGGTACAACAAGCAGGCGCATCCTTACTGGCGGCTGCAGCGCCATCTGCAATACGAGCGCTACATTTTGAACGACGTGCTGCCGCTGATGTGGAACAAGAACTGGAATCCGCGGACCATCGTCACTGGCTGTAGCTTCGGGGCCTATCATGCGCTCAACTTCGCCATGAAGCATCCCGACAAGGTGACGGAGTGCGTCACCATGGGCGGAGCGTACGACATCAAGAAGTTCCTCGACGGCTGGTACAGCGACGACGTCTACTTCAACAATCCGCCGGATTACCTGGCCAACTGCACCGACGGTTGGCGCTACAACCACCTGCGCACCGTGCTCTCGACCGGCGAGTGGGACATGTGCTGGAACGACAATGAGCGGATGGCCGGCATCATGCGCTGGCGCGGCATTCGCCACGAGCTGTATGTCTGGGGCGACCAGAGCTATCACGACTGGCCGTGGTGGCGGCCGATGGCGCGGGCGTATCTGGGATAGAAATGCAGACGCAGCCAGAATCGCATGGTCGTGGATTCGTTCTACTCTCGCCGCAGCGCGGTCATGGGATCGATGTTGGCCGCGCGCCGCGCGGGAATGTAGCCGGCTAGAACCGCTACGGAAAGCAACGTGACGATGGTGATTCCGAAGCTAAGTGGATCGGTCGGTTTGATGCCAAAGAGCAAATCCGACAGGACGCTCGATGCGGCACGCGTGCTGGTGAACGCGAGCGGCAAGCCGATCACAATGCCGGCAATGACGAGGACAAACGTTTCCCGCAGGACCATGGTCAGTACCCCCAATTGCTGTGCGCCGAGCGCCATGCGGATGCCGATCTCCATTGTGCGTTGTCCCACACTGTAGGACATGATGCCGTATAGTCCGATGGCCGCGAGAAGCCCGGCAAAAGCAGATGTCCGAAGGTGGACTGGACGTGTTCAGGAGACTCTGCTGAAGTCCGGGCTTGAAGGGGACGGCCTTCAGGCCGTCCGTAAGCTCAGCAAAATCATTGCGGCTTTAGCCGCTGAGGGCCTTTGACGAAACCTAATCAGAGTTTCCCTAAGGGACGACCGGCTATCGCACCCGTGCGTCTGTGCTCTCGTCGGCGCCGGCTTGCCCGTTCGGGCTCATCGGCCGCAGGATCAGCAGCCTCGACTTGCCGTCGCGTCCCCCAGGCAGCAGTACCAGGCGCTTGGCGGAATCGTAGGCCACGATGTGTCCCTTCACTTGGGTGAGAAGGCTATCGATCGCCGTCAGACTGCCCTTGGCCGACATCATCAATAGCGAGCCCTCGCTGGCCGCGTACAGCGTATGCGAGTCCTCGTCCAGCCAGAGCGCATCGACGCCCTCGGGCGCGGTCACGCGCGAAACCTCCGCGCCGGTGTCAGGGTTGATCGTCAGCACGGCACCGCGCACCGAGACATAGAGCTCGCGATATTGCGGATCGTAGACCAAACCGGTAGGTTGCGAGGCGTTCAGCGTGAAACGCTTCGCCACTTGAAGCTGAGGATTCAGCGCTACGATCTGATGCTGGTCCTGGACGCTTACGAAAATCATCCCGCCATCACCCAGCGCCAGGCCGCGGGGCGTACCGCCAAGCTCAACTTTGGCAACGTCTTGTTTGGTCCGCAGGTCAAGCTGCGACAGCGTACCAGCATGAGCATCGCTCCAGTACAACCTGCCACCATCGAGCAGCAGAGCATTGGGCGAACCGGGCAGCGGGATGGAGTCGATGACCTTCCAACCGTCGATACCGACGATGGCGATGGAGTTGCCGTCGTGATCGGCGATGTAGACGCGTCCGGCTTGCGTGTCGACTGCGATGGAGCGCGGCGACTGCAGCCCTGTGATCTGCGCGATGGCGCGGCGCCGTACCGGATCGAAGACATCGACTGCGGAGGCGCCAGGCTGCGTTAGCAGCAACATTCCGTTGGCAAACGCCACCTCGCCGAAGCCGGGCGAGCCGGGCAGGTTCACTATGCCGATCTGGCGGAGATCAGAGGCGCTGACAAACCAGCTGCTGAGCAAGGTTGCGGCGATAAGGAAGCGGACAAGGCACATGACAGTCTGCAGAACGTGAGATGCCATGCCGGGATGCGAAGGCTGCCTGCGAACAAAGAAGCTATTGTTGTCATCCCGACCGAGGGCTTCAGCCCACATTGCTGTCATCCCGACCGAGGGCTTCAGCGCGACCGAGGGATCTGCGGTTCGTTGGCATCGCAAAAAATGTTCCGAGTTCGGAGGAAATGCGCCAGGGCACGACTTTAGAGGCTGCTGAAAAACTCGACGGCTGTGTTACTTCAGATAGAGCGAGCCTTCATGCTCGCGTCCAAGTCGTTTATTTCCGAATCTGAGTCGGCTTCAGCCGGCGGCACAACCGCCGCACCGAGACTTTTTCAGCAGCCTGTTCAGTCGTGCCGATAAACCTCTTACTTGTGACCCGAGTCGGCTTCAGCCGGCGGCACCGCTTCTTCTGCGGTACCTCTCCATCCACGACCGCGTCCCCGGATATCGGCAGGACAACGCCGCGACCTTGGCGGCGGCCGCCAACGCCTCGCGAAATTCATATCCCGGCAGCGAAATGAAATAACAAAACGCGCCATGAAAGATGTCGCCGGCACCCAGCGTATCCACCGCGCGAATCCTGGGCACCGCGACTGCACCGCGCTCGCCGTGATCGACAAACCGTATGCCATCTGCGCCGCGCGTGATCGCAATCTGTCGAACCCCTCGCGCGCCGAGGAACTCGAAAACATCTTTAACGTCGCGGCACCCAGGCGGCCGATAATCGTCCGCACAAATCGCGATCTCGATGTAAGGTAACAGCTCGCCCATCCCCCGCTTCCAGCTTCCGCTATCGAGCACAACCGGAATTCCGCGCTGGTGCGCCGCCCGCGCTGCCGCGATGCACAGCTTCATGTAATGACCATCCACCTGCACTATCGAGACCCCGCTCAGCCATCGCGGATTGAATTCCGCCGGTATTGAAGCGAACACCGCTGCATTTGCCGACACCACTGTCCTCTCGCCCGTCCCGCGCAGAACCATGATCGACGAAAGCGGCGGCGCTTCGCTGCGTCCGCGCGCGAGATCGTGCAGTCTGATCGAGAAGCGGCCGGCGTCGTCACGAATGACTGATGCCAGCGGATGCCCGCCCATCGCACTCACCAACGATGCTCGTCCGCCGAGAAATGCAAACGTCGCTGCCGCATTCGCTGACGGTCCTCCCGCCGCGACCGACTGCGCTGGAACCGAGATCTTCTGATTGCGCCGAGGAATGTCGTCGACCGTGTAGCTGATGTCGACCGTCGCCAAGCCGACAAACAAACCGCCAGGATGACGATCTTGTACATGCGCAGTCATCTCGATGTTTGCGATTATCGCTCGCTCACGGGTTACTTTGAAATTCACATGTTAGCCGTGCGGGTGGAGCACGCCTGAAAGGCGTGCTCCACCCGAGATCTCTTCAGTACAATTTCAGGCTGACCCACAACCTATCGCTCACCGCGGGTAGCTCGAATCGCCTGATTTATGTTGTAATAGAAAGATCACTATGCCAAAGCTGAAGACTCACAGTGGAGCGGCCAAGCGCTTCAAGAAGACAGGCACCGGCAAGATCAAGCGCGGTCACGCGTTTAAGCGCCATATCCTGACTTCCAAGGGCACCAAGCGCAAACGGCAGCTCGATACGGATACGATTCTCGACAAGGCGGATCAGAAGAAGATCGAACGGATGATCCCCTACAACTACTGATCGCAACGCCGCATGGTGCGGCATCCGGCGAGCGTTTTTCACCACGGAAGCCGCGGAGTTCACGGAATTTTCTTGATCTGAATTTTTCGGTGTATTCCGTGATTCCGTGGTGAACCCAAACCGTGACGGACAACAGCGTGTGAAGAGGTACATCAGGCCCCTCCCATCCCCGACAAGCGCCGGCTTTGCGCTTGGTGGGGTGGTTGAGCGCGGTCACCTTCTTACCTCCAGCCGCTTAACGAAGTTGAAAAGGAGAAGCAATGCCTCGCGTAAAACGTGGTACCAAGCGCCGCGCACGCCGCAAGAAGATACTGGAGCGTGCCAGCGGCTATTATCTGACAAAATCGAAGCTTTACCGCTCGGCAAAAGAGTCGGTGGAGCGTGGGCTGAAGTTTGCCTACAGCGGCCGCAAACAGAAGAAGCGCCAGTTCCGTTCCATCTGGATTGTGCGCATCGGCGCCGCCGCCAAGCTGAACGGCATCAGCTACAGCAAGTTCATCAGCGGGCTGAAAAAGTCGGGTGTCGATCTCGATCGCAAGATCCTTGCCGATCTGGCGGTCAACGATCCCACTGGGTTTAAGGCGCTGTGCCATCTGGCGCAAAACGCTCCGGCAGCCGCCTAGTTCGGAAATTCGCAGTCAGGAATGGGCGGCCGAAATGGCCGCCCGTTGTGTTTAGGTTTCACCACAGAGAACACAGAGCGCACGGAGAAAGTCAGAGACTTCGTCTGAAGGCTCGTGTCTACTACGGTTCTGATTGGTATCGCTTTGTTGGATTTGTCATCCCGAGCGGAGGCGGCCTTCTTTTGGACGCCGGAGTCGAGGGATCTGTGGTTCGCGTGCGTCTTCTGATTGTGTGAGTCGCGATCACGGCAAATGATTGTGCGACTTGCGATCACAGCATAATGATTGTGTGGTCGCGGTCACAGGAATGATTGCGTGGGTCGAAATCACGGCAAATGATTGAGGGGTCGCGATCACAGCGCGAGTAACGAGAATCGAGTCTCGCGCAGCGAGACGGAAGAAGATAGCCCTGCGCTTCACCGGGGCCCCCGATCCGCGCTGCTGTTGCGCGGATTGGGGTGGTTGAGCGCCGGGTAGAGCGGTATTAGACACCGAGTCCCTTCAGGGACGGCAGATGAACAGCAGGCCTTGAGGCCTGCGCTTCGCGGCAGAAAGCAGCTCCCTCGGCTCCGGCTAAAGCCGTCGGTCAGGATGACACCTGAGAAAAGAATCATGTACACCGTTCCCAAACTCGAAGACTATTCGCCCGAGGCGCTCGACCGCGCTGTGTCGGATCTGTTCTCTGCGCTGAACACCGAAATCTCTGCGCTCCACTCCGACGCTGACTGGAAAGCCTTTCGCGATCGCTGGCTGGCGCGCAAGAATGGCGTGCTTACTCAGATCAATGACACATGGCTGAAAGCCGCGCCAGGTCCGGCGAAGCGTGAGGTTGGCCGCCGCGTCAACGAATTGAAAACTCGCGTGAAATCGGCGATTGAAGACGCTCACGAAAAAATCCACGCATCGTCTGCTGATGCGAAGCTCGCTGCCGGGCGTCTCGACATTTCCCTGCCCGGCATTCAGCGCCCCATCGGCGTCAAGCATCCCGTGCTGCGCGTGATGGACGAGATCGTCGCCGTCTTCAAGGCCATGGGCTATTCCGTCGGCGAAGGTCCCGAGGTCGAGACCGATTACTACAACTTCGAGGCGCTGAACTTTCCGCCCAACCATCCTGCACGCGACACGCAGGACACGCTGTTCATCGCTGGGCAAGAGGGCAAGCCGGCGCGCGATCGTCTGCTGCTGCGCACCCACACCTCGCCGGTGCAGATTCGCACCATGGAGAGGCAGCCGCCGCCGCTGCGCATCGTCATCCCCGGCAAGGTGCACCGCAACGATCCGCTGGACGCAACCCACTCGCCGCTCTTCCACCAGGTCGAGGGGCTGGCGGTCGACACCAACATCACCTTCTGCGATCTCAAGGGCACGCTGGATCACGCCATGAAGGCGCTCTTCGGCTCGTCGGTGAAGACGCGCTTCTATCCCTCGTTCTTCCCTTTCACCGAGCCCAGCGCCGACATGCAAGTGAGCTGCATCTTCTGCGGCGGCAAGGGCTGCCGGACGTGCAAATTCAGCGGCTGGATCGAGCTGCTGGGCTGCGGCATGGTCGACCCCAACGTCTTCGATTTCGTGAAGCAGAACGGCTACGACTCGTCGAAGATTTCGGGCTTCGCCTTCGGCATGGGCGTGGAGCGCATCGCGCTGCTGAAATATGGCGTCGAGGGAATCCAGTTGTTCTACGAAGGCGACGTGCGCTTCCTGGAGCAGTTCGCATGAAGATCACCGGTCCCGAGCGGTTCAAACTCGCCTTTGATGCCCAGAAGTGTTCAGCCAAATTCTCTTCGCGAGCCAATAGTGGGATCCCGAAGCTGTACGTAGTCGTGGCGGATACCGAAGTCATATACGTTGGCATCGCTAAGCGAGCTATGCGCGAGCGCTTCTACACTGGTTGGACTTCAACCGGCAAACATGGCTACCACGGATATGCTTGGAGACATACGCATACAGAAGCTGATGTGTATGTTTGGTATTACGAAGATGCCCCGGAAGACTTCCTTCGAGACCTGGAAACAGTTGAGGCGGAGGTTGTCTTTCTCATTCGTAAAGCTGGGCAGTGGCCGCGAGGTCAAACTGAGATTCATTTCCATACATCGGAACAAGAACACCGCAACTGGGCCAGCAAAATCATCGAGAGTATCGGCCTGCCCTCACTGAAGGAGCAGACCACTCTCGGCAGTAGCGCTTAACCCGCCGCCAAGCCAGCGCCGAAGGCGCGGCATATCTTAGCCCAGCGCTTCAGCGCTGGGTAGGCGGCAACAATGGCCCGAGTCCCTTTAGGGACGGCAGATGAGTCGGCGGGTTTCAACCCGCCCGTTTCGGGGCTGAAGCCCCAGAATTATAGAGAGGCATGAACGCTGGCCTGAAGGCCGGCTCTACCTATGAGAATCATTCCGTCATGGCTGCGTGAATTCGTCGATGCGCCCGCTGACGACCGTCAACTCGCCGAAGATCTCACTTCGGCGGGCATTGCGGTGGAGTCTGTCCAGATCGAAAACGGCGAGACCGTCTACGAAATGGACCTCACGACCAACCGCGTCGACGCGATGAACCACTACGGCGTCGCGCGCGAGGCCTCGGCGATTTACGACGTTGAACTGAAGAAACTCGAACCCGACCTCAACGAGCGAACCGCAGATCCCTCCACTCCGGCCAACCCCAGGCCGTCGGTCGGGATGACAAATGTTGGGTTCCGAATCACAATCGAGGACCCGCAGGGCTGTGCCCGGTACACAGCGCGCATCGTGCGCAATGTGAAGATCGGTCCCTCGCCGGAGCACATCGTTAAGCGCCTGGAGCTTTTAGGCTCGCGCTCGATCAACAACGCTGCCGATGCGACGAATTACGCGCTGAACGAGCTTGGTCATCCCACGCATGCCTTCGATCTCGACCTGCTGGAAGGTGGGACGATCATCGTGCGCCGTGCGCGCGAAGGTGAGAGCCTGAAGACGCTGGACGGCATCGATCGCAAGCTCACCACCGAGGATCTTGTCATCGCCGACGCGAACAGGCCAGTTGCGCTCGCCGGCGTAATGGGCGGCTTCGACACGATGATTACCCAGAAGACAAAGAATGTGTTGATCGAGTCGGCGTGGTTTGAGCCGTGGACGGTGCGCTCGATGGCTAAGCGCCACGGCATGCACACCGACGCTTCGCACCGCTTCGAGCGCGGCGCCGATTACGGCATCACCCCGCTGGCGTGCGATCGCGTGGCCGAACTCATTCTGCAAAGTGCGGGCGGCGAACTCGACGGCGAACGCATCGATGCGATCGGCCGCGAGTTGAAGCGCGAGCCCATTCCGCTGCGGTACTCGGAGATCAAAAGGAACCTTGGGATCGACATCGGCGACACAGAGGTCGAACGTATTCTGCGACGGCTTGGCTTCCAACTCGGGAGAACCACAGATCCCTCCGCTCCGGCTAAAGCCGTCGGTCGGGATGACAATTTTCTTTTCGAAAGCTCCAGCGGCCGGAGCGTACAGGTTCCCACCTGGCGGCTGGACGTCGAGCGCGAGATCGACCTGCTGGAAGAGCTCGCGCGCATTTACGGCTATAACAATTTTCCCAACACACTGCCCACGTTCACCGGCGGCGTAGTCGAATTGCCCGATGAGCCCAAGAACGCCAAGCTGCGCGAGATCATGCTGGCGCTGGGATATGACGAGGCGATCTCGATCACGTTCATCTCGGAAGCGGAAGCAAGAACTTTCCAATCGAACGAAAATCCCCACCCAAGCAATACCGGTTTGAGTCGGGCATCGGCCGGGAGTCAATCACTTGTTCCGGAACCACTCGCCGTCGCGAATCCGCTGAACGAGGAGTCGGCGTACATGCGGAGGTCGCTGCTGCCGGGGCTCATTAACATGGTGGCCTACAACCTGAATCGCGGCACGGCCGATGTGCGACTGTTCGAGGCGGGCGAAATCTTCGAGAAGGTTGGCGAAGGACATGACGAACGCCGGCACCTCGGATTCGCAGCCACCGGTGATGCCATCGCGAAGAGCGTGCATACCGCGGCCCAGCCTTACACCTTCTTCCACATGAAGGGCGATATGGAGAAGCTGCTGGCCGCGTTCGAGCACCAGTCCCTAGAGTTCGATGCGCAGGTCCCGCCGCCCTACCTTCATCCCGGACGTTCCGCGCGCGCGATGATGGATGGCGCGACCGTCGCGTACTTCGGGCAGCTGCATCCGGAGGAAGCTGCCGCACGCAAGCTGAAACAAGACGTTTACGTCGCCGAGATCATGCTCGACCGCCTGTATCAACATCGCCTGCGCGAGCCACATTATCAGCGCATCTCGAAGTTTCCTGCCGTCGGCCGCGATTTTTCTTTCGTCTTCGACGATGCGGTTACCTTCGAGCGCATCGAATCTGCCGTCAAGAAGTTGGGGCTGACTGAGCTGCAAGCGTTCGTTCCAGCCGAAATCTATCGTGGCGAGAAAGTCGGTGCGGGAAAGTACTCTGTCCTGCTCCACGTGGAATTCCAGTCGCAGGAGCGCACGCTGCGTGACGATGAAGTAGCGCAGTGGTCGGCACAGATCATCACCCAGCTCGAAGCGCTGGGCGGCATTCTGCGCGCGCAATAAGATGTGAGGACGTGTGCACTGCCGGAATGGACCGAAATCACGGTTGCGATTCCTTCGCCCAATAACTGGTCCGCGCCAATACAGTCGCGCCGCCTGGTTCCTTCAGCCGCACCGTCAACTGATGCAATCCCGGATGTGGCCGCGAGGGCTGAAAGCTGAGCAGGTAGCGGCTGTGCAGATGATTGGAGAAGTTGTTCAGCCGCGCGTCGAAGCCCTTGGCTGAGTCGAACATCTGAAACTCCCCGCCGCTCTGGAGGGCAATCGCTTTCGCGGTATTCTTGCGCATCGCCTGCGCCGCCAGTACAAACGGCGCCAGCAAATCCGGGTCGTTGTGCACCTCGGTCGTTTCCGGATGCAGATCCCAATTGTTATTGCCCTTCAGCGTATCGAGCAGGTTCGACCTCGACGGTGAAAACGCGAGCGTGTAAACCACGACATTGCTGTCGCCGATCACCTTGATGACGTCTTCGATCTTCGCCGAGTGACTGCCGTGATCGCGGGTTTCGCTGATCAGCAGCAGCACGCGCTTACGATCCTGCGGCACGCCATTCAACATCTTCACCGAGTAGTTCACCGCATCGAGAACCGCTGCGCCACCATCGCCTGGTTGCAAGCTGTTCAGTGCCCCGGCGATCACGCTTTCGTCGCTGGTGAAATTCTCCAGTGCGTGAACCTCGCTGTCGAAGGTAACGATGGCGATCTTCGAGTCTGGCTGAGCCAGCACCGGCTGCAACATCGCACTAAGCCCGTGCATGCGCGGCAACTCGAAATCGGCGCGGCGGCCGCACTGGACGGCTACGACCAACGAGACCGGTTCCTCCTCTGCCGCTTCATCCAAGTGCACATTCTGGACCACGCCGTCGTCCTCGATGAGGAAGTTTTTAGCTTCGAGACCGTACACCACATCACCTGATTTGTCGCGGACGAGCGCCGGTACCAGCACTACGTTGGATTGCGTGCGGAAGGTCGGTGGCTGCTCCTGCGCCATTGCGAACGGCAACAGAAGACAAATGCCGATGACGAGCTGGAAGAAAACAGCTATGCGGTGCAGCATGAACGAACTTTCAGCCAAACAAACCCCACGACACCAGTTTAGTCGCCAGGCGGAGACATCTCGCCACTACCACATTCGTAACCGAGGCTGGTGCGGGACATAAGTATTCGAAAAACAGCTTGCGCTTTTGGCGTTGCGCAAGAGTTCCGCTTCGCTCCTGCGCTTCTCCGCTTGCCCGGTACAAACCCTCGTCATCGAACATGGTTGCCATGAACCACGACATCGGGTAAACATGAATTGTCGGGAAAATATGAGGCAGCGGACGCTTGCGCGACGTTGGCGCCCGCGCCGGCTGCCTTTTGGATCACATCTGGAATAGTAAACAGCATGAGTACCCCAGTTCAGCAGCCCACGAACGTCACGCGGCGAATGCTTACCGCGATGCTCACCAAATCCGTGTTCTTGTCTTCGGAGACCAAGCATCTGGTATTCGAAGCGAGAGAGCTCGACAAGTTCAATTTCACGGCCGGCCAGTTCGTTACCATTCGGCAGCCCAAGCCGGACGGCAAGATCCACTCGCGCGCGTACTCTATTGCGTCGCCGCCGCGCGATAACCCGACCTTCGATATCTGCCTGAATCGGGTGGAGAACGGTTTCATGTCGAACTGGCTGTGCGATCTGGAGGTCGGCGCCAGCATCACCTTCCATGGGCCGCACGGCCTGTTTGTGATACGCGAGCCCAAGACCGATGCGGTCTTCATCGCCACCGGCACCGGCATCGCGCCCTTTCGCAGCATGGCGCAGTGGCTGTTTGCCGATCCGCAACGCAACCAGGCGCGCGAGTACTGGCTGGTTTATGGAACGCGTTACGAAGATGGCATTTATTACCGCGAAGAGTTCGAGGAGATGCAGCGGCGCCATCCCAATTTTCACTACATTGCCACGCTGAGCCGCTGCCGCAATGACTGGCAGGGATGCCGAGGCTACGTGCAAGATCACGTGCGTGAGATCGTCGCCCGCCATCCCAATATGCAGGCCTACATCTGCGGGTTGAATGACATGGTGGACGCGAATCGCAAGGTCTTGACGGAAGAATTTGGCTGGGACAAAAAGCAGATTGTGTTCGAGCGATATGACTAAGCGCCGGGCAGGCGGGTTGTGATCCGATCAATGCCGAATCACGAACTTCGCCGCTCGACGCCTTTCTGCACATCAAAGTGCGGCCCTGAGGTGAAGCTGCAGTTCGCCCGCGGGCGCTACCATCTGACTAGCTATATATAACTACGCTTGCTTGCGGGTTTTTTCCTGCTCCCAGGATTTTTCGTGCTGCGGTCCCTTCTGGCCGGGCTGGCCGTGCTGCTGTTGGCCGTGCTGCTGTTCGCCCTGCTGCTGTCCCGGTTGATGCTGCTGTCCCGGTTGACCCTGCTTCTGATTCCAGTCCTGCTGACCCGGTTTATCCGGTTTATTACGATCCTGCTCCATTCGTTAAGTCTCCTTTTGGCAGTCCCACTGTATATGAGTAGTTCTACCTGGGTTCGTCCTGCTTGCTTTTGATTCGATGGGATGTTGGCCTGGCAAGATGCCCGCCCAGACCTTGCGCCAACAAGTCAACAATGAGGCCACTCGACTGGGCTTGTAAGGAACCTGCGTCGCATGTTGAAACTTTGTGAATCTCTTTCGTTTCCTTGCATGTAGCCAACGCGCCATCGCAATTGCTCATCTATTGGGCTGCAATGGAATCGACTGTAACATTGAGGACCCTTAATGCACCGCCACCCTGCTCGTCTGTGTCTATCGATCTCAATTGGTCTGCTTCTTTTTTCATTCGTAGCTTGCGGAGGCGGGACCAGCAATAACGAGAACAGCGGAAGCAGCACTGGCAACGGCAGCGGAGGGGGAACGGTTTCGGTTAGCATCTCGCCAGCTTCGGCCAACGTTTCTGGCAGCGGGACACAGCCATTTCACGCGAGCGTCACCGGTTCCACGAATACGGCTGTGCAGTGGGAAGTGAACCAGACTCCCGGCGGCAGCTCACAAACCGGCACCATCTCCAATAGCGGCCTCTACACCGCCCCGGCAACCACGGTCTCTTTGCAGGTCACCGTAACCGCGGTATCGCAGGCAGACACTGCGGCGAGCGCAAGTGCCAAAGTGACGGTCACGCCCGTCTCTACACCTCCGGGGATCGTGGTTACGATCTCACCAACGACGGCGCTATTGAATGTCAGCGGCACTCAGCAGTTCACGGCTAGCGTCACCGGCACGAACGATACCGGCGTGACCTGGTCGGTCGATGGAGTGGCCGGTGGGAATACGACCGCAGGAACGATCAGCACGAGCGGCTTGTACACGGCTCCGGCGTCGGCGGGCGGACACACCGTAACCGCAACTAGCGTGGCCGACAACACCAAGAGCGCCAGTGCAACAGTTGCGGTCATCAGCCTTGCCGTCGCTCCCTCCTCGGTGAACCTGGCTCCTCTGGGGACGCAGCAATTTACCGCCACTGTGCAAGGGACGAGCAATACCGCAGTAACGTGGTCGGTGAATGGCGTGGTTGGGGGCAACAACACGGTTGGCACCATCACCAGTGGCGGCCTGTACACCGCGCCCGGAACTGTGGGAACGTACACCGTTACCGCGACCAGCGTAGCGCTGCCCAGTTACAGCGTGAATGCCTCGGTCACCGTGGTAAGCGCGCCGCCGGGAACGGTATCGGTTCTGACCTATCACAACGATGACGTGCGTGATGGCGCGAACACCAGTGAAACGACGCTGACCCCGGCGAATGTCAACGTTCAGCAATTCGGCAAGCTGTATTCGTATCCGGTCGATGGCCAGATCTATGCTCAGCCGCTCTACGTGCCGAACCTCACGGTTGGTGGCGTAATCCACAACGTGGTTTTTGTGGAGACGGAGAACGATACCGTTTATGCCTTTGACGCCGACGGTCTGCAGCAGTCGGCGCTGTGGCAGCAGCATCTGGCCACGCCACTGCAGATCAATGACGATGAAGGTATCAGTCCGCTGTTGGGCATCACCTCAACGCCGGTGATCGATAACACGACCAACACGATGTACGTATTGACGGACGGCATTGAGAATGGAAACAAGGTGTACCGGCTCCACGCCCTCGACATCGGAAGTGGCAGCGAGAAGTTCGGTGGTCCGGTGATCGTGACCGGCACGGTTCAGGGTACCGGCCAGGACAGCAACAATGGTGAGATCACCCTGGAAGACAGCTGTTACCAGCGGAACGGGCTGGCGCTGGATCCAGCCACCAATGCCGTGTACATCACCTTCGGTCATTGTCCCCACGGATGGGTTCTGGCCTACGACAAAGCCTCTCTGCAGCAGATCGCGATCATGAACGACACCAACGATGGCGCCGGCGGCGGGTTGTGGGGAGGAACTCCCGCTATCGTTGACAGTACCGGGGATATATTCCTGATCACCGGTGTGGATCTCGACGATCCCGCACCCGACTACAACGACTCGTTCCTGCGGCTGCAAGCCGGCACGCTGACCATTCTCGACTACTTCAAACCTTCCAACGAGCAGATCCTGCGCGACAACGATGCCGATCTGGGCAGCGGATCGCCCGTCATCATGCCGGACAATCCTTCACCGTATCCACATGAGTTGATCGGGGGGGGCAAGGACGGTCGCATCTTCGTCATCAATCGCGACAACATGGGCGGCTATCAGTTGACCGACCACGTGATTCAGGAGGTGCAGACCGGCACCCAGCAGTACGACAACATCTTCTCGACACCAACCTTGTGGAATAACACCATCTACTATCACGAGGCGCAGGACGTGGTGCAGGCATTCAGCTGGGATCCGAACACGGGCTTGATTTCGACCAGTCCGGTTATGCAAGGAACCATCGTCTACGGCGGACACGGCGCTAATACATCGTTGTCGTCGAATGGGGGCTCGGGCGCTATTTTGTGGGACATCGACACCACCAATGCCGGCACCGGGGGCGCGGCTATCCTCCACGCCTACGATGCAACCAACCTGCAGAACGAGCTTTACGACAGCGATCAAGCGGGGGGACGCGATACGGCAGGACCGGCGGTCAAGTTCTCCGTGCCGACCATCGCCGACGGCCATGTCTTCATCGGCACCGCGAGTGAACTGGACATCTATGGATTGCTTCCCCAGTGATGTTGCGGCCCAGATTCGCGCCATTTCTTTAGCGAACCTGAGCCTTTGCCATCAGCGCTAGCCCGAGATATTGGCATATCGCGTAGCGTTCGGTTGAGACTACAAAGCAAATCTTTGGGCGAAGCTGGTGGGCCCGGAGGGATTTGAACTTGAGCCGTTCTGCCGGCGTGAGCGAAGCGGGAGCCCGGCAGGCGAAATCCCGAACGCAGTGAGGGACCTCCCTGACAAAAAATGCCCTATGTCCGTTCCGAGACATAGGTAACAGAACGTTCCGGAGACATGGGTTACACTTTTCGGCCCGAAGGGGGCGGAAAGGAGATGCCATGGAAGGAGAGTTCTGTGATGGACGAACGCAT
>Ga0335074_10005951_pt1 | contig 16890 bp, 15 predicted proteins | sample Lox_Sample_23_FD_206715 | JGI IMG/M metagenome (GOLD analysis project Ga0335074, IMG submission 206715) | Soil microbial communities from Loxahatchee National Wildlife Refuge, Florida, United States - Lox_Sample_2.3 | ecosystem: Environmental > Terrestrial > Soil > Wetlands | place: USA...
CCCGTCACCCCGTCACCCCGCCACCCCGTCACCCCCCGCCGCCCAGCCACCTACCACCCCCGCCGCCCAGCGACCCCGCCGCCCAGCGACCCCGCCCGGATCGTGGTCAAAATCCGTTGCTATCGCGACGTTTTCTGACCAAGTTCTGTGGCGCGATGGCTCAGCCGGCGACCGGGACCACGTCGGGGGCGTCCTCGATGTCGGCGGAGAGCCCGGCGCCGAGCGCGCGGCGGCCCGCCACGATCACGTAGGTCAGGAAGGCGGCCTCGGCGCAGGCCCCGATGCCGATGCGGGCCCAGGTGGGCAGCGGCGACGGGGTGACGAAGGCCTCGATGATCCCGGACACGAGCAGCAGCACGATCATGCCGAGCGCGAGCGTGATCGTCTCGCGGCCGGTGACCGCGAGCGCCTGGGACCGCGGCAGCGGGCCGGGGTCGATGATCCGCCAGCCGAGCCGGAGCCCGGCGGCCGCGGCGAGGAACACCGCCGAGAGCTCGAGCATGCCGTGCGGGAGGATCAGCGCGAAGAACTCCACGCCCCGGCCGTGAATGATCATCAGCCCGCCGACCGCTCCGAGGTTGAGCGCGTTGCCGAACAGCACCCACAGGGTGGGCACGCAGAGCAGGATCCCGAAGATCAGTGACTCGAACGCGACCAGGACGTTGTTTGTCCACACCTTTGCCGCGAACGAGGCGGCCGGGTATTGCGAGTAGTAGCCGCGGAACTGCGAGTTGACCAGCTGCCTGACCTCAGCGGGCGGCAGCAGGCTCGCCTGGACGGCGGGCGACCGCGCTATCCACAGGCCGATGATGAACGCGACCAGCAGCGATCCGGCCGCCGTGCCCAGCCACCACCAGCGCACCCGGTAGGCCATCAGGGGGAACGACGTGACCGCGAACCGCCCCACCGAGCCCCACGCCGGTGTGTGCGCGCCCGTCACTGCCGAGCGGGCCCTGGCCACCCTGGTCGACAGCCGCGCGACAAGCGCGGGGTCATGCCCGGCGCTGCGCACCGCGGACAGGTGGGTCGCGGTCCGCTGGTAGGCCGTAACCAGCTCGTCGACTTCCTCACCGGACAGCCGACGGCGCCGCGCGACGAGACGGTCGAGCCGGTCCCATTCCGCCTGATGCGCGGCGACGAACGCGTCCACATCCACGACAGGAGATTACTGCCCGATACTGGATAGCCTTGGCAGTGAAGGGGGACCGAGCATGACCGAGGTGGTCACCGGCGAGGCCGTGGTCCTCGACGTTCCGGTGGCCCGGTTTCCCAGCCGCATGATCGCGATCATCATCGATATGACCGTCCAGATCATCATGATTGGGATCATTCTCGGCGTTCTCGTCGGGACGACGCACCTGAATGCTGCGTGGCTGGCGGCCGTCGTCGTGGTGACGCTGATTCTGGTCTTCGTCGGCTACCCAACCGCCTTCGAGACGCTGAGCCGGGGCCGGTCGCTGGGAAAGATGGCGCTCGGGCTGCGGGTGGTGGGCGACGACGGCGGGCCGGTCCGGTTCCGCCAGGCGCTGTGGCGCTCGGGTGCGGCGCTGATCGAGATCTGGGCGCTGACCGGCGCGCCCGCGCTGATCTGCTCGCTCCTGTCCGCCAAGGGCAAGCGGCTCGGGGACCTGTTCGCCGGCACATTCGTAATCCAGGAGCGGCTGCCGCGCAGGCCGGGGCTTCCGGCGGCGCTCTCGGTCGTGCCGCCCCCACTGGCGGGCTGGGCGCAGGCGCTCGAGCTGTCCGGGCTGAACGACCAGGCCGCGGAGCAGGCAAGCAGCTACCTTCGCCGCTTCTACGAGCTCACACCGACGGCCAGGGACGAATTCGGGCAGCGGATCGCTGCTGACGTGGCCGGCCAGGTCAGCCCGCCTCCGCCGCCGGGCACCCCGCCGGCTGCGTTCCTGGCGGCGGTGCTCGCCGTTCGGCGGCAGCGGGAAGCGGCCCGGCTCGCGGCCATGCACGCCGTCGCGGCCGGGCCCGGTCCTGGCTGGCCCGAAGGCCCTGGCCGACCCCCTGCCCCGGCGCCAGACGTTCCTGGCGGCTCCACCGCAACCACCGGTCATGGCGTACCAGACGGCGGCGCACCCACCGGGCCGGGCGCACTTGGACCGGCCGCGCCCATCCGGCCCGAGCCACCTGCCGATGGCGGCTTCGCACCGCCCGCCTGAGCGTGCCGGGCGGCAACCGGCTACGAGCCCTGGCGCCAGGAGTCCAGGTACTCCCGCTGCGCGGGGGATAGCGCGTCGATCTCGGTGCCCAGCGACGCGAGTGCGAGCGCCGCGATCTGGGCGTCGATTTCCGGGGGTACGTCGTGCACCCCGGCGGGCAAGGGTTCTGGTTCCCCGTCCCGGCCTTCCCTGTTCCCCAGCCAGGCCAGGGCCAATGCTTGCACGGCGAATGACAGGTCCATCACCGCGGCCGGGTTTCCCTCGGCGGCGACCAGGTTGACCACCCGCCCCTCGGCGAGCAGAATCAGCCGCCGGCCGTCGTCGAGCAGGTACTCGTCGGCGTGCGGGCGGACGGACGGGTTGACCGCGACCGCGAGGTCGGCCAGCCCGCGGACGTCGACCTCGACGTCGAAGTGGCCCGCGTTCGCGAGGATCGCGCCGTCGCGCATCGCCGCCATGTGCCCGGGCCCGATCACGTCCCGCGAGCCGCTGGCCGTGATGAACACCTGCCCGAGTGGCGCCGCCTCGGCCATCGGCAGCACCCGGAAGCCCTGCATGAGCGCCTCGAGCGCCCGGTCGGGATCGACCTCGGTGACGATGACCTGGGCGCCGAGCCCTCTGGCCCGCGCGGCGATCCCGCTGCCGCAGGACCCGTAGCCCGCCACCACGACCACCTGGCCGGCCAGCAGCGTGTTGGTGGCCCGGAGGATCCCGTCGATCACCGACTGCCCGGTGCCGAGGAAGTTGTCGAACCGGCGCCTGGTGCGCGAGTCGTCGGCCGCGACCATCGGGAACGCGAGCGTGCCCTCGGCCGCCATCCGGCGCAGCCGCGCCACCCCCGTTGTCGTTGACTCGCAGCCTCCGCGGACCCCGGCAAGCAGTTCCTGGCGCTCGGTGTGCAGGGTGTTCACCAGGTCGCACCCGTCGTCGATGACCAGTGCGGGACCGGCATCCAGCGCCCGGTGGATGTGCTCGTAGTAGGTCCGCCGGTCCACCCCCGACCGGGCGTGGACCTTAACCGCCGGTGAGGCGGCGAGCGCCGCCGCAATGTCGTCCTGGGTTGAGAGGGGATTGGACGCGGCCAGGTGCAGCTCCGCGCCCCCCGCTGTGAGCAGGTTCACGAGCACCGCGGTCTCCGGCGTGACGTGCAGGCAGGCCGCTACGGTCAGCCCGGCGAACGGCTGCTCCCGCTCGAAGGCGTCCCGGATCAGGCCCAGCACAGGCATGGACCGCTCAGCCCAGCCGATCCGGGACTGGCCGACGGCGGCCTGGCCCGGATCGGAGGGCTCAGCCCGGTTGTTCCCGGACATGCTCAGTAGCGGTAGTGGTCCGACTTGTAGGGACCATCCACCGGGACGCCGATGTAGCTGGCCTGCTCCTTGGTCAGCGTGGTCAGCCGCACGCCGAGCGCGTCCAGGTGCAGCCGCGCCACCTTCTCGTCCAGGTGCTTGGGGATGACGTGCACGCCGAGCGGGTACTCCTCGCCCCGGGTGAACAGCTCGATCTGGGCGATCACCTGGTTGGTGAAGCTGTTCGACATCACGAAGCTCGGGTGCCCGGTGGCGTTGCCGAGGTTCAGCAGCCTGCCCTCGGACAGGATGATCACCGCGTGCCCGTCCGGGAACGTCCACTCATCGACTTGCGGCTTGATGTTGGTCCGGCGCACGCCGGGCAGACGCGCCACGCCAGCCATGTCGATCTCGTTGTCGAAGTGGCCGATGTTGCCGACTATCGCCTGGTGCTTCATCTTGCTCATGTGCTCGGCGGTGATGATGTTGTAGTTGCCGGTCGCTGTCACGAAGATGTCCGCCGTGCCGACAACGTCCTCGAGCCGCGCGACCTGGAACCCGTCCATCGCCGCCTGCAGCGCGCAGATCGGGTCGATCTCGGTGACGATCACCCGCGCGCCCTGGCCGCGCAGCGACTCCGTGCAGCCCTTGCCCACGTCGCCGTATCCGCACACCACGGCTACCTTGCCGCCGATCAGGACGTCGGTGGCCCGGTTGATGCCGTCGACCAGCGAGTGCCGGCAGCCGTACTTGTTGTCGAACTTCGACTTGGTGACCGAGTCGTTGACGTTGATGGCCGGGAACTTGAGCGTGCCCGCCTTGGCCATCTCGTACAGCCGGTGCACCCCGGTCGTGGTCTCCTCGGTTACGCCCTTGATCTCGGCGGCGGTGGCGGTCCACTTGCCCGGGCCGGCCGCGAGCGAGGCGCGCAGCACAGACAGGATGACCTGCCACTCCTCGGGGTCGTCGTCGGCAGGCTCGGGCACCGTGCCCGCGGCCTCGAACTCCGCGCCCTTGTGCACCAGCAGCGTGGCGTCCCCGCCGTCGTCAAGCAGCATGTTCGGTCCGGGCTGCCCCGGCCAGGTGAGCGCCTGCTCGGTGCACCACCAGTACTCCTCCAGGGTCTCGCCCTTCCAGGCGAACACCGGGATGCCCTTTGGGTCCTCCGGCGTGCCGTCCGGGCCGACGGCGACCGCCGCCGCCGCGTGATCCTGGGTGGAGAAGATGTTGCAGCTCGCCCAGCGAACCTGCGCACCAAGCGCCACCAGCGTCTCGATCAGCACGGCAGTCTGGATGGTCATGTGCAGGGACCCGGTGATCCTGGCGCCGCGCAGCGGCTGGGAGCGCTCGAACTCCTCACGCACGGCCATCAGGCCCGGCATCTCGTGCTCGGCGAGCCGAATCTCCTTGCGGCCGAACTCGGCTAGTGACAAGTCTTTGACCTTGAACGGGACGGCTTCACTGGGCATCGAGCACTCCTCCAGGCTTGGGTTCCCTCGGGTGACATCCCGACGCTACGGGACGTGGGTGCTTGATCGCACGCCCGAACGGCCGTTTCTGACACAAGTTTGTTAGATTCATCGTCATGCGCATCACAGAGGCCGCGCGGCGCCTGGGCACTTCTCCCCGAATGCTCCGATACCGGGACACCCTAGGGCTGCTTCCGGGCCTGCGCCCTGCCGCGGGCTCGGGCACCCCCACGCCGCACCGCCAGTTCGGCCAGGACGACCTGGACGCGGTCGCCCTGGCCCTGGCGATCGAGCACCGTTACGACATCTCCCCGGCAGCCCTGGCCTTCGGTCTGCGCGTGCTCGCCGAGCCGCCGGTCCGGGCCGAGGTCGCCGAGCTCGGCAGGCGCATCGGCCGCATCCCGGCCCCCGCCGCCCGGGCCCTGGACTTCGAGCAGGAGCGCGCCCTCCGGCTCCTGTCCATGCCCCGCCGCCCCGCCCAGCCCGCAGCCCGCCGCCGCTGACCCTGCCAAGGCTGACCCGGCCAACCGCCCCACACCGCCTGCCCCGCCCCTCAGCGCCCGGGCAGCCCGCCGCCCCGCTCACCGGCCCGATAACCCGCACCCGCCCCCACCGGCCCGATAACCCGCACCCGCCCCCCACCGGCCCCGATGGCCGCCGCCTCCCCCGGCCGTACCTTGATCATCGCGACTTTTACTTCGGCTGAGTCAATTCAGTGACCGATATGCCCGATTTATGAGCACGAGTCGAAGTAAAAGAGGCTGTGGCCTGCTCGGCTGTGGCCTGCTCGGCTGTGGCCTGCTCGGCTGTGGCCTGCTCGGCTGTGGCCTGCTCGGCTGTGGCCTGCACGGCTGTGGCCTGCGGGGAGAGGCGGGGCTCGAGCCCTCTCATGTCGCCTGACCGTCGCGAGGCGGAGGGTCGCGGCGGTCCGCACCGGCGGCGGGACCGCGCCCGAGCCGCGGGTCGCGGCGGGGGGGTGGCGGGCGCAGGGAGGAGCGGCGGGCGGCGCGGATGGCGGGGTCGGTGAGGTCTGCCCGCGAGTCCTGATATACGTCCGGCTCGAGGTAGATCAGCTCGGCGATGGGCACGGCGGCTCGCACCCTGCGCTCTGCGATGTCGATGCCCGCCACGACCGCGGCGGCGCTCTGCTCGCGGCTGACCGCGATCTTCGCGGCCACCAGCAGCGTCTCCGGGCCCAGGTGCAGAGTCCGCAGGTGAATGACCCGCTCCACCTCGGGGCCGTCTTCGAGGGCGGTCACGATCGCGTGCTCGACGTCGGTGGTGGCCGACTCCCCTATCAGCAGGCTTTTGGTCTCGATCGCCAGGATCACCGCCACGCACCCGAGCAGGGCACCGATGCCGAGCGACCCCGCCCCGTCCCAGCGGTCGTCATGGGTGACCCAGGTCAGCACCACGCCGAGGAGCGCAAACGTCAGCCCGATCAGGGCGGCGGAGTCCTCGAGCAGGACGGCGGGCACCTCCGGGGCCTTGGCGCGGCGGATGAAGCGGATGATCCGCTGCCAGGCACCGGGTCCGCCCGCCTGATGAGATTCCATGATCGCGGTGCGGAACGAGAATCCCTCGAGCACGGCGGCGATGGCCAGCACCACGAGCGCGACCACCGGCGAGGTGAGCTTCTCGGGGTGGAGAATCCGCTCCACGCCCTCGTAGACGGAGAACGCCGCGCCGACGGTGAACAGCACCACCGCGACGACGAACCCGTAGAAGTAGCGCTCCGACCCGAAGCCGAACTGATGCTCCTCGGTCTCCGCGCGCTGCGCCCTGCTGCGGCCGAGCAGCAGCAGCGCCTGGTTGCCGGAGTCGGCGACCGAGTGGACCGACTCGGCGAGCATCGACGCCGACCCCGTGATCACGAACGCGGCGAACTTGGTGGCGGCGATGCCGAGGTTGGCCCCCAGTGCCGCTATCACCGCGCGCATGCCCGAGCCGTGACCCGTGCCTGGTTCTGGCTGCTCGTGCCGAGAGGACTGGGCCTCCACGGAACCGTCCCCGGGGCGTTGATCGCCGCTCATGATGCCAGGCCCGCGTGCGCCGGGCGCGACCCGCGGCTAGCTCGCGGCAGGGTCGCGCGCCTCGTCGACGAGCATGACCGGGATGTCGTCCCGAACCGGGTAGGCCAGGCCGCATTCCGCGTTGGTGCAAACCAGCTCGCTGGCCTCCTCATCAACGCGCACGGGCGAGTGGCACTTCGGGCAGGCCAGGATCTCCAGCAGCCAGTCATCGATCTTCAATGCGTCTCCTATGGCGTTCGCACGATATGCAGGACCTGATCGCGGATGTCGGTCAGGGTCGCGTCGTCGGGCGCTTCGACGTTGAGCCGCAGGAGCGGCTCGGTGTTGGACGGGCGCAGGTTGAACCACCAGCTTCCGGAGTCGACGGTCAGCCCGTCCAGCTCATCCATGGTGACGCCGTCACGGCCGACGAACGCCGCGCGCACCCGCTCGGTCGCCGCTTGCTGGTCGCTGACCTCGCTGTTGATCTCGCCGGACGCCTGGTACCTGGAGTACTCCGACAGCAGCGACGACAGCGGCCCGTCCTGGGAGCCCAGCGCTGCGAGCACGTGCAGGCCGGCCAGCATGCCGGAGTCGGCGAACCAGAAGTCGCGGAAGTAGAAGTGCCCAGAATGCTCGCCGCCGAAGATCGCCCCGGCCGCGGCCATCTCCGCCTTGATGAACGAGTGACCGACCCGGGTGCGCACCGGAGTACCGCCGTGGGCGGACACGATCTCAGGGACGGCATGCGAGGTGATCAGGTTGTGGATGATCCCCGAGCCCGGCTCCCTGGCCAGTTCCCGCACCGCGATCAGCGCGGTCAGCACCGAGGGTGAGACGATCTCGCCCCGTTCGTCGACCACGAAGCACCGGTCGGCGTCCCCGTCGAAGGCGAGCCCGATGTCCGCGCCGGAGCTGAGCACCGCGCGCTGCAGGTCGACGAGGTTCTTCGGGTCGATCGGGTTCGCCTCGTGGTTCGGGAACGTGCCGTCAAGCTCGAAGTAGAGCGGTACGAGCGTGATCGGCAGGCCCTCGAATACCTTCGGCACGGTGTGCCCGGCCATGCCGTTGCCCGCGTCGACGGCCACCGTGAGCGGGCGGATGTCGGACAGATCGACCAGCGTCTTGAGGTGATCCGCGTACCCGGACAGCAGATCGCGCGCCGTGATCGTGCCCGGAGCGCCCTGTGCAGCGGGGACGCCGCCCTCGGCCATCGTGCGCAGTTCCTCGAGCCCGGTCTCGGCGCCGACCGGCCGCGCCCCGGCCCGGCAGAGCTTGATCCCGTTGTATTTCGCCGGGTTGTGGCTGGCGGTGATCATCGCACCCGGGATGCCGAGAGCTCCGCTGGCGTAGTACAGCATGTCGGTCGAGCCGAGCCCGCCCGAGATCACGTCGGCTCCCTGGGAGGCCGCCCCCGCTGCGAACGCCTCGGCCAGCGGCGCGGAGGAGGTGCGCATGTCGTGCACGGTCACGATCGCCGGGGCCCCCGTCATCCGGGCGAACGCCGCGCCGACCGCTCCGGCAACGCTCTCGTCGAGTTCGTCGGGCACGATTCCGCGGATGTCGTATGCCTTGAAGATCTTCGCGTACTCGGCCACTGAGGCTTGCCTCCGGCGCGTGGGCGGATCGGTCACGACGCGTGCTGCGCCGCGGTAGACGGACACCCGAGCCTACCGGCAGAGCCCGAGGGCGTGCCCTGCCGACAGAGCCAGATGCGCCTTAGCGGAGCCGCCCGCTGTCCTGGGGCGAGGATCGCAGCACCCGAAGGTGGCCGCGCCGCCCGATCTCCACGCCCTGGCCGACCGGCTCGCCCGGGGCGTTCGTGGTCGCCTCCATGACGGCATTGGCCAGGGCCTCCAGGTCGTCCACGGGCTCCTCGACCGGGCCGTCCGGCAGCCGGACTACCTCCCAGCCGATGGGCACGGTCATCCGGTCGGCGTGCGCGGCGCACAGGTCGTAGCAGTGCGGCTCGACGTAAGCGGCGAGCGGGCCGAGGACCGCGGTGGAGTCGCGGTAGACGTAGGTGAGCGTGTGCACGGCAGCCTGCTTGCACGCTGGCCTGCTGCAGCGACGTGGTTTCAACGGCCCGCCTCCCTCACGACCGTGCCGACGGCGGGCGAGCGCGTCCCGCGACAGGCAGGCTCGCGTAGATCGCTCACAACGGCTGACGGTATCGATCCGAGGGCAGTAACGCCATTACCCGGGGCACTCTGCACGATCGTGTCTCCAGTGCACCCGGTGCGGCGCTGGCACAGATACGCTCGGTGACTGTGAATGATGGCGGTGACCGGCCGCGTGCGGCGCGGATCAGGCGGCGGGACTCGCGGGGCCGGGGTCTGCGCGGCACCCTCACCCCGCAGGACGTGCCGCTGTACCGCAGCCGCGCGCAGCGCTTCGACGACCTGGTCCTCGACGCCGTCGCGCAGCTCGAGCCGCGCTGGGAGGCGGAGCTGGCCCGGGTTGAGTTCGCCGTTGAGGAGATCCCGCCGGCCGACCTTCCCGACGACGACCCGGAGCCCGTGCCGCTTGCCCGGCTGGATCCCGCCTCGCCGCCCGCTGGCGAGCCGCACCGGCCCGCCAGGCCGGCCCGCATCGTGCTGTACCGGCGCCCGCTGATGGCCCGCGCCGATGACGAAGAAGACCTGAGCGAACTGGTGCTGGACGTGGTCGTGGAGGAGTTCGCGCGGCTGCTCGGGGTCGACCCGCAGGCCGTCGACCCCGGATACCCGGACGAGGACTGAGGCGGCCGGGTCCGGCGCCGCCGGCGTCAGGGCAGCGCCGTCGTCACCGAGTTGTGCACGGCAGGCAGCGGAACCCAGGTCAGCGCGCTCGTGATCGGCAGGATCGACCGCACCGAGCCGTTCGCGGTGACCACTCGACCGGCGTAGACGGGGCCCGAGCCGGCCAGCGGCGTGATCACGACCGCGAACAGGGAGACCTTGCCGCCCTGCTTGGGAACCGGCAGTGTGACGACCGCTGTATGTCCCGCGCCGAGCTGAACGGTGCCGAACGTCACGCCGGCCTGGCCTGCTGCGGTCAGCTCCGAGACCTGAACCCGGGCCGCGCCCTGCGGCGCGGACAGAACGAGCTCCGACGAGCCTCCCGAGCCGAGTGGGTTGCCGGTGACCAGGCCCTGCTCCTGCACCGGCGTTGCGGCGGCTGTGAACGCCCCCGGCGCACCGGCAGTCCCGCCCGGCGCGCTCATCGAGGCGGTCACCGGCACGCTGGAGGAGATCACGATCGCCGCAGGGATCCCGCCGAGCGACGGCAGCGATACCGCGACCGCCGACCCGCCGGGAAGGTCGACACTGCCGCCGGTCGGCTGATAGGACCCTCTCGCGGTGACCGCGGTGACCTTGATCTCGGCGTTGCCCGAGCCCGGCACCGCGACGTAGAGTTCCCGCGCACCCGGGGTTCCCGGCAGGCCAGGCAGCACCTGGGTAGTCGCGGGTGGCTGTGCGGCCGGCAGCCAGGCACCGGGCTCGCTTTCGTTCGACGTCTCAAGCGCAGCGGCAACCACCCGGCCGACGCTCGTGGTCACGTTCAGCGCGACGACCCGGGACCCCTTGAGCAGCTTGGCCAGCGACTGGACCACGAGGCCGTGCGGCGGAACCGAGATCCCCGCGTCCGTGCTGCCGATGATCGGGCCGCTGTCGGTCAGCACGCTGACCGTGGCGTCCGCGGCCTGGGCGTCGGTGTTCATCAGGTAGAGCTGGATGTTGGCGACCGACTTCTGCCCGGGGCCGACGAACCAGAAGTCGGTTCCCGGGGCCTGGCACTCCGCACTGGCCAGCCCGCCGGCATTCGTCTGCTCGGCCTCGAGTCCCTGCGCCATGGCCCCGCTGGCCTGAATCATCACGCCGCCCCGCCCGGCGGCGGTCGGCACGCCTGCTGCTGTCGCCGTGGTCGGCTGCTCAGCACGACCACGGGCCGCCACGGGAGCGGCGGGCACGCTCAGCAGCGACAGCCTGCCTGGCTGGGTGAAAACGTGCAGCGCTGTCGGCGAGGTCGTGGCGCCTGCCGGGGTCAGCCGGGTCACCTCAGCCTGCCCGGTGCCCGTCGAGGCTGCGGCGAGCGCGACGCTGGAAGCGGTGGCGCCTGCCGAGCCCGGCCCCGGGCACGCCCGCACCACGGTGGACACTTCGGCGCGCGACGCTCCCGGTTCCCCCTGCCCGGCCGTGACGACGGCGGAGTGACTGACGCTGGCCAGGCCGAACTCCGCAGCCACCGCCAAAAGGACCAGCAACGCCAGCAGGTACTTGTTCGCGACGAACCGCCTCACCGGCCGTCACCTCGCCAGTCGCGGTCCGGAACCGGCCACCCTGGGGTGCCCTCATCTTCGTCTGGATCGGGGCGACGGTGCCTGCGGCCCCGGGTAGGCGGCAGCGGATCGAGCACGTCGCTGCGCCCCGCAGACCAGTCGGATGGATCCGGTGCCGGCCAGCCCGGTTCGTGGGTCCACCGCTCGGCCTGCTCAGGCGGCGGCCACGTCCCCGATGGGGATCTAGGCGACGCGACCTGCGGCCGGCCGCCCACGGGCTCACCGCGCTCATCCGCCGACCAGCCGGCCGGCTGCGTCGACGGCCAGCCAGCACCCGGGCTCGCGGGCTGACCCGACGACCAGCCCGTTTGCTCACCTTCCGGCCAGCCGGCACCCTGGTCAGCGGGCCACCCAGCCCCCGGGCTCGCCCCGTCATCCGGCCAGCCCGCACCCTGGCCGGCCCACTGCGAGCCGGCGTCCTGGTCCGGCATCCAGGTGGCGGTGGCATCCTGGTCCGCTGTCCACCCCGCACCGGCGGGCTCGTCCGGCGCCCAGTCAGCATCGGGGTCCTCCCCGGGCGCCCAGCCCGCACCGGGAGCCGCAGGGTCGTCTTCTGGCCACGGCGCGCGGGGGCGCGGCGGCCTGCCCGCGGGCCAGCCGGGTCCGGCAGCCGCCAGGTCGCCATCTGGCACGGAACCCGCGACGGGCCGACGGCGCGCCGGTTCGCTGGCTGGCTTCTCGGCGGCCGGACGGCGACCACGGCGCTGGTGCGGCGGTGCGTCCCGGTCCCCCCGCTGCCCGGCGCGGCGGCCTCGCGCGGCCACGCGGCCGTGTGACCGCCGTCCGCCCACGGCACCAGGCACTCCGGCGGCTTCGGGCTCTGCCGTGTCTTCCAGCTGCGGGGCGCCGTCGGCGAGGGAGGGCACCACGGCGCGGGAGCTGCCCCTGCCCCTCGCCCCGGCCGCCGCCGGCGCGCTTTCCTCCGCCGTGGCCCTGGACCCGGGCAGGCCGAGACCGGCGACGACCGCGACCGCGAGCAGCTCGAAGATCAGTATGAGGTCGCGGCCGATCTGATCGTGGCTGACGTTGAGCACCCCGCCGCCCGCTGGCAGCCGGAACGCGGCCGCCCAGGCTCCGGCGGGCGATGCGACCGGCGTCAGCGACTGCCCGTTGAGGGTGGCGTGCCAGCCGCCCGCAGGCTCGGCCAGCTCGAGCGTGCCGCCGGCCGACGGTGCCTGCGCACCGGAGACAGCCAGCACGCCGGACCGCAGGGGCACCGCGGTCCCGTTGGCCTCGACCACGCGGGCGCGGGCGGCCGGATCGGCAACCCGCCAGAGCGCGAACGCCGAGGTGGAGCTCACCGGTTGCAGGCCAGCGACCCCGTTGAGGACCCGCTGCAGGTTCTGGTTCACCGGGGAGGGCAGCAACACGAAGCCGACGTCGAGCTGCGCGAGAAGCTGACCCTGGTTGACCGCCTCGCCGCCGTTGGGGGCGACCAGGGCGGCGACGGCCGTGCTCAGCGCGCGCTGCGCGGCCGGGACCGGCGTCAGGTCGGCATCACCGAGAGACGGGCTCGCCCCGCGCTGCAGGGAGAAACTCACCTGGGTACCCGCCTCGCGCAGTACGAGCGTCCGCTGCTGCAGGCCGTCGCTCGCCGAAGCCGAGACGACGGCGGGAACGATGGGGCCCGACACCGGGCCGACCGGACCGCGCACCCCGCTGATCACCCATGACGCGGCGGCGAGGAGCGGCGCCGAGCAGGCGACCACGGCCAGTGCCGCCACCCCGACGCCGCGCAGCCTCCTCGGCCCGCGGCTACCGGCCTGGCCGCCGCCTTTCCGGCCGCCCCGCCGCAGGCGCGTCTTGCCTGCCGGCGCCGGCCAGTCGCCGAGGTCCGGGCTGCCGGGCCCGTTCACCAGCACCGGGATGTCTTCGCCCGCTGTAGCGCCCGCCAGGAGCAGGCCCACAGCGGCGATCAGCATCGCGACGCCGGGCCAGGCCGGCACCGCGGGCTCTCCGCTGCCCGCCGTGACCACGACGCGGCTCACCCCGACCGCGACGAGCAGCCCGGCGAGGGCGATGCTCCAACCGGCCATCATCACCGCCCGGCGCCTGCTCAGCAGCAGCGCGGCCAGAGCGGCCACGACGATGCCGGCCGTCACCCATATCCTCGGCAGACCGGGACCGCCGGGGCTGAGCAGCAGCAGGGATCGTGCGGACAGGTCATGCACGGCCAGGCCGGGCTGCTGCAGGCCGGCCTCGAGCAGCAGCATGGACGGATTCGTGGCCACCTGGATCGTCCACGGCAGCAGCAGCAACGGCGGCACGACCGCGACGATGCCGAGGTTCCGCCACATGGCAGGGCGGACCGCCACCAGAGCCAGGGCTGCAACAAGGGCAAAGACCCAGATCAGTGGCACGAACGCGGCGGCGACCGCGATGGCCAGGCCGGTGGCCCATGCCGCCCGGCGGGCCCGCCTGCGTGGCATGGTCAGCATCCGCCCGGCCAGCAGGGCGATCGCCGGTATCAGCACGAATACGACCGCGGTGCCGATCCGGCCGGAGGCGACGGCGCCCATGGCGACGGGCAGCAACGCATACGAGGCCGCGGCCCAGACCCGGACCAGCGCGGAACGCGTGACCCGCCGCACGGCGAAGAAGGCCGTGATGCCTGCCAGCGGCACGCAGCCGAGCAGGATCACGTCGACGGCCAGCCACGGCTTGCCGCCGAGCACGGTGGCGAGCAAGGCGATCACGGCCAGGTACGGTGGCGCGCTGCTGCCAGAACCGACGCCCACCGGGTGGAATCCCTGCAGGTATTCGTGCCAGAGCCCGGACGCGCCACCCCAGGCAGGAATCAGTGCGCCGCCGCCGAGCGGGCCGGAACCGAGCAGCGATCGCTCGGCGACCAGGGATATGACGGTCAGCGCGATGAACAGCAGCACACCGGGGTGGGTCAGGATGCGCTGTACGAGGCCGGTGTCGGTCAGCAGGTAATCGGCCTCGTCGGGGTCGTCGGTCGCGTGATGCGTGCCCGTCGTACCCGCCTGATCGGACTTGGACAGTGCCGCCGCGGCGAACTCAGCCATCCGCCGCAGCGACCGGCCCGGCGGCACGTCGCGCCGCAGTCGCCCGTACGCGGCACGCCGGCCCAACGCCCTTTGGCGGCGCAGCGCCAGCAGCCGGAACGGATGGCCGAACACCGAGCCCACCGCGGCCAGTTCGTCCGTTGCCGCGGACAGCCGCTTGCCGAGCAGGAAGAACAGCGTGCGCAGCAGCGAGACCGTCAGGTTTCCGGCTGCCGACATGATCATCGGCGCCGCGGGGAGGTTCCCGATGAGCGTCAGCATCGCGTTGCGCCGGTCGAGCCGGCGCGGGCGGCGCGCGACCGATACCGACCGCCGGCGGCGTGCGGACGCCTCGACGTGGTAGACGACCGCGTCGGTGATCAGCCGCACCCGGTGACCCGCCGCGTGCACCCGCCAGCAGAAGTCGACATCATCGCGGAACAACGCCATGTCGGCGTCGAACCCGCCCAGCGAGTCCCAGACGTCGCGGCGGATCAGCATGCCGGCGCTGCCGACCGCGAGGCAGTCGCGATCCCCGTCGTGCTGGCCCTGGTCAACCTCGCGCGGCTCGATGCCGGTGATCCGGCGTCCCACGGTGTCGATGGCCACCCCGGCCTCGAGGATCACCTGGTGGTCGGCCCAGTCTCTGATCTTCGGGCCGAGCACTCCGGCCGAGCGGGTCTCGACCGTCCCGCGGAGCAGTTGCTCCAGGGCGTCGTGCGCCGGCTCGGAGTCGTCGTGCAGCAGCCACACCCACTCGACCCTCTCCGCCGACGGCAGGCCGGCGGAACCAGGAACACTCACGTTCGCCGCACGGTGCTGGAGCGCGCGTGCGACCGCGGCGCCGTAACCGGTGGTCCGGTCCATGCCGAACACGACCGACTGGCCCAGCAAGCTTGCAAGCACGGAACCGCTGCGGTCCCTGCTGCCGGTGTCGACGGCGACAACGCGCTGCACCGGTCTGCTCTGGTCGAGCAGCGAGCCGATAACCGTGGGCAGCCACGCAGCGCCGTCATGCGCGACGATCACCGCCGTGACGACGTGCTGCGGATATGTATCGTTCGACGACAAGTGGGTCCGCTCGCTCTTCAGAGGGCCACCTGCAGGCCGGGGAGGGCTGTACGTCCGGTCATGCAGGGCAGTGGTACCCCGTGAACAATACGCGAAGGGGGAGTATCAAGACGGCCAGATGCCGCGCTTGGCCGCGGCCCGGCAACCCGCGCACCTCCCGTGAGGAGACCGGTTGGCGCGCGGCATAAGCACCCGGCCCGGGCCGCCGGGTTAGATCGCCTGGCGCTTGAGCCGTCTGCGCTCGCGCTCCGACAACCCGCCCCAGATGCCGAAGCGCTCATCGTGCTCGAGGGCGTACTCCAGGCACTCGGCACGGACCTCGCAGCTGCGGCAGACCTTCTTCGCCTCCCGGGTGGAGCCACCCTTTTCAGGGAAGAACGCCTCCGGATCGGTCTGCGCGCACAGCGCGCGATCCTGCCAGCTCAACTCTTCGGCATCGTCAACGTCGATGTCGAAACCATCGTGCACCAGCGAGACGATGACCTCAGTCACTGCGCACCTCCAGCCCCCTTCCACTAACCCCGTCGGCCCGTGCCGCTCCCCCTGGGCACGAGAATTACACAGGTGAAATTACACCCGCGTGTCTTGCGTTACGTCAAGGGGAATACGTGATAATGGCCGCCTGCTTGACCGTGATGACGGGAAAGTCCGCCATGATTTTCCGCTGGTGGCAAGCCTCGTCGCACTCTGTAATCAGGGTCAGCCCGCTACGCGCGTGTGTGACCGCTGCACCGAGCGCGTGAGGATCAGCCCGGCCACGGCCACGAGCAGGTTGCTGACGTCCGGAATCGAGAACCATGCGTTGCCGCCGCCGAGGCTGATCAGCCAGCCGATGACGCCCAGTACCGCTGCGATCAGCTGAACGATCAGCGCGTACAACGCGATCTGCCGAACCGACCCGAGCGCGGGGCCGGCCATCGCGGCCAGCAGCACCGCGCCGACCGGGAGAAGGGTGAAGTCGATACCCACCAGGTAGCCGTTGGCGGCGTATACGTGGTCGGTGAACGAGGAGCCGTCGCCCGAACCCGGAAGCCCGAGCAGCAACCAGATTCCGACGCCGAGCAGGATCACCGCGGCGAACAGGAGCAGCCACGCGGCGTACTCCCGGGCCCGGTGAAAATCTGTGAGGTCCATCCGCCCTGCTTCCGTCTAGGATCCGCCCGGACTTCCCCCGCGTCAGGAAATCATGGCATCGCGCACAATGTCCCGCAGGATCCTGTGCGGTTTTGAGCCCGAGGCCGCGTGCGGGTTGGCTCTGACGGATGCGGATGCTGGTTTTGACTTCGGGGGGCTCGCGGGCGCAGCCCGCGGGCTGGTCTAGGCCCTGACGGATGCCGATGCTGGTTTTGACTTCGGGGGGCTCGCGGGCGCAGCCCGCGGGCTGGTCTAGGCCCTGACGGATGCGGATGCTGGTTTTGACTTCGGGGGGCTCGCGGGCGCAGCCCGCGGGCTGGTCTAGGCCCTGACGGATGCGGATGCTGGTTTTGACTTTGGGGGGCTCGCGGGCGCAGCCCGCGGGCTGGTCTAGGCCCTGACGGATGCGGATGCT
>Ga0335074_10005952_pt1 | contig 16889 bp, 12 predicted proteins | sample Lox_Sample_23_FD_206715 | JGI IMG/M metagenome (GOLD analysis project Ga0335074, IMG submission 206715) | Soil microbial communities from Loxahatchee National Wildlife Refuge, Florida, United States - Lox_Sample_2.3 | ecosystem: Environmental > Terrestrial > Soil > Wetlands | place: USA...
GGACCACCAGGGCGAATGCCAGTATGGGCACCGACCACAGCTCGGCCAGCGTGGTGTTCGTCGTCGGGCCGGCGGTGAAGGGCGGCTTCTACGGTGCGATGCCGAGCTTCACCCACCTCGACCCGTACGGGAACCTGATATACACGACGGATTTCCGCAAGATTTACGCCACGGTCCTCGAGCAGGTGCTCGAGATGGAGAAGCCCGCAGACGTGCTCGGCGGGCCGTGGCGGCCGATCAACTTCTTGTAGCCCAAACTATTCCGGCCGCGCCCCAAAGGCCGGCTGTAATAACTGGCCGGGTCGCACAACTGGGCCGGGGCCCAGCCCGGCCCCGTCGGCCGGCTTCAGGGTACGCGGGGAGAGGGACGGGCCGGTACCGTCCCAACGGCCAGCGTGGCATCGTCGGTCGCACCACGCTCGTCGGCGCGCCGGATCAACGCGGCGCAGATCTCGGCCGGACTGGACGCCCGCAAGCGGGGCTCGCGCTCGCCGCCCCACAGGCAATTGGAAAGCCCGTCTGAGCAAACCAAGACGAACCCGCCGTCGGGCAGTTCGACCTTTCGCAGATGGGGAACGGGGTCAGGCGCACCGCCGCCGAGGCACTGCGTAAGGGTGTAAGGCCCGGTCGCGTGGTCCACGCTGACTTGTTGCATCCACGCGCCGGTACCGGCGTAGATGCGGGAATCGCCGACGTTGCCGACCAGGACGGCGCCCGGTGACACGACGGCGAGGGCGATCGTCGTCTCTCCGGCCGGTTGGCGCTCGCCCCCGGTCTCGTTCGCGGCGCGATGTCCCGACAGCACCGCCGCAGCAAGGTCCGAAAGGCGTGGCTGGCCGATCTCGGCCAAATGGTCCGCCACTGCGTCGGCCGCGTCTCGGGCCGCTTCGGCTGCGAGCGGGTTGCTGCCCACCCCGTCGCACACGATCAGCACCGGCCAGCCCGACGCCGTTGCTGACAAGAGGGCAACGTCCTCGTTGCGCCGGTGGTACGGACCAGGGCGGGTGGCACTGGCCATGAACCCGTGGTCCTCGACGTCCTCTTCGAGCCAGTCATACTCGGCCGGCACGCCTTCTCGCATCCTTTCTACGGGGCTTAAGCGCCCGCTTGTGGCTACGCTACTCGTGCTCCACGCGGGCGAAGCGGACTGGAAAGTGCCGCCCTCACCCGAACAATGCGAGTTGGGCCGGGGCACCGGCGCGCCGCTGCTGGGCCGAGCCCTCCATTCGCGCCACGCTCTCTGTCTGGTCCAGCTTGCCCTCGCCGGCCGCAGTGCTGGCGGTCACCATGATGGCGGCCGCCGCGCCGCCGGTCCGGGTGCTCGGCGCAACGAGGCCTGCCAGGCGCTCCTGCTCCCGCCTGGACTGGTAAGCCCCCCGGCGGAAGCGCTCCGCGTACAGGCCCACGAGACCGGGACGGGCCGCCGACAACCACGACAGGTAGTGCTCGCGCACGCCGGGGCGCAGGTGGAGTGCCAGCACGTGGGCCGAAATGGCCCCGGCGTGCCGGCAGGCCTCGGCGACAGCCGCCACTTGCTCGTCCGAGTCGGAGATCCCCGGCAGCACCGGAGCGATCAGCACGCCGCAGGGCACGCCTGCTTCGTTGAGCCTCCGGACCGCGTCGAGGCGCTTGAGCGGCGGTGGCGTACCGGGTTCGGTCAGGCGCCAGACATCTGGGTCGATAGTGCCCACGGAGAGGTTGACCCGCACTTGGGTGAAACGTGCCGCCTCGGCCAGCAACGCCAGGTCGCGCAGCACCAGGGTTGACTTGGTCAGGATGCTAAAGGGGTTGCGCCGCTCGGCCAGTACCCCGATTATGCCCTTGGTCAGGTGGTACTTGCCTTCCGCATGCTGGTAGGGGTCCGTGTTGGTGCCCATCGCGATGAGGTCGCCCTGCCAGCGTGACGAGAACAGCTCGGCACGAGCGCGCTCCACGGCGTTGACCTTGACGACGATGCGGCGCTCGAAATCCTCCCCGATGCCGAGCCCCAGGTACTCGTGGGTGGGCCGGGCGAAGCAGTACGTGCAGGCATGGCTGCACCCCCGGTAGGGGTTGATGGTGTAGCGGAAGGGCATACGCGACGCGGCCGGCACCGTGTTGATGATCGACTTCGCGTTGACGTGCAGGAACTCGAGGCCCTCGTAGGCTCCTTGCCCGATATGGCGCTCGGTCCAGTAGCCGCCGAACAAGGCGCCCTCGTCATCGCGGTCCTCGAGGGGCCAGCGCAACCCGTCGCTCGGGCAACCGCCGGTGCCAGCGCTGTAACCAGCCGCCCGCCGCGGGCTCATCGGTACCGGTACTCCATCCCCAAAGTGTACCGAACACATGTTCTATCGCACAAGGCCTCGCAAGCTCTCGGGCGCGACCTCGAGCCGGCGTCGGGGCGCCTGGGCGCAGGTCGCAGAGCCGGCCCGGTCCAATTCGCTCGCCGCTTGTGCCGTCGGGCGCCGTTGACTGAGGTGGTGCCCACCGCGCGCCGCCGCCGGACAAGCGAGGGCCCCCTCGCTCTGTACCGAGAAAAGCGTGACTTTTCCAAGACCAGCGAGCCGGAGGGCGCGGCGCGCCCCGTTCCCGGCCACGATGGCGCCCCTCGGCGTTTCGTTGTGCAGCGACACCGTGCGCGCCGGCTGCATTACGACTTCCGCCTCGAGATCGACGGCGTGCTCGCTAGTTGGGCCGTGCCCAAAGGGCCGACGCTGGACCCGTCGGTGAGGCGAGCGGCCTTCCATGTGGAGGACCACCCGCTCGAGTACTTCGACTTCGAAGGCGTCATCCCCGCGGGCGAGTACGGCGGCGGTGACGTGATCGTGTGGGACCTCGGCACGTGGGAGGCCGATGAGGCGGGCGAGCCGCCCGACCCGGGGACAGCGGTGCGTTCGGGCGAGCTTCACCTCGACCTGCAGGGCCAGAAGTTGCGGGGCCGTTTCGTCTTGGTCCGCACCCGCCCCGACCCCTCGGGGAAGGAACAGTGGCTGCTCCTGCACAAACACGATGAGTACGCCGTCGACGGCTGGGACCCAGAGGACCATCCGCGCTCGGTGCTGAGCGGGCGTACCAACGACGAGGTGAGGGCGGAGCCGCACCGGGTATGGCACTCAGACTTGCCACCCGATAAGGCGTCCGTCCCCTTGCCGCCGGCGGCAGCCGCCAAGGTGGCGGCTGCTCCTGCCACCGCGGACGAGCTGGGCGCGCTCGACCTCCTCGGGCACGAGGGGATATGGGCGATATTCGGGCGCGAGCTCAAGGTGACCAACCTCAACAAGGTCCTTTTTCCCCCAGGGCCGGACGGCGCTGCCGTCACCAAGCGCGATTTCCTGCGCTACTCCGCCCAGATCGCGCCTGTGCTCCTGCCCTACCTGGCAGGCCGCGCCCTCAATATGCACCGGTACCCGGACGGCGCCGGCTCGCCTGGCTTTTGGCACAAAGAACTGCCGACGCACGCCCCTGATTGGGTGCCCCGTTGGGACAACCCGGATGCCGCCCCCGGCGACAGCCGCACCTATCTCGTCGTCGATGAACCGGCAGCCCTGCTGTGGGCGGCCAATTTCGGTGCGCTCGAATGGCACGCCTGGACCTCGCGCACCGAACAGCCCAACCTGCCGACATATGCCCTTGTGGACGTCGATCCCGGTGACAACACCAGCTGGGCTGAACTGCTCGTGCTGGCCCGCTTGCACCGCGCCGCCCTCGAGCACTTGGGCGTCGAAGGCCGTCCCAAACTGACGGGTCGTCGCGGGGTACAGGTTTGGATCCCGATCGCCCCGGGGCCGTCCTTCAGCGAAACAAGGGCGTGGACAGAACAGCTTTCGCGCACCATCGGTGCGGTCGTGCCCCAGCTGGTGAGCTGGAAGTGGCAGGTCGGTGAGCGCAGCGGCCTGGCGCGCCTCGACTACACCCAGAATGCTCACAACAAGACGCTCGTGGCGCCTTACAGCCCTCGCGCGGCCCCCGGTGCCCCCGTGTCGGCCCCTGTCGAGTGGGACGAGCTGGACGACCCCGACCTGCGGCCCGACGCGTTCAACATCCACAACGTCATCGAGCGTTTGGCCCAAAAGGGGGACCTGTTCCGCCCGGTACTGCAAGCGGTACAGCGCCTGCCGCCGTTCCGCTAGTCCTTCATGTCGCCTGCGGGCGCGCCCCACTGCCGATCGGCGGCCTACGGCGCCCGGCTCGAGTGGACGCCGAGCACCGGTAGTGTCGTGGTTCCATGCCCGGCCCAGTCGCCCTCGTCGGAAGCGGAGAGTACCTACCGGTAATGGCGGAGTTCGAGCGCCTCCTGCTGGATGGACGGCCGCCGCGTTATGTCCAATTGCCCACCGCCGCCGGCCAAGAGGGCGCGGCTTCGCTATCGCGGTGGGTCTCGCTCGGCGCCGAGCAGGCCGAGCGTCTCGGGGTCGAGCCGGTCGCCGTGATGGCGGTCGACCGAGCTTCGGCCGAAGACGAGGGCAACGCCGCCCGCGTGCGCGGTGCTGGGCTCATATACCTCTCGGGCGGCAGCCCGGCTTTTGTCACCGCGACGCTGAGGGGCACCAGAGTGTGGGCTGCCATAGTCGAAGAGTGGCAAGGCGGCGCTGCCCTCGCTGGTTGCAGCGCTGGGGCGATGGCCCTCGCGCAGTGGCTGGCCGACGTGCGCCGCCCGGGCCGGCGCCTGCTTACCGGCTTGGGTGTCGTGCCGGGGCTGTGCGTGCTGCCCCACTTCGACCGCATGAGGGGCTGGGCGCCGTCCGCTGCCGAGGGCATCGCCGAGGCACTGCCGGAGGGGGTGACATTGCTCGGGATCGACGAGGAGACCGCTGTGCTCAGTGACGGCGCTGACTGGCGGCGCTGGCAGGTCCATGGCAAGCAGTCGGCGTGGGTGGTGAGCGCGGGTGGGGCGACGCCATTCGCGGCGGGTGGGGAGGGTATTAGCCTTACCTGAATGCCCGGTCCCGCAATGTTCGCCATCGCCGACGCCTACATCGAAAAAGCGGCGGCCATCAACCCGTTGTCTGCTACGAACTGGGGCATCGACGCCTACAACGACCAGCTGGGCGACTTCTCGCCGGCGCGTTACGAGGCCGAAGAAGATCTGGCTCGGGGCACCCTGGCCGAGCTGAACGAGGTCATAGCTGCCGCCGATGTCGACCGCATTGGGCGCGCCCTGATGGCCGAGCGGCTCGAGTGCGTGCTGGCGTTGTGCGAGTCCGGCGAGATCCGGCGCACGTTCTCGGTACTTTTGTCCCCGCCCTCCGATATCCGCCAGGTTTTCGAGCTCCAGCCGGCAACCACGCCGGAGCACGCCGAGCAGATCCGGGCGCGGCTCGCCGCGGTGAGACAAGCTCTCCGCAGCTGGCAGACGACCCTCGAGCAGGACTTGGCTCGCAACTTTGTCTCCGCCCGGCGCCAGGCCCTTGGAGTGGCGGCCCAGCTCGAGACGTACGCCGAGGGTGCATTTGCCGAAGTCGGCGACCGGCTCGGCGCCGCTTGCGGCGTCTGCCCCGAAAGCTCCGGTCTCCGGGCGGCGGGCGATGACGCTGACCGCGCCTGTGGTGAGCTGGCCGAGTGGTTGCGAGCTCGCTACGTGCCCGGCACGCTGGAGGCCGATGCCGTCGGGCGCGACCGGTACATGCTTTGGTCGCGCACGTTCCTCGGGGCGGATATCGACCTGACGGCGACATATGAGTGGGGTTGGGAGGATCTCAAGCAGATCGCCGCGCGCATGCACGAGGTGGCCCGCAAGGTGGCGCCCGGTACGCAGTCCCTTGTAGAAGCCGCCTCGCTCCTCGACGCCGACGAAAGCCGCGCCCTGCACGGGACCGAGGCGCTGCTGTCGCGCCTGGTCGGGCTCACCGAAGGTGCCATTGGCATGCTCGCCGGTAGGCATTTCGAGATCGACCCGCGCATCGTCACCTGTGAAGCGCGGTTGGCCCCGGAGGGCTCGCAAGCCTCTCCCTATTACATCCCCCCGAGCGAGGACCTGAGCCGCCCAGGCACGACGTGGTACCCGACTCTTGGCCATGACCGCTTCCCGCTCTGGCGCGATGTCTCTACCTGGTACCACGAATCTGTGCCGGGGCACCACCTGCAGATTGCTACTTCCATCTTGGAGCGAGAGCGCCAGAGCCGCTTCCAGCGCCTCGAGGGCTTCGTATCGAGCTACGGGGAGGGCTGGGCACTCTACGCCGAGAGGTTGATGGACGAGCTAGGGGCGTACTCGGACCTTGGCGATGAGCTGGGTTACTTGGCGAGCCAGGCGCTCAGGGCGGCGCGGGTGGTGGTCGACATCGGGATGCACCTCGGTTTGCGCGCGCCCGGCGATATCGGGGCGCTGGGGCCGCTTGCCGGTGCTGCCGGACGAGTATGGGACGCCGGCATGGCCCTCGCCCTGCTCGAGGGAGTAGCCCTGTTGCCAGGCGACACGGCCACCTCGGAGGTGGACCGGTACCTGGGGCTTCCCGCCCAGGCGATCTCGTACAAGGTCGGCGAGCGCACCTGGCTGGCGTGCCGGGAGGACGCTCGCCGCCGTTTGGGGAGCGCGTTTGACCTGAAGTCCTGGCACAGCTACGCATTGGCCATAGGGCCGATGGGCCTCGGCCCCTTCCGCGAGGAGATGGCCCGCTTCGGCCAAGCCTGAGCCGGTCGCCAGTCAGGTTTTCTCAGCCAAGGCAACCGGTAGCGAGGAACGGCAGGCGGAGAAGCGTAGAAAAGACGGCACCTATGGCCGGCAACAAGGTGAAGGACTGGCAGCAGCACGCTCATCGGGCAATTGTCCACTCGCCCGAGCACTTCCATGTGACCCACGACCACGCCTGGAGATGGGGCCGATCTCGTAAAGGCATTGGACCACGGGTCGGGGGTCGAGCATGCTGGGCGCATGGCCACGCTCATCCAGCGCTTGATACCTGCCCTCGTCGGACGCCGCGGCAAGTTCGTGGTGCTGGCATTCTGGGTGGTCCTCGTCGCCGCGGCCGCGCCCTTGGCCGGAAAGCTGACGGGGGTTGAGCAAAACAATGCTTCGGCCTGGCTACCGGGGGCGGCAGAGTCGACAAAGGTGCTCAACGAGGAGGCCGTCTTCGAATCGCCCAATACCTTCGTCGCAGTGGTCGTGTTCACGCGTTCGCCCGCACTGGATGCTGCCGACCGGGCCGCCATCACCGCTGACGCCCGCACGTATGCCCGTTCTGAGCCCCTCGGGGCGCCCGTCCAGGGGCCGCTATGGTCGCGGGACGGTCAAGCGGGTGAGCTGGTGGTCCCCCTCAACCTCGGCCCCAATGGGTGGAACGCGGCCGCCAAGGCCGTCTCTCACATCAAGCAGGTCGCCAGTGGACGAGCCGGGTTGTCGGTCTACGTCACCGGTCCCGCCGGGAACGCCGCCGACTCGGCCAACGCCTTCAAGGGCATTGACGGCACGCTCCTGTATGCCGCCGCCGGCGTGGTCATCTTCATACTGCTCCTGACCTACCGGAGCCCAGTCCTTTGGCTCTTGCCCGTCATGTCCGCCGGCATCGCCCTCACTACGGCGGAGGCGTTGATATACCTGCTGGCCAAGCACGGCCTGGTCGTGAATGCGGAAAGCGCAGGCATCCTCACGGTGCTCGTGTTCGGCGCGGGCACTGACTACGCCTTGCTCCTGGTCGCCCGCTACCGCGAAGAGCTACGCCGGCACGCCGACCGCCACGAGGCCATGGCCATCGCTCTCCGCCGGGCTGGGCCGGCCATAATCGCAAGTGCCAGCACCGTCGTCGCCGGTTTGCTATGCCTGCTCGTCGCTGAGACCAACTCGACGCGCGGGCTTGGGCCCGTGGCCGCCATCGGGGTGGTCGTAGCCCTCGGAGCCATGCTCACACTGCTGCCCGCACTCTTGGTCATCGCCGGCCGCTGGATCTTCTGGCCGGCCCGGCCCGCTCTCGGTTCAACCGAGCCCACCGCATCCGGTGTGTGGGCGCGCATCGGCCGGCGGGTCAGCCGTCGGCCCCGCTGGGTCTGGGTGGGTACTGTGCTCGCATTGGCGGTATTGATGGCCGGCATCAGCGACCTACATGCCAGTGGGTTGAGCGAGAAGCAGTCCTTCACCACATCCGTGCAATCTGTTGTCGGAGAAGAAGTACTGGCCAAGCACTTCCCGGCGGGCGCCGGCAACCCTGTTGTCGTGATCGCCAGGGCGGCCAAGGCGGGCGAAGTCGCTGCCGCCCTGGCGGCCATCCCGGGGATCGCCGCCGTTGCCCCGACCGCAGTCAAGGACGGCCGGGCATTCATCCAGGGCGTACTGGCTTCTGCGCCCGATAGCCCAGCCGCCTACGCGACCGTGGTCCATGCCCGCGACGTACTGCATCGCATCCGGGGAGCTGACGCCCTGGTGGGGGGTACCACGGCAGTCAACCTCGACGTTCAGGACGCCGCTCAGCACGACCGGGAAGTGATCGTGCCGGTCGTGCTGCTGGTCGTGCTGGTAATTTTGGCGTTGCTGCTCCGGGCGCTGCTCGCACCTCTCCTGCTGGTCGCCACGGTCGGGTTGTCGTTCTGCTCGGCCCTGGGCGTTAGTGCTGAGGTGTTCGACCACGTGTTCGGGATCCCTGCGGCCGACAGCGCCTTCCCGCTCTTCGTCTTCGTTTTCTTGGTGGCGCTCGGAATTGACTACAACATCTTCCTCATGACACGGGTGCGCGAAGAGACAGCCCGGTACGGTACCCGTCCAGGCGCCCTGGCGGGCCTGGCCGCTACTGGTGGGGTCATCACCTCCGCCGGGTTGGTGCTGGCCGGTACCTTCGCCGTGCTCGGCACCTTGCCGGTGACAGCCTTCGCCGAGATCGGCTTTGCCGTCGCGTTCGGCGTGCTGCTCGACACCCTGGTGGTGCGTTCGGTCCTTGTGACTGCGCTCAACCTCGAGTTTGGTGACCATATCTGGTGGCCCAGCCGGCCACCCTCGCGGTCAGCTGCCAAGGCGGCTGCAGCCGGCGAGCCGGTGCTGGCGAACATTTAGCCCCCTGGCGGCGGCGCATTGAGGACCGAGCGCCACAGGAGCGTAGGGGGAGCGGCGCCTGGCACCGTTGCTACGTGGTGGCGTGCGTTTTGCTAGCTGGAGCGCGCCGTTGCGGCCGTGGCCCGGTCCACATGGAGGGCGGCGGCCTTGTTGGGCGCGTCCTCACCGGCAAGGTGCAACAGGTCTTCGACCGTGCGCACGCCGGCCACAGCGCGCACTGCCCGGTCGATCTTCGTCTTGTCCTCAGGCGAAGCCACCTCACCCCGGAGAGTAACGACGCCATCGGCGACATCCAGCAGGACGTGACGCAGGGGTCGTTCAAGATGGCCGAGAGCCTCGCTGCGCACCTTCTGCGCCAGCGTGATGTCGTCGACCGTCTCTTCGCGACGGCCCGAACGGACAACGCGGGAACGTAGCTCGCCCTCGACGTGGTCGATCTGGCGGTGGGCCGCACGGGCTGCACTACGGCTACCTCTACGCAGCGTTACCCGGGCCCGGCGCAGCGCCATGTCGCGCGCGCGGGCCCGGCGTGAATGCCCCCGGTCTGGGTCCATCAGGTACTCGACCCCCGCGCCTACCGCCGCGCCACAACCGGCCACCGCACACACCTTTTGCATTCGCCACCAGCGAGCTAGCAAACTGCGCTTGCGTTTCATGGACTGCCTCCTTCCTGCTCGTGCGCTCCCGCGGCCCACCGAGCACGGGTCGTCCCGGGTGCCGCGGCCACCGTGTGTGTGTGTGTGTTTGTCATACCCAGCTTGCTGCGGGTTGATCACAAGATGGAAGATTTGCCCACGTGAGCGAGCTATCTCGGGCGCGTCCTTGCGTTAGCGCAAGTCCGAGTGCAAGCCCGCGCGCAAGCCCGCAAATAGGTCGTCCTCGTCGTGCAGCCCGGCTGGCGCCGAGCGCAACGTGAACATTTCTCGCGACAGCACCATGTCCTGGAGCGGCTCGGGTAGGCGCAGTAGGAAAAGGTTCTCGATCTGGCTGGCATGGGCGGCGAGAGACTGGAGTTTGGCCGTTTTGTACGCCGAAACATCGATAGAGGTCGTTACCAGCTCGTCGGGAGTGCCGAAGTCTTCGGGCAGTTCGGGAAAATCGGCATCGAGGCCCGCACCGACCATAAGTTCGCGCAGCCGCCGGAAGGCCGACCGCGGTACGGCACCGTAATAGAGCTTGGCCGGGATGGCCGTCAAAGCGGCCGCCTCGAGAGTTATCCGGTGGGCCTGGATATGGTCGGGGTGCCCGTAGCCGCCGTTGTCGTCGTATGTCACCACGACCTGCGGCCGGTATTTCCGTATGAGGTCGGCGAGCCGCGCGGCCGCTTCTCCCACCGCAACATTGCAGAACACTCCCGGGTCGTGGTTGGCGGACCAGCCGTCCATGCCTGAGTCCCGGTAACCCAACAGTTCGAGGTGCGTCACCCCCAAGAACCGCACCGAATCGTGCAGTTCAGCCAAGCGCCGGGCAGCCACAGCCTCTGGCGAGTGACCCTGCTCGCCTGGCTTGGCCCCTCCGTCACCGTCGCCCTGCTCGCCGTTGGTGCAGGTGACGAGGACCGTCTGCACACCCTCTGCCGAATAACGGGCCAACGTCCCCCCGGTCCCGATCGACTCGTCGTCGGGATGAGCATGGACCGCCATCAGGGTGAGCTCTGTGCTGTCAGCCACGCGGCCAGTCTGCCTGACGGCCCCAGCTCGCGTCCAGCAATGGCCGAAAGCCTTATAGCCCTACTTGGTCGGCGCCGTAGAGGTAAGCGCTGTCGACCATGCCCCCGTTCACCGGAGGGCCGAGGACGACGCTAACGGTGTTGTCGACAGGGTCGTACCACATGAGCGAAGGTCCTCGCCCTCCCGGACCGGGTTTCCCCCCGTCGCAACCGAGGCTCGCCATCAATGCCAAGCGGCCGCCATAGGCGCCTATGCCGTAAACGCTCAAGTAATTGTTCACCCGCGGGATGTTCACTTGCTCGGCGGTGCCGTTCGGCTCCAGCTTGGCTATCCAGCAGGAACCGCAGGCACACTCGGTGATGTAGGTCGTGGCTCCGATCTTCCATGCGGGGCCAGAGCCTTGCTTGGCGAGCAGGGTCGGCCGAGCACCGGAAATGGGCACGAGCCAGTCTCCCAGGCAATTAGCCAGGACGATACCCGGCGCCCACCAACTCGTCGGCTGGCAGCCCGGGGCGCCGGGCACGGACAGTTGCGTGGCCGCCTGGCCGTCGTTGTCAACGAGTACGAGCCCCCGCTGCGCTCCGAGCACCAGCTGTAGCCCGTTTGGCGTTTCCAAGAACCCGCCGACGAGGCTGCCGGCGCCGGCGAAGTTGGAGGGATAGGTCAGTTGTGCGCTCCCGGTGGGCGAAACCCGCTCCAGTTGCTCGGCCTGGAGGCCGACGTATTCCTTTTCCAGCAAGATGGCCGTGCCCGCCGGGCGCGTGAAACCGGCGAATACATCGGCCAAGGACGCGCTGAGCTGGAACTGGCCAACCTTCAAACCTGTAGCCAGGTCGAGATCGGTGACAACGTAAGGTTTGCCCGGCTGGCTGTCTACGAGCAGGGCGTGCTCGCCATCGCCCGACCAGTCCGAAAGTGAACCGGCTACGTCCACCGGCCCGATGTCGTAACGGCCGCCGGCCGGGTCGATCAGGTACAGCATGGGGGTCGCCGAGCTGGGCACGGCCCCGGCCTGTGCTGTCCCCGCCTGTTTAGGCGGGACCGCTTGCCATTGGGCCAGGATCCACCCGGCACCCACCTCGCTCCAGGGTACTGCCTGGCGCGTCCCGACCTGACCGTAGCCGAGCAGCGGCGCGGGGCCTGCTGCGGCCGTTGAAGTGACCGGCAAGACGGTGAGCGCGACGAGGGCGACCAATGCTGCCAAGTAGGTCAGGGTCTTTCTCCCCGCCAACGGTTTGCGTGCCGACGTAGCCGGCTTGGCCCACACGCTATGGGTACTGATCATTTTGACCTCCACGAGTGCGCGCCTCCATCATGCCACGCCTGCCTCATACCACATTGGCCACACGCGGGCGGCGGTTCGGGCGTGGCGCCGTCGCGGCGTTTATCCGGCGCTCTGGCAGAGAAACGCCATGAGAAAGCAGGACTCCACGTCAGCGAAGAGGCCGGCATTCTTGGCGATCTCAGAGCTGAAATCCCGGAGCACATCGCCTTCCGCGCGCGCGCCGCCCGCGCCAGCTTCGCCCACGGGCTCCGACATGGCTGGCGGCATTGCTGCTGGCGGCATTGTAGCTGGCGGCATTGTTGCTGGCGGCTCAGCCTTCCGCCTCGGCCGGCTGTCGTTCCGGGGCTCGCTGCGGAACACCGGGTAGCGGCTGGAGTCGCGCCGCAGCAACTCGACGCCCAGGTTGAGGCCCTTGGTCTCGACCACCCGGAACCCGGCGGCATCGAGCTTGGCGCGCATTTCCCCGACCTGGTACTCGTACTTGTGGTCGCCGTCGATGAAATCCTCCGACCAAAGGCGGGTCAAACGAGCATTGGGCGTGTCCAGCGCGAACCAGCCGCCGGGCCGGAGCACACGCTGCACTTCGGCCAGAACGGTGTCGGCTTCATCGAATTTGACGTGCTCGATCGCCTCGCCGCAATAGACCAGGTCGAAGTTGCTGGCGTGATAGGCGGACAGGTCGAGCATGGAGTGGTACTCGTAACGCACGGTGCCCCGCCCGCAGTCGACCGCCGGGTGGACACCGCCCGACCGGTAGATATCGTGGCGCTGCTCGGGGGGCAGGTCCACGATGACGAGCTCGTCGAAGGGGTACGGGTAGCCCATCATCACCAAGGCGCCAAAGTCGTGGCCCAAATGCGAGCCCCCCAGGTCGAGAATGCGGCGCGCTGGCGGCAACCCGCGGACAAAATCGCAACGGCTGCGGTGGAGCGATAACCACATGTCCGTACTCGCCGACTTGACCTTGAACTCGTCGGACTCGATTATCCGCCGCCCGAGCTGCTCGACCGACATGGCACCCGTCTTCAGGGGCTCGAGGTAGGTCTGGCACGCATGAGCATCGGGCGGCCGCTGCAGCAGTGCCCGGAACGTCGTGTCGAGCACGACCCATGGCGGCCCGGTCATCCAGCGTCGCAGTAAGGAAAAGCCCCGCCGCGCGGCGTTGCGAGCCTGTCCCGGGGCCGAAAACACCGAGCGAGCATACCTCGGGCACTTGTCACCCGACTCGGGCAGGCTTGGGGCGAGCCAGCAGCCCGGCACTCCGGCTCGGACACGTGGTGACCAGCACCCCGACGCGTCTCGCCCGGTGCGGTGCGTGCAGTGCGGGCTCGCCCGGTGCAGTGCGGCCTCGCCCGGTGCAGTGCGGGCTCGCCCAGTGCAGTGCGTGCGGTGCGGGCTCGCCCAGCGCAGTGCGGCCTCGCCCAGGGCAGTGCGGCCTCGTCCATGTGGACGCCCGTCCATATGCCCGCCGAGGCGCCCGGGTTGGTAGCCTTGGCCTCGTGGCGAGCAGAGCGCGGCGCGGTGATCGCGCCGGCAAAAGGTTCGCGGCATGGCTGTGCCCGAACTCCTGATCGCCAAAAACCCTGACCCTGGTTCTAGTCTTGGCTACTTGGTGCGCGTGCCCCTTGGTCCGGGCATCGTGCTCCGCACCGCCGGGACCTGGCCTCGCGCCAAGGCTCTGTACTGCTTCCCGGTGCCGCCCGACGAGTGGCCCGTCGAGCCGCAGATCGTCGAGCGCGTTTTGCTCCGTTCCTGTGTGCGTCGCGGCGCCGCCGTGGACATCGTGGCTGCCCGTGCCCGGGAGAACCGCAGCCAACTGGTGTTCACGACGGCACGCGGACGCGATGCCGTGTTCTGGCAGTCGCCGCGCACCCGCAAGCAGGCGCGCCCGGCCGTTTCGCTCCCCACGGCCCGGGCGTCCGGGATCGTGGAACTCGAGATCGTCGTGGACGCGCACGAGCGGTACGCCTACCGTTTCGCGGGCCAGCAGGTGCGCACCGTTAGCCGGGGGCTCCCCTGTGGCGACTATGGCGTCGTCGTCGACGGCGTGCTCGCGGCCGCCGTCGAACGCAAGTCGCTCGACGATCTGATCTCCAGCCTGAGCTCGGGGCGGCTCCGCTTCGCCCTTGGAGAACTTGCCGCCCTGCCCCGCGCCGCCGTCGTCGTTGAAGACCGGTACTCCCAGGTTTACAAGCAGGACCGACTGCGCCCGGCTCTTGTTGCCGACGGGTTGGCGGAACTGCAGGTCCGCTGGCCGAACGTGCCCATTGTCTTCTGTGAAGCTCGCGGGCTGGCCGAGGAGTGGACTTACCGCTTCCTGGCCGCGGCTCACGCCTGGTACAGCACCGAGGCGGCGGCCATTGTGCGGGTCCAGGGACCGCCCCCGGGCGTCCGCCCGGCGCACGCCGATGAGACCGCTGGCACCTCTTACGTCTAACCGACATGACAGCAATAACTGGCGGCGCCGGACCGGTGCCCCTTGACCGTCGGTTCACGGCCGTGCTGGGAACGAGCCCAGCCAAGGGCGGTCATACCTACGTGGTGATGGGAGGGTCAGCCGAGTTCTTCGGGACCCGCGGGCTTGTCAAAGTTCGAGGCCTGGTGGACGGAGTTGAGTTCCGGAGCTCGTTCATGGCGCTCGGGGACGGCCGGCACAAGCTGCCGATGAGAGAGGGATTGCGCCGAGCAATTGGGAAGAAGGCCGGCGACGCCGTGCACGTCCACCTCGTGGAAAGGCTGCCGCGGTAGCCAAAACATGCCCGGTTCGGTAGCAGCGCCAGAGGAACCGACAAGAGTGCGGCGAAACTGACAAGAGTGGGGCGAAACTGACAAGAGTGGCCGGCCGCGATGCCCAAGGACCGACGCCACCAGGGAGAACGTGTACACGAGCCACCCGACCGGTGCCACTCTTGGAGGTTTCAGGCCACTCTTGGACGGTTCCGGTGCCACTCTTGGAGGTTTCAGGCCACTCTTGGACGGTCCCGGCCCTCAGCTTTTCGCCGTGGCGTGGGCTTACGGGGCTACGGACAAGCCCAGGATGTCACACACTGCCTCCCGCGCTGAACAATTGGCCGATGCCGAAGCCGAGCGCCGCCGCCCCCAGGCCGATGGCGATCAACTTCAACCCCGTCTTCCACCAAATCCCGACCCGGGTGATGGCCGAGTAGGCGCCCACGCCGAACAGCACCACGGCGCTGAGCACGATCGCCAGCACTATCGAAACATGGCGGTCTAAGAACAGGAAGGGAAAGAGGGGGATCAGGTGCCCGATGAAGGTGGCAACGGTGATCACCACCGAGCTCCGCAAGATGTCCTGGCCGCCCACCGGCCGTAGGTTGCGCTCCTCGTGGAGGATCGACTCGACCCACTTGTCCCGGTTGGCGGTGATCGTCGCTACCACCTGGTCGAGCAGCTGGCCACTGAACCCTTTAGCCCGGTAGAGCTCGGATATCTCTTGGCATTCGAGTTCGGGATCGTCCACCACGGCGGCCTCCTCGACGGCGCGCTGGGCGGCGTAATAGTCGCGGTCCTCTACTGTCGATGTGTAGCCGACCGCACCCATCGAGATCGATTCGGTGATTGCCGCGGCGAAGCCGGCCGAGAGCAGCACTGTGCGGTCACCCCCGCCCGCGATCACGCCCAGGATGATGCCGAGGACGTTGACCAACCCGTCCTGGCCGCCGAGGATCACGTCGCGGAGCCAGTCCTTGTTGTCCTGGTGGCTGTGCCGCCGTCGTTGCGCGGCGCCGTCGGCTCGCGCCCAGTCCGGCTTCGCCCCCAGGCCGCCCGCGACACTGCGGCCGAGCCGCGTCACGAGCCCCGGCGCCGGGGGAGAACCCGCCGGCTCGGTTGCGGTCACTTGTCCTCCCTAATCCACGCCCGCCCTTTCCGAGCGGGCACGCCCACGAGAATGCAGGAATACAGAGGTTGCCTTACCCATGCCCGGCGCACATGCGACGCCCTCAGCCCTGAAGCAAACGCAACGCCAGGCGGCGGCCTCGCTGTTGCCCGAAGGCCAGCGCGACCCACAGGCGGAACAGGCTGTCGACCAGCTCCTCTTGGTCGGCCCCGACATAGACGGGGCGCAGGCCGACACCTTCGATGACCCCTTCCACGGTGGCCCGGTCAGCGGCAGGCGCCGAAAAGAACATGTCAGCGAGACCATCGGCGAAAGCGGGCTCGGCCATGTTCTCGCCGCCCAGCGTGTTGAACGCCCGGGCATAGCGCACACCGGCCGGCAGCTGGGCTCGACTGTTGGCCACGGGTTCGCCCATCTTGTTGGTGGCGTCGATCACGAGCTTGCCGTCGAGCGCAGCACCATGGGTACCTGCCAGCTCGGCCACGGCGCTCCCGGGGAGGGCGAGCACGACCACATCTGCACCCTCCAGCGCCTGGCCGACCGCTACCACGGAGGCCTTGGTGCCTCTGGCCACGTCATCGTCTCCAGGGTGGCGGGAGCCGAATGTCACCGTGCGCCCAGCTTGCGCCAGTGCCCGGCCGAGTATGCCGCCGATGAAGCCGGTCCCGATCACAGCTATCTCCATTGGCCGTCTCCTTGCTCTCCTGCGGAGGCTATCAACCGAGATCCTGTTCGGGTTCAGGACAGCGGGGGCCCGGAGCCATTTAGGCCTTCTGCGCCGGGCTCCCATGCGGCTAGCGTCGCTGGTATGGCCGACTATGCCGGGACCGATGACCCGGTGCTCGACGAGGCCGCGATTGCCCTTGTTGCCGAGTTGGGTGAGCGCCGCCACGTCGCTGAGGGTGAGTACCTCTACCGGGCGGGCGACGTAACCTACGACTTCTTTGTGCTCGTCGACGCCGAGGTCGAGGTATTGACCACTGTCGATTGCACCGAGCAGGTACTGGTCCGCCGAGGCCCGGGCCGGTTCTTGGGTGAGCTCAACATGCTGAGTGGGCTGCGGGTATTGGTATCGGCCCGGGTCACGAAGGCTGGCGAGGTCGTCGTGGTGCCACG
>Ga0335074_10005954_pt1 | contig 16888 bp, 17 predicted proteins | sample Lox_Sample_23_FD_206715 | JGI IMG/M metagenome (GOLD analysis project Ga0335074, IMG submission 206715) | Soil microbial communities from Loxahatchee National Wildlife Refuge, Florida, United States - Lox_Sample_2.3 | ecosystem: Environmental > Terrestrial > Soil > Wetlands | place: USA...
TTCATTCTTCGGCTTTCTTAGAAAACGTGTGGATGCCGCATTCGAGCTTTTTTCCGCCCCAGCGTCCGGTGCGGGCATCGGCGCCATCGGCGGGAACTGCTGTGCAAGGCTCGCAGCCGATGCTGCGATAGCCGAGGTCGTAAAGAGGAAGGAAATCGATTTTATTTTCGGCCGTGTATTTCCAGACTTGGCCCCACGTCCAGGCCGCGAGCGGGCTCACCTTGAGCAGCACTTTGCCGCCGGGCAATTCGTGATGCTCTACGACCTTCAGATTCTTGCGCGTGGGCGATTGTTCGCGTCGCAGGCCGGTAAACCAAATATCGTAATTTTGTAATCCGTCCATCAGCGGCTGGACTTTCCGTAAATGGCAGCATTTGCCGGGATCTGTCTGGTTAAGGACGCCGAACTCGGCTTCCTGCTGCGCGACGGTTTTCTTCGCGGCGAGATTTGCCAGATTCAGGCGCCAGGCTTGCTGCATTTTGTCGCGATAGGCATACGTTTCTTTAAAGTGGTAGCCGGTGTCGAGAAAGAGCACGGGAATATCAGGCCTACGCCTGCGAAGCAGGTCCAGGACGATCATATCTTCGGCTTGAAAGCTGCACGTGATGCAAGCCGGACCGCTGTTCTCGGCGAGCACGCGATCGATGAGCGCCGCGGCGGAGAGTTGCTCGAGTTGTTCGGTGGCGACCTCGCTGCTCATCTTCCAGTTTTCCTTTGCGCCCTCAATCGCCTTTGCTGCCGCGATGATGATGCTGTTCCTGCGTGTCTCGCCATTGGCGGAGTTTGCTGGCGATGCGTGCAGCGGCGTCCGCATCTTCTTCGTGCGGATAGGGCCACGCGGTGAGAAATGCGCCGCGGCCAAAGGCGTTGCGCACGGCCTCTTCGGCTTCGCGCTCTGCGGCAGGCGCGGAGAAGACAACCACCATGCCCGCGAGATGATATGCCTTTGCGGCAACACCCAATTCCGAAGGAGCTAAATCGTCCGGTCCCACGAGTTGAACGTGCCAGCCTTCGTCGAAGAGCGTGCGCTCGATCAGTTCGGCGATGTGCGCGCTTCCATTCACCCACACGGCTGCCGCCGGATGCCCGAATCGTGCGTGGCGCTCTTCCTTCGTGCTGCGGCCGCGGCGTTGCGCGCCTGCCGCCGAACGCAGCGCTGTGCCCCAATTGATCCCTTGCTCGATGATTCCCGCGGCGACTGTAGCGTTCGATGCGGGATCGATCAAAATAAAGCTGCCTGTGGTGCGATTCTGGCGATAGGGATCGAAAAAGAGCGGCAGCGCCGTCTTGATTTCGACCTCGGCGACGTCGTTCATCTCGAGCTGCTCGGCCGCGCCTTTTTCCAGCGTGTTCATATCGACGCGATAGTGGATCTGGATCACGCGCCCGCGCACGGAGCGCGTCGAATGCTTCAGCAGATAACTCTTGTGCAGGTCGAGTTTATCGGCATGCATCCAGACCAGCTTGGCGCGAAATTCGTTGCCGACGGCAGGCAGTTCCTCTTCCGCGACGAGCATGTCTCCGCGGCTGATATCGATCTCGTCTTCCAGCGTAAGAGTGACGGAATCTCCCGGCCCGGTTTGCTCTTTCTCGCCATCGAAACTGACAATCGACTTCACCTTTGTCTTCAGGCCGGAGGGCATTGCGACCACGTCCGTGCCGGGCCGCAAGACGCCTGACGCGACGCGCCCCGCGAATCCGCGAAAACTCGCGTCGGGCCGAATCACGTATTGCACCGGAAAGCGGAGCGGTCCGAAAGAAGCCGTATCATTCACGGGAATTTTCTCGAGATATTCGAGCAAGGAGGGTCCGTCAAACCACGGCATGCGCGCGCTGCGATGAACCACGTTGTCACCCTCGAGGGCGCTGACGGGAATCGCGTAGACGTTTCGCACCTGCAGATGCGCGGCAAGCTCGTTGAAATCGGACGATAAACGCTCGAACACCTCGCGCGAGTAATCAACCAAGTCCATCTTATTCACGGCCGCAATGATGTATTGGACGCCGAGCAGGCTCGCAATATACGCGTGCCGCCGCGACTGGCGCAGCACGCCTTTTGTCGCGTCGATCAGCACGACCGCGGCATCGGCGGTCGATGCGCCGGTCGCCATGTTGCGCGTGTATTGTTCGTGCCCGGGCGTATCGGCAATGATGAACTTGCGGCGCGGCGTGGAAAAATACCTGTACGCAACATCGATCGTAATTCCCTGTTCGCGCTCAGCGCGCAAACCGTCCGTCAGCAGAGAAAAATCGATCGGGCCGGTCGATCGGTTCACTTTGCTTTTCTTTACGGACGCGAGCTGGTCTTCAAAGACGGATTGATTGTCATAAAGTAGCCGTCCGATCAGCGTTGACTTGCCGTCGTCCACGCTGCCTGCCGTGCTGAAGCGGAGCAGGCCTTCGTTCGGCATGAACGAAGTGTCCGCTGGCGAAGGCTTGATGCGCGGCTCGGTGGAAAAGCTCGACATTAGAAATATCCCTCGCGCTTCTTGATCTCCATCGAGCCTTCCTCATCATGATCGATCACCCGGTTCTCGCGTTCCGACCGCCGAAACGTCACCATCTCTTCGATGATTTTCGGCAGAGTGTCCGCTTGCGAGAGAATCGCGCCTGTGCAAGGTACGCATCCCAACGAGCGCATCCGGCACATCACCTTCTGCGTTGTTTCGCCCGGGAAGAGCCTCACACCGTTCTGCGGCAGCAGGATCGTATTCCCGCGCACGACTGCGTCACGCTCTTTGGCGAAATAGAGCGGAACAATCGGAATATTTTCCGCGTAAATGTAGAGCCACACGTCCATCTCGGTCCAATTGGAAAGCGGGAAAACGCGAATGCTTTCGCCCTTGTGATGCCGCCCGTTGTAAAGGCTCCAAAGTTCCGGCCGCTGGTTCTTCGGGTCCCACTGCCCTTGCGCGTCGCGGAAGGAATACACGCGCTCCTTGGCGCGTGACTTTTCCTCGTCGCGCCGCGCGCCGCCGAAGGCCGCATCGAATCCGCCCTCGGCTAGCCCGTCGAGCAGCGAGCGCGTCTTCAGGAAGCCGCAGCATTTCTGCGTGCCCAGATCGTAGGGGTTTGCGCCGTCGTCGAGCGCCTTCTGATTCTTGTGAACGATCAGCTCCGCGCCCACTTCTTTTGCATACGAATCGCGAAACTGGATCATTTCCGGAAACTTATAACTCGTATCGATGTGCAGCAGCGGAAACGGAATTTTGCCGGGGTAGAAGGCTTTCTGCGCCAGCCGCAGCATCACGGACGAGTCTTTTCCGATCGAGTAGAGCATCACCGGATGCGCAAACTCCGCCGCGGCCTCGCGCAGAATGAAAATGCTCTCGGCTTCGAGCGCCTTTAAGTGCTCGGTCTGGCTTATCAAGCTTTCGAATTCGCTTGTCGTCACCGTCATCCGAAATTCCATCGATTCACCTCCGAACTCGCACCGGAGGCGCATTCACAATAAAAAAACCCGCCTCTCGGTCAATTTCCGAGGGCGGGCAGCGTACAAATCCAGTGTTACTGGGGACTTACGTAAGCATAGCCCGGAGCCTCGGCACACACATGTAGGTCATACAACAGAGACAACATGCGGCGTTCGGCCTCCGGCTCATCTTCACCTCCAAAGCCTATCCGATGCGTCCGGTCCTGTCAATGATGCGATTCATATGCATGTCCACTTTTCGGCTCCTAAGCCATTCACCTGCACAAATTTACATATCTGAAGACGTTGCCAAGCCTCTCCTCAGTTATAACATTCCTGTAACACAGCTCGCAGGACGCGGGTCTCGGGAAAGCAGTCGATGGAATTCGTTCTACGCTCTGTCATCGGAGGTCTTGTCGTCTCGTTTTTTGCAGTTTTCGGCGACGTTCTCAAGCCGAAAAGCTTCGCCGGCCTTTTTGGCGCTGCGCCGTCGGTAGCGCTCGCCACTCTGACCCTTGCTGCCGTAGCCAAAGGGAACCTCTACGCCGCTCACGAAGCTCGGTCAATGGTGGCCGGCGCCGTGGCCATGGGCGCATACGCATGGGCCACAATGGAAGCGATCATGCGGCGCGGTTGGCGCGGTACGGCGGCAAGCAGCGCCGCTCTTTTGGTCTGGTTCGGGTGCGCACTGGGAATTTGGGCGGTGTTTCTCCGATGATGCGGCGCGTGCAGACTTTTGCGCCAAAGCCTCACCTCAATTGGCGCGCGCTCAAGACGACGCGGTGGTATGAGCTCGCTTTGCGTTTTGTATTCGGAGGCGCAATTACGGTGATCGCGGGCGAGCTGGCCAAAGCTTACGGCCCCGTCTTCGGCGGGCTCTTTCTCGCATTTCCGGCGATTTTTCCGGCGACCGCGACGCTCATCGAGAAGCACGAAAAGGAGCGGAAGGAAAAATGTGGCATGTCGGGCGCAGTCCGTGGCCGCGAGGCCGCCGCCCTTTGCGCTCGGGGGACAGAGACCGGCAGCCTGGGCCTCATATCATTTGGGATTTCCGTCTGGCTGCTGGCGCCACGGCTGAATTTCGCCCTCACCTTGTCTATTGCGCTGTGCACGTGGTTCGCCGTCTCCTATTCGGCATGGAATATGCAGCGAAGGCGAGTGTGTTCGCATTAGGCGAGATCCTCGCAGGCGCTAGAGGCAACCTTCCCAAAACGGGACTGTTTGCACACAGGCAAACTTTGGGTATGTTCCGACATCATTTGGTGCGCATTTGTTTTCTTCCGATGTGCATAATGGAGGAAGTCTAACTTCCTGGGAGGCTGTTAATTGCGTCTTTCCGTGGTGGCCATCTGTGTTCTTTTCGCCGCAAGCTGTGTATTTGGCCAGTCTTCGGCCAGTGCCCCATCCCAGACTACCCAAGTGTCGGGAGCGGCAGATGAAGGCGTCGCACAAAGCTCGCAACAATCCACGACCGATGCGCCCGCGGCTAGCGCACCCGCCAGCGGAGCCGCATCGAAAAAGTCGAATGCAACGCAAGCCCCTGCCGCTCCGGGCACTCCCTTGAGCAAACAGCAGCCCAAGCGAATCCTCGGCGTAATGCCTAATTTTCGTGCCGTGAGCGCAGGCGAAACGCCGCCGCCGCCCACTCCGAAGCATGCCTTCAAAATCGCCACGCAGAATAGCTTCGATTATTCATCGTTCATTTTCGTGGGCATCACCTCGGCAATGGCGGAATGGTCGGATTCGCACCCGCAGCTTGGCGAAGGCATGGCGGGCTACGGCCGCTATTATTGGCGGGGCTTTCTGGATAAAACCGACGGCAATTATCTGGTGATCTTTGCCCTGCCAACGCTGCTGCACGAAGACGAACGCTACTACGCGATGGGTGAGGGCGGCGTGTGGAAGCGCGGAACCTATGCTGCGACGCGCATTTTCATCACCCCAAGCTACAGTCACCATAATACGGCCAATATTGCCGAACTCCTCGGGCGCGCAGCCGCACAAGCCATCTCCGTTTCCTATTACCCGAGCAAGACGCGGACGCCCAGCGCGATTGGAGAAAAATACGCTTATTCCCTCGGGCGGGACGCCCTCACCAACGTCTTCCGCGAGTTCTGGCCGGACATTGCGGTTCACGTACTGCACCGGAATCCCTGAAACCAGCTCTTGGGGCCGTTCGCTGGCTTGCATGGCATGAAACACAACCCGCTGTCTATTCTCATCAGATGAAAAATGATTTTTGCTGGCCAAATTAGAAGACCGGAGTTACACTCCTGCCGTCTAAGCAGTTAAGACAACGCCATACCCGCTATTACGGAGGCATAAGCCATGAGTTTGAAGTCTGCCCTGAGTCGCCGTTCCTTTCTGTCCGGTCTGAGCGCCATGACAGGAGGTCTTCTGATCCCGGCTGAACTGGAAGCCAAGGCAAAGAAATCGAAATCGGCCCCCGCCTCCGTGGACGGCAGCCCGATCGTCCCCATCAAAACCGGCCTGGGCTCTACCGGCGACATTTACGCGGAACTTGGCGTGAGGCCCCTCATTAACATCAACGGCACCGTCACTGTAATCGGGGGCTCGGTGATGTCTCCCGAGACAATGGAGTTGATGCGCCTGGGCAATCAACATTTTTGCCTGATCGACGAGCTTGAAGTGGCCGCCGGCAAGTGGATCGCAAAATTGTGCAAGTCGCCCGCGGGTTACACGGGCTTGGTCACGGGCGGCGCCGCGGCCGCGCTGGTGGTGGGTTACGCGGGCATGATGACCGAAGATTGGGAAAATCGAATCCGCCAGCTGCCTGATGTAACCGGCATTCCCAAGACCGAAGTAATCATCCAGAAAGCTCATCGCTATCCCTTCGACCATCAGATCCGTCAGACCGGCGCGACGCTGGTTGAAGTCGAAACCAAAGAGCAGATGATCAACGCCATCAATCCCAAGACGCTCGCGATTCATTACCTCAATATTCAGTCGGACCGCGGACAGGTAAACGGCCCGGACACCATCGAAATCGCCAAGGCTCACAACCTTTACACGTTCAATGATGCCGCGGCTGACGTGCCGCCGATCGAGCGGCTCTGGACTTTTCCCGAGCAAGGTTGGGACATGGTCACGTGGAGCGGTGGAAAAGACATGAAAGGCCCGCAGGCCACCGGTCTCCTGATCGGCAAGGAACAATTGATGAGCTATGCCCTGCTGAACATGAGCCCGCAGGAAGACCGGATCGGACGGCCGTGCAAAGTGGGGAAAGAGGCGATTTTTGCCTTTCTGAAGGCGCTGGAGCAATTCGTCAATCAGGATTATGACGAAACGTTGAACACGTACGACAACAGGGCAAAAGTGATCAGCGACGCGATCGCTAAGTTTGGCGTCACAGCTCTGCCGCGCGAGTTCAATCCCAACGCCCTGGGCAACGTGACCCCGCGTTACAGCTGGCAAATCGATTCCACCAAGGTGAATATCACCGGCCAGCAGGTGATGCAGGCGCTGGCGGACACCCAGCCGATCGGAATCGGCAGCATGGGTGCTGGTGCGAGCGGTATGCGCGGGCGCTGGCCGGAAGGAATGTCCGAAAGCGATGTACAAGAGGGCGTGAATACGAGCTACGAGGGCGGTACTGGCACCGGAGGCCAGGTAACCGCTGATAACAACGGCGGCCAAGGGCGGGGACGCGGCGGTCGAGGCGGTCGCGGAAATCGCGACCCTCACGTCTTCGGCTTTTCCATGTGGCAGCTGAAGGACGGCGAAGACAAAATCATCGCCGACCGCCTTGTCGAGATTTTCACCCAAGCGCCAAAAGCGTAGAACCCAAGCAAAGTCCAAAACAATCGGTGTTCGCGAAAGCCGCAGTCTGCATTTCGCGGGAAGAACGAAATCCGGCCTGGCCCCCCAGGCCCATCTTCCTGCTTGAATCTGTTCAAGCCCCCTGCTAAGATTAAATTGGACTAAATCAGTGCTAATTAAGATTGGCATTGATTTTATCCGGTCTTACGAGCTTTGGGGGCTCCTCGGCGCATGGTAAAGCTAGGAAAATTAGCGGATTACGGGCTGGTCATCATGACCTGCATGGCCAAGGAGCAGGGGTCTGCATCCCTGCGAACTGCCCGCGACCTCTCGGCCGAAACAAAGCTTCCCCTCCCGACGGTCAGCAAGCTTCTGAAGCAGCTTCTCACGAGTGGCCTGCTCGTGTCCCATCGCGGCACTAAGGGCGGCTATGTTCTGGCGCGAGGACCACGCGAAATCCCGGTAATCGACGTAATCGCCGCCTTCGAGGGGCCGGTAGCTCTCACCGAGTGCAGCACGGACGTGACCGGGCTTTGCAACATCGAATCCTGCTGTCCGATTAAGACCAATCAAAGAATCATCAATCAGGCCGTGCGCCAGGTGCTGGGCACGATTTCTCTTTATGACCTGATTTCGCCTCTGCAATTAACCGCAATCAAGGACGCGCGCGGCAATCCGGTGCCGCTGATTCCGTCCGGGAGAATACAGTGAGCACGACCAACGATACGATTCGCGAGCTCGCCCAGCAGGAATACAAGTGGGGCTTCGTCACGGACATTGCCGAAGAGCGCATCCCCAAAGGGCTTAACGAAGATGTTATTCGCGTGATTTCAGCTAAAAAGAACGAGCCTGATTTCATGCTCGAGTGGCGGCTCAAGGCGTTCCGCTATTGGGATTCGCTCGAAAAGAAAAACGCGGAGCCGAAGTGGGCCAATGTGAAGTTCCCGCCGATCAATTACCAGGACATCGTCTATTACTCGGCGCCCAAGCAGAAAAAGCAGCTTAAGGATCTCAGCGAACTCGACCCGGAAATTCTGCGCACCTACGAAAAACTCGGCATCCCGCTGGAAGAGCAGAAAATGCTCGCGGGTGTTGCCGTGGACGCTGTGTTTGACAGCGTGTCGGTAGCGACCACGTTCAAGGAAAAACTCGCCGAGGCCGGCGTGATTTTCTGCTCGTTTTCCGAAGCCGTGCAGAATCATCCTGACCTGGTTCAGAAATATCTCGGCACGGTGGTTCCTTACACGGACAATTTCTATGCCGCGCTCAACGCCGCCGTTTTCAGCGACGGCTCTTTCGTTTACGTGCCCAAGGGCGTGCGCTGCCCCATGGAGCTTTCCACCTATTTCCGCATCAACGCGGCTGAGACCGGCCAATTCGAGCGGACCCTGATCGTGGCCGACGAAGGCGCTTACGTCAGCTATCTCGAAGGCTGCACGGCGCCGATCCGCGATCAGAATCAGCTGCATGCAGCGGTCGTGGAACTGATCGCTTTTGACGACGCGCAAATCAAATATTCGACCGTCCAGAACTGGTATCCCGGCGACAAGAACGGCAAGGGCGGAATCTACAATTTCGTCACCAAGCGCGGAGCTTGCCGCGGCAAAAACTCGAAAATTTCATGGACGCAGGTGGAGACCGGCTCGTCGATCACATGGAAATATCCGAGCTGCATCCTCCAGGGCGATAACTCCGTCGGCGAATTCTATTCCGTCGCGCTCACGAACAATTATCAGCAGGCGGATACCGGCACGAAGATGATCCACATGGGTAAAAACACCCGCAGCACGATCGTCTCGAAAGGTATTTCCGCCGGCCATGGCCAGAATACCTATCGCGGCCAGGTGAAGATCCTGAAGGACGCGACCGGCGCGCGCAATTACACGCAGTGCGATTCCCTGCTCATCGGCGATCTCTGCGGCGCGCACACGTTTCCGTATATCGAAGTGAAAAACGCAACCGCTCGCATGGAACACGAAGCATCGACATCGAAAATCGGCGAAGACCAGCTCTTTTATCTGCGCCAGCGCGGCTTGAAGACCGAAGACGCCGTCTCGATGGTCGTCAACGGTTTCTGCAAGCGCGTCTTCAAGGAACTCCCGATGGAGTTTGCAGTCGAGGCGCAGAAACTCCTCAGCGTCAGCCTGGAAGGCAGCGTCGGATAGTCGGGTCTCTTAATCGAATAAAGAGGACAAATCGGAATGAGTTTGCTCGAAATCAAAAATCTGCACGCGACCGTCGGCGGAGTCGAAATCCTGAAGGGCATCAACCTGACCGTTGATGCTGGCGAAGTGCACTCGATCATGGGCCCGAACGGCTCAGGCAAAAGCACGCTGGCGCAGGTGCTGGCGAGGCGCGAAAGCTACGAAGTCACTAAGGGCGAAATCCTGTATGACGGCAAGGATCTGCTTGCGATGAAGCCCGAGGAAGCCGCCTGTGAAGGGGTTTTTCTGGCGTTTCAGTATCCTGTCGAGATTCCCGGAATCAGCAACGCCTATTTTCTCCGTTCTGCGCTCAATGCGATCCGCAAATATCGCGGCGAGGAAGAAATGGACGCAATGGATTTTCTTCCCAAGCTGCGCGAGAAAATGAAGCTGCTTGAAATGGACGATAAGCTTCTCAATCGCTCCGTCAACGAAGCCTTTTCCGGCGGCGAGAAAAAGCGCAACGAAATTTTGCAAATGGCCGTGCTTGAGCCCCGGCTCGCGATTCTCGATGAGACCGACTCCGGCCTCGATATTGACGCGCTGCGGATTGTCGCGCAAGGCGTGAATGCGATGCGCAGCCCGGATCGCGCCATTCTCGTCGTCACGCATTATCAGCGCCTGCTCAATTACATCGTCCCCGATCGCGTGCACGTGCTCGTCGACGGCAAGATCGCTCGCTCCGGCGGCCCGGAACTCGCGCTCGAACTCGAAGCGAAAGGCTACGGCGCCATGGAAGCCGCTGCCGGCCGCGCCTGAGGATCTGACATGCCGACTCAGGAATTGACCACATATCAGCAGGGCTTCGGAGGATTTGAAAAATCCGCCGCTGGCAACCGGCTTGCCTGGCTGCGCAGCATGCGCCGCGACGCCTTCGCGCGTTTCTCCGAAGTGGGCATCCCCACCACGCGAATGGAAGACTGGCGCTTCACCAATCTTTCGTCGCTCGCGCAGACGCCTTTTCGGCTCGCGCGCGATGGCCGCATCGGAATCGCCCCGAAGTCGCTGGACCGCTTCAGCATTCCGGGCTCAGCTTGCCAACTCGTCTTTGTAAACGGGCGCTACGCTCCTGAACATTCGAATCTCGGCAAGCTTCCCGACGGCGTGGAGATTTCTAATCTCGCCGCCGAAATCGAATCGCAGCCTTCAGCCCTCGAGGCTTGGCTCGGCCGGTATCTCGATACCAGGCGCGATCCCTTTTCCGCGCTGAATACCGCGTTCCTCGAAGATGGCGCGTTCATTCACATCGAAAAAGGCGTGGTGCTCGAGGCCCCGATTCACTTGCTCTTCGTTTCCATAAGCGAATCCGGCCCTACGATGACCCATCCGCGCAATCTGATCGTTGCCGAAGACGAAAGCCAGGCGACGTTTGTTGAAGATTACGTTTCCCTGCCATCGCAGCCGGGCGTCGAGGGTCGTCTTTTCTGCAACACCGCCACGGAACTGATCGCCGGCGATAACGCCGTCATCTCGCATTACATGATCGAGCGCGAACACACCGACGCCTTCAACGTTTCCACCCTGCGCATCGAACAAGGCCGTGACGCGAACGTCGCGTCTCACTCCGTTCTTCTCGGCGGCGGCATCGTTCGCAACAACGTGCATCCCGTCCTCAATGGCGAAGGCGGCGATTGCCTGATCAACGGCCTCTTCGCCGGAACAGGCCGGCAGCATCTCGATAACTACATGCTCGTCGAACACGTCAAGCCGCATTGCGGCAGCCGCCAGTTTTACAACGGTATTCTCGGAGGCCACGCGCACGGCGTGTTCCACGGCCGCATCATCGTTCACAAAGACGCGCAGAAGACGGACGCGAAGCAAACCAATCGCAACTTGCTGCTTTCCGACGGCGCTCAGATCGACACGAAGCCGCAGCTCGAAATTTACGCCGACGACGTGAAGTGTACGCACGGCGCCACCATCGGCCAGATCGAAGAGAATTCGCTCTTTTATCTTCGTTCACGCGGCATCGACGAAGCCTCCGCACGCCAACTGCTGCTGCTCGCGTTCGCCAGCGAATGCCTTGACCGCATGGCGGAAGGCCCTGCTCGCACGCACGTCGAGGCTTTGATCCACGAGCACCTCACGCACTTGATTCGCGCCTCAGCGAACGGAAAGGCTTCGGAGGCAGCCGGATGACGCCCGCGGCAAAAGCCGGATACGCGCAGCAGGGGGCAAGCCCCCGCATAGAGCTGGACGTGCAGGCGATTCGCGCCGAGTTCCCTATTCTGCAGCGGACGGTTCGCGGCAAGCCGCTCGTCTATCTCGACAACGCCGCTACCTCGCAAAAGCCGCGCTTCGTGCTTGACGCAATCGCCCGCTACTACGAGGACGAAAACGCCAATATCCACCGCGGCGTTCATTACCTTTCCGAGCGCGCCACCGCCGATTACGAAAATGTTCGCGGGCGCGTCCAGCACTTCCTGGGCGCGGCAAAACCAGCCGAAATTATCTTTGTTCGCGGTACCACGGAAGCGATCAACCTCGTCGCGCAGACGTATGGCCGCACGCACGTCGGCCCGGGAGACGAAGTGCTGATTACGGCGATGGAGCACCACTCGAACATCGTGCCGTGGCAAATGCTCTGCGCCGAAAAGAACGCCAAGCTGCGGGTTGCGCCAATCAATGACCGCGGCGAACTGCTTCTCGACGAATTCGAAAATCTCCTCGGCCCCCGCACCAAAATTGCCGCGTTCACTCACGTCTCAAACGCGCTGGGCAGCATCAATCCCGTCAAGCGCATGACGGAGATGGCGCATCGCCGTAAGATCCCCGTCCTTGTCGATGGCGCTCAGGCAGTTCCGCACATGTCTGTCGATGTTCAGGCGATCGATTGCGACTTCTACGCATTTTCGGGCCACAAAGTTTACGGACCCACAGGAATCGGTGTGCTCTATGGCAAAGCGGAGCTTCTCGACGCGATGCCTCCCTATCAGGGCGGCGGCGATATGATCAGCTCTGTCACCTTTGAAAAGACGACGTACAACAAATTGCCGTATAAATTCGAAGCCGGCACGCCGGACATCGCCGGCGTCATCGGCCTCGGCGCCGCGATCGATTACGTCACCGACGTCGGAATGGACGCGATTGAAGCCTACGAACATGAACTGCTCGGCTACGCCACGGAAAAGCTTTCCGCGGTCCCGGGCGTTCGGCTGATCGGCACGGCAGCCCAAAAAGCAGGGGTACTTTCCTTCGTGCTGAACGACATTCACCCCCACGATATCGGCACGATTCTCGATCAGGAAGGGATCGCCATCCGCACCGGCCATCATTGCTCGCAGCCCGTGATGGACCGTTTCGACATTCCGGCGACGGCGCGCGCCTCGCTGGCCATTTACAATACGCGCGAAGACATCGACGCTCTCGCACGAGGCGTCGAGCGCGTGCGCGAGGTTTTAGGCTGATGCCCGAACTCCGCGATCTCTATCAGGAAGTGATCCTCGAGCACAGCAAGGCTCCCCGGAATTTCAAGAAACTTCCGAATGCCAATCACCACGCCGAGGGTTTCAATCCCTTGTGCGGCGATCGCTTCACCGTATATCTGGATGTCGAAGGCGACACCGTGCGCGACATCGCGTTTCAAGGCAGCGGCTGCGCCATTTCCAAAGCATCGGCCTCGATGATGACCCAATCGATCAAGGGAAAAACCTTGGCGGAAGCCGAGCGCCTCTTCGAGAACTTCCACAAGTTCGTCACCACCCAGGACCACCACGATGCGGACTCCGCCGAACTGGGTAAACTCGCCGTATTTTCGGGCGTCGCTGAATTCCCCGCGCGCGTCAAATGCGCCACGCTCGCGTGGCACACGTTGCAGGCGGCTATCGAAGGCAAGCAGGACTCTGTTTCCACCGAATAGGTCCGTGGCGAACTCACGCGTTCCTTGCCTGCTGCCGAATCACGGTGCTATAAGGTCGAAAAGAGCGAAGCACTCCCGCACCGGCAGCGCTTCCCCTCTGGAGACGCCATGACGACAAAGCTTTCGCTATTGATCCTCGCTGCGGCGCTTTTGGCCGCGCCCGGCTTTGCTCAAGATCACGCGAAATTCGACGGCAAATGGGCCCTCAGTCTTGGCCGGAGCGACTTTGGCGACTCGGACGCGCCCACATCGCGAATTGACGTCATCCATATCGATGGCGACAAGTTCACAGACGAAGTCCACTCCACAAGCGACGGAGGCGACGACTCGTACACCATATCTCTCGCCGTCGATGGCAGGCCCGTGCCTGTGCCCGCGGATTCGCCGCTCGCCGACGCCGGAATCATGACGGTTGCAAACGTCTCCGCCGCATGGCAGGGCGATTCGCTTGTTGTCACCGAAGAGATGACAAGCGCTTACATCCCCGGCACAACGAAGGGCACGATCACGTATGCGCTTTCGCCTGATGGCAAGCTGATGAGCATCACGTCTACGTCAGACGCGCCGTTTGGCGCCACAAACACTCGCATGGTTTTTGATAAAATACAGCCGTGAGTTAATTTCGCCGTGAACCACTCCGAACCCGTTACCGTCAGCCGCAATTGCGCCGCGATCGGCATCCCCACGGGAATTTCCGCCACGATTCCCGCGGGCACTTCCGTGCGTGTGATGCAGCATCTCGGCACCGGCTACACCGTTGTCACCGAATTCGGCCAGATGTTCCGCATCGACAATAAAGACGCCGACGCGATCGGCCTGAATGTTCCCGCGATAACCGAAACGCCCGAACCGATTGCCTTCAGCGAAAATCTCGTCTGGGACCAGATGAAGACCGTCTTCGATCCAGAAATTCCCGTGAACATCGTCGACCTGGGATTGATCTACTCCTGCCTGATCACGCCTCTCGATGAAGGCGGCAAAAAAATCGACGTGAAAATGTCCATGACCGCGCCCGGCTGCGGCATGGGAGACGTGCTCAAGCGCGACGTCGAAACCAAAATCGCGCGCGTTCCCGAAGTGAAGGAAGTCAACGTGGAAGTCGTCTTTGACCCGCCGTGGAATCCCGGCCGCATGTCCGAAGCTGCGCGCCTGCAGCTCGGCTTCGATCTTTAGCGCCCAACCCTTAGCTCCTCGTCAATATCCTTCCTTAAAGCATCCTTCACCGCCACTTACACGGACGCCCCGATGTGGCTCTTCTGGCCTCTTTCGTAGGCTTCTCTGAAGGAGGCAATCACGATGCAAATTCGCAGAATCGCATGGTCAATGGCATTCCTCGGCATGGGCTTGTTTGCAGCCGCGGCGCCCCGCGCAGGTGCAGACCAGCTCCACCCGGTCTATGTGGCCGTGAATGCGCAGGAGAATTCTCCTAACTCGCCCACAGGGCAGAATCCCTCGGGGCCAACCAATCCGACCGGACCGGCCAATCCAAGCAATCCCGGCCCAGAGCAGCCAAATAATCCGGATCAGCAAAATAACCCGGCCAATCCCAATAATCCCGATAATCCTAATAATACAAACGAGCCGGGCCAGCCCAACAACCCAAATCCCAACCAGCCTGACAACCCGAATCCTCCGAATCCAAACCCGGGCAATCCAAGCGAGCCGACAACTCCCTACGGCCCGAATAACCCTTCGTCGCCAAGCGGCCCCACGAACCCTGGCGGCACAGGCGCGAATCCCGGCTCGACAGGCGGTGGCCCGGGCGGCACGGGAGCCACTGGCGGCGCAACCGGTGGCGCGGGCGGCGGAGGCCACTAAACTAAACGCAGGTCAACGGCTTGTCGCACCACAGGGCGGCTCGAGGCTCAGTTTCTCGGCCGCCCTTTTTTTGTCATTCCTCCATTCTGTTGAAATAAAGAGACCCCACTCGGAGTAATACCTGAAGCACCAGCGCTTTCTGGTCGCCAAATGCATAGATTGGCAACGCATGAAGAGAGGGCAAAACCCTCGGCACAACCTGGCTCGATGCGCGTATAATCGGCCATCTTTGCTGGCATCGGCAGCACAAAACAGCCTAACCTGGAGGAACCATGTTGAGGAAGATCGCATTGGCGCTTCTCGCGGTGACAGCACTTTCCGGCGCCGCTCTGGCGCAGGACCATCCGAATTTCTCCGGCACGTGGAAACTGAATCTCCCCAAGAGCAACCCCGGCGATTACGGTCCCTCCGCTCGCACCGAGGTGATCGCGCAAGACGGCTCGAAGTTCACTGACAAAGTGACCTCTACGACTCAAATGGGCGATGCCAACTACACTCTCGCCTTCACAGCGGATGGCAACAAGGTGACCATCCCTCCCGATTCGCCCCAAGCCAATCTTGGCAACCTCACTCTGAAAGACATCACCGCCGCCTGGGACGGTGCAAATCTCGTGCTCAACGAAGACCTCGACTATCAGGGCCAGGTCGACATCGCCGCCAGGCTGACCTATTCGCTTTCGTCGGACGGCAATACGATGACGATCGCCGATCACGCCAGCACCTCGATGGGCGATTTTGACACCTCCCTCGTGTTCGATAAGCAGTAGTGTTCGATCGGACGACTCCGCCGCGAAGCGCGAGCTCGGCCACACAAAGAGCAGCTCCGCGCTTCGCCTGTTTTTGCGGGCGCTATTTCGTGCGGGGACGCGCGGCTCTCGCTGGTAAAATTACCCTTCGTACTTGAAATCAGCGTGGAGAGCCTCGTTTGCCCGATCGGTTAAAACCCAAAACCCGCCGCGCGCAACCTCAGCGTAAAGCCCGCAAACAATCGAGGCGGGATCGATCTCTCATCCGCGTCACTGCCCGCGATCGCGCGGCCGGCGCGTGGTTCGCCAGGCTCGTCGCCTTGCAGGAGCGCCTCTGCGCGCCCAATGGCTGCCCTTGGGACCGCGAGCAAACGCACGCTTCTCTCCGCAAATACCTGATCGAAGAAACGTACGAAGTGCTCGACGCGATGGACTCCGGCGATATGGCCGAGTTCGCCTCCGAAATGGGCGATTTGCTGCTCCAGATCGTCTTTCATTCCGTCCTGGCCGAACACGCCGGCAATTTCACCATCTCGGACGTAATCGAAGCCATTTACACGAAAATGATTCGCCGCCATCCCCACGTTTTCGGTGACGCCAAAGCAGCCACTTCCGGCGCCGTGCTGAAAAAATGGGAGGAGATCAAAGCCGGTGAACGCGCGCAAAAGCGTGGCGCCAAAGATGAAAAAGAGCCCGAATCCGTACTCGCCGGTGTCTCGCGTTCCCTTCCCGCCGCCTTGGAAGCCTATCAACTCACCCGCCGCGCTTCGCACATCGGCTTCGATTGGGAAAGTCTCCAGGGCATCTTCGATAAGATCGACGAAGAAAAGCGCGAGCTCATCGAACTCGCTGGCTCGGCCATTGGCCAATCGCAATCCGAAGCGGCCGCTCGCGTCACCAAAACCACGCCTTTCAAGGATTCCGCGCGCGCCGAAGAAGAAGTCGGCGATCTCCTCTTCGCCGCCATCAACGTTTCGCGTTTCCTCGGCGTCGATCCCGAAATCGCGCTGAAAAAAGCCAACCGCAAGTTCAAGGATCGCTTTCAGTGGATGGAGCGCGCCGCCGCGGC
>Ga0335074_10005956_pt1 | contig 16887 bp, 14 predicted proteins | sample Lox_Sample_23_FD_206715 | JGI IMG/M metagenome (GOLD analysis project Ga0335074, IMG submission 206715) | Soil microbial communities from Loxahatchee National Wildlife Refuge, Florida, United States - Lox_Sample_2.3 | ecosystem: Environmental > Terrestrial > Soil > Wetlands | place: USA...
GATGCTGGTGTTCGACCGCGACGGCAACCTGCTCAATTCCTGGGGCGAAGGGCTGTTCCACCGGGCGCATGGTCTGTCCATCGGCCCCGACGAGGCGCTTTACTGCACCGACGACGGCGACCATACGGTGCGCAAGTGCACGCCGGACGGCAAAGTTCTGCTGGAGATCGGCATCCCCGGCCGGCCGGCGCCGTTCATGAGCGGCGAGCCGTTCAACCGCTGCACCCATACCGCCCTGTCACCCGAGCTCGACATCTACGTGTCCGACGGCTACGCCAACGCCCGCGTCCACAAATTCGCGCCCGACGGCAAACTGCTGTTCTCGTGGGGTGAATGCGGCAGCGACGCGGGACAATTCAACATCCCGCACAATATCGTCAGCGACCCGGACGGGTGGGTCTACGTCGCCGACCGCGAGAACCACCGAGTGCAGGTTTTCGACGGCCGCGGCCGGTACGAGACGCAGTGGAACAATCTGCATCGGCCGTGCGGCCTCTACATGGAAGGCGGCGCGGACGGTTGTTGCTTTGTCGGGGAACTGGGTCCGCACCAGCCGGTCAACATGAAGTTCCCCAACCTCGGACCGCGGATCAGCATCCTGTCGCGCGACGGCAAGCTGATAAGCAGGGTGGATGAAAAATCGGGGCTGCCGACCGGCCAGTTTTCGGCGCCGCACGGCCTGTGCGTCGATCGCCATGGCGACGTCTATGTCGGCGAGGTCTCGTGGACGGCGTGGCAGAACTATACCAATCCGGGCCAGCCGGTGCCGCCCTCGGTGCGCAGCCTGCAAAAGCTTGTGCGCGTGTCGCGCTGAGGGGCGGGGAGCGCGATGGCCGGCGTCCGTTTTAGATCGCACGGGCTGAGCGATGTCGGGCTGGTGCGGCCGCGCAACGAAGACGCCTTTCTCGACCGGCCGGAGCGTGGCTTGTGGGCGGTCGCCGACGGTATGGGCGGGCATGCGGCGGGCGACGAGGCGAGCGCCGCCGTCGTCGCCGCGCTCGCCGCGCTGACGCCGCCCGCCGACCTGGAAGATTTTGTCGATGAGGTCAAGACGCGGCTGCTGCTGACCGACCGGGCGTTGCGCGCGCGCGCCGCATCGCTCGGCACCGGCGCGGTGATTGCCAGCACCGTCGTGACGTTGTTGGCGTACGGCGATGATTTCGCCTGCGTCTGGGCCGGCGACAGCCGGCTCTACCAATGGCGCGCCGGCGAGCTTAGCCGCCTGTCGAGCGATCACAGCCGCGTCCAGGAACTGGTCAATGCCGGTCTGCTGACCGAAACTGCCGCCGGGCTGCATCCCGAGGCGCATGTCGTGACGCAGGCGATCGGCGCCGGCCGGCTCACCTTCGGCACCCGCGCCGGCATGCTGCGCGCGGGCGATCGCTTTCTGTTGTGCAGCGACGGGCTGACCAACCTGGTCGCGGACAGCGAGATCGGCCGCGAACTGGGCATGGCCTCGCCGCGTGACGCCGCCGAACGGCTGCGCGATCTGGTGCTGGCGCGCGGCGCGAGCGACAATTTGACGATCGTCGTCATCGCCGTCGAGCCGGCATAGAGGTGCCGTTCGACCTCGTCATCTTCGATTGCGACGGCGTGCTAATCGACAGCGAGATGCTGTCGGTCGAGGCGGATATCGCGTGCCTTGCCGAATTCGGCATCGTGCTGCCCGCGGACGAGATCCTCGAGCGCTATACCGGCATCAGCCTCGCCGGCATGATTGCCGACCTCGAAACGCGCCATGGCAGAACTCTCGCGGGATTTGCCGAGCGCCACAGGCAGCTCCTGCGGCCGCTGTTCGAGGCGGGTCTGCGAGCGATCCCGGGGGTGCCGGCCGTGCTCGGCTCGCTCGCCTGCCCGAGTTGCGTCGCATCGAGCAGTTCGCCCGAGCGGTTGCGGCATGCCCTGTCGCTCGTCGGCCTCTACGACCGCTTCCATCCGAACGTATTCAGCGCGTCGATGGTCGCCCGCGGCAAGCCCGCGCCCGACCTGTTCCTGCACGCGGCCGGGCGGATGGGCGCCGCGCCGGCGCGCTGCGTCGTCGTCGAGGACAGCCTTGCGGGTATTGCAGCCGCGCAGGCGGCCGGCATGACCGCGATCGGCTTTGCCGGCGGCGGGCATTGCCTGCCCGGTCACGCGGCGCGGCTGCGGGCGGGCGGAGCGGCGTTGGCCATCTCCGGCATGACCGAGTTATTGCCGGCGCTGGGATGCCTCGGCCGGCAATGCAATGCGTAACAAAAGTTCCTTCGGCGATCACGAGAATTTGAAAGACCTCGCGTCACGGTTTGGTAGAGCATGATCGCTGTTTTATGCTCTGCCATCGCTCAGGGGAGGGCGGCATGAATCTCCGCGGGATTGTCTTTGCAATCGTCGGCTTCGGGGTGGTCGGCGCCGGCGTGGGCTTTGCCGTCGCGCATGATGAGCCGGCGGCCGCGACGCCCGCTGCACAATCGAACGAACTGGCGGCGACTGCCGTGCTGCCGCCGGCGGCGGTCGTGACGCCGGCCGCGGCAACGTCACCGGCGACCGGGACAAAAGCCGTCCGGCCGACCGTGCCGCCGCCGGCAGTGCGAGCGTCGTCGGCGCAGCTCGAGCAGGTGCTGGCGCCGATTGCGCTCTATCCGGACCAACTGCTCGACCAGGTGCTGATGGCTGCGACCTATCCGGTCGAGGTCGTCGAGGCGGCGCGTTGGGTCAAGCTCCCGGCGCATCGCCGCCTGCGCGGCGAGGCGCTGCTCGCGGCGCTGAAAGAGCGGCACTGGGATCCGAGCGTCATGGCTCTGGTGCCGTTTCCTCGCCTGCTCGACATCATGAGCGAGCGGCTGCAATGGACCGAGCAGCTGGGAAATGCGTTTCTCGCCCAGCAGGCCGATGTGCTCGCCGCCGTACAGCAGTTGCGCCGCGAGGCGCTGGCGGCGGGCAGCCTCGATCCGGCGAGATGCCGTTGCCGCGTGGTGCATGCGGCGGCCGCCATCGTCATCGAGCCGGCCAATCCGGCAGCGGTCTATGTCCCGACGTGCAACCCGGTCGTCGCGTACGGGCCGTGGCCGTATCCGGCCTATCCGCCGGTCGTTTTTCCGGTGCCGGTCGGCTTTGTCTGGGCGCCGGTTCCGTTCGTCTGGTTTTCGCCGGTCGTCAGCGTCGCATGGTATGGCCCGCTGTGGGGCTGGGCCGGGTTCGATTGGCGGCACCGCGACGTACTCGTCGATGCAGCGATCTACCGGGTGCTGGCGTTCGGCCATGCCGCCTTTCGTGGTGCGGTGTGGGTCCATGACGCGACATATCGGGGCGATCTGCGCGCCGATCCGATGGCCGGCGGATCGGCCCGATTCGCGAGAGCCGCGATCGTCGGCGGGGCGGTCGGCGCCATCGCTGCCAATGCGGCAGTACGGCATGTCGCCGTATTGCGCGGCGACCCGCATCGCGCCTGGCACCGTGCGGAATTCCGCGGCGGCTGGCACGGCGCGGCGTTCCGCGGCGGCTGGCGCGGCGCGGCGTTCCGCGGCGGCTGGCACGGCGCGGCGTTCCGCGGCGGCTGGCACGGCGCGGCGTTCCGCGGCGGCTGGCACGGCGCGGCGTTCCGCGGCGGTGGGCTACGCGGCGGCGGGGCGCATCGGGGGCGCGGCTAGCATCGCCTGGCGACGGGCTGGTTGCCGCCGCCCTTGCGCCGCCGCCGCGCGGCGGGCACACTCGGCGGCGAGCTAACGTCTTGATCTCGAGCCGCGGGCCGTTATGCGCGCATTTCTCGCTGTCATGTTGCTGTCGGCGCTGTTGCCGGGATGCACGCCGTACATCCCGATCAAGGATGATTTCGGCAACAGCGCCCTGACCGCGAAACGCGACGTGCCGCCGGAATTCGCCGAATTCAACAACTACGATCCGGCGATCAACGCCCTCGTCGCGAACCAGATCTGCGCGACGCCCTACGAGGAGTTGCAGGCGCGCAGCGTCGGTGCGTCAACTGGCGAGATCATCGAGGCGCGCGGCCGCTGCGCCGAGCACATCCCGCTGATCGGCCCCTGAAACAAGCCGAATTGCGGGGCCGCGGCCCGCCGCGGCTAAGCCGCCGCCGCTTTCGGGCGCGGTGCGGCGCGGCCGCCGAGCAGTTCGTCGAAGTAGGCGATCGTGCGTTCGAGCCCGACGCGCAGCGGCGTCTGCGGCTGCCAATCGAGGATCGCCTTCGCCTGGGTGATGTCGGGGCAGCGCTGTACAGGGTCGTCGATCGGCAGCGGCCGATGCACGAGCTGCGACCGTGATCCGGTCAATTCAATGACCAGCTGCGCCAGCTCGGCGACCGAGGTTTCGACCGGATTGCCGAGGTTCATCGGCCCGGTGATGCCGTCGGGCGCCGCCATCATCCGCAGGAAGCCTTCGATCATGTCATCGACGTAACAGAAGGCGCGCGTCTGCGTGCCGTCGCCGTACAGCGTGATCGGCTCGTTCCGCAGTGCCTGCACGATGAAATTGGAGACGACCCGGCCGTCGTTCGGGTGCATGCGCGGCCCGTACGTATTGAAGATGCGCACGACGCGGATCTGCACCTGGTGCTGCCGGTGGTAATCAAAAAACAGTGTTTCGGCGCAGCGTTTGCCCTCGTCGTAACAGGCCCGTGGACCGATCGGGTTGACGTTGCCGCGGTAGGATTCCGGCTGCGGGTGCAGCACCGGGTCGCCGTAGACCTCGGAGGTTGAGGCCTGCAGGATCTTGGCCTTCAGCCGCTTGGCCAGTCCCAGCATATTGATCGCGCCGATGACACTCGTCTTTGTCGTCTGCACCGGATCGAACTGGTAGTGGATCGGCGATGCGGGGCAGGCGAGATTGTAGATCTCATCGACCTCGACAAACAGCGGATGCGTCACGTCGTGGCGCATCGCCTCGAAATGCGGGTCGTCGAGCAGTCGCGCGATATTGTCCTTGCGGCCGGTGAAATAGTTGTCGACGCACAACACGTCGTCGCCGGCTGCGCGCAGGCGCTCGCAGAGATGCGAGCCGAGAAACCCGGCACCGCCGGTAACCAATACCCGTTTCATGACGGTGCGCATGCGGCAGTCCCCGAGTTGGATCGACCCTCGCCGGCTAGGCAATGACCCGCAGGCCGGCCGGCTGGTCGGCCAGGGGTTCCGGCACCGGCTCGCTGAGCGGGCGACCGATGCTGTGATAGGCGAGCCCGGCCGCGGTCATCTCGTCGGGCGGGTAGATGTTGCGCAGATCGATAACGAGCGGCCGCCGCAGCAGGCTCTTCACGCGCGCCAGATCGAGCGCGCGGAACTCGTTCCATTCGGTGATCAGCACGAGCGCGTCGGCATCCTGCATCGTGGCGTAGGCGTCGGCGCAGTAATCGAGTTCGGGCAGCAGCTTTTTCGCTTCCGCCATGCCTTCGGGATCGAAGGCGCGGATTTTTGCCCCGGCCTCGTAGAGCGCCGGCAGGATCGCCAGCGCCGGGCTGTCGCGCATGTCGTCGGTATTGGGCTTGAACGTGAGGCCCAGCACCGCCAGCGTCTTGCCTTCGACGTCGCCGCCGAGCGCCGCAGCAATGCGATCGGCCATGCGGCGCTTGCGGGCGTCGTTCGTGCGCAAGACGGTATCGACGATCTGCAGCGGCGTCTTGGCGATCTCGGCCGTGCGCACCAGCGCCTGGCAATCCTTCGGAAAGCACGAACCGCCGAAGCCCGGCCCGGCATGCAGGAACTTGCGCCCGATGCGGCCGTCGAGGCCGATGCCGCGCGCCACGTCTTGCACGTCGGCGCCGACCGCCTCGCATAGATCGGCCACCTCGTTGATGAACGTGATCTTCGTCGCAAGAAAGGCGTTGGCGGCGTATTTGATCAGTTCGGCAGTCTCCAATGCCGTAAATACGACCGGCGTTTCGAGCAGATAGAGCGGCCGGTAGAGCGCCCGCAATACGCCGCGCGCATGCTCGCTGTCGGTGCCGATGACGACACGATCGGGCCGCATGAAATCCTCGATCGCCGAGCCCTCGCGCAGAAATTCCGGGTTCGAGGCGACATCGAAGCGGGCCGGCGGCAGCGCGCTGCCGAGGATGCGCGCGACGCGACGCCCCGTGCCGACCGGCACGGTCGATTTCGTGACGACGACCGTGCGCTCGTTATCCGCTTGCGCCAGCGCCTCGCCGATCTCGGTGGCGGCCGCGAAGACATAGCTCAGATCGGCGTGCCCGTCGCCGCGCCGCGACGGCGTGCCGACGGCGATGAACACGGCGTCCGCCCCGTTCACCGCCGATTTCAGCTCGGTCGTAAACGCCAGCCGTCCGGCCGCCGCATTGCTGGTGACGAGCTGATCGAGGCCCGGCTCGTAGATCGGCATTTCGCCGCGCTTCAAGCGCTCGATTTTGTCGGCATCGCTGTCGACGCAAGTTACCGATACGCCGAATTCGGAAAAGCAGGCGCCCGAGACCAGGCCGACATAGCCTGCTCCGATCATCGCAATGCGCATCGGCGCGCTCTCCTTTCAATCGACCAACGATGTTGCCGAAAACGGACGATTCTGCGGCTTATTCCACGCCGCCTCGCCGCGGCCCGCTGACGCAGCACGGCGGCTGCGAGAGATGCCGCCGGAAGAGAAGGCGGCGATGTTTCGTTGTCGCACAACCAGCGTAACCTAATGGTTAACCGCGCGATGTCCACATCGATCCTCGTGACGGGTGGCGCCGGCTATGTCGGCAGCCACGCCTGCAAGGCGCTTGCCAGTGCCGACTATATGCCCGTCACCTTTGACAACCTGTCGCGCGGCCATCGCGCGGCGGTGCGTTGGGGGCCGCTCGTCGAGGGCGACCTGGCCGATCGGGCGGCGATCGCGGCGGCGCTGCGCACGCACCGGATTGCCGCGGTCATGCATTTCGCGGCATTCGCCTATGTCGGCGAGTCGGTCGGCGATCCCGAGCTTTACTACCGCAACAATGTCGGCGGCACGCTGAACCTGCTGTCGGCGATGCGCGAGGTTGGCGTCGCGGCGATCGTGTTCTCCTCGACCTGCGCAATATACGGTGTGCCGGAGCGCGTACCGATCCGCGAGGACTGCCCGAAGGCGCCGCTCAATCCCTATGGCGACACCAAGCTGGCGGTCGAACGCGCGCTGCATTGGTACGCCGGCGCCTATGGGCTGCGCTATGCGGCGCTGCGCTATTTCAACGCCGCCGGCTGCGACCCCGACGGCGAGATCGGCGAGGACCACGAGCCCGAAACCCACCTGATCCCGCGCGTGCTGCGCGCCGCGCTCGGCACCGGCACACCGGTCGAGGTCTACGGCACCGATTATCCGACGCCGGACGGCACCGCGATCCGCGACTACATTCATGTCAGCGACCTCGCCGACGCGCACGTCCGCGCCCTCGCCGACCTGGCGGCCGGCGGCGGCAGCACCGCGCTCAACCTCGGCACCGGAACGGGCGCCTCGGTGCGCGAGGTCATCGCCGCGGTCGAGCGGGTGAGCGGCCGGCCGGTGCCGTTCAGCGCGGCGGCGCGGCGGGCTGGCGACCCGCCGGAGCTGGTCGCCGATCCGGCATTGGCGCGCGTCCGCCTCGGCTGGCGGCCGCGGCACTCCGACATCGAGACGATCGTCCGCACTGCGCTCGCCTGGGAAACCGGGCGCGGCGTCGGGCCTTGACGACGGCAATGCCGCGCACCGCCCGCAGGAACCCAATCGCAACAGGTCATTGCGGGGATCCCCCGGCTTGATCCGCGAGAATGAAGCGATCCCACCGAAATCTGACGCAACGGAAGCCGCAATGACCGTCGTTTCGCTTGCCGCGCATCGCACCGCCGCCCTGCGGACGCCGGACGAGCCGCGCCCGCTCGGCCCGGTTGAGGCGATAGCAGAGCTGCCACCGGACGCGCTCGTCGAGGCGCCGCCGACCGGCCCCGTTCGGGTACACGGCAAGTTCTTCTTTGCCGGCGAGGCGAAGCATTTTGTCCGCGGCGTCACCTATGGCCCGTTCGCCGTCGGCAGCCACGGCGCGCAATTCCCCGAGCGCGCCGTCGTCGAGCGCGATCTGGCGCTGATGCGCGGTGCCGCAATCAACACCCTGCGCACCTTCACGGTGCCGCCGGCATGGCTGCTCGATCTCGCACAGGCGGCCGGCCTCAAAGTGCTGGTCGGGTTGCCGTGGACGCAGCACGTGGCGTTTCTCGACAGCGCCGTCATCAAGCGCGAGATCCGCGCCATGGTGACGGCCGGCGTGCAGGCATGCGGCCGCCATCCGGCGGTCTTCGCCTACCTCGTCGGCAACGAGATCCCGCCGGACATGATCCGCTGGCACGGCGCCGATTCTGTGCGGGCCTTTTTGCAGGAGCTGGTCGGGCTGGTGCGGCGCGAGCATCCGGGCGCGCTCGTCAGCTACGCCAACTTTCCATCGACCGAATATCTCTCGGTCGATTTCGTCGATTTCCTGTGCTTCAACGTCTACCTGCACGACGCGGACGCGTTCCGCCGATATATCGCGCGGCTGCACAACCTGGCGGTCGATAAGCCGCTTGTGCTGACCGAGTTCGGCATCGATTCGCTGCGCCACGGCGACGACATCCAGGCCGCGACGCTCGATTGGCAGGTGCGGACCGCGTTTGCTGCCGGGGTCGCCGGCACCTTCGTGTTTGCCTGGACCGACGAATGGTTTACCGGCGGGCACCAGATCGAGGATTGGGCATTCGGGCTGGTCGATCGCGAGCGGCGGGCAAAACCGGCGCTTGCCGCCGTCGCGGGCCGCTATGGCGCCGCCCTGCCGCCGCCGTTGCCGTGCTCGCCGCGGGTCTCGGTCGTTGTGTGCGCCTACAACGCCGAGCGTACGATGGAAGCGTGCCTCGCCTCGCTCCAGGCCCTGCATTACCCGGATTACGAGGTCATCGTCGTCAATGACGGCTCGACGGATCGCACGCTGGCGATCGCCGAGCGGTTTCCGTATTGCCGGATCATCAGCCAGGAGAACAAGGGCCTCAGCGTGGCGCGCAACGTCGGCGCCGCCGCCGCGACCGGCGAGATCGTCGCATATACCGACAGCGATTGCGTCGCCGACCCGGACTGGCTGAGCTATCTCGTTTCGCGCATGGAAGATGGCGGGCTGGCCGCCTGCGGCGGTCCGAACTTTCCGCCGCCCGAGGATTCGCTCGTGCCGTCCGCGGTTGCGGTGTCGCCGGGCGGCCCGACGCATGTGCTGATCAGCGACGAGGTGGCCGAGCACATCGCCGGCTGCAACATGGCCTTCCGCCGTGACGCGCTGCTCGCGTTGGGCGGCTTCGACGCGGTCTACCGCGCTGCCGGCGACGATGTCGACATCTGCTGGCGCTTCCAGGATGCCGGCTACGCGATCGGCTTCAGCCCGGCGGCGATCGTGTGGCATTTCCGCCGCAACACGGTGAAGGCCTACCTCAACCAGCAGCGCGGCTACGGCAAGGCCGAAGCCCTCGTCTATGCCAAACATCCGTTCCGCTTCAACCTGTTCGGCCAGGCGAAATGGCTGGGACGCATCTACGGCGATCTGTCGGCGGCTCTCTTGTTGTCGCGCAAGCCGGTCATCTATTCGGGGACGTTCGGCCGTGGCCTGTTCCAGACGATGTACGAGCCGCCCTCGTCGTTGACCTCGGTTCTGCCGCTGACCTTCGAATGGAGCGTCGCCGCGCTCGTGCTGGCCGTTGCCGGCATCCTCGCCGGTGGCTGGTGGTGGCTTCTCGCGGTGCCGCAACTGGCAACCTGGGCGATGTGCGTCAACGGCGCCTTGAAAGCGCCGATCGACAAGCGCTTCTCCGGGATCAAGGCACGCGCGCTGGTTGCGCTGCTGATCTATCTCGGGCCGCTGGTGCGCGGCTGGGAGCGTCTCAAGTGGCGCTTTCGAACGATACAGACGCACGATCACGTCCGCCTCGCGTCGATCGAACAGCGCGCGCACATCGCCTGGGCCGCGCGGACCTTCACGCTGTCCTATTGGAACGAGGGCGCCGCCGAGAAAGAAGCATTGCTCGGCGGACTGATGGATTTTCTCCTGCCGCTCAAATATTTCGTCGTCGCCGACACCGGTTGGAGCAAGTGGGACCTGAAGATCTCCCGTGGTCTTTGGAGCCGCGCCCTCGTTACCGTCGTTGCCGAAAACCACGGCGGCGACAAGCGCCTGATACGGGTGCGCTGCGCGATGCGCACCTCAAGCCTCGCGCGCATGCTGGTGCGGGGTTATGCGGTGGTGCTGGCCGCCGGCCTGATCTGCGGTTCGCCGGTCGCGGCGCTGGCCATTCTGGCGGTCGGGGGCGCCCACTTGGCGCTGATCGGCGCCCGCGTCGCGATGTTCGGCCGGCTCATGCACCGCATCATCGAAACCGTCGCGCGCCAGGTCGGCCTGCTGCCGGCCGAGCCGATCGCGGCGCCGGCATTGTCGATGGGCCGCGGCCGGACCGTTTGATGATCCGCAAGTTCTGGCCATACCTGCAGGCGCATCGGGGGCCGGTGCTGTGGGCGCTGGCGCAGGTATTTCTCGCTGCCGGCTTTGAGTTGTTGAAACCGTGGCCGCTGCAGATCGTCATCGACTACGTGCTGGGCGGCAGGCGGCCGCCGCCGGGCGTGCTCGCCGCATTCTTGTCGATGCCGAAGCCTTGGCTGCTGCTCGCCGCCTGCGCCGGCATCGTCGCCGTCAATCTGGCGGCCGGCACGATGACGTTTTGGCACAACTACACGACAATTCGCGTCGGCCAGAGCATGGTCAATGCATTGCGCGGCGATCTCTACGCGCACCTGCAGCGGCTCTCGCTTGCCTATCACGGCCGCCAACGGGTCGGCGACCTGATGTACCGCATCACCGCCGACAGCTTTGCCGTCCAGACGATGGTCATGAACGGGGCGCTGCCGATCCTGTCGGCGACGATCCTGCTGTTCGGCATGGTTTTCGTGCTGTTGCCGATGGATCCGCTGCTGACGGCGCTGGCATTGTCGATCGTGCCGGCGCTGTTCGTGCTGATCGCGCGCTTCAACCGCAAGATCGTCGCGGTCGCGACCGAGGTGCGCGACCTCGACAGCCGGGTCTATTCGCTCGTGCAGTGGGGCATGGCGGCGATCAAGATCGTGCAGGCCTTCACGAAGGAAGAGGAGGAGCACCGCCGCTTCATGGGCGCCAGCCGCGACAGCCTGCGCGCGACGCTGCGTCTTTATAACTGGCAGACGCTCTATTCCGGCCTCGTCAATGTCATCGTCGCGGCGGGGACGGCGATCGTCGTTTATGCCGGCGCGCGGGCGGTGCTGTCGGGCCGGTTGACGCTCGGCGAACTGCTCGTCTTCGTCGCCTATCTCGCGCAACTCTATGCGCCGATCAACCAGATCACGCAGAGCTGGAGCCTCATCGCCGGCGCGCGGGTCGGCGCAACCCGCGTCTTCGAGGTGCTTGATACCGAAGCCGACCTGAAAAGCGGCGGGCGCCAGTTTCCGCCGCGCGGCGCGCGCGGCGATATCGCCTGGCGCGGCGTCGGCTTCCGCTATCGCCCGGCTTCGCCCGTGCTGCGCCATATCGATCTTGCGGTCGCGGCGGGAGAGAAGATTGCGATCGTCGGGCCGACCGGCGCCGGCAAGTCGACATTGCTCGGCCTTGTGCCGCGCTTTTTCGACCCCGCGCAGGGCAGCGTTACGCTCGACGGCATCGATCTGCGCGAGTACGCGCTGCCGGCGCTGCGCCGGCAGATTGCGATGGTGTTGCAGCCGCCGCTGATCTTCCCGTTGTCGGTCAGCGACAACATTGCCTATGGCCGGCCGGGCGCCGATTATGCCGCAATTGAACAGGCGGCGCGGCTCGCGCGCATCGATGGTGTCATCGCCGCGCTGCCGCAGGGCTACGGCACGCTGCTCGGCGAGGCAGGGGCGGCGCTCTCGGAGGGGGAGAAACAGCGCATTACGATCGCCCGCGCCGTGCTGCGCGACGCGCCGATCCTGATTCTCGACGAGCCGACCTCGGCGCTTGACGTCCATACCGAGGCGCTCGTCATGCAGGCGATCGAAACGCTGATGCGCGGCCGCACGACGCTGATTATTGCGCATCGGCTGTCAACGGTGCGCAATTGCGACCGGATCGTCGTGCTGAGCGACGGGGCGGTCGCCGAACAGGGCACTTTCGCCGATCTGCTGCATCGCGGCGGCCTGTTCGCCGAGTTCTACCGTACCCAGTTCGCCGGCAGCGAGGCGGGCCGCGGACTGCCGGTACCGGCCTGAGGAGCGTTGCCGATGGGCAACGTCGTGTTGCCTAAATGTCGCCGGCGTTGCCTCCGCACACCCTGAATTCGCCAGTCCGCCCGGTGCAGGCGTGGCGGCGCCGTCAATACATCTGCAATATATGGACTGACGGCGGCTGATCCCAGCAATCACCGCGTCAGGACTTCATTTTTATGCTTGTTTTATCATTGGCGTTGAATTGAGGTCTTGCCGCGGCGGGATGGGGCGCTTCCGGATATACAGCTCGGAAATTCACCGCAGGCGAGATTTGCTGTTGCGCGACCTGCATTAACCGACTAGGCTTAAGGGCATTGGGGGATGCCGCGCGCCGTCGATGCGGGGCGGAGAAGCGGTGGCTCATTCGAGACCGCCCGTTTCTGAAGCAGTTGGCGACGACATCACCGCGGGATCTAGGTCGCAGCCTGGCCGGGCCTCGGGTTCGGCAACTACGGCGCGGCGCGTGCGCGGGGGGTTGTGGATTGACCGATCTGTTGCGCTGGGGAACCTCGCTTTTTCCTGAATCGACCCGGTTTGACCGTCTCGGGCTGTTTGCGGGCATGTTGGCCGATCGGCGCAGCGTGCTGCTCGGCACGGCGGCCGCCATCGGCCTCGCCGTCTCGTTCGGGCTCGGCATTGTCTACATCGACCACGAGCGGGTCGCCGCGGCACAGGCAGCAGCGGTGGCGCGCGAAGAGCGCGCCAATGCCGACTTGCAGGATTCGCTGGCGCAATTGCGCGACGAAGTCGGCGCGACGAACCAGACGCTGCGGCTGGCGGAAGGACAGATCGCGGCGTTGAGCCGGCAGGTCAGGCAGCAGGCGACAGCCTCGGCGCAGGCGGCAGATTCGAAAACCGACCGGATCGCGCAACTGGCGCAGGCGCTCGACCAGGCGCAGCATGAATTGCGGCTGACCGAAGCGCAGCGCGCCACCCTGCTGGCGCGCCTCAGTATGGCGCAGACGAAGCGGACGCGGCAGCAGGCGGCGTCCGAACAATGGCAGCAGAAGGTCGGGGAACTGACGACCGATCGCGACCGCGCGGCGCGGGAACGCGACGAACTGCGCGCCCGCATGAAGCAGCTCCAGCAGAAACTGTCGTTGCGATCGGGACAGGCCGGTCGGCTTGCGGCGACGGCGCCTGAAACCGCGCAGCGGCAGGTCGCGGTCATCGTACCGGGCCGGGCTCCCATCATCGCCGCCGAGCGGCCGGCCGCGGAAGGCGAGCGGGCTGAAGCGGCGCGTCCGTCGTCGGACGCGGCCGGACCGGTCGCCGCCGGAAGGTTGGCGGAAGTCGAGCGTGTGCTGGCCTCCGCCGGTGTCGATGTCAAACGCCTGTTCGCCGACTTCGGCAACAAATCGGGCCTCGGCGGTCCGTTTGTGCCGGTTTCGGGCGGCGCAATGGCGAACCGCGTCAGCCTTGTCAAGCTTGCGGCGCTGCCGGGCCTGTTGAAGTCGCTGCCGACCGGCGCGCCGATGTACAATTATCGCGAGACAAGCCCGTTCGGCGAGCGCAGCGATCCGTTCAACGGCCGGCTCGCGTTCCATCCGGGCATCGATCTGGCGGCGCCGTACGGCACGCCGATCTATGCGACGGCCGCCGGCGTCGTGACGTTTGCCGGCTGGTCCGGCGGCTACGGCAAGATCGTCGAGATCAACCACGGCGACGGCATCGTCACCCGCTATGGCCATCTGGCGCGCTATACCGTGCTGGTTGGCGAGCATGTCGCAAAGGGCGCCCAGATCGGCTACGAGGGTTCGACGGGGCGTAGCACCGGGCCGCACGTCATCTACGAGATCGATGTCAACGGCGAACCGCAGGATCCGGCCAAGTTCATGAGCCTCGCTGGGCTGCTGCGGAACAGCTGACGATTGCGGCGGCCGGCGGTTTGCGGCCGCTTGGCTTACCGCATCGCGTCGACGACTTGGCGCATGAAGCCGTCGCGGGCGGCGGGGTCGCTCCAGCGCAGGACCGCGACGAGGTCGTTGTCGGGGTCAACCCACGTCAAATTGCCGCCGGCGCCGCTGGCGCAATAGCTGCTTTCCGGCGCGCTGGGGTAGAGCCGGCGGCCGGTGTTGAGCCACCATAAAAGCCCGTATTGCGGATACAGCGAGCACGGCTCGCGCATCGTCGCGATCCACGCCGCAGACAGGATGCGCCGCCCGGCCCACGCGCCGCCGTGCAGCATCAAAAGGCCGATGCGCGCCTGGTCCCGGGCGTGGATGAAGACGCCGCCGCCCCAATGCGAGCCGCCCGACACCGATTGCACGCGCGCACCGTCGATCTCGACGTAGGAGTTGCGATAGCCGTGCCACTTCCAGTTCGGCGAAGCGCCGATCGGGTCCATGACGAATTCGCGGAACACCTCGGGCAGCGGCCGCCGCCACAGGCGCAGCAGCGCCAGCGCCAGCCGGTTGACCCGCACGTCATTGTATTCCCAGAACGAGCCGGGTCGCTGCAAGTCGCGGTGCGTGCCCTTTTTGCCGCTCGCCGGCCGGCCGGCGACACTGCGATGGCGATCGATCAGGTCGGGCTTGCCCCACAATTCGCCCTGCCATTCCGAGGTTTGCTGCAACAGGTGGCGCCAGGTGATCTGGTCGTTGTGCGGCGGGTCGAAGCCGCCGTCATCGATGGTGCGGCGCACCGGTTCGTCGAGGTCCCGCATGATCCCGCGGTCCCACGCCAGGCCGGCGATGATCGACAGATAGCTCTTGGCGACGCTGAAGGTCTGGTCGATCTGCGTCGTATCGCCCCACTCGGCGACGATGCGCCCGCGGCGTACGACGAGGCCGTTCGGCCCGCCGCGCGGCCGCACCGGCCCCAAGGCCTCGTTCCACGGCGGCTCCTCGCCGAAATCGTGCGCAACCATATAGGCGAGATCGCGCCGCCACGGCGTCTCATGCGCCGCGGCAAACCGCGCCGCCGCGGTGATCTTGGCCTCGTCGATGAGACCGGCCTCGGGCCGGCCGCGGTCCCATTCGGGATGGCGGGGCGGGAAATAGGGCATCGTTGGACCTCGCAGGCAGGGTTGACTTTGCCGGCAGGGCTACGACTTCGTAACCTGCCGCCGCGGGCCGGTCATGAGAAGCGGTCGGCAAGGCAGTCATGCCGTACTGCAAAATCGCTGCGCTCGCGGTGCGTACAGTTTGTGGGGTTGTTCAAGATGGATTTCATGAGCCCAATACACTGGCTCCTGGTGATCGGCATCGCCGTGCTGCTGTTTGGCGGGCGCGGCAAACTGTCCGGGATCATGGGCGATTTCGCCAAGGGCATCAAAGCCTTCAAATCGGGTATGAAGGACGACGAAGAGACCCCGGCGCCGGTCGCTCAGGTGGCCCCGCCGCAGCCCGCGGCCGCGCCGACGGCGGCGGTGCTTGCCGTCGATGAGCGGCCGCGCGAACGCGCCTGAGCTGCGGCCGGCGCGGTGCGGTCGATTCGGCGAGCGACGCGCGGCGGAATTTGCTAAGGTACGGGCGCATTCAGTCTTCGGGGTCGTCCGATGGGTTCGATGAGTCCAATACACTGGCTTTTGGTGATCGGCATCGCCGTGCTGCTGTTCGGCGGACGCGGCAAATTGTCCGGCGTCATGGGCGATTTCGCCAAGGGCATCAAAGCCTTCAAATCCGGCATGAAGGACGAGGAGGAGACCCCGGCACCGGTCACGCAGGTGGCCCCGCCGCAGCCCGCGGCGGCGCCGACGGCAACGGCGACGGTGCATGCCGTCGGCGAACGGCCGCGCGAGCGCGCCTGAACCGAATCCCAGAGCCGACCGGGACAGCCGCAGCGTGCGGCGCCCGCGCCGGTCTGCGGCCGGTCGCGAATGATCGGCTCGAAATCCGCAACGATGCGCTAAAGGGCCGCGGCGTTTTTGCGCGGGTGCCGATCGCTGCGCGCATGTTGATCGAGGCGGCGCCGGTCGTCATCGTGCCGGCAGCCGAATGTGCGCTGCTCGATCGGACAATCCTGCATGATTATTACTTCCGCTGGGACGACGATCCCGGCGCTGCGGGCAGAGGCGCGGTCGCGCTCGGCCTCGTTTCGCTGTGCAACCATGCGCGCCGGCCGCGTGCCCGGGTGCGCCCGAATTACGGACGCGGGACGCTGGATCTCATCGCGCTGACCTCGATCGCGGCGGGCGACGAGATCACGATCGACTACAATTGCCCGCTGTGGTTCGCGCCGCGCGAATAGGATCGCATGCCGCGGTTGGCCGCCGGCTCGGGTTGGCGGATTGCGCTTCGTCTATTCGCCCTGCACCGCTATTTGATGGCTCGCATAACGGCAACGGAAAGCACCGGCAGCATGCAACGCTTCGAGGGTACCGAAACCTATGTCGCAACACAGGATCTGCAAGTCGCGGTCAATGCCGCGATCGCCTTGGAGCGGCCGCTGCTGATCAAGGGCGAGCCGGGCACCGGCAAGACGATCCTGGCCCACGAGGTCGCTGGCGCCCTAGGCCTCGACTTGATCACCTGGCATATAAAATCGACCAGCAAGGCGATCCAGGGCCTCTACGAATATGACGCGGTATCGCGGCTGCGCGACGGGCAGCTCGGCGACGAGCGAGTGCACGATATCGCCAATTACATCAAGCCCGGCAAATTGTGGGAAGCGTTCGAGGCCGAAGCGCGGCCAGTATTGCTGATCGACGAGATCGACAAGGCCGATATCGAGTTCCCCAACGATCTCCTCTTGGAACTCGAC
>Ga0335074_10005959_pt1 | contig 16884 bp, 16 predicted proteins | sample Lox_Sample_23_FD_206715 | JGI IMG/M metagenome (GOLD analysis project Ga0335074, IMG submission 206715) | Soil microbial communities from Loxahatchee National Wildlife Refuge, Florida, United States - Lox_Sample_2.3 | ecosystem: Environmental > Terrestrial > Soil > Wetlands | place: USA...
CGCTCGATTTGCCATCCGAGGCCACGGCGCCGCGATGGGCCAGCCGCGAAAGTGCGGTCAGGGCCTTCGTCAGAATGTCATGGGAGGGCCGGTTGTCGAGGGTGGCGACAAATCCAACGCCGCACGATTCAAAATCGAAGCGTTCGTCGATCAGACTCGCGCCCTTGCGAGCAGGCTCGCCGGAGGCGCCGAGGCAGGGCCGGGAGCCGCCGGTCGACAGGGCCGGAGCAGCACAATTTCTCGTTCCCATATCCAACTATAACGGCCTTCCTTTTGCGTGGTGAGACAACCGTCAAAATTTTTCAAAGATTTTCCGCCGCTGGTCACCGGGACCGCGTTCTTTTGATCTCGGCTCCGGGACTCCGCTTTTCCGAAACGCTCGCTTTTCTGAGCTGTGCGCTCTGAGCCCTGAGCACCGCCTTCTGCTTTTCCCGCTTGCATATTTATACATCATTGCTGTATTTTTATACAGAGTGAGGCGCGGCTGACCGAACGACGGTCCGCCGCGATTTTTCGTGTGAGCAAAGAGCAGCGCCACAACCTGATCCGGCAGCTGGTGGCGGCCGAAGAGATCGCCAGCCAGGACGACCTGCGCCGCCGTCTCGTCCGCCGCGGCTGCGATGTAACCCAGGCCACCTTATCCCGCGACGTCCATGAACTGCGCCTCTACAAGGGCCCCAACGGCTACGCGGTTCCCAACGGCAACGGGCATCGGGAAGAGGAGGAAGAGCAACCTGCGGTCGACGAATTGCTCTCGAGCTTCGGTTTGACCGTGAAGCAGGCGCAGAACCAGCTGGTCCTGCGCACCACCAGCGGCGGAGCGCAGCCCGTCGCCCTGGCCATCGATCACGAGGCCTGGAACGACGTGGTGGGCACTCTGGCCGGCGACGACACCGTGCTGATCATTTGCCCCGACCCGAAGCGTGCCTCCACGATGCGGGAACGACTGGAGCGCATGATCGGGTGAACCACAGAGCACAGAGCTCAGAGCTCAGAAAAATTCACAACAAAAGTGAATCGACGGACGAAAACGAGGGTCAAAAGTAATTTGCGCAATGCCGAAATCGAACCCCAACAAGACGCCGGGATCCCTGAACTCTGAGCCCTGCGCTCTGAGCCCTGCTGTTTTGGGTGTCTCCGGCTACGCAGGCATGGAGCTGGCGCGGCTCCTGCTGCGTCATCCCTCGCTGGCCGGCGCGCCGCCCCTCTTTCTGGGGCGCGCGGACGCGGCTCCCGAGCCACTGGCCTCCATCCATCCTCAGCTGATGGACAACAACGGGACCGGCCTGCATCCCGGCAGTCTCAGCATCGAACCGTTTTCCTGGGAACTCATCAGCGACCACGGCATCGATGTACTGTTCCTCGCCACTCCTCACGAGCAGTCCCGCGACTGGGCCCCGCAGGCTCTCGATCACGGCCTTCGGGTCATCGATCTCAGCGGCGCCTGGCGTCTCACCGCCGCCGAAAACCGCTCCGTCTACAACTTCGCTGACGAAGGCGCGGCCACCGCCGCCGCCGTCCAGGCCAAAGCCGTCTACGGAATGCCGGAACTTCACCGCGACGCGATTCGCACCGCCGGTCTGGTCGCCAATCCGGGCTGCTACGCCACTTCGATCATCCTGGCCCTGAAGCCTTTGGTCTCCGCCGGATGGGTCGACCTCAACCGCGGCATCGTGTGCGATTCGAAGTCCGGCGTTTCCGGCGCGGGCAAAGCGCCGACGGCGAAAACCCACTTCATGCACGCCGCGGACAATCTCTCCGCCTATGGCCTCTTCTCCCACCGCCATACCGGAGAGCTGCTCGAGCAACTCGAGCTTGCCTCGGAGCAGATCGTCTTTACGCCGCATCTGCTGCCCATTCCGCGCGGCATCCTCTCCACCATTTACGTCTGGTTCGCTGAGCCACACCAGCCCAGCGACGTGGAAGTTCTCTATCGCAGCTTTTTTGCCGAGAGTCCGCTGGTGCGGGTTTTTCCTGCTGGCCAGCTGCCGGAGATCCAGTACTCGGTGAACACCAATTATTGCGACATCGGATTCCACCTCGCCGGCGACGGGCGGCGATGCGTCATCGTCTCCTGCCTCGACAACCTGCTTAAGGGGGCCGCGGGGCAGGCCGTGCAGAATCTGAACCTGATGTGCGGGCTGAAGGAATCCGCGGGCCTCACATGAAAAGTCCGGCGGGGCCGGCACGCTGTGCAGTCACGAAAGGGTTGAAATGAGATACGTGGTCAAACTCGGGGGCGCAACGCTGGAGAATCCCGAACTCCTCCATGGCTGCGCCCAGGCCATCGCCGAGCTGGTCAAAGACGGCAACCAGGTGGCCATCGTGCACGGCGGCGGGCCGCAACTCACCCGCACGCTCAAGCAGCTCGGGAAGCAGAGCGAATTTGTGTCGGGCCTCCGCATCACCGACGCCGAGACGCGCGACACGGCGCTGATGGTGCTGGGTGGCGGAGTGAACAAGGCTCTGGTGGCATCGTTAGGCTCGCACGGCCAGCCCGCCGTTGGGTTGTCTGGCGGAGACGGCCTCGTGTTTCGTGCGCGCAAGAAGCGCACCGCTCCTGACCTCGGCTTCGTGGGCGAAATCGCCGCCGCTGATCCGCGCTGGCTCGAAGCCATCTGGCAGATGGGCGCGGTCCCCGTCATTTCTTCGATCGCGCTCGGCTTCGACGGCGAGTACTACAACATCAATGCGGACGAGATGGCCGCCGCCTGCGCCGGCGCCTGCAAAGCCGACGCCCTCGTCTTCCTAACCGACGTCCCCGGCGTGCTGGGGGCCGACGGCAGCGTAATGCGCTGGCTCTCCGTCGATCAGATCGCCGACCTCACCCGCGACGAAGTCATCAGCGGCGGCATGCTGCCCAAGCTCAGCGCCTGCCGCGAAGCGCTGCTGAATGGCGTGAAGCGCGTGCGCATCCTGCCCGCGGCGGTCGCTGAGCTGCTGCCCGACCTGTGCAGCAGCCGCGTCAATCAGGGCACCGAGGTGATGGTGGCATGACAACAACAGCGGTCAGCGTTCAGCGTTCAGCGATCAGGGATACCGCGACCCCTGGACCGGTGAAGTCTTATCGTGATCTGCAGGTTTGGCAGCGATCCATGCAGCTCGCGCTTTTGCTTTTCTGATCGCTGATCGCTGAACGCTTTTTGGGAGTGCAAATGAGACTGGAAGAAATAAAGGCGGCCGAATCGAAGCTCCTCCTCGGTACCTACGACCGTTATCCGCTGCTCTTCGAGCGCGGCGAGGGCGTGCACCTGATCGACGACTCCGGCGCCCGGTACCTCGACCTGCTGAGCGGCATCGGCGTCAACGCTCTGGGATACGCTCATCCGGCCATCGAGAAGGCCATCGCCGAGCAGAGCCGGAAGCTCATCCACACCTCTAACCTTTATTACCACGCGGGACAAGCGGCCCTCGCGCTGCGCCTCACCGAAGCCACGGGCATGGACCGCGCCTTCTTTTGCAACAGCGGCACCGAGGCCAACGAAGCCGCGCTGAAGCTTGCCCGCGCCTGTGCCGGACTTTGGCGTTCCCAGGGCAAGCCTCTGGGCACAAAGTTTCTCGCCCTCGAAAACAGCTTCCACGGGCGCACCATGGGCTCCGTCGCCGCCACCTGGAAGGACAAGTACCGCGAGCCTTTCGATCCCGTGATGCCGGGCGTCGAATTCGTCCGCTTCAACGACGTGACCGACCTCAAGGCGAAATTCTCTACGGAGGTCTGCGCCATCCTTGTTGAGCCGATTCAAGGCGAAGGCGGCATCCGCCCTGTTTCGCAGGAATTCCTTGGGGCCGCGCGCGACCTGACCCGCTCCACAGGCGCTCTGCTGATCGCCGACGAGATTCAGTCCGGCCTGGGGCGCACGGGCAAATTCTGCGCGTACCAGCACTATGGCGTGCACCCCGATGTCGTGACTTTGGCCAAGCCGCTTGCCGGCGGCATTCCCCTCGGCGCGCTGCTGTGCACGGAAGAAGCCGCGCAGGCGATTCATGCCGGCATGCACGGCACCACCTTCGGCGGAGGGCCGTTAGCGTGCGCCGTCGCGCTGGCCGTGCTGGACACCATCGAGCGCGACCGGCTTCTCGAAAATGTCACCGTCGTCGGCACCTATTTCCGCGGCAAGCTCGACGCCCTCGCTGAGAATCACTCCGCCATCGTCAGCGTCCGCGGCCTTGGCCTGATGCTCGCCGTCGAACTCGACTCCGCCGATCTTGCCAGGAGCATGCTCGGCGAGATGATGCAGCGCCGCATCCTGATTAACCGCACCAGCGAAACCGTTCTGCGCTTCCTGCCGCCCTTCATCCTTGAAAAGCACCATGTCGACGAAGCCATTGCGGCCCTCGACCAGATCCTGACCGAACAGACGGCGCAGGCCGCCACCCCAATCCCCGGAGGAAAGTCTCTTGGCCACTAAAACCATCGCAGTCCAGGAGCTCGAAGCCCCGAGCCCCGATGTCTCGCTCGCCGGACGCGATCTGTGCTCCGTCGCCGATCTCACCACCACCGAGCTGGCGGGCATGCTCGCGCTCGCCCACGACGTGAAGGCGCACCCCGCCGCGTACCGCTGGGCTCTCGATGCACGGCAGATGGTGATGTTCTTTGAGAAGGCCTCGCTGCGCACACGGCTCACCTTCCAGACCGCGATGAATACCCTCGGCGGCTCGGCGCTTTTCGTCGACCAGACTTCGTCCCCGCTCGGCGAGCGCGAATCCCTCGCCGACATCGCGCGCAACGTGGAGCGCTGGGTGCAGATCATTGTCCTGCGTACCTACGCCCACGAGACCATCACCGAAATGGCGCAATACGCGAGCGTGCCCGTCGTCAACGCCCTCAGCGATCTCGAGCATCCCTGCCAGGCCATCGCCGATTTCATGACCCTTGAAGAGCGCTTCGGCAACCTCCGCGGCTTCAACTTCACCTACCTCGGCGACGGCAACAACGTCTGCCACTCGCTCATGCTTACCGCGGCGCTGATGGGCGCACACTGCACCGTCGGCACGCCGAAGAACTATGCCCCCAAAGCCGACATCGTGGCCCAGGCAAGGGCCATCGCCAACGTCACCGGATCCAACATCGCCCTTGTCAACGATCCCGTGGCCGCGGTCACCGGCGCCGACGCCATCTACACCGACGTCTGCACCAGCATGGGCTACGAGCACGAGGCCACCAAGCGCGCGCCCATCTTCAAGCCGTACCAGGTCAATGAGGCGCTGATGGCCCAGGCCGCGCCCTCAGCAGTCTTCATGCACTGCCTGCCCGCGCATCGCAATGCTGAAGTCACCGACGCTGTGCTTGATGGGCCGCAGTCCGTCGTCTTCGATCAGGCCGAGAACCGCATGCACGCCCAGAAAGCGCTGCTGCTGATGCTGCTCGGCAAAGGGAAGAAATGTCTGTAATTCTTGAAAGTTTGCCGGTCGGGCAAAAAGTCGGCATCGCTTTTTCCGGCGGCCTCGATACCAGCGCCGCGCTGCACTGGATGAAGCAGAAGGGCGCCGTGCCCTATGCCTACACGGCCAACCTCGGCCAGCCGGACGAAACCGACTACGAGGCGATCCCTCGCAAAGCGCTCGAATACGGCGCGGAAAATGCCCGTCTGATCGACTGCCGCAGGCCCCTGGTGCGCGAAGGCATCGCCGCCCTGCAGTCCGGCGCGTTTCACATTTCGACCGCGGGCGTCACCTACTTCAACACCACGCCCATCGGACGCGCCGTCACCGGCACCATGCTGGTCACCGCGATGAAGGAGGACGACGTCAACATCTGGGGCGACGGCTCGACCTTCAAGGGCAATGACATTGAGCGCTTCTATCGCTACGGCCTGCTCGTTAATCCGCGCCTCCAGGTTTACAAACCCTGGCTCGATCCGGCGTTCATCGACGAACTCGGCGGCCGTGCCGAGATGTCGGCCTTCCTGCAGAGGTCCGGCTTCGCCTATAAGATGTCCGCCGAAAAGGCCTACTCCACCGACTCCAACCTGCTCGGCGCTACTCACGAAGCCAAGGACCTCGAGCAGCTATCAAGCAGCATCAGGATCGTCGATCCCATCATGGGCGTCGCCTCGTGGCGGGACGACGTCGACGTCCGGCGCGAAGAAGTGACGGTTCGTTTCGAAGCAGGTTTTCCCGTCGCCCTCAACAGCAAGGAGTTTTCGGACCCGGTCGAGCTGCTCCTCGAAGCGAACCGCATCGGAGGCCGCCATGGCCTCGGCATGAGCGACCAGATCGAGAACCGCATCATCGAAGCCAAGAGCCGCGGCATCTACGAGGCGCCCGGCCTGGCCCTGCTGTTCATCGCATATGAGCGCCTCATCACCGGCATCCACAATGAGGACACCATCGAGCAGTACCGCGAGAACGGACGCAAGCTGGGCCGCCTGCTCTATCAGGGACGTTGGTTCGATTCCCAGGCCATCATGTTGCGCGAATCCGCGCAGCGTTGGGTCGCCAGCCCCATCACCGGCCAGGTCACTCTGGAGTTGCGCCGCGGCAACGACTACTCGATCCTCAATACCGAGTCCCCCAACCTCACCTTTGCAGCCGAGCGCCTCAGCATGGAGAAGACCGACTCCGCCTTCTCCCCGCGCGACCGCATCGGCCAGCTCACCATGCGCAATCTGGACATCGTCGACACGCGGGCCAAGCTCGTGACCTACGCTCAGAGCGGCCTCATCACCTTGAGCCAGGGCTCGGAGATGCCGCAACTCAACAACGGGACCACGAAAGGCGAGTAACGTTCATGACCGAACAACCCGCCAAAGCGCAAGCCGCCAAAATGTGGTCGGGCCGCTTTCGCGCGGCCCCAGATCCGGTTTTCGACTACTGGCAAAAGTCCATTCGTTTCGATTGGCAGCTGCTCGATGAGGAAGTGCTTGCCAGTAAGGCGCATGCACTGGCCCTCGAGGATGCCGGGATCCTGACCCGCGACGAGTGCGCCCGTATCACCGGCGCGCTCCAGGCGATCGGCGAACGCTTTACGCCGCACGATGTGCGCGCCGATTCTCAGGCGGAAGACATTCACCATTTTGTTGAGCTGCGCCTCACCGAAGCGATCGGCGACCTCGGCCTCAAGCTCCACACCGGCCGCAGCCGCAACGAACAGATCGCGACCGATCTGCGCCTGTACATCCGTTTCCACATCCAGGTCCTGATCGCTCATCTCGGCGCCTGGGCTCAGCAACTCGTCGAGCAGTCAAAGACCGCCGGCGACGCGGTGATGCCGGCCTACACCCATCTGCAGCGCGCCGAGCCTGTCCTGGTAGCCCACTGGCTGCTGGCTTACGTTGAAATGCTCTTACGCGATGCGAGCCGTCTTGAAGATTGTGCTGCCCGCCTCAACGTCTGCCCCCTTGGGTCGGGCGCCGTCGCCGGAGCGACGCTGGCTCTCGATCGCACTATCGCCACGCGAGAACTTAAGCTCACCAGACCGACCGCGAACAGCATGGATGCGACCTCGGACCGAGACTTCGTCCTCGAATATCTCCAGGCGCTGACCCTGGTTGCGCTTCACGCCAGCCGCTTCGCCGAGGAGGTCACGCTGTTCGCGACCGCAGAGTTCGGCTTCGTCGATCTGCCCGAAGCCTTCTCCACCGGATCGAGCGCCATGCCGCAGAAGAAGAACCCCGACCTCACCGAACTGGTTCGCGGCAAGGTTGGCCGCATCCACGGCGCGGCGGAAACCGTCACCCTCCTCCTCAAAGGCCTGCCCCTGGCCTACAACAAGGACTTGCAGGAAACCCAGGAGCCCGTCTTCGCCGCGACCGGCCAGGCGCAGACCATGCTCTATCTGTTAGCCGCCTTTACCCGCGCTCTCGCCTTCCGCACCGACCGCATGCGCGCCGCTTGCGAAACTGGCTTCCTCAACGCCATGGCCGCCGCCACCTATCTCGTCCACAAGGGCGTGCCCTTTCGCAAGGCGCACGAGAAAATCGGCAACGCCGTCCGCTATTGCCTCGATAAAGGCTGCGAGCTCGGCGATCTCTCCCTCAATGATCTCCGCCAGTTCGGCCCCGAATTCGCCGAAGATTTCTTTGCCGCCATCACCCTTGAAGCCACGCTCGACTGCCACGATGTGATCGGCGGAACCGCGCGCCATCGGGTGCGTGAGGCGCTGGCAAACGCCGAGCAGCGAGTGCAGGCGATTATCGAGAGATTTGGAACGATAACTCTCGAGCAACCGGAGGCCGCCCATGCTGGTGCGTAAGGCGCGTCTCCAGGACGCCACCAACATCTACGAGCTGGTGAACAGCCTCTCCGGCGATGGCACCCTTCTGCGCCGTCCTTTCGCCGAGATCTGCGAAAACGTCCGCGACTTCACCGTCGCCGAATCCGAAGGGGGCATCTTCCTGGGCTGTGGTGCGCTGCACCTCTATGGACCGCACCTGGCCGAGGTGCGCTCCATCGTCGTCCGCCCGGAGGCCAAGAGCCACGGCGTCGGCGGCGAATTGCTGCACGCTCTCCTGGCAGAAGCCGAAGATCACGGCGTCGGCTGCGTCTGCCTCTTCACCCGCATCCCGGATTTCTTTTTCCGCTACGGCTTTCGCGAGGTCGAGGACCGAACGGCGCTGCCGGACAAAATTTTCAAGGACTGCCAGAACTGCCCGCGCCTCTACAAATGCGACGAGGTGGCGATGGCGCGCGGCCAGGTGCCGAAGGTCTCTATCCTTGGTCCGCGCATCGAGGCCGAGCAGCTCGTGCGGCTCAGCGTCTAGCAGTCCCGGCGGATCAAGCGGGCTGACCAGCCTGTCCGAACCAGACGTGATCCAGATGAAAGCGACAAGGGCGGGAATTCCGCGGGGGCCGGAAGGGCTGGGGACTCCGGCCTCGCGCGAAAAGTCGTTCTTCGCGGCGCCTGCGCCGCATGTGCAACCGAGGCTTACATCAGGTGCTGCAGCGCGTCCCAAACATAAACGCCCAGGATGCCGACCGTCAGGACGCAGGTCGCGCCGGTGACGACCCGGATAAGGGGCTGAATCTTGTTGACCTTGGCAAGGAGTTCTTCCTGCTCCTTTTTCTGGTGGCTGGCGGCCTCGTCGAGGAAAATCTGGTCTTCTTCGTACCGGGTGAGGTTCGAGCGATAGACAAGAAGGATCAGCAGGAACGTAATCACTGCCGCCCAAACGATCCAGACAACAGGCATGTAGCTCAGTATGGAGCTCATAAATCGCCTCGTGAAGCAAATTCCGATTTCGTGGGCGGGGAGGTTTGCTGGCGAATCGGCCGGAATGCGGCCAGTCGACGAGAACGACCGGCTGCAACCGGGCGCTGGTCAGAAAGAACCCAGCCATCGAAACGGTTGAGCCGGCTCCTGGTGCCGGGCGGGTCCGGAAACCCTGGCATCCGGGCTCGGAGGGCAGGAGGGGCCGTCCGGAGAAGGATGTTAGCTCTGTTGGCCCACGCTTGAACAGGGAATTTTCTCCGTTTCTCGTAACTAACTGGCAACTCGCGGGAAATCAGGAGATTCCATGCAAGTGCGAGGCCGAAACAATGCGAAATCTAACCCTGACTGAGGTGACGATCCGGGTAGCGGCAGCCGTGGGGCTCTGCACGATTCTCTTCTGGGTGGCATCCTGCAACGCCAACGGGAGACCGGAGTCGGATCAGCAGGTCCGGCAACAGGCGCAGCAGGCCACCGAGAGGGCGAAAGCGGCTGCCGACCAGGCAGCGGCCGAGGCGCGCGTGGCGGCCGCCAATGCCGAGCGCGAAGCCAACGATGTGGCTGCCGGCGTGAAATCGGGGCTGCACAACGGCAACGCCGGGATCGATCTCAACAGTGCCAGCCGGGCCGATCTGGAGACGCTGCCGGGCGTCTCAGCGGCGACGGCGCGGCGGATCCAGGCGAACCGGCCCTATGCGACCCCGCACGACCTGGTGCGGAAGGGCGTCGTCTCCGAGTCGGAATATGACCGTCTCTCCGGAGATGTGGTGACGCGGTAAACCGAGCGCCAGGCACAAAGCTCCAGGTCTCAGAGCGCCGAGCTCGATTGCCCGGAATTCCGCAGCACGCAGCGATAAACTCGCAGGATGGCTGCTGAGAGTTTTCCAGATAAAAAGTGGGTATGTGTGTTCTGCGCGTCGGCGGCGGGCACGGCGCCGGTCTACCTTGAGGCGGCGGCCGAACTGGGGCGGCAGGTTGCCGAGCGCGGGTATGGGCTCGCCTATGGCGGCGCGACGGTGGGCGCGATGGGCGCGGTGGCCGATGCTGCACTCGCGGCCGGCGGCGAGGTGGTAGGCGTCATTCCGGATGTGATCCGGGAGCGGGAGATCGATCACCGCGGGCTGACCGAGCTGCACGTGGTGCGGACGATGCACGAACGCAAGGCGATGCTCGCGGCCCGGGCCGATGCCTTCGTGGCGCTGCCCGGCGGCTACGGGACGATGGATGAGTTCATCGAGATTGTGACCTGGGCGCAGCTGAAGATCCACGCCAAGCCCTGCGTGCTGGTGAATGCGGGCGGGTTCTGGAACGGGCTGCTCGCGTTCCTGGATCACTGCGTCGAGCAGGGGTTCATTCTGCCGGAGAACCGGGCACTGGTGCAGGTGGCGGGCGACGTTGCCGGGGCGCTTGAGATTGTGGAGAGCACATGGCGGGCGCGCGCTGGGATTCCGGCGCACAATGTGCAGTTTTGTACACTGCAATGACCGATGAATCTCCCTGTTCAGTCTGAGCCGGAGCGCGGCTTCTGGGCTTCGGTCCGCGAAGCCCTGCGCGGCTCGCATCAGGACTTCACCGCCGGCAGCCTGAACCGCTCCATCCTCCTGCTCGCGATTCCGATGGTCCTGGAGATGGTCCTCGAATCGCTCTTCGCGGTGGTGGATACGTTCTGGGTGGGCCGGCTGGGTGCGAACGCTGTGGCGACCGTCGGCCTCACCGAGTCGATCCTGGCGCTGGTTTTTGCCATTGGCCTGGGCGTCTCCATGTCCACCACGGCGATGGTGGCGCGCCGCATTGGTGAGAAAGACCCGGAGGACGCCGCCATTTCCGCGGTGCAGGCCATCGTGCTCGGGCTGCTCATCTCGCTCGCGCTTGGCATTCCCGCCGGCATCGCGGCGCCGCATCTGCTGCAAATGATGGGCGGCTCCCCGGCCGTCGTCGCCATCGGTTCCGGTTACGCGCGCGTCGCTCTCGGGGGCTGCGGCGCCATCATCATGCTGTTCCTCAACAACGCCATCTTCCGGGGTGCGGGTGACGCCGCCATCGCCATGCGCCTGCTGTGGGTGTCGAACATCATCAACCTCATCCTCGACCCGCTCTTGATCTTCGGGATCGGACCCTTCCCGCACCTGGGCGTGACCGGAGCAGCCCTGGCCACCTTCACCGGGCGCAGCATCGGCGTTCTCTGTCAGTTCTATCGCCTGCTGCGGGGAACGGAACGCATCCAGATCCTTGCCCGGCATATCTACCTCAACGTTCCCGTGATGTGGCGTTTGCTGCGCGTTTCCTTCACCGGCATTCTGCAGTTCGCCATCGCCAATGCCAGCTGGATCGGCCTGGTGCGGATCATTGCGCTCTTCGGAGCGGCCACCGTCGCGGGGTATACGGTTGCGATTCGCGTGGTCATGTTCTTTCTGTTGCCGGCGTGGGGACTGAGCAACGCAGCCGCGACTCTGGTGGGCCAGAACCTGGGAGCGCAGCATCCGCAGCGGGCCGAACAGGCGGTGTGGCGCACCGGCCTCTACAACATGGCCTTTCTCGCAGTTCTCAGCATCGTTTTTGTGATTTACGCCCGCCCGGTCACGCGCCTCTTTGTCGACGATCCGGCCGTGGTTGCGGCCGGAACTCTGGCGTTGCGGACTTTTGCCTGCGGCAATATCGCCTACGCATGGGTGATGGTGCTGCTGCAGTCGTTCAACGGCGCCGGCGACACCATAACGCCGACCTTCGTCAACCTCTTCGGCTTCTGGGTTCTCGAACTGCCGGTGGCCTGGATTCTGGCCACGCGCACCCACCTTGGGGCGGAGGGTGCTTTCCTCTCCGTAGTCATCGCGGAGTGCTCCATCGCGGTCGTAAGTCTGATCCTTTTCCGGCAGGGACGATGGAAACGGCAACGGATCTGATTCCCATCCGGGCAGTGCATCCGGGCGGGCCGCTACACTGGGATCATGCTGCAGGTCTTCAATCGGATTCCGGCAGAGAGAATCCGCCTCATCGTTTTCGACCTCGATGGAACACTGATTGACTCACGGCGGGACCTGACCAATTCCATCAACGCCATGCTGACCGAATTTGGCCGGCAGCCGCTTCCCGAGGAGATCATCGCAACCTATATTGGCGATGGCGCAGGCATGCTGGTGCGGCGGGCGCTCGGCGATCCGGAAGACGAGCCGCTGGTGGACAACGCGCTAGCCCACTTTCTGGCACACTACCGCGAGCACAAGCTCGACCACACCTATGTCTACCCGGGCGTTTTCGCGTCGCTCGATGCCATGCGCGTCGCTCCCGATGGCCAGCCGCGCCGGATGGCGGTGCTCACCAACAAGCCGGTCGGACCCTCGGTGGCGATCTGCGAAGCGCTGGGGCTGAGCCCCTACACGTTTTGCATCTACGGCGGCAACAGTTTCGGGAGCAAGAAGCCCGACCCGGAAGGACTGAACACGGTTATTCGGGAAGCCGGTGTGGCGCCAGTCGAAACCCTGATGATCGGCGACTCCAGCGTGGACATTCTGACTGCGCGGCGTGCTGGAGCCTGGGTGGTCGGATGCCGTTTCGGTTTGTCGTCGCACACCGTGGAGTCGATTCCCTGCGACTGCCTGGTGGACAGCGCCGCGGAGTGGGCGGAGGTGCTGGGGGTGGGGCTGGGAAGGGATTCGTCACCGGAGGCGCTGGGCGTATCGCCGCGCTGAAGTCTCTACAGCCTGCATCCGGAGGCAACCCGTCAGAGGTAGAATTCCTGCAGGCTGGCCCCTCTTCTCTCATTCTCAGCCGCATCCCACCTGCAGAGGGCAGCAAAAACCCACGAAGCATCAAAACCCACGAATATCAAGGAGACACAATGAGAAACGGGAAACTGGCAATGGTGTCATTGCTCGGTCTGGCTTTGGCCGGCGGAACAGCTGTGGCGGTTCATGCACAGGGGCCGCCGCCGCCGGGCGCGTGGCAGCCGGTCGAGCCGCCGGGCAGCTGGTCGCACGCATGGCATAGCGGCTTCCACGATGGTGTGGAAGCGGCGCGCCATGACATCGACGCGGGACGTCCGCCCGATCCGGATCGGCACGATAAATTCCGCCACCCCGACCTGCCCCGCGATCAGCGCGACGATTTCCGCGAGGGATTCCGCCGCGGCTACCACATGGTGTACGAGCACCGCGCGCACGGCGGATACTGACGCCGGTCCGCGTTTTCTGAATCTGGGAAGATAGAGGGGAGCCGGTGTCAGCCGGCTCCCCTGATTCTTTATAATGAAAACGCCGTTCGGCCTCCCCCGCATCTCAAACAGTGAGGCAGGACGATGAAGACTCGGAAGACAATCGCCTGGGGATTTGCACTGGCCGTCGCAGCGGCCACCTCCGCCACCGCCGTCGCGCAGCCCTCGCCGTGGCCATGGTCTCCGGAGGAGCCGCAGGGATATTATTCCCAGACCTGGCATGACGGATTCCGCGCTGGTGAAGTCGCTGCCAATCGCGACATGAACGCCAACCGGCCGCCCAACCTCAGCCGTCACGCGGACTACCGGAAACCTGACCTTGGCCCGATTTCCGACGAGCGCTTTCGGGAAGGGTTCCGTTTCGCCTACCAGGCTGTCGTCGACTTCCGCCTGCACCACGTCGCCAACCCGGACAGCGAAGCCTACGGATGGGGTCCGGTTGAGTAAGTAACTGATCGCGTGGCCGCCTTGCCCTGGCATCGCAGCTGGCCAGCTGGCGTCCTTTAGTTGTCCACAGGGCATCTCCTACAATCAGCGTGTGGACTTCCAGTTAGTCAGCGATTACAAGCCGCGGGGCGACCAGGGCCGAGCCATCGAAGAACTGGTCTCGGGCATCGAGTCCGGCGAAAAGCACCAGGTGCTGCTCGGGGTTACCGGCTCCGGCAAGACCTTCACGATGGCCAAAATCGTCGAGCAGTTAAATCGGCCGTCCCTGGTTCTGGTGCACAACAAGACGCTCGCCGCCCAGCTCTACCACGAATTCAAGCAGTTCTTCCCCCACAATGCGGTCGAGTATTTTGTGTCGTACTACGACTATTACCAGCCGGAGGCGTACATTCCGGCGGGCGACCTCTACATCGAGAAGGAAGCGACGATCAACGAGGAGCTGGACAAGCTGCGCCTCTCGGCGACGCGTTCGTTGTTCGAGCGCCGCGACGCGATCATCGTCGCCTCGGTCTCCTGCATCTATGGCCTCGGCTCGCCGGAAGCGTATTACGGCATGCTGCTGCTGCTCGAAAAAGGGCAGCGCGTGCGGCGCGACGACATCACCCGGCGGCTGGTCGAGATTCTTTACGAGCGCAACGATGCCGATTTCCGGCGCGGCACCTTTCGCGTGCGCGGCGACGTCATCGAGGTCTTTCCCACCTACGACGAAAACGCCTACCGCATCGAGCTCTTCGGCGACGAGATCGATTCGCTTTCACAGATCGATCCTCTCTTTGGCACGGTGCGGCAGAAGTATGCGCGCCTTCCCATCTATCCCAAGAGCCACTACGTGGTTCAGCCGGAGCGAAGGAAAGCTGCGATTGAGAGCATCCTGGACGAGCTGGCAGTGTGGGAAAAGGAACTCGAGTCGCAGGGGCGCATGGTGGAATCGCAGCGCATCCATCAGCGCACGCGCTTCGACCTAGAGATGATCAAATCCGTCGGCTACTGCCACGGTATCGAGAACTACTCGCGTCACTTTTCCGGCCGCCTGCCGGGCGAGCCGCCGCCGACCCTGCTCGATTATTTTCCTCGCGACTACCTCCTTTTTATCGACGAATCGCACGTGACCGTGCCGCAGCTGCACGGCATGTGGCATGGCGATCGTTCCCGCAAGCAGAATCTCGTCGACTACGGCTTCCGCCTGCCGTCGGCGCTGGACAACCGCCCGCTGAAGTTCGAAGAATTCGAAGCGCGCACCAACCAGATCCTCTATGTTTCCGCCACTCCGGGCCCCTACGAACTGACCAAGGCCGCCGGTGTGGTGGTCGAGCAGATCATCCGGCCCACGGGTCTGGTCGATCCCGAGGTCGAGGTGCGTCCCGTCCGCGGCCAGATCGACGATCTCCTCCACGAGATTCGCGATCGCGCGCAGCGGAGCGAGCGCGTGCTGGTGACCACTCTCACCAAGCGCATGGCCGAAGACCTGGCTGGCTACTATTCCGAAGTCGGCGTGCGCTGCCGTTACATGCACTCCGAGATCGAGACCCTGGAGCGCGTGAAGCTGTTGCGCGGCCTGCGCAAGGGCGAGTTCGACGTGCTGATCGGCATCAACCTGTTGCGCGAAGGCCTCGATCTGCCCGAGGTTTCGCTGGTCGCGATCCTCGATGCGGACAAGGAAGGTTTCCTTCGTTCCTCGGGATCGCTGATCCAGACCATGGGCCGCGCTGCTCGGCATCTGAGCGGCCGCGCGATCCTCTATGCCGATAAAATGACGGACTCCATGAAACAGGCGATCGGTGAAACCGATCGGCGCCGCATGGTGCAGCGGGCGTACAACGAAGAAAACGGCATCACGCCGCAATCCATCATCAGCCACATCGATATGTCGCTGGCGAAGATCCTGCAAGCCGAGTACGCCGACCTGGCCGAGGAGTCCGAAGAGATGCCGGAGTTCCAGTCGCAGGAGGAACTCGACGGCTACATCGGCAAACTCGAAGCCGACATGCGCGAGGCGGCGAAGAAATTTGAGTTCGAAAAGGCGGCCAAACTGCGCGACACCATTCGGGAGCTGCGCACGAAAGAGTTCCTCTTCAGCTGAACGACGAGCGGCTCATAAACTCGAGCCGGATGCACCCGGAACAGCGCGCCCCTTCCGAAACACGAGGAACAACGGCGCGCCCAGCAGGATGATCCCCGTCCCGATCAGCGAGTTCTTCAGGTTCTCCGCATACGAATACACCAGCAGCACTGCGGCGGCAGCGACAAACAGCGCCGGAATCACCGGATACCCCCACACGTGAAACACCGGAGCCCCGCGATCCCGCCGCCTGTAAAAGAAAATCGTCGTCGCGGTGATCATGTAGAACAGCCACTCGGCAAAAATGGCCAGCTCAAACAGCTGCTGGAACCGGCCGACGGCCAGCAGCAGGCCGGTGGTCAGCAGCGCCTGCACGATGAGCGACGTCGACGGGCTGGCAAACTTCGGATGAATATCCGCCATCCGCCGGAAAAACAGGCCGTCGCGGGCCGCGGCGAACGGAACGCGCGCGCCCGACATAATTGTGCCGTTCAGGGTTACAAATATGCTCACCGCCATGGCGATCGAGACGAATCCAGCTCCCCATGGCCCGGTAATCGCTGCCAGCGCCGCCACCGCCGGCCGGGGCGAGGCGGCAATCTGCGAAGCCGGCAAAATATACTGGATGGCCGCGTTCGTGGCCATGTACAAAACCCCGACAATGCCCAGCCCGGCAATCAGAGCAATGGGCAAACTGCGTTCCGGATTGCGAACCTCTCCCGCCACCATGGTCAGATCGTTCCAGCCGTCGTAGGCCCACAGCGCGGCGATCAGCGCAATCATGAAGCCGCCAAAGCCGCCATGTGCTCCCACGAAGCGGGTCGCGAAGTTCCCCCAGTGGCCGGCCAGCGAGCCAAAACAAATCCCGGCAATCACCACGATCAGCGCGCCCTTGAGCCAGGTGAAGATCAGCTGAAAGTCGCCGGCTTTTCGAATGCCAAGGTAATTGAGCCCCGTAATCAGCCACGTCGCGGCAATCGCGAACACCTGCGACCAGGCGATCGTGAATCCGACGTGCAGGGC
>Ga0335074_10005961_pt1 | contig 16880 bp, 15 predicted proteins | sample Lox_Sample_23_FD_206715 | JGI IMG/M metagenome (GOLD analysis project Ga0335074, IMG submission 206715) | Soil microbial communities from Loxahatchee National Wildlife Refuge, Florida, United States - Lox_Sample_2.3 | ecosystem: Environmental > Terrestrial > Soil > Wetlands | place: USA...
CCAGACGTTGAGGGCTTGGGGGTGGCGCGAATGGGGGGGTGTGGCGGGTCATTCGGCTTGCAGGACGCGGGCTGCTGGGACGCGGGCGCCGATGCGGGCCGGGATGCTGGCCAGTACGCCTACCGCGACTACGGTGCCCAGCACCACGCCGGCCAGCCACCAGGTGTCCGGAACGGTCACGGCATTGACGTTGGAGGCGACCTTGAAAAGTTCGATGCCCAGCGGGACGCCGAGGATGGCACCGGGCAGTGCGGGAAGCACCTGCGCCGCCGAGACCGCGGCGATGACCTGCCGCGGGGTCGCGCCAAGCGCACGGGCCAGCGCCGCCGCCCGCCGTGCGTCCAGCGCCGTCGACCAGGCGCTGCACACCGCGTTGAGGACTGCCAGGGCGACCAGGACAACCGTGAGCACCGTCAGCATCTGCTCGTCCCGGTCCACGACTGGGTTGCTCAGCTTGCCAGGGAAGCCGAACGACCTCAGGTCGGCGGTGGCATGGAAAGCGAGCACCGCGGCGAGCCCGGTCACTGTGATCGCGATGCTGGCCGCGGTCAGCACGGCCCGGCGCGGTCTGCGGGCGACGAGCCGCAGCCCCAGCAGCAACGGCACCGGAAGCCGCCGCGACAGCCTGACCAGCATCGCCCCGCGACGCGGCCGATGGGCCGCGTCGGCCAGTGCACTGACCGTGCTCGTGCCGGCGGCACGAATCGCAGGCACGACCGTCGCCGCCAGGGCCACAAGCAAGGCTACGGCCACAACCTCGATGGTGATCGACAGCGTCAGCGACGGCACTCCCGGGGCGCCAATCAGGGCGGCGCCAGGGCTGGCGATCAGCGGAGCGATCAGCCATCCGATCGCCAGTCCGGCCGCCGCCGCCAGCAGCGCCAGGACCACATTCTCAGCCAGCAGCACCAGCGCAACCAGTCCCGGCGTGCCGCCGACGGCTTTGAGCAGGCCGATGCGCCGAGTGTGCTCGGCCATCCGTCCGCCCGCCAGCACCGCCACGGTGGCTACCGCCAGCAGCCCGGCCAGCAGGGCACCGGGCGACAGGACCTGCTGTTCGTCCAGCACTAGCTGGCCGTCGGTGATCTGGATGTCCTGCCACGGTGTCATGGGGATAGGGCTGGACGACTGCGCATTGCCATAGGTGTCAGCGAACGCCGGGGCCGCGGCCGGGTCCTTGAGCTTGAGGTTGAGCAGGTACGTCAATGCCGCGTTGGCCGAGGCAAGCGATCTGGCATCAGGCTCAGTGACCCAGGCGAGCCCGGGACTGCTGAGCTGCTGGTTCGTCGTCTGCAGATCAAAGTCACAGTCGCCGCCGGGCGGATAACACATGTTCGGGTAGGGCGGGCTGGCCGCGGTGACCGCGGTTCCGACCACCAAGTACGACCGGCCATCGAGTGTGACCCGGTCGCCGACACTTACTCCGAGCGCCTCGGCGAACGTGCGCTCGAGCACGATGCCTCCGCTGCGCACCCACGTCCCTTCGATCACCTTGGGCTGCTCGATCGACGCGGGCGCCTGGGTTCGCCCTTCGACCTCGGCCGCCGCCGTGATGCCGCGGACCCGCAGCACAGCTGAGGCCACGGGGTACGGCCCGCTGTAACCGGTGACCCCGGGCGCGTGGGTCAGCGTTTTCACCTGTTCCGCGACCGTCGGGCCGGGGCCGTGCGGGCGGGCAGCCGGCCCACCAGTGCCCGGGCCATGCGGGCCGACCCGAAGCAGCGGCGACCCGCCGAGCACAGCCACGACATCGGGCCCGTTTGTCGCGGCCCTGGTCTGCTGGTAGGGCTGGCTGGTCACGCCGTGCAGCACCAGCCCGAGGCTGAGCACGGTGGTGGACGCGGTGATCGCGAGCAGCAACAGCACGGCCTGGGCCGGGCGGCGCCGCAGGTCGCGGACTACCAGGCGGCCAGCGAGAAGGATCTTGCCCATAGCGGCAGTGCCTCCGGAGCGAGTTCGGATACGGGAACGCTTACGCGGTCTCGGCCTGAAGGACCTCGGCGACGGGCCGCCGGGCGCCAATCCGCGCGGGAACTGCAGTCAGCAGCGCCACCACGATGAGCGTCAGGAGCAGCACGGCCACAACGGACGGCACGGACGGCACCGTCGAGTTGTGCCTGCCGACGGCCACATAAAGAACGATGCCGACGGGGATGCCGAGGATCGCCCCCGGCAGCGCGGACAGCAACTGCGCGGCGACCAGGGCCAGGCCGACCTGATCCGGCGAAGCGCCAAGAGCGCGCTCGACCGCGGACGTGTGCCTGGCGTCCTGCACCGTGGCCCAGGTGACGAGGATGGCGTTGACCAGCGCCAGGACCACGAGAGCGACGGTGAAGACGAGCATCACCTGCATCCCCCTGTCCCACAGAGGGTCGCCAGGCCCGGAGAACCGGTACAGGCCCCCCATGGACGTCACGGCCTGGGAGTGCTGCCGGAACATCAGCAACGCGATCAGCGCGCCGACAGTGATCGCGATGCTGGCCGCGCTCAGCAGCGCCCGGCGCTTGCGGCGGCTCGCCAGCCGCATCCCGATGAGCAGCGGAACCGGCAGCCAGGCCGAGACCTTGGTGGACAGCCACCGGCGCCGAGGCGGGGTCGGCGAGTCGGCCAGCGCCCTTACCGTGCTCACCCGCGACGCACGGATCGCGGGCACGAGGGTCGCCAGGCCTGCGACCGCGATCGCGGCCGCGATCACGATGCCGACCGTCGGCAGATCGAGGGTTGGCGCGCCGGGCACGCCAACAAGGCTGGCGCCTGGGTTGGTGAGCAGCGGCGCGACGAGCCATCCGATTGCCAGGCCGATAGCCGCGCCGACAACAGCCAGCACAAGCTGCTCGGCGAGGAGAATCCAGGCGACGACCGAGGGCGGCGCGCCGGCCGCCTTCAGCAGCCCGACCCTCCGGGTCTGCTCTTCCATCCGGCTGCCCACCAGCAGCGCGACGCTGGCCAGGGCCAGCAGGCCGAGCAACGAGCTGCCCGTCAGCAGGACGGCCTGCTCGATTGAGATGATCAGCCCTTCCTTGACACTGATCGACTGCCAGGAGACGAGCGACAGCGGGCCTGACTGGTGCGCGGTAGCGAAAGCCGGGGCAGCGGCGGGATTGGCGAGCTTCAGGTTCAGCGTGTAAGCAAACGGGCCACCCTCGGCGTTCGCGAACTGCGCCGCCGCTGACTGGGTCACCCACACGAGGCCTGGTTCGGCAAAGCCCGACGGGTGCATAAAGTTGGAGATGGGCGACGGCTGGATCGCCGCGGTCACCGCGATCCCGGTGACCTGGAAGCGCTGCATGGCGATTTGCCCGCCACCGGACCCGTAGTCGTTGCTGGCCCCGAGCTGTACCCACTCGCCGACCTTGAGGTCGAGCAGGTCAGCGAGGCTGCGCTCGACGACGACACCACCAGGCCGCACCCACCCGCCCGCGACAACCTTTGGCTGGTCGACGCCAGCCATGGTCGTGTCCCGCCCTTCAGCGATAACCGGGTCGGAATTGCCACCGGCCTCCAGCGCAGTCGGGAACGCGAGCAGAAACGGCCCGCTCGAGCCGGTGACACCGGGAGCGTGCTTAAGCGCGGTCAGCTGCGCCGGCGGCCCCCCGGTTCGCTGCATCTGCATGGCTGCCACCACATCGGGCCCGGCGGTGGCCGCGCGCGTGGCCGCGTACGGCTGGCTTACGACGCCGTGCAGGGCCAGGGCCACGCTGAGGGTGCTCGCCCCGGCCGTGATCGCCACCAGCAGCAGCACCGCCTGCGTCGGGTGGTGACGCAGGTCGCGGGCGACCAGGCGGGCGACGAGCAGGACCTTGCCCATGGCCTCAGCCCTCCAGGCCGATGAGGGCGCCGAGGCTCCCGCTGGTGCCTCCGGTCAGCCTGGTCTCGTCCACGAACGCGCCGTCGCGCATGCCGATCATGCGGTTGGCGGTGGCCGCTATCCGGGAGTCGTGGGTGACGATGACCAGCGTCTGCCCGGTCTCGTGAAGTTCGTCGAAAAGCCGCAGCACCTCCAGGGTTGCCTCGCTGTCCAGGTTGCCGGTCGGCTCGTCGGCCAGCACCAGCAGCGGGTCGGCAACCAGCGCACGGGCGATCGCGACGCGCTGACGCTGCCCCCCGGACAGCGCCGAGGGCAGGAACGACACCCGGTCGGCCAGTCCCACCCGGTCCAGCAACTGCTTCGCGCGGCGCCTGGCGGCCCGGGGCGAGCGGCCGGCCAGCAGTGCGGGCAGCTCGACGTTCTCCACCGCGGTGAGCTCGTCCATGAGGTGGAACGCCTGGAAAACGAACCCGACCTGGTGACGGCGGATCCGCGCCAGTCCCCGTTCGCCAAGATGGCTGATACTCCGCTCGCCGATCCAGATCTCGCCGCCGCTGGGCCGGTCCAGCCCGCCCAGCAGGTGCAGCAAGGTGGACTTGCCGCAGCCACTCGGCCCCATGATCGCGACGGTCTCCCCCGGCGCTACTTCCAGGTCAACTCCGTCGACCGCGCGCACCAGCGCCGCGTCCTTGCCGTACTGCTTGTACAGCCCCGTGGCCCGCAGCGCCGCCGGGCTATCTGTTCCGGGCATTTAATAGTCCCTTCGCGTGGTCCAGGCTCTTTCACAGGCCTCCAGCCAGTGCAGGTCCGCCTGCAGCCGGAGCACAACGCCCTCCAGCAGGAGGCCGGCCGCCGACCGGTCAGGCTCGGCCATCGCGGCCCGCTCGGCGTCACGCAGCCGCCGCAGCAGCTCGCGCCGCTGCGCGTCCACGATCGAGAGCGGATCGGCCAGGCCGGCCGAGGCCGCTGCGATCAGCTTGAGATGAAATTCCGCCAGGTCCGGCCGGGGCCAGCTCACGTCCGACATCCACCTGGCAACCCGCTGCTGACCGGCCGCGGTCAGCGCGTACACCTTCCGGTCCGGCCGGTCTGGCAGCCCCGCTGCCTGCTCGCACTCCACCAGCCCGGCCTTCTCAAGCCGGGTAAGGGTGACGTAGACCTGCCCGTCGTTCATCGCCTCGCCCAGCGGGCCCAGCGCCAGCCGTAGCCGGGCGCGCAGGTCGTAGCCATGCGAGGGCTCCTTGGCCAGCATCGCCAGCACGACTTCCTGCTGCACGGTTCCTCCTAACCAGGGCCGCCAGTCGCTAACGGTTAGCCATATAGATAGCCGTTATCCGACCACCTGTCAAACTGCCAGGAGTTCTCCACCTGGTCTCCATACGGTCGGCATCTGGACCGCACGCCAGTGATGTGACCTGCAGGTGTGGCTGGGCGGCGCGAGGGGGAGGTCGTCCACTGGAGCGAGCAGGCGGTGCCCGCCCCGAGCGCGAAGGGGCCACCCACCGGCATGGCGGGGGCGAGGCCGGGGTGGCAGGGGGACCCGCGCTGAGCAGGCCTGATCGGCGGCCGGCGGGCACCGTCAGCTCGTGTGAGGCTGGGACTGCAAGGACTGGGCCACTGGCCCGGCGGCCGCTGCTCCATGCGGCTCACCCCCCCGGGGGCCCATGCGGGTAGCAGGCCGGTTAGGGACGCCGCAAGCGCACATCAAGGGTGTCGCGAATGGCCTCGCCGATCAGGTTGACCGCCACCACCGTGATGATCAGGATGATGGCGGCCGGATAGACCTGCCACCAGTAGCCGTCGAACAGGTTGTCCAGGCCATGGGCCAGCATGTTGCCCCAGTCCGCATGGGGCGGCGGCAGGCCCAGTCCGAGAATGGTTCGCCGACAATAGCGTGGCTACCGCGGCCTGGTAGACCTCTGCTGTCAGCAGATCCGCTGGCAACGGCTCCCGGGTCCGGGCAAGGGTGAGGCATGCGCGAGTTCCGCTTCTCGTTCAATATCTTCGGCATTACCACCCGTCAGGCGTTCATCGCTGAGTGCCGGGAGGCGGAGCAGCATGGTTACGACACCGTGTTCGCCCCTGACCACCTCGGTATCCCGGCCCCGTTCCAGCTGCTGGTCGCGGCGGCTCAGGCGACGCAGCGGCTGCGGGTCGGCACCCTGGTGCTGAACGTCCCGTTCTGGAACGCAGCCCTGCTGGCCAGGGAGGTCGCGACCGCCGACATCCTGACCGATGGGCGGCTCGAGCTCGGCCTGGGCTCGGGCCACATGAAGTGGGAGTTCGACGAGGCGGGCATCGGCTGGCAGGGCGCGGCCGCGAGGGCAGCGGCGCTGGAGCGGATGATCGCTGAGCTGCAGCGGTACTTCAGCACCGAGTTCCCGAAGTTGCGGGCCGGACGGGCCAGCCCGAAGCCGGTCCAGCGAACGGGATTCGGCGGGTACGGGCCGCCGCTGCTCGTCGGCGGCAACGGGGATACGGTGCTGCGGGTCGCGGCTCAGCACGCCCAGATCGTCGGGGTCACCGGGACCTACCAGGTAAGGGGGCAGCCGCCGGGTGTGCTCCGGCTGGCCACGGCGGCGGAGGCGGACGAGCGGGTGGGCTTCACCCGGGCCTGCGCCGGCGCCAGGGCAGCCGAGGTCGAGTGGCACCTGCTGGTGCAGGCTGTGATCATCACCGACGACCGGCGCGCCGCCGCTGACGAACTCGTCGCCGAACATCGCCGCGAATTCGAGGCCGCGGGCGCTACCGACGAGCGCGCTCTGCTGACCGCCGAGGAGACGCTCGAGACGCCGTTCCTGCTGATCGGGACCGTCGACGAGATCGCGGCGCAGCTTCGGGCCAGCCGGGAACGCTGGGGCTACTCCTACATCACCGTGCACGGTCCGTACATGCGGACGTTCGCCCCGGTCATCGATCGGCTCCGGGGCCGCGAGTGATGCCGCCACTGATGCGGAGCGGGAGCGTTCGCGGGCCGCGGACCTGTCCGTAGGCCCAGCTGACGGCGGCGGGGTCGGCCAGGCCGAACTCCGGGATGCGCTCCAGCCAGGCAGTCAGCGAGACCCGGAGTTCCATACGGGCCAGGTGCGACCCCAGGCAGCGGTGGATGCCCAGGCCGAAGGCCGCGTGCCGGTTGGCCTCCCGGTCGATGACGACCTCGCCTGCGCGGTTGAACTGTGCCGGGTCACGGTTCGCCGCCGGGTATGAGAGCAGGACCCAGTCGTCAGCCTTCATGTCGGCGCCATGCCACTGCATGTCCTTGTTGACCAGCCGCGCCATGGAGACCGGTGCGTAGGCCCGCAGGAACTCCTCGATCGCGGTTGGCAGCAGCCCGGGCTCGGCGACGAGCCGGCGGCGGTCCTCCGGGGTTTTGGCCAGATGCCACAGGGCCGCGCCAATCGCGCTGCCGGTCGTGTCGATTCCGGCGATGAGCAGCAGGGCCATCGTGCCGACGATGTGTGACGGATCGAGCTTGCGCCCACCGAGCTCGGCGTTGATCAGGTAGGTCGTGAGATCGTCGCGCGGGTGGCTGACGTGATCCTGGACCTGCGCGAACAGGTAGTAAAACAGCGCCGACATCCGCGTGACCCGCTGCTGCGGCGGCTGGTTGATGCCTTCAAGCATGTTCGTGACGAACCTGCGGAACTGCGGCGCGTCTTCTGCGGGGAATCCCAGGATGCTGGCGATGACCCGCATCGGTATGTACTGCGCGTAGTCATGGGCGGCATCGACCACATCGTGGCCCTGAAAGGCGTCGATGAGGGCGTGGCACAACTGCGTCGTCGCTGCCTCATGTTTGGCGGCCGCGGCATTCGTGAACGCCGGGAGAAGCAGTTTGCGCGCGTCGCGGTGGAACGGGGGGTCGGAGGTGATCGGCGGTGAGCCACCGGCCGGTGCCAGGTCCCGAGGCGGCCGGACATTGCTCATGATGATCGCCCGGGAGGAGAACCGCTCGGTGTCGTATGCGATCGCGGCGACATCCTCGTACCGCGTCGGCAGCCAGGCCCCGCCGAACCGCTGGGTGTGCGCGATCGGGCAGCGCTGCCGCAGGTCGTCCTGGAGCGGGTAGGGGTCGGCTGCCCACTCGGGGTCGAGGTGGGAGAAGTCGGCCGCCCAGTCGGAGACAGCTCTCGTGACGATCTCACTGCGGGTGCTGGGCGACCCGCTGCCCGGGCTGTGCCAGTAACCCTCGGCGAATCGGTTGTCGGCGGCCATGTCACCGCCCTTCTTCGGCGAATTCGATAGCACGCTCGGGGCAGTTCAGCACCGCGCGGCGGGCATCGTCCTCCTGGCCCGGCGGCACTGTCCCATCGCCCAGCACCCTCCCGTAGCCCTCGTCATCGTCGCCCAAGAGGCCGGGCGCAAGGTCGTAGCACCGGCCGTGCCCTTGGCAGCGCCCAGAGTCAATCCGCAGTTTCACTGAGCATTCCCCTCTCTACAGCGGCACAAGGTCAAGATCGTCGGCTGATCCGTGGGGCCTGCCTGGGCGTGCAGCACGCTTCACCTTTCCGGGCGAAGTGTGTTTAATGCTCCGCTTGGCAGCCCCGACAGCACGGTGATATCGGCCACGCTAGTGGCGTCATACCCGCACCGCAGAGGGGTTTATCTTCAGACAACGGTTTATTCGCTGTCGGCACGGGCATAGCCCGCTGAGCGGGGGACGCTGACAAACCATTCTGGTAAACCTCAGCAAAAGGCCAGCTTATCGCCCCGTAAAGAGCCTGTGCCCAGCCAGGAGAAGGCCGATGGCCAGGGCAAGGGCGTACGTGAGCACACACAAGGAAGATGGTCAGATGGAGAGCATTGTCAACGACTACATCAGCCGCGAAATCGTCCAAGACCCCGCGCTGCTGCCGCTGTCGAATGAGACATCGCTGCTCGAGGAAGGCATTCTCGACTCGCTGAGCCTGCTTAGGCTTGTCGTCTTTCTGGAAGAACGGTTCCAGATCACGGTAGGCGAGGCGGATCTGCTCCCGGAAAACTTCGCCAGCGTGAACACCATCTGTGCTTACCTCCGGGCGCGACAGCCAGGACGGCAAGGAGCTGTGCGTGCGTGAGAGCCGGCGCGCCGCGGGCCTGCACGCACGTGCGAGCCGGGCCGAGAGGCTGCTGCGCAGCGCGGAAGGCGCGGCCTACTGGGCGGCGCTGGCACCGGCCATATCCCGCCTGCCCGCCGCCCTCGGCTACCGCATCGCGTGCTGGCGCGGTGACTGGGATTACCGCTTCAGGCACTCCAAGCGCACCGTCCTGGCGCACAACCTGCAGCGGTTGCTCGGTCACGGCCTCGGCCCGGACGCGGCGCTGCGGCTAACCCGGGACTGGTTCCGGTTTGCCTCCTGCGAGGCGATCGACGTGATGCGGATGCGGCACCGGGCCCGCCCGCTGCGGCGACTGGTGGAGATACGCGGGCTTGAGCACCTGACCGCGGCGCTGGCCGACGGCAAGGGAGCCATCCTGTGCTCCGCTCACTTCGGCTCCTTCGATTGCGCTTTCTCGCTGCTCGGTGCCAGCGGCTTCCCGGTAACGACCATCGGGCGCTGGCAGCACAACTACACCGCAGGCCTCTCGTCAGCCGAACGGCGGTTCTGGGACAGGGTCTATGCCACCCGGCTGCGCCGCGACCGGCACCGGCCGAACATCGAGCCGTGGCCTGGCCGTGTCGCCGTCGGAGCGCAGGCAGCGAAAGTCCTGCGGGCCAACGAGGTGCTGACGGTCGCGATCGACGCGCCACCGCTGGACAGCGACCTGGCCCGCACGGTCGAGGTGCCGTTCCTCGGCCGCCGGGCCCGGTTCCTGCCCGGGGCTGTGACCCTGGCCCAGCTGACCGGCGCTCCCCTCCTCATGGCCTTCATGTACCGCGCGGCCGACTACCGCCACCAGGTGCTGGAGATCTCTGCGCCGGTGCCAGCGGGACGGGACACCGTGACCGCGTTCGCGCGCTGCGCGGCTGAGGTGAGCGCCGCTATCCGGCGCAGCCCGGCGCACTGGGTCTACTGGCCGAGCAGCGCCGACCTTGCCGACCTCGGGCTGACTCCAGCTGAGCGGGACGCCTCGCCAGCTGTGACGACGGTCCCGCTGACCGATAGGGAATTCCTCCACGATGCATCAGCCCACGACGTCCCGGCTCGAAGCTGACCTCTTCCTGCTGCACGCTCCCAGCGTCTACGACTTCCGTGAACGCGACGACATGCTGTTCGCCTATCTGAGCGACAGCGACAGCGTGAATGTCACCTCAATTTACGAGATGTACCCGATCGGCTGGTTCTCGATCAAAGCGCGGCTGGCCGACCACGGCTTCGACACAAAGATCGTTAACGTCGCCTCGCTGATGCTGATGTATCCAGACCTGGATATCAGGCGGCTGCTCGGCCGGCTTGAAGCGCCGATCTTCGGGTTCGACCTGCACTGGATGACCCAGTGCCACGGGGCCATCGAGCTGGCCGCGCTGCTGAAAGAGGTGCATCCCGAGGCACTGACCATCTTCGGCGGCATCTCGGCGACGTACTACGCCAAGCAGCTGATCACCTACCCCAGCGTGGACGTCGTCGTGCAGGGCTACGACACGCTCGAGCCGGTCACCGAGCTGGTCTCCAGGGTCCGGCGGGGCAGCCGTGACTTCAGCTCGATCCCGAACCTGCTGTACAAGACCGGCGGTGAAGTCCAGACCACCGGCTTCACCCACAAGCCGGCCGCCAACTACAACGACGCGCAGGCCGACTGGTCGTACTTCCAGGACACGCCCAACCCGGGGCCGTCGACCTCGAAGCTGATCATGACCCTGCCGAACACTGGGTGTGCGCACGACTGCGGCTGGTGCGGCGGGTCCAAGTTCGCCTACCGCAACATCATGGAGGTCCAGAAAACCCTGATCACGAAGGACAACGACCTCATCCTCGAAGAGCTCCGCACGATGGGCGAGGCGGCGAAGCGCACGTCGATATATGCGCTTCAGTGCTACTCGGAGAACAAGGTGCGTATGCACCGTTATCTCGATGCGGTAAAAGAGGTCGGCTACAACAGCGTCTCTTTCGAGCAGTTCAACCTGACGCCACTCGACACACTCAAGAAGATGGGTGAGTCAACGGCCGCTTATATCATGCTCTCCCCCGAGTCTCACGATCCGAAGATAAGCAAGGCGGCCGGCCGCGGTACATACACCATGGAACAGATGGAGGCCTGGATTCCTCGTGCTCTCGACGCCGGGGTAAAGGGCATCATGGTCTGGTTCTTCATTGGCATGCCGTACCAGGACCGGCAGTCGGTCATGGACACGATCGCGTACTCCGAGCGGCTGATCCGCAAGTTCGGCGGGTGGAACGCGCTCCCGCTCATCTGCCCGATGGTGCCATTCCTCGACCCTGGCTGCCGGTTCTTCGAACAGCCGGAGCAGCACGGGTACCGAATCTTCCACCGCACACTTGAAGAGCATCGCCAGGCACTGGTGGAGCCACTGTGGCATCGGCGGCTCAATTATGAGACCCGCTGGCTAGGCCGGCGGGACCTGCAGGACGTCTCCTACGAGGCGATCGCCCGCCTCGTGGAAATCAAGGGCGAGTACGGGGTGCTGCCGCCCGACTTCTGCCGCGCCGTCCTCGAGACCATCGACGAGACCAGGAAACTGCTGGCCGAGATCGAGAGCGCCCTGCTGCTTGACGGGAAACTGCCCGCCTCGCTCCGGGACGAGATACGCGTTTACAACCGCAAGATCCTCGCCTATTCGAGCGACCAGATCATTCCCGTGAAACGCCCGTTTGGCGGCCGCTGGTTTGACGACGTTACTGTGCCGCGGCCGATGATCGATGACATCCTGGCATCCGTTCCCGGCCAGGCGGCCATGGCCGCCAGCGGGCCAGGCGCGGCGCTTACGGGCGCCCAGCGCTCATAAATGGCATCGGGAACGCCGGCGCGCAGAAAGTAAAGCCAGCCCTCACCTGAAGTGCGGTCTTCACCAAAAGAGGTTTTGCGCGTTCGCGATCACGACAGAACTCTATGTAGTTACTTGAATCTTCTCTGTAACCGTGAAGGAGGTCCGCCGGATGACGCTATCCGAACCCTTGAGTCGCCCCGCCGGCTATAGCGACGTCCCGTCGCCGTTCGCGATGGACACGCAGGCCTTCAGCGACCTGGGTCACCGGCTCGTCGACATCCTGGGGGCCTACCTCGAGAAGCTGCCCGATAACCCGGTGTACCGCCCGCTGCCCGCCGACGTGCGGCGGCAGATCGAGCAGATGGGGCTGCCCGCCGAGGGAATCGCGCCCGAGGAGATCCTGGAGTTCTTCACCCGCCGCGTGCTCCCGTACGGGCGCGGCCAGAACCACCCGTGCTTCGCCGCCTTCGTGGACCCGGCGGCGTCCAAGCTGAGCATGCTGGCCGCGTTCGCCTCGGCTGCCACCAACACCAGTGGCGCCGGCGGGGAGTACGCGGCCATATACCTGGAGCGGGTGGCCGTCCGCTGGCTGATGGAACTGATCGGCTTCCCTTGTGACGGAAGCGACGGCGTCCTCCTCAGCGGCGGGTCCGACGCGAACCGGCACTGCATGGAGGTCGCGCGCTACTGGGGCGCCATGACCAACGGGTGGGACGTCAGGGAAGAAGGCCTCCAGGGGCACCCGCGGCTCACGATGTACATGTCAGCAGAAGGGCATTCCTGCCTGGAGAAGGCCGCCTTCACGCTCGGGCTAGGCAGCCCGCGCAAGATCGCCGTCGGCAGCGACTTCCGGGTCGACCTGGCTGACCTGAAAGCGGCGGTCGCGGCTGACCGCCAGGCGGGTCACCGTCCGTTCCTGGTCGCCGCCAACGCCGGCAGCGTGAAGACAGGAGCCATCGACCCGCTCGCCGAGCTGGCCGAATTCTGCAGCGGAGAGGGTCTCTGGCTGCACGTCGACGGCGCCTACGGCGGGTTCGGAGCGCTTGACCCGCGCCTGGCTGAGTGCTTCGCCGGGCTGGACCGCGCGGACTCCGTCGCCATCGACCCGCACAAGTGGATGGCGGTGGCGATCGGCTGCAGCTGCGCGGTCGTCCGGCGCGGGGAACTGCTGCAGGACACCTACAAGCTCGTTCCCTCCTACCTCAGCATGACGCCGGGGAAGGGATTCGCCGGGCACATCTGGTACTCCCACCGCAGCGCCGAGCAGACGAGGGATTCCGGGAGGGCGCTGAAGACCTTCTGGAACATTCAGCAGGCAGGCCGAGCGGGCCTGGTGAGCCATGTCAGCCGGCACATCGACCTGGCGCGGTACATGGAGAAGATCATCTCCAGCAGCCCGGACATGGAGCTGCTGGCGACAGGCCCGCTGACCGCCGTGTGCTTCCGCTACGTGCCGGCGAACTGGCGCGGGAACGACCAGGGCCTTGACCTGCTGAACCAGGCGATCATGGAGGACGTCCAGACCGGGGGCCAGGCATTCCTCGCGGGCACCGACATCCACGGCCGTTTCGCCCTGCGGTCCTGCGCTCTTCACTATTCCCTTAACGAGGGTCATGTGGACGCCATCGTCGGCGCTGTGCGCGAAGCGGGGGTCCTCCGCTGCCCGGCCGGAACGCCCCGCCCAGAGCCGGATTTGCCCGGCAGCGGCGGCCGCCGCGCGTCTGACGAGAGGACCGCAGGTGCACAAGCTAGCTAACTCCGGCAGGCACAAGACGCCCGCCCGGACCAGGAACAGGACCAGGAACAGGAACGGCCGCAGGCAGGCGGTGACCGCCGAGCGCGTCCGCTTCGCGCTCGCGCTCGCGGCCGGCAAAGGGACGGGAGCCGTAACCAGGCTGCTGCGCATCGGCGGCGGAACGAGTCTGCCGGGTGCCGTCGCCCGGCGCATCGACCCCCTCGTGCTCCGGAAGATCACCGCGGCGAGCAGCGCGCGCACGGCCGTGATCCTGGGAAGCAACGGCAAGACGACTACGTGCCGGATGCTCGCCGCTCTCACCAAGGCCGCCGGCATCAGCGTGGCCCAGAACCGGGCCGGGTCGAACCTGATCCAGGGGGTGACCTCGCTGGCCATCCGCGAAGCCAGCCTGCGGCGGCCGATCGACGCGCAGCTGATGCTGCTCGAAGTCGACGAGGCGGCGGTGCGGCGGGTGGCGCCGGAGGTGGCGCCGGAGATGATCCTGGTCACCAACATCTTCCGCGACCAGCTGGACCGCTTCGGCGAGCTCTACTCGGTGGCCCGCGGGCTTGAAGCGGCCATCGAAGCGCTGCCCGCACAGGCCAGCGCGGTGCTCAACGGCGACGACCCGCTCGTGGCCAGCTTCGCACCGGACGCCGCGGCCCGGCGCGTGTACTACGGCCTGCGTACGGAAAGCGCGGGCACCGACGTTCCCGAGCACGCCGCTGACACGATCCGCTGCGTGCGCTGCCAGCACGATCTGACGTTCCACCGGGTGTACGTGTCGCACCTCGGCGACTACGAGTGCCCGCGATGCGGAAGCAAGCGGCCAGATCTGGACATCGCGGTCACCGAGGTTTACGCGTCTCCCGACGGCGGTGCCATCGTCACCGCCGAGACGCCCGTCGGCATCGTTCAGATAAATGTCCCTTTGCCGGGGCTGCACAACGTGTACAACGCCGCAGCGGCGCTGGCCGGCGCTTTCGCGCTGGGCGCGCTTGAGCCGGCGACCGTGCACAACGCTCTCGCCGGCCTGCGCCCGGCGTTCGGCCGCCTCGAGGAGATAAAGGCGAACGGCCGCCTGGCGGTGCTGTCCTTCGTCAAGAACCCGACGTCGTACAACACCACGCTCCGGATGATCTTGCAGCGCCCGGGGCGCAAGCATGTGCTGGCCGCGCACAGCAACACGCCAGTCGACGGCGAGGACTTCGCCTGGCTCTGGGACGTGGACATCGAGGAGCTCGTTCCGGACCTGGCCAGCCTGGTCGTCAGCGGCACCAGGGCCGAGGAAGTCGCGATGCGCATGAAGTACGCCGGAGCGGGTGTCGCGGACATGCGAGTGATCCCGGGGCGGCAGGCTGCCCTGGATGCGGCCCTGGCGCGGATACCGCCAGATGAGCCGCTGTACATCCTGGCCGGTTACACGCCGATGCGCGAGTTCCGCCGGATCATGCAACGACGCGGCTGGGTGCCGCCGTTCTGGGCTGAGTAAGGGGGGAGGGCTGGGCTATGAGCAGTGACATGCCCGACATGCCGGTGGCGATCCGCATCTGCCACCTCTATCCACGGCTGTTCAGCGTGGCCGGGGACCGGGGGAATCTGATCGCTCTCGTCAGGCGCTGCGGCTGGCGCGGGATTCAGAGCACAGTCGCCGAGGCTGACGTGGGGGTCAGCCCCGACTTCAGCGAGTTCGACCTGATCCTCGTGCACGGCGGCCAGGACTGCGAGATGCGGGTGGCGGCCGATGATCTTGAGGCGAAGGCCGACTCACTGCGCAAGGCGATCGAGACCGGGACCGTCGTCCTCGCGGTGTGCGCCGGCTACCAGCTCCTCGGCCAGTACTACGCTCCGCCGGCCGGGCCGGCCATCACCGGGATAGGGGTGCTGGACGTGATGACCGAGGGCGGCAGCACCCGGTTCATGAGCCACATCGCCGTGGCCTGTGACATTGGCGCGGGCGGGCCGCGCATGCTGGTGGGTTTCGAGAACCACAGCGGCCGCACCTATCTCGGCCCTGACGCCGAGCCGCTGGGACGGGTGATCGCCGGATCAGGCAACAACGGCGAGGACGGCACCGAAGGCGCCAGGTACCGCGACGTCTACGCGACGTACCTGCACGGACCGGTGCTGCCGAAGAACCCGTGGCTGACCGATCACCTGATCTCCCGGGCCCTCCTGCATCGCTACGGGGACGCCGGGGTCATGGATTCCCTCGCTCCGCTCGATGACCGGACGGAGGCCGACGCGCACGCCGCCGCCCTGCGGCTGGCCTGCCGGTCGGCCGGCGGGTGGCGGGGAGCCGTTGCGAAAGGGATGGCATGGACTTCTCGCTGAGCGATGAGCAGCGTGAGCTCAAGGACGCCGCTATCACCTTCGCCCGCAGGGAACTCGACCAGGACCTGGCGAAGCGCGACGACGCTGGCGAGTTCCCGCTGGAGGCATGGCACGCGTGTGCCAAGTTCGGGATCCAGGGCATGCCGATCCCGGCCAGGCTCGGCGGCGAGGGCGCCGACATCCTGACGACCGTTCTGGTCATGGAAGGCCTGGGCTACGGCTGTCACGACAACGGGCTCATCTTTTCGCTCAATGCGCAGATGTGGAGCCTCGAGCTGCCGCTGGTGACGTTCGGCACGCCGGAGCAGCAGCAGGAGTACCTGCCCGGGCTGATGTCAGGGGACCTCATCGGCGTGCACGCGATGACGGAGCCGGACTCCGGATCCGATGCGTTCGCCATGCGGACCACCGCCGAGCGCCGCGATGATCACTACGTTCTCAACGGGACCAAGCTGTACATCACCAACGCCCCGGTTTCCGATGTGGTCCTGGTCTTCGCCGCGCATCCAGGCAAGAACAGGCTCGCGGGCATCTCCGCCTTTCTGGTGGACAAGGGAACACCTGGCTTCTCGGTGCGGCGCAGCATGGAGAAGATGGGCCTGCGGACGTCGCCGATGGGCGAGGTCGTGCTGACCGACTGCGTCGTCCCGGCCGCGAACCGCCTCGGTCCTGAGGGTGGCGGGATGGCCATCTTCAGCTCGTCGATGGTGTGGGAACGCAGCTGCATCCTGGCCAGCGCGCTGGGCGCCATGCAGCGGCAGCTCGAGGCGTGCGTGGGGTACGCACGGCTGCGCAAGCAGTTCGGCCAGCAGATCGGGAAGTTCCAGAGCGTCGCGAGCAAGGTGGCCGACATGTACCTGCGGCTTGAGGCGGCCAGGCTGCTGGTCTACCAGGCCGCGTGGCTTGGGCAGCAGGGCAAGCCCGCGCTGGCCGAGGCGGCCGCGGCCAAGCTCTTCACCAGCGAGGCCTGGGTCCAGTCCAGCCTGGACGCGGTCCAGCTGCACGGGGCGTACGGCTACATGAAGGAAAGCGGCATCGAGCGCGACCTGCGGGACGCCGTTGCCAGCACGATCTATTCGGGCACCTCAGAGATCCAGCGGGTCATCCTGTCCCGGATGCTGGGCCTGTGACGGAAG
>Ga0335074_10005963_pt1 | contig 16877 bp, 22 predicted proteins | sample Lox_Sample_23_FD_206715 | JGI IMG/M metagenome (GOLD analysis project Ga0335074, IMG submission 206715) | Soil microbial communities from Loxahatchee National Wildlife Refuge, Florida, United States - Lox_Sample_2.3 | ecosystem: Environmental > Terrestrial > Soil > Wetlands | place: USA...
GTATAGAGCCCGCGCTCTGGAATCGAAAGCCACCGTGGAGAGGGGCTGGCTTCTGGGACAAGTTGGCGATGGACCTCGCCCACGATCAGAGACAGGTCTGCCCGGGTCCGTGGATCGGGATACGGAGGCAACGAACCTGCCGCCGCATCCTGCTCACTCCTATATAGATGGACGTAAATCAGCGAAAAGATCACGGAGCAGGCGAGAAACGGCGTCGAATATAGAAACAAGTCGTAACTCCACACGACGGCATGAAAAATCAGAGGCCGTTCCAATTCGATCAAGCGCAGAAGCAGATTCTCAGCATTGACTGGAAACATGCCGTGAAAGACTATGCCGCTGGCCGCGCTGATACCAAGCGAAAGCAGGAAGCGATTCTCGACCAGAGACCGGGTAACTGTTTGAAGGAATGCTCTGAAGCGCATGGGTGGATACCTCTGCTATGCGTGAGCTGTCGCGCCCACTGCCGTCGCATCCGTCCTTGCGGTAGATTCGGATACAGACTTGGTGGGCGTTGTCGTCGGTTTCACGCTGCCTTCAGGCCGTGCGGCATTTGAGGCAGAGGTGGCCTTGAATTTCTGAAAGTCCTCTTCCTGGATCAGCGCAAAGCGCAGCAGCTCGTTTACGACGTAGTTGGTTTCGTTGTTCGACCATTGCGCTAGTAGCTCGATGTCATCGGCGACGGTTTGGTCGATGGAAGATTGAAGCTTCGCGCGTCGAATCCTGCTGATGCCGTGTTCCAGTTTCAGTTTGCTCATGTATATCTCCTGTCGATAAAGTGGGGATTTTGCGCGAATGGGTCACAGATCAGCGATGGATGCTGAACTGATCCGGTCTGTATCCGGCGCAGATACGTTCGGAATCCGCGCTAAATATTTTCTGGATATGTGTGGTGCCGGGGGCGGGAGCGACCAGCGCGGCGGAGCTGACGCGAGAGGTGCGCAGCACCGGGGTCGCTCCCGCCCCCGGCATACACCTCTCCCTGACCTCGCCCACTCGCATAACTCGTTGTGCTTTCATACCTTGCCTCCGGTGGAAAGGGTCTGGTCAGGGGTCGCGTCGCGGGTCGCGCGGAACTCGTCGGACCGAGGCCGCTGGCGTATTGTTTCGAGGGGATAGCGATACGGAAGCACCACGGTCGAGAACGTGGCGCTCAGGGAACGATCCAGAAATCGTTGCCGGATTTTGTCGGCGTTGGTGCTCTCCATGTTCCACGCCGATTGCAGCGCCCGATGTTCGAGCGTCGTGTACAGGTGCTCTCCCTCACGCAGGACTTCGAGATCGCGGGCGCCGGTGATGCCGCCCTTGGTGTCGTAGCGGCGGCTGGCCGCGAGGTATTCGATGAAGTGCTCGACTCCCAGCGGCGTCATCGACGTGACACCACGCAGCCGGTCGGCGGGAAGAAAGCGGTCAAAGACGGCTTTCGCGCGCGCGGAACTGTTCTCACTGTCGGCGACGAAGGTCAGCTCGAATTGGCCGAGGGCTTCGAAGAGAGGCTGATATTGGCCGAGGTAACGCTCAAACCGGGTAGAGGTGGCCTGGCCCTCGTCGAAGAAGGTGAAGCGGGGGACACCGCCGTTCGAGACAAAAACGGGAAAGCCATCGGGAAAATACATCGGCCTGCCTACATAGCTACGGGGCAGAAGCTCACGGCGGACGCCGCACTGGGTTGTGAAGAAATTGACCTTGTCGGCCTCGTCTTCGAGCAGGCTCGTATCGAGATGGGCGAGGATGTAATCGAGGACCATGAGCCGGGACTTGATGTGTCCATCGCCCTTGATGCGGCGGTTTTGGGAGTCGCGGCGGCCCAATGCTTCATACACAGGCTTCGAGGTCAGGTGATAGATGTGCCAGCCGTGCCCGCACTCGATGACGTGGATATGATGGCGCCGCGCGGCTTTGGCCAGAAACCGGGTGAACAGCGAACCGCCGTCCCTGCCCGCGAAGTGAGCGTACTGCCGGCGCAGGAAATAGCCCGAGTGAACGGCAACCAGGTAAAGGAACGAGGCCTCCCGTTCGATATAGCCGATGGCTCCGAGCGACGCAATGGGTTCGTAGTTCATCGTCATAGGTCGAGAATGTTCTCCATGAGGTGGCTGTCGTCCTCGATCTTTGCGGTCAGAGAGGAGCGGTCGGAGGCGGTGGCATAATTGCGGAAGCCTGCCTGCGCTTTCGAGCGCAAATGCCCGGCGTGGTACGCGGCGGTCAGGACTTCGATGTCCTGATGGCCCGTTCGCGAACCCTGGTCTTGATCCATCTCACGGGGCAAATCGTAGTCGATGCGGGCGTCGGGAATCTGAATCTTTCCATCGACAAATGGCAGCTCATGCCGTTGGGCCACTTCCTGCTTGATCTCCGTCATGTCGCGCTGCGTGTCCGCCTTGCGTGCGGCATAGATGGCCTTCTGAACATCTGCCTTGATCTCGAAGTCGAGACGCACGCGAAGGTTGGTGCCGCCGCCGCGCTCGATGCGCTGGGCCTCTTTCTGATAAGCGCGGTAAATCTGCGAGTCGTGCTCGACTTCGCGTGGCTTGACCAAACCGGCGTAGACTTTCTGGTCGTTCGGCAGATCGCCATCCTTAATAAGGAGGCGGCGTCCGTCTTTGGTCAGCGTGACAACCTCGACGCGCTCAATCGTGCGCCGTCTCCCGTCGCGGCGAAGGTTGACGTGCTGTGTCTCTATGAGTCCCTTGTCACGGAGATACTTTAGATCGTTTTCGAGCGGTCGCGCCTTCCCGTTGTAGAGCGTCTCGCGGAGGTCTGCCGTGCGCACGACGCGAAAGCGCCCGGCTTCGCGCAGGAGCTGTTTTTCTTCCGGTCGCAGCTCAATGCCGATGACGTTGCCTGCGGCACGCGCCGGACGGCGCGGGTCCGCCGAGGCAACTGGGCGATTGCGCTCACGCGGAATGTCCCGAGCAGGCTCACGGCGCCTACGCTCGGCAGGCGGGCGACTCCGGCGAGGCTCGGCGGCGCGCTCCACTCGCGTTTGGAGATGCTGACGAACAGGATTGTCGGGCACGCGACGCGCAGGCGTCTGTGCGTCCGCACTGTTGTCGTCACTGACGCGGCGGCGCGGCACATCCTGGGGAACGTCCAGCCTCATGCCGGTCCTCCGTCATCGCCGCGCTCCGCAGTAGCAGGCGGGAATTCCAATGCGGGCTGAACTGACGCGGATTTGGCCGCAGACTTCTTCGGGCGCTCACTGGCTGGAGGAGCCGCAATGGTTTCCACAGAAACCGGCACAGGCTTCGGGCCGTGGCCGACGACGCGACGCACATCGTAGTCGGTCACACGGGTGAAGCGGTTCATCTCTTTCTCGGCGGCCTCACGCATCGCCCGGACCTTGCCGACAAGGTCCGGCGTGCGGTCAAGGTACTGGTCTTCGCTCTGCATGGCTACCGCTCCTCCTCATCCCCGAACTGCGCGAGGATTTCGCTGGACAGCTCGCTCTGCCCGGTGTGTATCTCCTGGTCGAGATGCCTGAGCTTGCGGCCCGTGTCACGCAGGAAGAACTTGCGCTCGATCCAGATGGTGAGGCCGAGGATGTTGACGAAGAGCAGAGCGCAGTAGAGCGCGATACTCTTCAGGCAACTGTGCAGGATCAGGCTGCGCCACGGCACAAGGAAGTGCAGTTCGTGCATCGACCAGAAGCCGATCGCGAGAAAGATCAGCGTGGCGACGAATGCGGCGTTGGCGATCATCTATATCCTTTCTGCCGCGATTAACGAGCGGCATGGTCAGAAGAAAAGCGGAGAGGCGTTAGCCCCTCCGCGAAAGTGCGAGGGCCAGCGTTACCCATCCTCGCCGAAATCGACGAGCGCATCCGGCCTGTCCAGCCTGGCGATCCGGGTCGCATGGACGGCATACGAGCCATGTTTCATCGGGAACCTCTCGCCGGCGACGACCACAGTGCGTTCCTGCTGCTGCTGCCGGAGCTCGCCTTCGATTTCGAGATAGTCGCCGCGCCTCATGCCGCGAACCATTCCGCAGAAGAACGGACCGGGACAGACGATGCGATGCCAGTCGGTGCGCGGATTCCATTCGTTGGCGCCGAGATCCCAAACGCCGGAGGCGGTCGCCAGCAGCAAGACCGCGAACGAGTCGTTTGTGATGCGGTCGGATGAAGGAGCCTCAGCATCTTTGCCGAGGAATCCACGTAGTTTGACAGTGTTCTCAAAGAGCTGCATAAGTCACCTCCAGAGGAGGAGAACGCCGCTTACGCGGCGTCCTCCTCGGTGACCGGCTCCGCGTCGAAGTTATCTCTGCGCGAGCTCTCGGGCTGCGCCAGCTTGCGAACGATGCTGGCGCGTATCTCCCACCTGCGCTGCTTCACTGAGGTCTTCTTCTTGCCTTCGCCGACTTCGGCGTCATACTCGTTGCTACGCAGCTCGCCTTCGATTTCCACGTAGTCGCCCTTCTTCAGGCCCTTCGCGTAATCGGCGGGCGTGCCGAAAGCGACGATGCGGTGCCACTCGGTGTGGTTCACCCACTCGTTCTTCTGCTTGTCCTTGTAGCCGGACTTCGTAGCGAGCGACAGGACCACAAAGGTCCGCTGCTGCCTGGTTGCGAGTGTCTCGGCATCCTTACCGAGATAGCCTTTCAACTTCACTTCGTTGGTGTAGAGTGCCATTGCTTTTCTCCTGTTTGAATTTGCCCGGATTGCCCTCGGGACACTCCTGCGCGAAGCGACGCGAGAGTGCCCCGCTCCCAAGGCCCAGCGGCGCTTTTTCGGAAGGTTCGGAAAATGTTTTGGCGTTCTTTGCACAAAAGATTTTCTGAAAGCCGGAACCCGCAGGGCGTCCGCAAGGGCGAAGCAGAGCCGCGCCGTGCCGCAGGGCGCGGGAGCAGCACCGAGCGAGTGGCCGAGGGTGAGCAGGGGAAATACGGGAGAATTGGCGCTCTGCAGGAACGCCGATTGAAAGGGTGTCTATATAAAGTATGCGGTTGCAACCGCACGATCGCATCGGGCCTGTAGTTGTTCGCTCGACGTGTACCCGGCTGCAAGAACAACGCGTGGGTGGGCCGCACCCTCGACCGCATCGCATCAAATTCCGCACGTTGCCACGCGAAGGGCCTGTACCGGGGCGACTGAATGGAAGACAAGTTGCGCGAGCGCCCAGATGAATCGGTAAGGGCAGGAAAGAAACCCTCAGCCTGTGCAGGTTGAGGCACCAGCACCGTCCGCACTTGTGCCTGCCCGTTCACGAGGGCCTCGACAGTCCGCCACACCGTTCCGTGGACATAGTTGTCAGCTCCCGAATGCCTGGTCTTCGTGGACATAGCTGATGACGACGCCGAGCGGATTCGTCAGGAGCATCCCATTCGGTACCTCGTCGCGGAAGCCATAAACGACGTTGGCCGTCCAGCGTTCGTGGCTCTGCTCCTGCTGGTCGCTTGGCGAGTAGAAAGTCTTCTCGAATTCGATGTGGGCGCGATACGGGGCCTGCCGCGTATCGTCCAGCACCACAGCCTTGATCTCGATGTCCACGTTCGGGGCGCTGGGGTCGAGAAGGAAGGTCTCAAGCGTCTTGGCTTTTGTGACGCGCAGCAGGGTCGCGGACTGCAATTCATTGGAGAAGAAATTCAGAGACTCGGCAAAGTCACGCTGCAAGGTAGCGTGATTGCGGCCGTAGTAAAGCTCGGCCCAGCGCGCGAGATAGTATTTGCTGACGCGCTCGACAGGGACTTTCGAGAAGTCGGCATAGTTCACGACCTGACCGCGTCCGATGTCCGAGACCGAGATGACGAGCGGCTTCAGCCGCGAGGCGGCGGTCTGGGCGCGATAGAGGAGCGCAAGCAACGCCAGCGCGACGACGGAGAGTACCAGGATGGCGACTTTCAGATAGGTATTGGTGACGACCGGGTCCGCATACAGTTCCAAGAACTTGTGTCCAGCGTCAGTGGTGGCAAAGGTAGTTTGCTTGGACATAATCAGTTTCCCGTGAGATTGATCCAGGTGCCGACGCGACCGCTGAGGATGGAGGCAGTCAGCTCCGGTATCTTGAAGAGGCCATAGACGCACACGGCAAGCGTGACCAGGAGTGCGGGCAGGACGGTAAATGCGTTCGAGATGCTGATGGTTCCGATGACCTGAAACATCGACGCGAGGACTTTGGCAAAGACGTAAATAAAGGCCGATGCGACGACCTGATAGAAGCTGAAGCCGATGAAGGCTTTCAGCCAGCCCCAGAACAGCCAGTCCATCTTCGGCACGATGAACCACGGAATGAAGATGGGGCCAATAAGCACGCATACGGCTGCGGCGACATAGCCGTAGGCGACGACGCAAAAGGCGGTGGCCTCCATCGCCGCCAGTATCAGGACGATCAGCAGGTACGTCAGATCCTCCAGGATGTTGAAGCTGCCAGGAGGCGCGCCAAGCTGCTGCTCGGCGTTGGTGATGGTGTCGGCGATCTCCTGCGTCTGGCTGGACTCGATCTGATTGGAGAGATTCAAACCCTCTTTCGTAATCAGGTCGCTGAAGCTATAGCTGGTGCCGGGGATCGGTGTCGAATAATAGGTCAGCATCCCGAGGCCGAATGCGATCATCAGGATCAGGTCGGCGAATTTGGCGAAATGAAAGCCGCCGCCATGTCCCTGCGAAGCGGACAGGGCGGACTTGATACCGAACCAGACAATCAGGATCACGGCCAGGCCACGGAAGATGTCGAGTCCCGTGGCCTGGAGTATGTTGCCCTGCGAGGAGAGCAGTTGAGTGATCGCTTGTGAAAGCGCAGAGAAGATATTCTGTCCCATCAGTTGTTCCCGTTGAGGCTGAGGGAGAGGGAGTGCATCGAATCACTCACTCCGCTATTCACGTTCTGCATGGTGTTCGAGAAGTTCTGTTGGAAGTAGATCGCGTTGTTGATGGCGCGGTTCTGTGCGTCAATTTGCTGCTTCTGCGCGACAAGCTGCTGCTGAATCGAGGCCATGAGGAGCTGGTTGGTGTCCTGCTGCGAGTGAATCTGCAACAGGGTCGCGGAGTTGATTTTTCCGAGCAATGCTGCTTCGGTCTGCTGGCTTGGGTCGGTCGAGAACGTGTCGGACTCGAGATTGGCGAGCTGGGTGGCGAATGACTGCGAGTCCGAACGTATCGTGCCCAGCGTAGCGAGTGCATTGGTCGTTGTGGTCTGGGCCAGTTCCGACGTGGCGTACTGGTTGGCGAGTGTGGCCTGGGTGCGGGAGTCGAGCGAGGAATAATTGCCCGAAGGGTAGCTCTGGACTTGTACGTAGGCGCTGTTGTAGCCCCGCTGTGCATTGACGAGCGCGCCGTAATTGAGCGCGTTTACCAGCGCCGCCGTGTTGCCGTAAGTGTTCGCTGGAGCTTGTAAGCTGGTCCACTGCGACCAGTCGGCGCGATACCTCACAGCGAGGTTCTGCGGCAACTGCGACATCTGGAAGGCAAGGTTGTACATGGTGACGATCTGGTTGCGGGTAGCGACGGCGGTCGTATAGAGCTGTGATCCCTGTTCGATCTGCTGGATGGCATGGGCGCTCTGAGTAGGGTCGTAGACGATACCGCTGCCGAACTGCGCGCGTGCCACAGGTGCGAACGCCGAGAGCAGCGCAAGAAGAGGGACGAAGATTCGTGGCGATTTCATGGGTAGTAACCTCCGTGGATTAGTTAGGGTGAGTGGAGAGAGTCACATCACGGGCGGCATGTCGTGGTTCTCATACGCGGGCAAGAGCATGTCCTGCGTGAAGTAGACCTTGATCCGGTGGCCTTCGCGGATAGTGATGGTGGGTGGGATATTGATGAAGCGGTCGAGCACGTTGGCGCTCGACTGTGAAAGGCTCGAAGCGATGCCGGACTTATATGCTTCGGTGCCGGACTCGTTGTAACCCTGATTGAGATTGGTGGCCTCGGCTGCGCCGGCGATGACGCCGAGAGCAATCGAGGCGCCGAATATCTCGACATAGTGGTTGTTCACCTTGTCCTTGAGGCCGGTGGACCCGGCCTGATCGAGACCGTGGAACTGGTCGAGATCGACGGAGTAACCATCGGGCATGATGAGCCGATGGAAGGTCACGGCTAGGCGCTTCTGGCCAAAGCCGGCGACCTTCTGCACATCGCCCAGGATGAACGTGCCCTCGGGGATGAGCAGGTGCTGGCGGTCCTGGCTGTAAATGGGGTTGGTCACCATCACTTTCAGGGGTCCGGCAAATTCCACGTCCAGCCGATTCACCAGAACGGTGTCGATCGTTGTCCCCTCGAAGACCACAAAGGGCTGGCCATGCGCCGTGTTCACGTTCACCTCCGGTGCGCGCTTGTTGCCGGTCGTGGCAGCCGCGGCGGGCTGCGCAGCAGAAGCCTGCGGCAAACTCGAAGGGTGAGCCGCGGTGCTGTCTGCGTCCGAAGATTCCGCCAGCGGGCGCGAAGCGCTGTCCTCGGCAGTGACAAGGTTTGAAGCGAAGCGGGCTCTGAAGGCCAGCGCCTTCTCCGCATCTGCTACCGGATCGCGCGGCGGCTCCGTGGGTTGAGCCGCCACGGGCGGCGGCAACTGCGCGAGCTGCGACGTTACGCCTGGTTGGGCAGGATTGGCCGCCGTCGCCATACCCGTCGGCGTCTTCGCCGGATTCGTTTTCAGCGCCTGTTGCTGGCTTTGGCGCTGGTCCGCGCTCAAGTTCTGCTCCAGCTCCTGAATCTTCCGCTGGTTCACATCCGTGGACACGGCCACCGGGCCTGAGTCGGTAGTTTTCGCAGCAGGCTTGGCGTGGTTCTTCGAGAACATGACGGCCATCAGAATGAGCACCGCAAGTCCGGCGATGACGTAACCTTGCGCCTGTTTCGGCACCACACCCTCGGGCGCAATGCGTTTGTCGCGCAGAGCGGTCGTAGTCTCCAGCGACTCCGCCTCGATCGGAGCGGTCTGTTTGTCTTCTGCCATCGCTCCTCCTACTGAGCCTTCCGTTGAAAGTCGAGCTTGTGCTTGCCGATTTCGAGATAGCCCTTGTCGACCACCGTGGGGATCACGTATGTGCCATCCTTTAGCTGGAAGGTGATGAGGTCGGGCTTGCCATCCTTCAGCTCGTAGATGGAAAACTTCTCGGCTGCCGACGACTTGATGTAAGTGAACTTGTCATCGTGGTAGATCGCGGTGACATCGAAAGGGCTTTTGTTGCGGAAGCTGTAATCGAACTGCAGCGCCTGGGTCGGATAGTCGGCGCGGAACTGTTCAACCGCGGCAGCGGCGTGGTTCCGAGCAAGTTGCGCCTGGGCACGCGCAGCATCAACCTCACTGGCCGAGACCAGCTTGCCGGCGCCGTTGACGGCGGCAAGCGAGGACGGGTCGGACGGCTCGATCACGACTTTGAGGTCGGGGTCGCCGGATTCGACATCGTCCAGCGTGAACGAGTACACACTGCCCTTATCAGTAATTAAGTTGAGGTTGGAGTGAATGCCTTCCTTGGCAGGATGTAGAAAGCAGTAGTTGCCCACGGTGTCGATGATCCAGAAGTCTTTGTCGCCAGTGGCGACTTCCAGAATCTTCTCTGTCGAAGGCAGCTCAATCAGCGTGGTATAGCGCATCTTCGCGCGGACATTCACGATGTCGTTGGTGTGGTACTTGACGAGGCGCGCAGTCTGCTGGCCGTGGGCCACGGTCGCAGCCAGGCCGAGCAGGAGCGGGACGATGGGTGATGGGCGCATGGTTCTCCTTTATGGGTTGGGGTAATCGTGGGCGAGCCGGATCAAGCCCTGTTCCGGCCCGAAGCGGGCGAAGTAATCCTGTTTGCGCAGGTTGTCGCGGGCATTGTTGGTCGCCATCCAGTAGTCGAGAGCATCCACTTCAAGCACCAGCTTTTTCGTGCCGCGCGGTTGGATCAATAGCAGTTCGCGCTTCGGCACCAGCGATTCCAGCAACTCAAGCTGGGTATCGTTCAACTGGAAGATTTCGGCGTACATCCTGCGGTCGATGCTGGGGTTCGACAGGAAGATTTTGGTGGGGCAGGACTCGTTGACAATGTGCAGCATGTCGGAAGCTGCCAACTCTACGACCGACTGCGTCGCCAGGATCATGGCCGCGTTTTTCTTGCGCCACGTTTTCTCCGCCCGAGTAATCCAGTCGCGGATCGTCTTGTTCTTAAGAAATATCCATGCCTCGTCGATGACGAAGACCTTGAATGTGGCTGTGTTCGCGGGCTTTTCAATCTCGGACGATGCCCGCTGCAGGACGTAAAACAGCAGCGGCTCAAGGACGTCCGGGTAGTCCGACCAGCCATCGAAGTTGAAGGTCTGGAAGCGCGAAAAGGTCAGCGTGTCCTCAGGATTGTCGAAGAGATGGCCGAACTGGCCTGCCCGCGTCCAGCGGTGCAGGCGCTCCCCGAGAGGTCCGAGGATGGACGCGAAGTTGGTGAGCGTCCGTATCTCGACGGGCAGCTTGTACGCGCGCTCGATCGCGGCGAATAGTGCCTTTTCATCCTCCGGCGTCAGCTCATAGCGTCCACCAGCTTCAATCAACACCCGGAGAAACAGATATAGGAAGTTCACATTCTCGTGGGTCGCCTCAAGCGAAAATGGATTGATGGTGAAGCCGGGGTTTTTCATCCCGACGTTCAGGTAGGTTCCGCCGAAGGCCCGCGTCAGCGTCTCATAGCTGCCGCCGAGGTCGAAAATGAAGGTTAGAGGGTAGTATTTCTGCGCGGACTGGAGGGTGGTCGATAGCGTAAAACTTTTGCCAGACCCAGTTGCACCAAGCAGCAACGTATGGGCTACATCGCTGCTATGGATATTGAGGTAGTAAGGCGTGCCGTGGGTGGATTCGAGGACAGCGAGATATTCCCGCTCCAGGTGCGGATTCCACTGTGATCCGCTATCGACCGTGAACAGGAACGACAGGTCGGCGTAATTGGAATTGAGCGCCCACTGCTTGCGAAGATTGAACTGCCGATTGCCGGGTATGGTCGCAAAGAACGCATTCAGGAGGTTGTAGCGTTCCTCGTAGAGCAGGCCATCATGCTGAGTGAAGAGTTTTTGAAACTCGGCCACGGCGTGCTCCACTCGCAAGCGGTCCTCATCGTAGATCGCAACGGAGAGTGTGAACTCACCGAAGTTTTTGCCCTCCATGCCCATCGCAGTCAGGGCATTGCCCAGCTCCGCGACAGCGGCGGTTTTGGAGTCATCGACGAGGTTGTCCTGGTTCCCGGTGTTCTGCCGGTCCTGGAGATTCGAGACAAAGCTGGTCTTGGAGTTGTGGTGGTGCCGGCGGCGGCTGGCGATTTCCTTGCGGGCCTTGGCGTTGTCTACCGGATGCCACTCGGTGACGACGTGGAAGTTGGCCGGGATGTCGAGCAGGCCATTGAGGATCAGGGGCCGGGTCTCGCCGGGAAGCTCTTTCAGGGTGAGCACGCGGACATAGTCGTCATCCATCCTCAGAAAGCCGCGATGAGCCTCAAGCTCGGAGCCGCAGACCTGCCAGTCGAGATGACGCGCCCCGCACAGAGGCGCGTCTGCAATCTTGGAGGGGCGGAAATTCACGAGACGCCGGACAAGCCGGAAGGTCCTCTCCGCCCCTAGCAGCGCGACCGTGGTGAGGTCGCTTAGCTGCCCACTCAAGCTGTTCACTTTCTGTTGCAACCGCAGCCGGTCGCGCTCGATCTGCTCGTACATCAGTACCCGCTCTTTGTTACTGGAGAACAGCGCCCGCAAGTCGCGCAGCGACGAGTGCGGCTGCTTTGGCAAGGCGGCGAGCGCGTGCAGCAGGCCGGTCTTTTGGTAGCTACCGTCGATCATCACGACCCAATAAATCTCAATCGAATACAAACGGTCAGCTTTGGACTGCAGGAATGCACTGCGCTGCTCCACAGCCGCGCGCACCAGCGGGTTCTCATATTCGGCGTGAGGAATTGCGGGCCGGTTGCGCTTGAACAAAACCTGGTAAAGGCGGCACTTGTCATCAAGGGAGCGGAAGGCCGCTTCGAGGCGCTTCACCGCGTAATCACGGCCGGCATGGTCCAGGCTCTCGTAATCGATTCCGCCTATATGCAATGCGGCGCCGAGATCGCCTGATTTCGTCAGGAAACTGTGCTCATCCCAAAACCCGTACAGGTTCACCTGGGCGGCTAATGACCCCGCTTCTTTCCAGTCCTTCGTAATGTGTTCAACCTTGACCATCGCGCCTCGCTATGCGGAGCTCTATCGCGTCGGGTTTCATCGGGTCGTATCGCCGGCGAAATTTGCCGGAGTTGAAGAGCACGCGCAGAATCTCCACGTCGTGCTTGGTTGCTATGCGGGCGATGATGACGCCCACGATGAACAAGCCGATTCCTCCCAGCAATGAATGGAGAAGAGAGAATATGGCGCCCCCGGAGATCAGAGCGACGAAGAATAGCCGCCGCTCCGCTCCGAGGACAGTCAGCGGACGGTTCATGGCCTTGAAGACCGGACTCACTCTCGCATCCGCTGGCTTAGACATGGATCACCTCCTCTCTAGCTTGGAAAGAGCCAAGCCATGAAGTTGACGGCGCCGATGGCCATGCCCACGCCGAAGACGATCCCGGCGATGGTCTTCTTGGACTGGCCTTCGCCATAGGCGAACATCAGTCCTCCGACGACGATTGCGACCAGTGACAGCCCGGTCGCAATCGTGCCGGTGAAAGCGGTTTTGAGGACGTTGACTGCGTTATCCCACGGGTCGCTGCCGGTGCTCTGCGCGTATAGAGGCAGGGGAGACAACAGGGACAAAGGGGCGGCAAGACGTGTGAGGGGGCGGCTGCGCGCCCAACGGAAGAAAGGGCGCCGCTTCGACGGACGGATGCTCTCCACAGGGTTCTCCTTTGGTGGTTTGCCGTCGAGTGGCCACTCTCGGTGCAACGTGCTGGATGTGAAGGTAGGGCGCGGCAGGGGGCGAAAGAGTGGAAAAGTTTTCCACTCGGTGTCCTGCCAGGACACCATGAAATGGCGCGGCTACTTGGAAGGAGCCGAGAATCAGATTCTCAGATCAATAGAGAAGCGGTCCCGGGTCTGTTCACCGGCTTAGATAATTGTCTTCCTCGGAGCTGCTCTGGATGAGTGGTTTGGCCTGAAGGAAACAGTAGAAGTCTGGCAGGCGCCATCCTTCAGTAAACCCAAGCCATGATCGGGATTTCAGGAATTCCCGCACCGCGTCTAGTAGGATTTCAACGTGAACGAATCCAGTGATTACCGCGGCAGGTGGGCATACCTCAAAAAGATTGCGATCGAACCGATTTGGGTTTTAGTGACCACCGGTGTCGTAGTGACAACTCTCTACGTCGGGACGTGGTGGCGCGACAACTTCGCAAGCGATGAGTGGGTAAAGCGTCTTCAGTTGAAAAGTGTTCTTCCACACTGGCATCCCGCTTGGTGGGTCGGTATTGGCCTCGCGGTCGTTCTGTTTGTCGTGGTGCGGGCTTCGCACCGAATCTACGCGGAATCCGCCGGGGTCGTCGCCTCACTCAGAAAGCAAATAAGCGATAAGCAATTTGATCCTCTTCCCGCGACCGCACCTCAGGTGAGGCTGATCTCCGACTCAGATCCCAGTCTAGGACCGATTGATCGGCTCCAGCTTATCAACGTTTCTTCTTCGCAGATCATCTTCAACATTGTGTTCCAGCCCGTAAGATTAGAGATCGGAGTATTCGTGGTATGGAATCCAAACGCAGTTGATGTACTTGCACCCGGAGAGAGAGTCATACTCGAGCCTCTCGTTCTCGCTACAAAAGACGGTGCGCCAACAGGCCCGTGTGACTCCCTCTCGGGAGTGGCAGCCCTGCACGGGGCTATCCGTTCAAGGTCGAAGGCGAGTAATGCATACGAGATTGGGAATATTGCATTTTCATGCGAGGATGGAGCTCAGCAGCGATATCTTGTCACCATCAGAGCTACCCTCGACCTGCTCGGAATCAATTTGACCGTTGTCGATCTAAACCGTGTGCGGATCGGAAATAGGCCCAGCTTCCAATGGCCGGGAATTTCGTTGTAGGTGGCGAACTCAGCCGAAACCGGCACTTTAACCGGTTTCGCGGCTCTGCTTCAAACTAGCATGATGAACGACAAGAATTCCTCGCAGTCATCGGGAGCAAAAAGTGAGTTTACGCTACGTGAATGCATTCGCCCCAGAGCTACCCTACACACTTCGGGAGCAGGTTCTTGATTACTCCAGGTCCGTTGAAGCTGCGTCACACGACATTTCAAAGGAAGCTGAGATTGAACTTACGGATGAACTTCTAGATCAGCTGGTGCTGATTGCAGCAGTGCGCAAGCTGCACGCAATCTGCTCATCAAGCTACTGGCTGCTTTACAACTCGACAAAGCTGCTGGGGAACGAGGTCACTGGGGTGCGGGTTGGTGGCACAACCTTTTCTCGCGAGAGCGCACATTTTAATCAGTTGTCCACGCTCCTTGGTGACTTGGAAACAGTCTTAAGAGACCAGGGGCTCAGCATTGAAGTGATTCGCCAACCTTACCCTGAAATTCTGACTTTCCTAGCAAATGAACGCAGATAGCGTTAGTAGCGCAATCCGATTATTCGCGAGACAACACCGCACGGCATTGGATTTCCTGAATGCGCGGCAAACGCAACTTCTCGAGATTGGGGCGATGGTCGGCGTGGTCCAACACTATCGCGCGTATGGCTATGACACTTCGATTCGGAATCCGGCGGGAACGCAGGAGTTCCGAGTAAAGCTCAGCACCAGAGGGCATCCGGCAGACTACTCCCATGTGGTGTGCGAGCGCGGCGCAACTGTCTGCGAACTGCATTCAAATCTCAGCGTGCTCGGAGGCCGTGACTCGGGCATCTTTTGCGTGGATGTGGCCATTGTGAATCCAGGCGTGGTCCCGACCAAGAAAAGCAAAAAGGGGGCGCAACCGCTACAGAACGGCGACCTGATCAGCTTTGCAGAGGCCAAGAAACTCGTGATTTATCCAATGCTATTGGCCCAGTTCTTGGGAATCGTCCACGAAGTGACGCCAAAGTTCCTAAAGAGAGATAGGAAATACCAGCTTGCGAATGACCACCTGCATCCTGCGTTGATCGCCTTAGGCAGCCTGACTCCGAATGCTCGGGAGATTTTGCGGAGTTTCAGACGACGGAAGTACAAAATCACAGCGGCTGAACTCTTTGACATTCGTCTCTCGGCCGCGGCAAGAGGGCGCAACCTGTCTCCGTTTGTTGGAACGGTCGCGGAATTACTCCAGAATTCCGCAAATGCGCAAGCATCTCCGGACGAAGGCAATCTTCCGATTACCGAAGATGTTGTGGTGCCCTCAGGTCTCGTCGCGACAACCGCGCCATTGCTCAGCGAAGAGATTTCTGATGCTGAGATCCCATTTTGAGTCTGAGCGATTGGCCTACCTCTTAATGAGTTAATTCTCGGCTGGCCCATAATCGCCGATGCACTCACCGACGCCCATTATTCCTCGAAGGCCGGCATAGCGGAATTCGAGGCCTCCGCGCAAACTGCGCGGATATGCTCATTCCCACCATGTCAGGCAAAGAAGACGCATGCGCGGCGCGGGTCAAGGCTACAAGAGTCACAACTCAGCGGAGATATCGCCTTGAGGCGGGCCGGGCACGCGAGCACACTCACCGTATGGTGGGAATGAGAACCTGAGAGGACCGCATCCTGGCGGCGATCCTCTCTTTCACTCGCTCCAGCCGTGCTGATGCCTGATGGAAATACTCTGCATCGAGCTCTATGCCCATGTACCTGCGGCCTGCCAGCAACGCTGCCGCGCATGAGCTGCCGCTGCCCGCAAATGGATCGAGAACCAGTTCACCCGGCAAGGTGAAGCTGCGAACTAGAGGGACCAACGCCTCTACCGGCTTCTGTGTCGGATGTAGCTTGTTGCCGCTGTACGGCATATCCATCACGTCTGCCAGTGGCTGCTTCGGCAGCGGCGGTCTGCCCTTCGCCAGCAGATATGCCTGCTCATGCCGATAGCTGAAGAACCGGCTCTTAGAGCTATATGCTTTGCGGAACACTATGTGTCCGACCGGCTGAAAACCTGCTTCTTTCCATGCCTCGAAGAAAGCATCTACCTTTGTCCAGCCATAGAACATGACTGCCACGCGATTCTGCCTGAGCACCCGGTACGCCTCTCTCATCGCCGGCTTGAGCCATTCAGCTTTCGCGTCGTTCTGGATGGTGCGCCCATCGCGGTCCCGGTAGTTCACCAGATACGGAGGATCGCTGAGAATGAAATCGACGCTGTTTGCCGGCATCTGGCGCATGATCTCGATACAGTCGCCCTGCGCGATGCTGTTGATGAACCGATTCTGAACTGTAGCTTGTGCTTGCATGACCTTGATCTCCTTTGTGGTCCCGGAGTGATCTCTCAGGACACACACCCGGAGGGCGCGAGAGATGGCCGCTCCCAAGGTGGCGGGATGCTTTTTCGGGGGAGACCTTTAGGGGGAGCCGAAACCCGCAGGGCGTCTGCCGGGTAGCTCGCTAGACTGGCTGGAAATAGATTGGCCCGGCAGACGAAGCAGAATCCCGCCCGCCGCTGGGCGCGGCCAGCATCTCTCTCGCGGTGCCTGAGAGAACATGCAGGAGAAGAGGAGATCGGTCTCCTGCAAGCATTGGGCAGTTCGGGTCAGATGCTATAGATTCGTTGGGCGTTCGAGACAGATGTCTTAATACTGCATAATGGTAGCATTACGACGCCGGAAACAGGGTGGACACTGTAGAAGGCGCTACTTACCTGCAATAATCCGCTGCGCACGCTCAAGGGCGGCGAGGGCGACAAAGCTACTCAGACTGCGGCGTTCCTGTTTCGCCGCTTTCTCCAGCAGCCGACGTTCTTCCTGGGTGTAGTAGGAGAACACTTTCGCTCCAAGTGGGGTCTTGCCGGTGCGCCGGGAAGGAATGTGATCCCTTTTGGCCACCGGCTTTTATGGTACTACCGCACCACA
>Ga0335074_10005964_pt1 | contig 16876 bp, 11 predicted proteins | sample Lox_Sample_23_FD_206715 | JGI IMG/M metagenome (GOLD analysis project Ga0335074, IMG submission 206715) | Soil microbial communities from Loxahatchee National Wildlife Refuge, Florida, United States - Lox_Sample_2.3 | ecosystem: Environmental > Terrestrial > Soil > Wetlands | place: USA...
AGAATAACCTGGGTGGCGAGCTTGCGGTCGGAGCCCTCTGCAAGCACGTTGCTTGGGGTCAGGCCGACGCGTGCCACGCTGCCGTCGTCCTGCCGTACACTCATCCAGAGCGCGCCGCTGTCGTCCAAGAAGGGCTCCCCCTCCGAATTGATCCTCTCGAACACATGCCCGAGGGCATCCTTGCTAGCTAGCGTGCCGTCCTGAACGGCATCGTCGACAATGGAGTCAAACTTTTCGCGATAAGCCTTCCACTCCTCGGCGGTGCCGACCGCGTCGGCGCGTTCTTTCGCTTCCTCTGCGGCCAGCGTATCCGCCGTCTCCGTTTCGTCGTCGGACTTTGCAACTTTGAGCTGATCGCCCAGGGCGGTCTCGCGAATGGTGGCGTGCTCCTCGTACTCCTTTTGCACGTTGAATCTGCCCGTCAGAACGTACGATCCCGTGACGATCGCCAGTTCGTGTGGAAGAAAGAAAGCCATCGGCAATAGCAGCTTTTTCGAGTGATAGAGCTGCTCCGTTCCGCTGCGGCATTCGCTGCTGCGCTTGATTGTCCCGGGAAGCTGCGCGAAATGGACGACGCGATACTGGGTTTGCGGATGGCGGTGCGCCCAGTGCGCAAAGGAACGCGCGACGGCTTTGGGGCTGGTCATCCCGAAGTCATTGATGAAATCGCGATGCGCCGCGTGGGGGAAATAGGTGTCGATCACGTGCTTCGTGAAATCGGCGCAATTGCGGGTCACCCCATTGAAGTGGTTTACGTTCGGAAGCGAATTGAACTCGTCGATCAGCTCCCGATCCTGCGCGACGGTCGTCGAGGCGATCAGGATGTAGAACGTCCTCTCGGATTCGGCGCTGACCATTTCCCTCCATTCGGCTTTTCCGCTGGTCTCGCAGTTGCGGCTCTCGCAGTAGTCGGCAAGAACTTTCTCGCGGTAGGCGTCCTCGAGGGCGCCTTTGATTTTCGGCGACGCGAAGAGCGGGCGATCCACCGGATTCTCGACGCCGTAAACATACACATCGAACGGCACGACGTTCCACTCGAAAGGCGTGTCTTCGCCGAGGGTCGTGTAGTTGCTCATTACGGACCCGTGCTCGCCCGGCCCGCAAAGGCGCAGCTTCACCGGAGATGCCGGACAGATACGCGAAAAGTAGATGGCGCTGTGCCCTGAGCCGGTGATGCGCGCAACGCTCGTATCGAGCGAGTCGTTGAGGATCACGCCGACGTCCGCGCGTGCTGCGGCGCTCGCAAGGAGCGTCAGAAAGAAGGCCACGATAATTGGGCACGTGCGACGCAAAAAATGGGCCTTTCCACTTACACAATCTCGTCTCACTGCTTCTCTATTTTAGATGCGGATTGTTGAAGGCTTGTGACTTACGAGACCTCAAATGGCCGGCTGTGTCGAGACGGGAAACCTCATCTGCCCTTGTGTTATCCTCCGGCGTACGAATAAGATACGGCGCTGGCGTGGCTGATCGGACGCAGGCGTACGGAACTTTTCGCGAGCATTTTGCGTTCCATGAATTGAGGCCGGGCAATATTGCAGTTTGCGAGGCTGGTAAAGATTGGAGCCCGACGCCCAACTGATTCAGTCCTGTCTCCGGGGCGACGGGCCGGCCTGGGAGGAACTTGTGCGGCGCCACACGCGGCGAGTCTACAACCTCTGCTACCGGTTCACGGGCAACGGTGCCGCAGCCGAGGATTTGAGCCAGGACGTCTTTCTCCGCGTGTATCGCACGCTCGGCAGCTATCAGGAAGCCTACGGGGCGTTTCCGACGTGGCTCACCAGCGTAACGCGTAACCTGCTGGTCGATCATTACCGGCGGACGCGCCGCGACCGCCTTACGGACTCGATCGACGATGCCATGCCTCAGCTGGAAGAAACGCATTCACCGGTCCGCGCCCCTGACAAGATGGTGCAAGCGGCGGAGTTGAGCGAACGGTTGCAGCAAGGGCTGGCGCGACTGTCGCCGGAATTGCGCGAGGCTGTGATCTTGCGAGATCTGCAGGAACTCGATTACAACGAGATTCGTATCGTACTTCAAGTGCCGGAAGGAACTGTGAAGTCCCGCATCAACCGCGGCCGCATCGAACTGGCGCGCGTGCTTGCGGAAATGGGAGTGCGTCCGGCATAGGCCGGCGGACGAAAATGAACTGGAACTGCGCAACAATCGAAGAACGGCTCACTGATTACCTCGACGGCGCGCTCACGCGCGAGGAAGCGGCCGCATTCTCCGCACATACGGCCGGTTGCGCGACGTGCTCAAGGATGGTGTCCCAGGTGACCGCTTTCGTGGGCCGCATGGAGGAGATCGAGCCGCTCGAAGTGCCCGTGCATCTTACTGCGAAAATTCTCGACGCTACACTCGGCCCGCGAAAACAGGCTCCGGATTGGCGCAAATGGTTTGAGTGGGTCTCGGTCGTCTGGCAGCCGCGTTTCGGGATGGGGGCGGCGACTGTTGCGGCATCCTTTGCCATTCTGTTCCACGCGTTCGCTCCGGCGGGGAAGAAGGTCACGCTCGCCGATTTGAATCCGCTGGCAATCGCTCGCACCGCGAACCGGCAGGCGCATCTCACCTACGCGCACGGCGTTAAGTTCGTCAGCGATCTGCGCGTGGTCTACGAGATTGAGTCGCGGCTGGGTCCTCAGCCCCAACCGTCCGCCCCGGTAAGCGAGCCGCAAGCGCCGCATCCGAACGATCCACGCGAGAAATCCGAAGCGGCGCCTCGCTCGATCCACCGAGACGCCGACGGTGGCCTGCTGGCACTTGTATTCACGAACCGCTGGCCCGACGACAGCACGACGAGGAGTCGCCCATGAAATGCGCCGTTCATCCTGAAGTGGATGCAGCAGGCTTTTGCCGCAACTGCGGCAGGGCGCTATGCCCTGCGTGCACCCGGGACGTGCGCGGCGCGCTTTACTGCGAGCCGTGTCTCGCGAGCATGGTGGCTCCTCCGCCGGTCGTCGCAACCGCACGCCCACAGGGCGGGCAGAACCCCGGTGCGGCCTTGGCTCTGGGATTCATCCCGGGACTCGGCGCGGTCTACAACGGCGAGTACGTGAAGGCGATGGTCCATGTCTTCATCTTCGCGGGGCTCATTGCGGCACAGACGAACGACATTTCGGCGGGCTATCACGCGTTTCTCGGTATCGCGCTCGGCGTTTTCTGCCTCTACATGCCCATCGAGGCCTACCACGTCGCCAAGGCGCGGCAGACTGGAACGCCGCCTCCCGCGCCGTTCATCGAAACGACGGGAAGCGTGCACGGCGAAGGCAGGCCAGTTGGAGCCATTATACTGATCGCCCTGGGAGCTCTTTTCCTGCTCGGCAACCTGGGATTGCTGGAATGGGACTGGTTCGGAAAAGTGTGGCCGCTGGGATTGATCGCCCTGGGTGCGTGGCTGCTCGCGGATCGCTTCAAGAGAAACGCTTAGGAGAATTCGGATGGCGGACGAGACAAGACTGCGGTGTCCCTGTGCCCGTTGCCGCATGCACGGGCTGATGGGCCCGGTAATGATCATCACGGTCGGCGTGATTTTCCTGCTGAGCGAGTACACGCCGTACGGCATCGGGCACCTGTGGCCCCTGTTTCTGATCATCGCAGGCGTTTTCCGGCTTGCCGAATCGATGGTGTCCGACGAGGGCCACATCCGATCGTGAGAGGCGCGTGAGCAACGGCGGACAATATCGAAGCTCCCTTTTCGTCGGTCTGCTGCTGATCCTGCTCGGCGTGATTTTCTTCATCGATCGGCTTTATCCTGGTTTTGAAATCGGGCGGTTGATTAGCATCTATTGGCCGGTTCTTCTGATCCTTTGGGGGATAGCCAAGCTGCTGGACCGGCTTTCGGCGCGCGGCGCAGGGCAGGCACGGCCCGCCATCCTTTCGGGAGGCGAAGGCGTCCTGCTCGTGCTGCTCGCGCTCGTGCTGAGCGGCTTCGTGTTTCGCGACTGGCTTCGCAACCACTTTCCAGGCCTCGCACTTGACCTTGCGCCGTTCCAGCAAAGCTATTCGCAGTCCATCCCGCTCGCCCCGCAGACTCTTGCGCCGGGCGCGCGTGTGGCGATTGCGACTGGCCGCGGCGACGTCACGGTACACGCGAGCGATGACGACAAGCTTGTCGTCACCGCGAGGAAATCGGGCCCCGGCAGCAATGAATCGTCTGCGGACGAGCGCATGAAGCAAGTTGCAGTCGCGATCGATCGTCAAGGCGATGGCGTGCTCGTCCATCCGGTTCACATGGACACCGTTCCCGGTGGCGCGAGCGTCGATTTCGATGTGCGGGTGCCGAAGGGGTCGTCGCTCGCGATCGACGCCGCTCACGGCGACGTCAACGTCTCAGGGGTCGCGGGTAATATTGACGTCCGCGCGGGAGACGGCGATACGGACATTCAAGGCGCCGGCGCGGATGTAAGCGTGGAATCGGATAGCGGCGACGTCCGCGTCAGCGGAGTCGGCGGGAACGTTCGCCTGAGCGGGCGCGGCGATGATGTCGAAATCAACCAGGTGGCGGGCAATGCCTCCATCGAGGGAGCCTTCGCGGGCGACGTTGAACTGCGGAACGTCGCAAAGACGCTGCGCTGCACGACGCAATTCTCCGACGTCACGCTGAGCCAATTGACCGGCAAAATGGACCTGGATTCGGACGACATCTCGGTCTCGGGTGTTGGCGGCGACGCAAGGATCGTCACGCGCAATAAGGGCGTCACCGCGGATCACATCTCCGGGCAGCTGAGCATCGTGGACTCGCATAGCGACGTCGACGTCAGCTATGACGCGCCGCCGCGCGCCGACATCAGTATCACCGATGATTCAGGCGACGTCGATTTGAAGCTGCCGTCAAATTCGAATTTCTTCCTCTCGGCGATTTCGCGCTCGGGCGAAGTCAACAGCGATTTCGGCGGGCCTGCGTTGCGGCCAGTCAACGACGAAAACACGCAGCAACTGAACGGGCAATTCGGCAGCGGTGGCCCCAAAATCTCGATCTCGAATACCTACGGCACAGTCCGGCTCAGCAAATCCCCTTAGGATTTGGCCGGCTTTCTCGGCGCCGTCCGGATTCCTCGGTGTTCTCTGCGTTGTATTTTTTCAGTCCGTGCAATCGGCTAGGCTTTTGCCGCCCCGCGCAGCTTATCGAGCGTATTGAAGAATTCCGGGAACGAAACCGCCGCGCACTCCGCATCGCGAATCGTCGTATCGCCTTCCGCGCCCAGCGCCGCTATCGCCAGCGCCATCGCGATGCGATGGTCTCCCGCCGGATCGACTTTCGCGCCGTGCAGCTTCCCGGCTGGCCGCCCGTCGACGCGCATCCCGTCCTCGAACTCCTCGACGCGCGCGCCCATCTGCCGCAGCCCCTCGGCCATCGTGGCGATGCGGTCGCTCTCCTTCACGCGCAATTCCTGCGCGTTGTGAATCTCGATTCCCCTCTCGGTGAACGGCCCGAGCGCGGCCAGCATTGGCAGCTCATCGATCATTTCCGCCACTTGCGTCCCCGAAATCTCGCCTCCCGCGAGCGAGGCGTGCCGCACGGACACGTCGCCCACCAGTTCCCCGTGCAACATCTGCAGAGATGCTACGTGTATCGGCGCGCCAATCGAAATCAGGAAGTCGAGTACGCGGGCCCGCGTCGGATTGAGTCCCACGTTGTGCAGCATCAGCGACGATTCCGGCAGCACCAGCGCTGCCGAAATCAGGAATACCGCCGCCGAGAGGTCTCCCGGCACCGTGAGCTGCCGTGCCACGAGCTTCGGCCGTGGATGGATGCGGATCACGTTCTTCGTGCCCTCGATTGTCGCGCCGAATTCGCGCAACGCGACTTCCGTGTGATCGCGCGTGCACACCGACTCGCGAACGGTCGTCGGCCCATCAGCGTACAGTCCCGCCAGGAGCACCGCCGACTTCACCTGCGCGCTCGGCGTAGGCGGCATATAGTCGATCGCGCGCAGCGGCCCGCCGCGAATCTCGAGCGGCGCGCGGTCGCCTTCCTGCGCGCGAATCTCCGCGCCCATTTTGCGCAGCGGCTCGATCACCCGCCGCATCGGCCTTCGCCGAAGCGAGTCATCGCCGGTCAGCGTCGACGTAAACGGCTGACCCGCCAGAGCGCCCGCCATCATGCGCATCGTCGACCCGGAATTTTCGGCGTCGAGCGCCTTGCGCGGCTCCTTCCATCCGTTCAGCCCCGCGCCGTTGATGCGCACGGTGCGGTCGCTCTTTTCGATTTCCACGCCGAGCCGCCGCAGGCATTCAAGCGTGCTCTGGCAGTCCGACGACGACGCGTAGTTCCCGATCTCGCTGCGTCCCTCCGCCAGCGCCGCAATAATCGCGTAACGGTGCGAAATCGACTTGTCTCCCGGCAGCTCGACCACTCCGTCGACGATCCCTCCTGGTGAAATTACCCGTTTGCTCATGTGAAAACGATTCTAGCATGCGGACTGTTCAGGGCTTCGCGTGTGTGGTCGCCCGAGGCCGGAGGCACATTACATTCGGGAGAAGGGGCCACGCGATCGCGTCGATCTCTATTCTTCGGGCCCTCAAGTATGCCTGCACTTATGTCTCGGTCGAGCATGCTCTGGCTGGCCTGTCTCGAAATCCGTAGTCGAAATAACTGGCGGCGCCTACAGCGCGGATTCCATTGACGAAGTGCCGGAATCCTGCTACAAACATTGATTCTTCTGGGGGAATGTTTCGCGCTGACGGTTCCTGCTCAGGGAGCCGATTTACCGGAGGAAAGGCCGTACCCGAAGAACATCGTTACCCTTGCGGGTGTGGACGTGGACCCTGTCGTCCCGATGCACACACCTACGCTCCGGAGCGATGATCCCGACTGATCTCGATGAAAAACTCTGACGGAGGATTATTGATGCGCAGCGGACTTGTGGGCGCCCGATTGACCGGGGCCCGATTGGCGGGCGCATGCCTGCGCCGTTTTGGCAGGACCCTTGCGGCTGGCGCCGCGGTGCTGTTCACGTTGATGGGTGCCGCGACTCAAGCGCGGGCCGCACAGGAGTCCACCGGCGGCGAGGCCAGTCTCAAGCTCCCCGATCTCTCCCAGGTGAATTTCCTGGGCGTCGACGGCCACAAATTGCTGCTATGGGGCCTGCTCTTCTGCGTCTTCGGTCTGGCCTTCGGCATGACGATCTACGTGCGGCTGAAAAATCTTCCCGTTCACCGCTCGATGCGCGAGATTTCCGACCTGATCTACGAAACCTGCAAAACGTATCTCATCAATCAGGGGAAGTTCCTCTTCCTGCTCTGGATCTTCATCGCAGCCGTGATCGTTCTTTATTTCGGGGTGCTGCGCCACTACGAGACGGTTCGGGTGGTCATGATTCTGTTCTTCAGCGTCGTGGGAATTCTCGGCAGCTACGGCGTCGCCTGGTTCGGCATTCGCGTCAATACGTTTGCGAACTCGCGCACGGCCTTTGCCGGCTTGGCGGGCAAGCCGTATCCGATCTACCAAATCCCGCTGCGCGCCGGCATGAGTATCGGCATGATGCTGATCAGCGTCGAGCTCCTGATGATGCTGATCATCCTGCTGTTCGTTCCGGGCTCTTACGCAGGGCCTTGCTTCATCGGCTTCGCGATCGGCGAATCGCTGGGCGCGGCGGCGCTGCGCATTGCGGGCGGCATCTTCACCAAGATCGCGGACATCGGCTCAGATCTCATGAAGATCGTCTTCAAGATCAAGGAAGACGACGCGCGCAACCCCGGTGTCATCGCCGACTGCACGGGCGACAACGCGGGCGATTCAGTCGGCCCGAGTGCGGACGGTTTCGAAACTTACGGCGTGACGGGTGTCGCGCTGATCACCTTCATCCTGCTCGGCGTGACGAACCCAGTCGTGCAAGTGCAGCTGCTCGTATGGATCTTCGTGATGCGCGTCGCGATGCTCGTGGCGAGCGCGATCGCGTATTTCGTCAACGGCACGATCGCCCACGCCCGCTTCGGCAAAGTCGACAAAATGAACTTCGAATCGCCGCTGACCTCGCTCGTGTGGATCACGTCTGCGGTCTCGATCGCCCTCACGTACCTGATCTCCTACTACATCATTCCGGATCTGGGTGGCGATACGTCACAGTGGTGGAAGCTGGCAACCATCATTTCCTGCGGCACGCTGGCCGGCGCGTTGATTCCTGAACTCGTGAAAGCTTTCACTTCCACCGAATCGCGGCACGTCCGCGAAGTGGTATCCTCCGCTCAGGAAGGCGGCGCATCGCTCGGCATTCTCTCCGGCTTCGTGGCCGGTAATTTTTCCGCCTACTATCTTGGATTGACGATGGTCATCCTGATGGCGGTAGGCTATCTCGTCAGCCTCGGCGGCCTCAGCCACGTGATGATTGCTGCACCGGTGTTTGCGTTCGGCCTCGTCGCGTTCGGATTCCTCGGGATGGGCCCGGTCACGATCGCGGTCGATTCCTACGGTCCTGTGACGGACAACGCGCAATCGGTGTACGAACTCTCCCTGATCGAAAACGTCCCGAACATCGCGCAAGAGCTGAAGAAAGATTTCAATATCGACGTCCAGTTCGAGCACGCCAAGCAGATGCTTGAGGAAAACGACGGCGCGGGCAACACATTCAAAGCCACCGCCAAGCCCGTGCTGATCGGCACGGCAGTCGTCGGCGCGACCACCATGATTTTCTCGATCATCATGGCGCTCACCAACGGCCTCACCACCGATGTCGACAAGCTCTCGCTGCTGCACGCGCCGTTCGTGCTCGGGCTGATTTCGGGCGGTGCGATGATTTTCTGGTTCGTCGGCGCCTCGACGCAGGCGGTCACCACGGGCGCCTACCGCGCGGTCGAATTCATCAAGGCGAATATCAAGCTCGAGGGCATCGAGAAAGCGTCCGTGGCGGACAGCAAGAAAGTGGTCGCCATCTGCACGCAGTACGCGCAGAAGGGCATGCTCAACATATTCATCGCGGTATTTTTTGCCGCTCTGGCGTTCGCGTTCGTCGAGCCGTTCTTCTTCATCGGCTATCTGATCTCGATCGCCGTGTTCGGCCTCTACGAAGCTATCTTCATGGCCAATGCCGGCGGCGCGTGGGACAACGCAAAAAAAATCGTCGAAGTCGAGCTGAAGCAAAAAGGCACGCCGCTGCACGATGCTACGGTCGTCGGCGACACCGTCGGCGACCCCTTCAAGGATACGTCGTCCGTCGCGCTCAACCCCGTCATCAAGTTCACTACGCTCTTCGGATTGCTGGCCGTGGAATTGGCGGTCGACCTCGCGTCCAAGAATCCGGAGCTGACCGGGATACTGGCGGCCGTCTTCTTCCTGTTGTCGTTCTTCTTCGTCTACCGGTCGTTCTACGGTATGCGCATCAAAGATTAAATCTGCATTCGAGTCTGAATCTCACTTTTCAGGGCGGCCCATCCTCGCTTTGTGAGGGTCGGGCCTTGGGCGTCGCAAGCTCGGAATGCACGTCTGCGGGATCGTTCGCGGGCGCTTGCGCCTCGACCCACAAGCTGTCCGCCACCCGCACAAGCATAGGCAAAGCCTCGGCCAGCTTGCACCCGGCGTACGATGACAGGACAACCAGCTTCCCCGGCGCCGACAGCAGGTCCAAATCCGAAAGCTGCGGATTCTGGCTGAAGAAGCCGTCCGCGCGAATCCGCAAATCGCGCAGCCCGGCGCTTTCGATTGCTCGCCGAATCCCGTCGCGAGTCCAATACCGCATTTCGAAAGTGCCGGGCGACGCGTCGCGAAAACCGCGCGCAGCCCGTCGCAAAATACTGTACGCTCCGAGCGCATTTGGCAATTGCACCAGGCAAAGCCCGCCGGGTTTCAGCACGCGCGCCGCTTCGCTAAGAAATCTCCGCACCTTGGCCCTGTCGATGTGCTGCAGCACGCTATAAGAAAACACAACATCCACGGATCGCGAGCGAAATGGCAACACTTCCACGTCGCCGCACACCTGGGCGGTTTGCACGGCTAACTGGCGGGACACTCTCCCGGCGGCTGCCAGCGCGTCGATGTGCACGTCCAAGCCGATAGGAAAAAAACCGGCGCGCGCTGCCGCGACGCTCCAGCGCCCCCAACTGCAGCCAACGTCGACCAGCACTTTCGCGGCTCTTGTCGCGGCGAGCGGAAAACGCGGAATCGGATAACGCGCCAGTCTCCCTCGCGCAGGCCAGTACAAATTCCCGTTCGTGTTCACGAGCCAATCGTCGACAAACGGGTCGATGTCGCTTTCGCGGCCGGGCTCGCGCGGACTTGCCTCCATATTCTTAGGAGTCGCTTCGCGGCGCACAGCGTCCGTGAAGATCGGAATGCCGCCTTCCACGGCGAAGGTGTGTCCCTGCTCGCAAAGCAAGGTTTCGCCGCTCGCCATCAAGGCGCCGCGATCCAAGGGACACGCGAGGATTTTGATTAGTTGTTCGCCGACCACGTCGATTTTCGCAGCGTCAGATTCCTGCGTCATTTTACGAAAGATGACGCTCGCGGTCGTGGGAATTCTGGCGCGCCGCAGGCGCTCCTTGTTCCGCTCAGCCTACTGAGATAGCATTCGGCGATGCCGCCCCGCTCCGAGGTCATCGAATTCATCGAGCGCGCGAAAGCCGCCGGAATTTCCGACGAGTCGATCGCCGGCATTTTGACGGCCCGTGGATGGCCGGAAAAAGAAGTCTACCAGGCGCTCGCGGATCACTACGAGAAGGTCACCGGATCCGCGATTCCCAGCCGTCGCGGCGCCGGAACACCGGCCAAGGATGCGTTCTTTTACCTGCTGATCTTTTCCTCCCTCGCCACGTGGACTATCGCGTTCGGCTCGCTCGCGTTCACTCTCATCGACCGTTGGCTGGCCGACACGCTGTTCTCATCTGGCTACGCCGCTGCGTACGACGTCTCGAGCGCAAGTTGGAGCCTGGCGTCGATCATCGTCGCTTTCCCGGTCTATCTCCTCCTGTCGCGCGCGGTAGTTCGCGACGTGAGGGCGCATCCGGAAAAGCTGAATTCTCCAGTGCGAAAGTGGCTGACCTATTTGGCTCTCGTGATTGCCGCGTGTGTGTTCATCGGCGATTTGATCACGGCCCTCACCTACTTCCTGCAGGGAGAAATCACGACGCGCTTCCTCGCGAAGGCGTTGGTAGTTTTGATCCTCTCCGGCGGCGTTTTCTTCTACTACGTCGGCGGACTCAAGGACGCGGACTCTACCGCAGCGCGGGGAAAATTCACCCGCGATGCGTGGATGGCAATGGCCAGCGCGGTCTGCGTTGTGGTGATTCTGGCCTTTGGATTCGGGTTCACCGGCGCGCCGAGAACTCGGCGAATGCAACGGGCCGATTCACGACGCGTGCAGGACCTGTTTGCCCTGAGCGAGCAAATAAGCCTCTGGTGGGGCGGAAATGGGCACAAACTGCCGGAGCATCTGGATGAGCTTCGAAACGTCGCGCTGGCTGATCCGGTCACGCGCGCAGGTTACGTATATCGCCCCGGCGAGGGCAGCCAATATCAATTGTGTGCCACATTTTCGACGGCGAGCAATAGAAGCGGACCGCAGGCGACCAATGTGTGGGAGCACCCTGAGGGGTTTCACTGCTTTTCGCTGGACGCGGCTCAATCACCGCCAAGTCCGCCGTATAACTATTCATGGCTCGGCGAATAGCGCTGCAGGGCGAATCAGCCGAGTTGCGGAGCGTCCGCTAGGCCTTCACTATTCCCAGAAACTGCTGTGGATCGTTCTCGAATCCCGGGAAGACCGTCTTGAGATCGCGGTCGCCCATATGCTTCAGCATGATTTCGCCGAGGACGCTGCGGTAATCCGTCGTCACGGCGAGATCGCGGTCCTGGTAAAGCTGCCCGTCGCTCATTCCCGGCCAGCGCGTATAAACCTTGCCGCCTCTCACATCGCCGCCCATCACGAACATGCAATTCGCGTGGCCGTGGTCGGTGCCGCGATTCCCGTTCTCGTGCGCGGTGCGCCCGAATTCCGACATGCTGACGAACACTACGTCGCCCATCCTGTCGCCCATGTCCTGATGAAACGCCGCAATTCCCTGCCCGAGATCGCGCAGCAAATTCGAGAGCTGTCCCTGCACGCCGCCTTCGTTGACGTGATGATCCCAGCCGCCGCTATCGAGGAACGCAACCTCGAGCCCCACGTCCGCCTTGAACAGCTCTGCGATTTCCATCAGGCTCTTCCCGAAGCGGCTCGTCGGATACTGCGCGCCGTTCTCAGGCTGATACGCGTCGGGATTGATTTTCTTGAGCTGATCGATCGCCTCAAAAGTTTCCGTACCGACGCCGCGCAGCGCCTGATCCACCGTCTGTGCGTACATCGCCTCGAAGCCGCCTTCCACCGTCTGCTGCGGCCCGTACATTTTGAATTGCTTGAGGTCCGGAATCGCCACAGCGGGCGCGCTGCCCGCGAGCGTGCGCGGCAGGTACGGCCCGAAAGCTACCGCGCGGAACGGCGACGCGCTCTCCTCCGGCATCGACTGCATCGCGCGATTCAGCCAGCCGTCTTCGGTTGCCTTCACGCCCGGCGTGCCCGACTCCATGAAGTCCTGTGCGTCGAAATGTGACCGCGTGGGATCGGGCGAGCCGACGGCTTGGACGATCGCAAGCTGCCCATTCTGGAAGAGCGGCACGAGCGGCTGCAGGCTCGGATGCAGGCCGAAGAACCCATCGAGGTCGAGCGTTGCATCAAGGCTGCCGCTTTGCGGCTGAGGAATCGCAATCGTCGGGCGCAACCGGTAGTAGTTTGGCTCGGCAAACGGGACCACTACGTTCAGCCCATCCATCGCGCCGCGCTGAAACAGAACGACCATCTTTTTCTTGCCGCCGGACGCGCTCTCCGCCACCGCGCGCTGCAAAAACGACGGCAGCGACGCCATGCCAAGCATCGCGATCCCTCCGCCCTTAATGAAGTACCGCCGAGAAATATTCATGGCCGCTCTCCGTTCTCTATCGACAATCTACCGCCGCTGGAACTCCGGTGTTCCGAGAACCAGCCCCGAAAGCAGCCCTTCATTCACCTGCTTCACCGGGTCGTCGAGCCGCGCCTGCAAAATCTGCGGATCGTTCAGTCGCGCCTCAAGCGTCTGCATCGTGGTCGGCGCCAGCTGCCCGTCAAGGAAAAGATCGGTTGCGCGCGTGAGTGCCGTCTCCGGATCTCTCGAAGCATCCTCGCCGAACATGTCCGCAAGGTCCACGTTCGCGCCCGCCATGTGATTCGTCGCGAAGCCCAGCGCGAAATTCAGCCGGTTCAGCAGCGCGCCCGTATTCACCCACGTCGACGCCTTGTCCGAATATCCCGTCGGCGGCTGGCACAAAAACAGCGGCTCTCCCATCCGTCCCACCCAGACCGTCAGCGGCAGCGATACCGTCACGTCCGCATCGAGCGCCCGCGCCGTGCTCGCCACCAGCTCAAATGGCGTCTTCACTTTCGCGCGATACGTTTCCTTCGACCAAAATTCCGGCGAGTAGATCATCGTCCGCAACACGCTGCGAATATCGCCGCCGGTCGATTCGTAGGTCTTCGTCATCCGCGCCAGCAGCGCCGGCGGAGGCGCGTCCGAAACGAAATGGCGCGCCAGCTCAGTCGAAATAAATTTCGCCGTGTGCGGATCGTTCGCCAGCATCGCCAGCGCTTCTTCGCCGTCCTTCTCGCCGCCGGAATCGAACGTGTGCCCCATCACGACCTTTTTGCCCTCGGCGTGAAATTCCGGTTTGAAAACAAATTCCGGATCGCGCCGCGGCTCCTTGACCGTCCAGCCCGTCAGGCATTCGGCCATTTCGATCACGTCCTGCTGCGTGTACCCCGCGTCAACGCCGACCGTGTGCAGCTCCATCACCTCGCGCCCGTAATTCTCGTTGAGTCCGCGATCCTGCTGCTTGGGTCGTTGCTGCTGTGCATTCACTTCGGCGTTCTGCTCCTGGGGAGTCCCAAACGGCCTAAATCCGCCAAAGGCCGACTGGAATCTCGCACGCCGCTCCGCAATCTCCTGCCGGTGCTCTTTGAATGCCGTCGGATCGACGCTCAGCCAGTTATCCAGAAAAAAAAGCATCGCCGGACTCTTCGCCGTCGCGGTCAGCAAATCCTGAAACTTCCCCATCGTGTTCGGGCGAATCGTGTCACGCACGTATGACGTCAACAGCCACCGGTCCGCGCCTTTCCCCGCAAACACGTTGAAATGGTTGAACCAGAAATCTTCCATCACCGCTTCGAGCTGCCGGTTGCTGTAGACCGCTCGATCGACCTTGGCCATCGAAAGTTCTGCGATGACACGGCCCGGGCCCTGAATTTTCGCGAGCGCCTCGTTCGCCTTGTCGACGTTGTCGTTGCCCGTTTCCGCCACGTCCGCCATCGCGTCGCGCCGCTTCTCCTGCATCTGCTGCTTGTAGTCCTGTTTGAAGTCTTGCTTGTTCTCGCCGGCCTGCTTCGCGGCCAGCGCGAGAGGCGGAAATTGCTCCAGCAGTTGCTGCGACGACATCGCCAGCGTCGAATATTTTTCCAAGCGCTGGTCGAGCGCGGAATCGTCGATCGAATCCGGATCGAGCTGCTGGTCGATCCACTTTTCCAGGCCCATTTGCTCGACGCGCTGCACGTCGCCCGGCCGCGGCCCGTATCCCAGCCGGTTCAACGCATGCAGCGTGGCTTCGTCCTCGGTGAGTTCTGTGATCGGCAGCTTCCCTTTGAATTTCTTGTCGAGTTTGAGCGAAGGATTTTTTTCGCTGGGGAGATTCGCTCCATCTTTGCCGGCCTTCGCCGGCGAGGCGATCACGAACGCAGCCGCCAGCGCGGCTGCGAGTGCCAAGGCCAGAAAGCCGCTGCCAGCCGCGTCGAGGCGGCCAGCTTCGCGCAATGTGCAGCTTTGGTTTGTGTCCCGGGAGCAGCTAGGGGACGGAATGCATCGGCGCCTATTTCGCATTTCCATCCAGTCTAAACCCTCGCGAACAGCAAAAGTTGCGCCGGTATCCCGGTAGTAATCAGCGAATTAAAGGAAAACAACTCTGGGCGAAGCGTGTGATCCGGGTCCCCAACTCTGCCGCCGAATGGAAGTGCATACACGTCTGCCAGGATTCTGGCGCGCCGCAAACGGCACCGAAAACCGGGGCCCACCCGCCCAAATGCCATCTACGACAAAAAAGGGGCCGCAATACAGCATTTCCCCCGTTGCGTCTACGTGCTCTTATCTAAAACCTTTTTTCCGAGTTTGCCGTCAACTCTTTAGTAGTACCTACATCGATAAGGAGACACGCATGTTAAGAAAGTGCCCAGCTCTTCTATTCGTATTGTTTCTCGCCGGCGTCACCTTCTTTAGCTTGCCCGCCGCGGCTCAAAACACAGGCATGGGAAAGCTGCACATTACAGTCAATCCAAAACAAGCCTACGTCTTCGTCGACGGCAAGGCCATTCGTGACGGCAGCCAAACCATTTCGTTGCCGGCAGGCAAACATCAAATCGACGTCGCCAATTACGGCTATGTTTCAAAGACTCGGCAGGCGCAAATCACAGCGGGCCAGACGCTTGAATTGACGGCCGCCCTTCAGAAGTCCGGCCAGAAAGTTTCGGGCCCGTTCGGCGATATCGAATTCAAGGGCCATCCACGCGCGGCTGTGCTTCTCAACGGCACTACGCCGAGTTATTTCGTCGGCCACGTCGACGAGTTCGATAACAATTTCTTGTGGCATCAATGGCTGCTCGTCCGTCCCGGAAGCTACAACGTCACGGTAACTCGCGAAGGCAAGACGATCTGGTCGGGGCCTGTTGACGTCAAAGCAGGCCGGCGCATCGTGGTCAACCTGAACGATAACGGCAGGATGACCACGCACGCTTTCAAACGTGGTCTGACGCTTGGCCCGCGGCCGCGCTTTGACGCCGGCATCGCCAGCGCCATGGTGCCGATCGCGCCGGTGACCGCACAGCTGTCCGCCTCGCAGTCCTCCGTCAAGTGCGGCCAGTCCGCCACGCTCAGCTGGAATTCTGCCGACGCAGTCGCCACGTCGATCACGGATCTCGGAACAGTATCGTCGAGTGGCAATCGATCCGTCAGCCCAACCCAAAAGACCACCTATGAGTTCGTCGCCAAGGGGCCCGGCGGCACGGTGACGCGCACCGCAACGATCAGCCCCGATACGCAGCCGGTTGCAATGCTCAGCCTGAGCACGCCCGAAATCACGTATCACAAGATTGGCGACAAAGTCGTCAGCCAAGGCTCCGCGACTCTCTCCTGGACGACATCGGACGGCAATCGCGTTACGATCCAGCCGCTCGGCAGCGTCAGCGCCAACGGAGAGCAAAGCGTAAAGCCCGCGCCCGATCAAAGCGCCAAGGGACCGGTCAATCAAAATGTGACGTACACTCTGAACGTCTCGAACGCTTGTGGCGGCACTGCCACGCGCACGGCTACGCTGCACATCGTCGGCTCCATCGATCCCGCTCCAGCCGTCACACTGGCGAGCGTCTTCTATCCCACAAACTATCCGCTGCAGAGTCACCCGCGGGTTGGATTGTTCCCGACCCAGAAGCGAGAGCTTTCCGAAGCAGCGGCTACGTTCAAGAACCACGAGGAGTATGCCGACCCGAACAAGCTGCTCGTCGTTGGCCACGCCGATGTCCGCGGGCCGGCTCGATACAATCTCGCGTTGAGCAAAAGGCGAGCGGAGCTCGTGAAGAATTACCTGGTCTCACAGGGCATTCCAGCAAGTGAAATCGAAGTGCGTGCGGATGGCCAGAAGCAGGAACTCTCGCAAAATCAGGTGACGCACCTCCAGGCGAAAGACCCGGAGACGCCGCAGAAATGGATGACCGCGCACGAAAAATCGACTTGGCTGGCGTATAACCGCCGCGTCGACATCATTCGTGAGCCGGTAGGCCAGCAGTCGGTCGAAGCTTTCCCGAACAGCTCGCCCGACGCGCGCCTCGTCTGGGAG
>Ga0335074_10005965_pt1 | contig 16874 bp, 12 predicted proteins | sample Lox_Sample_23_FD_206715 | JGI IMG/M metagenome (GOLD analysis project Ga0335074, IMG submission 206715) | Soil microbial communities from Loxahatchee National Wildlife Refuge, Florida, United States - Lox_Sample_2.3 | ecosystem: Environmental > Terrestrial > Soil > Wetlands | place: USA...
CTCCGAATTCTGCTCCACCTGCCATAAGGTTCACCTGGATGCGCCGGTGAACAACTATCGCTGGTTCCGTGGTTTTGACGATTACGACAACTGGCAGGCTTCAGGGTTCGGCGACGGAGCGCGATCCTTTTACTATCCGCCCAAAGGGCGCACTTGCGTGGATTGCCACATGCCGCTCGAAGCGTCGCGGGAGCCTGGCAACCGCGGCGGCCGGATCCATTCGCACCGCTTCCCGGCGGCCAACACCGCGGTGGCGAACGCCAATCGGGACGCCGCACAGCTCGCGGCGGAGCAGAAATTTTTGACATCGGGGTTTATCACTGTGGATATTTTCGCCGCGTCGCCCGTGCAGAACGGCGGGAGAGAAATCGCGATGATGCGGCGCTCCTCGAGCGCTCCTCAACTCAGCACGGGTTTTGCCGTCGGAGAAGAGGCCGAGCAACAGGGGGACACGTTCGTGCGCCAGGTTGGCCAAGTAGCGGCGCCGCTGGATGTGGCGCGGCCGAAGTTCGCCCCCGGCTCGACGGTGCGCGTGGACCTGGTGGTGCGAACTCGTAAAATCGGGCATTTCTTTCCGGCCGGCACGCTGGATGCGTTCGACATCTGGCTGGAGCTTCAGGCCACCGATGCCACCGGGAAAGTGATTTTCTGGAGCGGAAAAGTGCAGGATGGCGGCCGTGGCCGAGTGGATCCGGGCGCGCATTTCTACAAGGCGTACCAACTGGACGCCGACGGGAATGAGATCAACAAGCGCAACGCCTGGCAGGCGCGCAGCGTGCTTTACGTGCATGCCATTCAGCCCGGAGCGGCCGACACGGTGCACTATTTGCTGCACATCCCGCCGGATGCGCGGGGGCCCATTCATTTGACCGCGAAGCTGAATCATCGGAAATTTTCGTGGTATTACACGCAGTTTGCCTATGCGGGGAAACCAAAGCCGGGCCAGGCGTCCAAGATCGATGTCAATCATAATGCGGCCGAGTACAGTTTCGATAAGAACAATATTCCCACCAATGTTTCGGGCGAGATCAAGGGTGAAATTCCGGTGACGCCCATCACGGTTCTGGCGAAAGCGGAGGCGAGTATTGGCTTGACGGAGCGCGGCGGCCAGACCGAGTGGCGGCAGGTGGCCGATAAAAGTACGCGCGAGCGCTGGAACGATTGGGGCATCGGCCTGTTGTTGCAAGGCGACGTGAAAGGCGCCGAATATGCCTTCACCAAGGTGACGGAAGCCGAACCAGGTTACGCGGATGGATGGCTCAACGTCGCCCGGGCGCTGATCACCGAAGGCGAAACGGAGCGGGCCAAGCCGTTCATTCGAAAATCGCTGGCCGTGGATCCGAATCTGGGCCGCACGTATTACTTCCGCGCGCTGATCGAAAAGGCGGATGGCGATTACGACGCGGCGCTGAAGGATCTGGAGATCGTAGGCGCTAAATACCCGCGGGATCGCGTGGTGTGGAATCAGGCGGCGCGCATCGAGTTTCTGAAGCGGGATTTCCGGGCTTCCCTGGATGACCTCAAGAAGGTTGCCGCGATCGATCCCGAGGATCTTCAGATGCACTATACCGCGATGCTGGCTTATCGCGGCAGCGGCGATGTTCCGGACGCCGAACGCGAGCAGAAACTCTTCCAGCGCTTTAAAGCCGACGAATCCGCGCAGGCTATCACGGCCAAGCCGCGCCTGCTGAGTCCAGAGGACAATAATGAACGGCAGCCGATACACGATCATGAGAGCATTGACCTTCAAGAGCACGTCGCTCGTGCTTCTCAGCGCGCTTGCAGCGGGGGCTGTGTCGCCCGAGAACAAAGTCGTCTTCACTGACGTAACGGCGCGGGCGGGAATTCACTTCGTTCACAACGCGGGCAAGTCCGGGAATAAGTATTTGCCGGAGACGCTGGGCTCCGGCGCCGCGTTTTTCGATGCCGACGGCGACGGCTGGATGGATATCCTGTTCATCAACGGCAAGGATTGGACGCCGCATGGCCGCCATACCACGGCGGCGCTGTATCGCAACAATCACGACGGAACATTCACCGACATCACCAAAGGCAGCGGCCTGGACGTGGAAATGTACGGCATCGGCGTGGCGATAGCGGATTATGATAACGACGGGCGCGAGGACGTTTACATCACCGCTCTGGACGGCGACCGGCTCTTTCATAACGAGGGCCACGGCAAGTTCAAAGACGTTACCGCGGCCTCCGGTATTCGAAACGCCAGCTTCGGGACCAGCGCGGCGTGGCTGGATTACGACCGGGACGGCAAGCTGGATCTGTTCGTCGCCAATTACGTGCAGTGGACTCCCAAGGCCGATCTGTGGTGTTCGCTGGATGGAATCGTGAAGTCTTATTGCACGCCCGAATCCTATAAAGGGACATCCAGCAAGCTGTTCCACAACCTGGGCGGCGGCCGCTTCCAAGATGTCACCGAGCAAGCAGGGCTGGGCGATCGAAGCAGCAAATCCCTGGGCGTCACGATTCTGGATTTCGATAACGACGGCTGGCCCGATATTTTTGTCTCCAACGACACGCAGCCGAACAAGCTGTACCGCAACAACCGGAACGGTACGTTTACCGAACAGGCGGTCGAAGCGGGCGTGGCTTATGGCGAGGACGGCGTGGCGCGCGGCGCGATGGGCGTGGATTCCGCGGATTACGACCGCAGCGGCCGCCCGCATCTTCTGGTGGGCAACTTCTCCAATCAGATGCTGGGGCTTTATCACAACGAAGGCAACGGACTGTTCGTGGACGAAGCTCCCAGAATGAGCGTGGGACGCGATAGTCTGCTGTCGCTGACGTTCGGGCTGTTCTTTTTCGATTACGATCTGGACGGCTTCCCGGATATTCTCGCGGCCAACGGACATATCGAGGAACAGATCGCGCGGGTGCAGCCGAAGATTCAGTATCGCGAGCCGCCGCTGCTGTTTCGCAATCTGGGCGGTAAGAAATTCGAGAATGTGTCGCGCGAGGTGGGCGTGGATTTCACGAAACCGCTGGTGGCGCGCGGCGCCATTTACGGCGATTTCGATCGCGACGGAGATCTGGACGTTTTGCTCACCTCCAACAACGGCCCGGCCCATCTGTACCGCAACGACGGCGGTAACCGCAACCACTGGATTTCGATTCGCACGATCGGAACAAAATCCAACCGCGACGGCATCGGCGCGCGCGTCGCGATTACATCCGCGTCGGGCAAGCAGTGGAACATGGTGCGCAGCGGATCGAGTTACGCATCCGAGAGCGATCGTGCCTTGGTCTTCGGCCTGGGGCAAGATCCGATCGTAAACTCCATCGAGGTGGCATGGCCGAGCGGGACGAAGCAGAAATTTTCGAACGTCGCCGTGGATCAGTTCATCACCATCGATGAGACTCGCGGCATGCTGAAAAAATGAACGAAATTCTGGCCGCGTCCGGCGTCCGTCAGGCGGAATTGATCCGGAAGGGCGAGATCGGCGCAGTGGAACTGATTAAGCTTCACCTCGCGCGTATCGCCGAGATCAATCCCGCGCTGAACGCCGTGGTTGAGGTATTGCGCGATCCCGCGCTCGACGAGGCCCAGGCGGTGGATCGGCGCAGAGCCTTGGGCCAGCCGCTCCGTGTGCTCGAAGGCGTTCCGTTTTCCGTCAAGGACTCCATTGAAGTGGCGGGCACGGTTTGTTCGGCCGGCACCTGGGGCCTACGGAACGCGCCTCCGTCGGCTGAAGATGCCACGCTCGTGGCGCACTTACGCGGGGCCGGCGCGATTCCCCTGGCGCGCACCAATCTGCCGGATCTTTTGTTCGCGTTTGAGAGCGACAACTTGATTTATGGGCGCACCAATAATCCATTCGATCCCGCGCGGACCTCAGGAGGGTCGAGCGGAGGCGAAGCGGCATTGATCGCCGCGTGCGGCTCGCCGTTCGGCCTGGGCAGCGATGCGGCGGGGAGCGTGCGCGTGCCCGCGCATTATTGCGGAATATCGAGCCTGAAGCCGACGTCAGGGCGTTTGTCGCGCGCCGGCCATGTTCCGCCCGCCGGCGGCTGGCTGGAAATGGTTTGGCAGATCGGACCGATGGCTCGCCACGTCGAAGATCTGTGGGCCTTGATGCCCGTGTTATTGGGGGAGAATTGCGCGGGTGCGTCCCGGCGCGATCGAACCGTGGTGCCGATGCCGTATCGAGATCCGGCCGGAGTTCAGCTCCGCGATCTGCGCGTGGCTTTCTTTACGGACAACGGGATCGTGGCCGGGGATAAAGATACCGATCAGGCAGTGCGCGGCGCGGTAAAGAAGCTCGCACCGGAAGTAATGTGCGTGGATGAATGCCGCCCGGAGCGAATTGAGGAAAGCTACGAGCTGGAGATGAAACTGATCGGGGCGGACGGCGGCGATGGTCTCCGGCGCTATTTGAGCGACGTCGGCAGCGTGAAGACACATGCTCTGCTGGATGGCTGGCTTGGGAAGCTGGAGCCCTGGCGTACGGACGTGCACGGCTTCGCGAGTTACTGGGCCAGTCTCGATCGTTTTCGAGACCGCATGTCGGTGTTTTTCGAAAATTACGATGCACTGCTTTCGCCGGTGTCGGCGCGGCCCGCCGTGCCGCATGGGACTTCGATTGACGATCAGATCTTCCGCGGCTTCAGCTACACGATGACGCATAATCTAACGGGATGGCCGGCCGCGGTGGTGCGCTGCGGAACGTCGCGCGATGGCCTGCCGATCGGCATTCAAATCGCCGCTCATCCCTGGCGGGAAGATGTGGCGCTGGCTCTGGCCAAGGCCATTGAGACGGCGCAGTATCCTTAAAGTTATGCCGGGCGCGAAACACAGCCACCAGACCGTCTGTGTGACCGGCGCCGGGGGTTACATTGGATCGGCGCTGGTGAAGGCTCTGGCCCGCGAACGCCCTGGAACGCTGGTCCTGCTCGATTCCTGCGAGTATGGTCTGTTCGAAATCCAGCGCTATATGCAGGCCGCGCATCCGGAAGTGTATTGCGAACCGGCGTTGGGCAGCGTGGGCGACGATCGCCTCCTGGACTCGCTTTTTACGCGATTTCATCCCGATGCGATTTTTCATGCCGCCGCTTTCAAACACGTCGCACTCGCGGAGCGGAACCCGTTTGCGGCGATCTCGAATAATGTTTTAGGAACCTACGCGCTATGCCAGGCCGCCCTGCGCCATGGCGTCGCAAAGCTGGTATTCGTTTCCACCGATAAGGCGGCGTATCCGCAGAGCGTGATGGGAGTTTCCAAACGCATCGCGGAATTGCTGGCGTTGTCATTCAGCAGTGCGGCGTTCCGCGTGAATGCAGTCCGGCTCGGCAACGTGATTGGGTCTACGGGCAGCGTGATTCCCTTGATTCTGGAGCAGGCCGAGAAGGGCGAGACGATATCGGTGACACACCCGGAGGCAACGCGCTATTTTCTTTCCCTGGATCAAACCATCAGCGCTATTCTCGCCGCGGGCTCGTGCGATTGCGAAGGTCAAGTGCTGCTACCCGAGTTTGGTGAGCCGGTGCGAATCGCGGAGTTGGCGGCGTTTCTCGCGGGCGGATCGCCGATCCGGTTCACAGGACTTCGACCGGGAGAAAAACTCCGCGAAGACCTGATCGGGCCGGATGAAGAACCGATGGGAATCGCCGACGGTCCCCTTACGGTTCTGAACACTCGCAAACTATCGCGTGACGACCGCGAGAATGCGGTCCAACGGTTCTCCATTTGTATTGAGCGGCGCGACATGGCAAGCTTGATCGAGTCTCTGCTGTGGCTGGTTCCCGAGTATCAGCCGAGCAAGCTGATCGAAGAGAGCGCGGCACTCGGCGCGACCATCGGCGCGGCAATCGGGACAACCCTAGCGCGGTGACACGCAAGATTGCAGCGATCACGACTTCGCGCGCCGACTACAGCCACTTATACTGGCCGCTGCGGGAATTAGCCGCGCAGCCGGATGTGGAGGTGAAGCTGATCGCACTGGGGCCGCATCTGGCGCCCGAATTCGGCCGTACCGTGTCCGAGATCGAGAAGGACCAGATACCGATCGACGCACGCATCGAATGCCTGCTCAGCTCAGATAGCGACGTCGGCATGGCCAAGACCATCGGCGTCGCGACGCTGGGACTGGCGGATTGCCTGGGCCAGATGCGGCCGGATCTGCTGCTGCTCATCGCGGACCGGTATGAGATGCTGGCGCCGGCCTCCGTGGCAGTGGCGCTGCGCATTCCGCTGGCGCATATTGAAGGCGGAGAGATCAGCGAAGGCGCCATCGACGATGCTGTTCGCAACGCGCTGACCAAGCTGAGCCATATCCATTTCACGTCCACTGAGGCGGCGCGCGCGCGAGTGATCGCGATGGACGAGGAAGAGTGGCGGGTTCACTTGGCCGGCGCGCCTTCGCTCGATCATTTGCGGCGCAGCGTGTTGAAGACCCGGAGCGAGATGGAACGGGAACTGGAAGTGGATCTGAGCCGGCCGACGATTTTGGTTGGCTTTCACCCGGCTACGATCGCGCGCGACACCACGCGCGAAGCCGGAGCGTTGTTCGCCGCGCTGTCCGAACTTCCCGATCAGATTTTCTTTTGCTATCCCAACGCGGACGCCGGGAGCAGGGAACTGATCGCGCACACACGGGAATTTATCGAAAGACACGGCAATGCCAAAATGTTCGTGAATCTGAATCCCCTATCCTACTGGAGTTTGCTGCGCTCGGTGCAACTGCTGGTTGGAAATTCAAGCAGCGGAATCATGGAAGCGGCGTCGTTTGCATTGCCGGTGGTGAATGTGGGGATCCGGCAGCGCGGGCGAGAGCGGGGACCGAACGTGCTGGACGCGGAAGCGACGGCGGAAGCGATCCTGGATCGCATCGCTATGGCGAAGACCCGGGAGTTTCGCTGCTCTCTCGCGGGAATGGAGAACCCGTATGGCGACGGGCACGCCTCGGAAAAGATCGCGCGGGTGCTGGCATCGGTGCCGCTGAAGGAGGATCTGCTGATCAAGCGAGCGCGGTGACCTTTCCGGGCGTCTTCGCCAAAACGTAGAGCAGGTGTCCGGAAAACTTGGACCGGCGAATCTCACCAGTTTTGTAATCCACGGCAACCGCTTTCCGGATCGCCAACCCCGCCGCGGACGCCATCCGGCGGAATTCGGCGTCGGTAAAGACATGCCCTCTGGCGGCTAAATCGCTCCCATTCAGATTCCAGTGAGCCGTGACGTCGCCCGAGTTCTCAGCGGGAAATATGCGGTCCCGCAGCATGCGCAGAAATGTCGGCGCAAGGCCGTAATGGGGGATATTGTAGCGATGGCTCACATCGATGAATAGAAGCCCGCATTCGGACAAAAGACGCGCGCAATCCTTGAGAACCTGGATACGTTTGGCGCCGGGAAAAACATGGCCGAGCACGTTCCACAAGCAGGCGATCACGTCGAACCGTCCGCTTTGACCGCCCAGATCTTCAGCGCGAATCGGCCAGCCGCTGGTTTCGGGCGGCCACAGAGCGCGCATGGCGGCGCTGGGTTCGAGCAACGTGATCTCCGGCAACGCGCAGGCCGCGGTCGAGCAGCGAGCGCGCTTCGGGCGGAATTTCCGAGATCACCAGCCGGTCGATGGCATCGATGTAGGCCCTGCGCCCATTGGACAAGCGCGCGAACTCAAGAGCGATGCGATCGTAAGCTTCGACGGGATCCAGATGCGCCACTGCTCTCCAGTGTATTGGCTCCTGCTAGGATCGATGGGAGTGGAAGAGCAACACGTTTTTGCAGCCGTCGGACAGGCTGGATTTGAGCGCCTGGCGGACGCGTTTTATAGCCGAGTCCCGGACGATGACGTTCTCGGCCCGATGTACCCGGCCCAGGATCTGGAAGGCGCGAAACAACGGCTGCGCGATTTCCTGATTTTTCGCTTCGGCGGTCCCCCGGCTTACATCGAACAGCGCGGGCATCCCCGGCTACGGATGCGCCACGCGCCGTTCGCGATCGGGCAGCGGGCACGGGACCGGTGGCTCCTGTTGATGACGCGCGCTCTCGACGAAGCGGCCTTCCCCGAAGAAGCCCGCCAGATTCTGGAATCTTTTTTCGAATCCACCACCACGTTCCTGAAGAACCAGCCGGGCGAATAGGATTCGCAGGGAAGGGCCTGCTAAAATCGATTCGTGCCCTACTCAGAAATTCTTATCGCTCCCATGCGCGCCGATCTTACCCGCTACGGCGTGGAAGAGGCCCGGACTCCGGCGGATGTCGATCGTCTCATTGCGCCCGGTAGCGGCGTGGTTCTGATGATCGTGAATTCGGTGTGCGGTTGCGCCGCGGGTCGCGCGCGGCCGGCTGTCGGGATGGCGTTGCAGCATTCCGTGCGGCCGGCAAAAGCCGGTGCGGTGTTCGCCGGCGGCGACGAAGCGGCGGTGGCCCACCTGCGCGATATCCTGTCGGATTATCCGCCGTCGTCACCCTCCATGGCGCTGTTTCAAGACGGCAAGCCGGTGTACATGATCCACCGCGGCGATATCGAGCGGCGTGAGCCGGCCCAAATCGCAAAACTGCTGACGGACGCCTTCGACCGGTTCTGCGCGTCGGCCGCGCAGGCCTGACGCTACTTCTTCCCGGCCGGCGTGATCTGCCCGGGAAGCACAGGTTCGGTGTAACAGGACACGATGCTCTGATTGCCGTCCTGGTCCACGGCCTTCACGCCGATGACGATATCGTCGATGGAAACATCGGGCATGGTATATGTTGTTACGTTGCCAACCCAGATCTCGCGCTCCCAAACCGGCGATGTGGTGGAGCGGATCATCACCGCGTAGCCGGCCAGATCGGGCTCGTTGTTCGGCAGCCAATGCAGCACGGCGTCGTAACCCGATTTGCCGCGCGTCAGCAGCGGTTCATGCCCGCCTTTGTCGGGGCCGGAGGACCAGGTCCAATTCAGGCTAGGAGGCGAGGGCGCCAGCGCCAGAGTCGCCAATACCGCGGCGTTCATCCGCGTTACGCGCGCCGCGTAAGGGACTGAGGTGTTCGCAAACGTGTCGGTGGCGGTGTGCTGGTTCTCGTAGTTTTCGCTCGCGCTGGTGAGACGCACGGCCGCGAAGCCTTGGTTGACAAACGGCCGGTGGTCGCCTCCGCGCAAGAACCGATCGCCCCGAAACACCATCTGGACCTGCATGGACGGAACGTAGCGCTCGGCGATCATTTTGGTGTAGCGCGCTAATTCACGCGTGGCGCCATCGTCGGGACCCGAGGAAAACACGCGCAAAACATTGGTGGACGAACGTCCATTGCCGGAAACATCGCTGCCGATAATGTCGTTATTGAGCACGGCCTCAATCCGCATTCCGTCCTTCTTAGCTTGCGACGCGTAGAACTGGCTGCCGCTCAAGCCGATTTCTTCACCAGCGAAGGCGATGAACACGATGCTCTTGTCGAATTGGTGCGCGCTCATCAAGCGGGCCAGTTCCATGACCGCCGCAATCCCGCTGCCGTCATCGGTTACGCCGGGCGCGACAGGCGCATCCGCGGTAGCTTCGAAATCGAGCGGTCCTTGCTGGCGTTCGGACGGCAGGATGCTCCGATAACGCCGCGCTTCCGTTTCGTCGATGCCCTGGCGGACCATTTCGGCAATGGTTTGTTCCGGGCCGGTGTAGGGCTTGCGGACCTGGTGCAGCGAATCGTAGTGCGCGCTGATCAATACGTAGCGATCCTTTTCGCTCGTTCCCGGAAGCACCGCGACGACGTTCGAGAGACCCACATCCCGAATGATCTGGCCGCGGCGCGCGCCCTTCTTGACGGTGAAGTCCTGATAGCTGACCTGGAGCCTGGGGCTGTAGCCGACTAGTTCATCGTGAATCCAACGTTTGGCCGCGCCGATTCCGTGCACCGGGTCGTCCTGGGGAGAGAGTACATAGCGCGTGCCGAAGCTTTCCAGTTTCTTGAGTGTCGCCGCGACGCGCTGTTCGGAGATGGCGTTAACGATCTGTGCCACGTCCGGATTTAAGCGCGTTTCCGGCTGCTGCGCGGACAGCGAAAACACGAACACCGCGGCCATCAAAACAATCGATCGTGAGTGATTCATGGATTGATCGATTGTAGCGCCGGCACGGCGGTTCGCGAAACTCGCGGGCTTTGTGCTAGCGGCCCTTCAAGGCGCAATCCCAGTGTTCGTCGGCTTTGCCGTTCACGAAACGCCAGGTGTCGAACCAGGTGGTGGTATAGGGCTGGCCTTGCGCGTCCTTGCGTTCGGCGACAGTGGCGACGGTCACGTAATCGCCTTCAGCGGTGACAAACGCTACCTTCGCGCCCAAGTGCTCGGGAACCGGCGTCGGTTTTCGGGTGGCCGAAAAGTACGCAACTACGCCGGCACGTCCCGACTTCACATTGGGATTGTGCTGGAGGTATTGCGCGGTGAGCCATTTATCGGCTTCGTCCCAATGATTGGCTTCAAGCAGATCTTTTTCGATGTGATAAGCAGCCTGCTTGTTGCGGTCGAGCTTCTTGTCCTTGCTATGGAAGAGCGCGTCGACATCGGGGGCGGCGACCACGGGTTCCTGCGCCAGGAGGGGCGCGGAGACGATCATCGCGGCGAACAGAGCTGCAATCGGAAATTGAATTTTCATGGGTACTATATTTGTTCATCGGGCGGGAGCTTGTCAAACGGGGCAATCCGCGGGGCAATCCGCGGGCCGGTCCGCACATCACCTGGTGTCGGGCTCCTGTGCAGGAAATCTCCCGTATTCCCGATAGTACGTTTTAGGCCTATTCCCGATGAGACTAGTACCCAAGACGCTACTCTGTGTGGGCCTCACCTTCCTGATTCTGTTCAGCCTGTTCTACTTTGTCTCGCGAGGGATCGTGATGCACAGATTAGCTCTTTTAGAACAGCAAGATGCGCGCCAGAACCTCCAAAGAACGGTGAACGCACTGCAGGATGAACTGGCCAATGTCGCTCGAACCACATGCGACTATTCCACATGGGACGAAACAGAGGAATTCATCGCGGGAAGAAATCCGAACTATGCGGAACACGAATATGCCGCCGATAACCTGGCCCGGCTCCGAATCGATACCATCCAGATTTTTGATGCCACGGGGCGTCTGCTCTTCGAGGAGGCGATCGACCAGCGCCTGGTGAAGACCGTTCCGATCCCCGCAGGCCTGGATCAGCGCTTTCTTCCGGATTCGCCCATCCTGCGGCGCGACGACAGGAACCATGCGGTGAGCGGTATACTCCCGCTGCGGGATGCTCCCATGTTGATGGCGGCTTGCCCGATCCTCAACAGCAAGGCCGAAGGACCCGTTCGGGGGACCCTGGTGATGGGCCGCAGGCTCGGCCCGCTGGAAGTTCAACAATTAGCCACGCTCACTCATCTGTCTCTGGGAATATTCCCCCTGAACGGCCCGACGCTGCCTGACGATGCCCGCAAAATCAGCGCTTCGCTGGGTCCGGAGAAGCCCATCGCAATTCAGCCGTTGACCGAACAACGCATCGCCGCGTATCAATTGCTCGAAGACATTGGTGGAAGACCGGCTTATCTGCTGCGAGTCTCCCTGCCGCGCGACTTTTATCGGCAAAGCCAGTCCAGCCTGGGAGAGTTCATGCTGTCCCTGCTGGCAACCGGCATCATCCTGTGCATCACTACGTTGTTATTGCTCAACCGGTTGGTTCTGTCGCGGCTCAGCGGGTTGACCACCGCGGTAGCAACCATTGGCGTCACAGGCAATCTGTCCGTCCGCGTGCCGGAGGGCGGCAAAGACGAACTGGGAGCGCTGGGATCATCGATTAACGGGATGGTGGGGGCGCTCCAGGAAGCCGAGCGGCAGAGGCGCGAACGGGAAGAAGAACTGCGGCAGGCCAAGGAAGCCGCCGAGGCGGGCAACCGAGCCAAAAGTGAGTTCCTCGCGATGATGAGCCACGAAATCCGGACGCCGATGAATGGCGTGATCGGCATGACTGAGCTGGCGCTATCAAGCGACCTTACGGCGGAGGTGCGCGATTACCTCTCCATGTCCAAATCGTCGGCGGAAGCGCTCCTGGTGATCCTCAACGATATTCTCGATTACTCCAAAATCGAGGCGGGCAAGATCGAGCTCGATCCGGTGCAGTTCAACTTGTCCGAGCTGATCGGCGACGTGATGAAAACCCTAGCGGTGCCGGCGCACAGGAAGGGATTGGAGATGACTTATGATCTGGATGCCGACGTCCCGGCGGAAGTAGTCGGCGATCCCGTGCGATTGCGTCAGATGCTGTTCAACTTGGTGGGAAATGCCATCAAATTCACTCCGCGCGGCGAAGTGGTGGTGAGCGTAAGCCAGGAACCGTCCGGCGAAGAGGTCTCCAAGGTACGCTTTTCGGTGCGGGATACGGGGATTGGGATTCCCATCGAAAGACAGCGCCGTGTCTTTCAGCCGTTTGAGCAAGCCGATTCGTCCACCACCCGGCAATTCGGGGGCACCGGCCTGGGATTAGCCATTTCCAGGCGGCTGGCGGAGGCGATGGGCGGTGCAATATGGCTGGAAAGCGCGGCCGGGAAGGGGTCTACATTCCACTTCAACGTCCGGCTAGGCTCGGCTCCCACTCCGGCCCCCACTTCGACGCCCATAGACGTGGAGGAACTGCATGGACTGAGAGTTCTGCTCATCGATGACAACGAAACCAACCTGCGCATTCTCGAAAAAATGACGCGAGCCTGGCACATGCTGCCGGAAGTTTCGGATTCAGGTGAAGCCGGACTCGCCAAGCTCTGGGAAGCCTCCACCTCAGGCCATCCTTTCCAACTGATTCTCCTGGATGAGCAGATGCCATTTATGGACGGCATCGAGGTAATCAAGCGCATTCGTTTGAATCCGGATTTTCCGGACGCTACGATCATGATGCTTACATCCGCCGACCAGGCCATGAGCGCGGCGCGCTGCCGACAGATGGGCGTTCCAAGCTACCTGATTAAGCCTGTCAAGCCGGCTGAACTGTTGCTCGCCATTCGGAAAGCGCTGGGAGTGGTGCGGATTGAAGCAGGCGCACGAATCAAGCCTGCCGCTCCGCATTCCTCCACATCCTCTCTGCGCATCCTGCTGGCCGAGGACAATCATGTCAATCAGAGGCTGGCGGTAGCGCTGCTCGAAAAAATGGGCCACAGTGCCACGGCGGTGGTTAACGGCGCGGAAGCCTGCGCGCGCTGGAGCCAAGGCAACTTCGATTTGATCCTGATGGACGTGCAGATGCCTGAGATGGACGGCTTTGTGGCCACCAGGCGCATCCGCGAAAAAGAGCGTGGCACGGGCGCCCATATCCCCATCGTCGCCATGACCGCGCATGCCATGACCGGCGATCGCGAACGCTGTATCGAAGCGGGAATGGACGATTACATTTCTAAACCAATCAGCCGGGCAGCCCTGCGAGACATTCTCTCCCAATATGGCGATCCACCGATGACACCTGCTCCCGCGGCGCCAATGCAAAAAAGTTAAGATTCAGAGCCGCCCTGGAGGCTTGCGTTGCGCGCACGTAGCCGATAGCCTTGAGACATCGTCGCCATGCACACCTTGCGAAACATTTTGCCCTTGTTCGGCCGCCTGCTGCTTATTACGGGAGGTATCGGGCTGGCCGTGGCCGGAGATTCCGGGAGCCAAGGACCAATCCGCTTAACTCCCCAGGCCTGCACTGGCCTGCATGAGCTTTCCATTCCAGCGTCGGCCATCGGCCTGCCCAGCGGGGGCGCTGTCGTGCAGACCGCCGGAATGATTCAGGCGTCCCAGCATGGCAACAGCAACGGCGATTTTTGCAAGGTCACCGGGATCGTTAAACCCCATAACCCCGGCTCTCCCGACCTTGAATTCGAGGTGAATCTTCCGCAGGCTTGGAACCGCCGCGCGTTGCAGATGGGCGGTGGCGGATACGATGGGTCGCTGGTGACCGGCCTGACCGTATATTCAAATCAAACACCCGCGGGCGACACGCCGCTCAAGCAAGGCTACGTTACGCTAGGCAGCGACGGCGGCCACAAGGGCAAGGCGGCGTTCGACGGCAGCTTCGGGATGGACGATGAAGCGTTGCTGAATTTCGGGAAGGAGTCCGTGAAGAAAGCCCATGACGCCGCGCTGTACATCATCCAAAAGGCATACGAAGAGCGGCCTGTACGGTTCTACTTTATCGGCGGCTCGCAGGGCGGGCATGAAGCCCTGGATGCCGCGGCGCGCTATCCGCGGGATTACGACGGTGTGGTGGCTTTTTACCCCGCGTATAACGTCACGATGTTGCACCTGGGATCGCTGAACGTGGGCAAGGCCTTGTACGCGGATGGAGGCGCCGGATGGATCAATCCGCCAAAAACCAAGCTGATCGGTGACGCGGTCTATGCCAAATGCGATGCCGTGGACGGCGCGAAAGACGCCATCATCAGCAACGCCGCCGGGTGCAACGCCGCGTTCGACATCTCGACATTGCGCTGCCCGAACGGAGCCGACACAGGCGACACCTGTCTTTCCGACGCGCAGATCAAGACCGTGCGGACCATCACTTCCAGCTACAAACCGGGCTTCCCCATCGCCGGGATGGACACCTTCCCGAAATGGGCGCTGCTCGAAGGCGCGCTCTTTCAGGGCCCCTCCAACTTCGGACAGGTGCGCCAGCCGTCGAACCCGCTGTCGGGCAAGGAAGCCCTGCTCTATTCCGCCGGCGATCAGACCGTGAAGTTCATTATCACCCGCGACCCCCACTACGATCCGATGAAGTTCGATCCGAAGCAGTGGCGCCGGCGTATCGCGACCGTTGCCTCGATCATGGATGTCACCGACGTGAGCCTGGACAAATTCCGCGCCAAGGGCGGCAAAATCATCCTGCTCCACGGCACCGCTGACGATTTCATCACGCCGCACAACTCGATCGAATACTACCAGCGGCAACTCGCCCATTTTGGCCAAGAGCGCCTGGACAGCTTCCTGCAGTTTTACGAGATCCCCGGCTTCGGCCATGGCTTTGGCCGCTTCAACGCGAAGTTCGACAGCCTGGTGGCGCTCCAGAATTGGGTCGAAAAAGGGCAAGCGCCGAGCGGCCTCATCGTCATGGACGCGAATCCGGGCGCCCATCGCACGCGGCCGCTGTGTGAATGGCCCACGTGGCCCAAGTTTACGGGTGCACCGGGAACGGAGAACGCCGCGGCCGGCTACACCTGTGTTCGCGAGTGAAGGCAACTCACTGTTTGGTTAGCCGGCGGAGCGCCGCTTGGGCCGGCGCACGGCTCTTACTTTCCCGCTCTTTCCTCCTCCGCAGAAGAACCGATCGCCGCCATCGGATTCGAGCCCCGAAACACCCATTCCAGCCGGCATCGCGAGCCGGTCCAGGACTTCTCCGGTTCGAGGATCGATTCGCCTTACATCGCTCTCGTCACCCTCCCAGGTGCCATGCCAGAGTTCGCCATCCACCCAGGTGACTCCCGTAACGAAGCGGTTGGATTCGATGCTGCGAAGAATCGCCCCCGTTTCCGGATCCACTTGATGGATCTTGCGGTTCCGATATTGCCCCACCCACAGTGTTCCTTCCGCCCACGCGAGCCCCGAATTACCGCCGCCACCGGGCGCCGGGATGGTAGCCAGCACACGCCCCGTTTTTGGATCGATCTTCTGGATACGGTCCTCGGCGAGCTGAAACAGGTGCCGGCCATCGAAGGCCGTTCCGGCATGGGCGGCAACGTCGATCGACCCGAGCGTCTTGCCACTCGCGGGATCCAATCCGTTCAGCTTGTCTCCGGAAGCAAACCAAACCTTCTCGCCGTCGTAGGTGACTCCATCCACATGCTCGACGCCCGAAAAAGGTCCGTACTCGCGAATAATGTCGGCGGGCGATTCATTCATACCTCCACCTTAATCAAACGGCGGCGGAGCGGGGAGCAACAAGGTTGTCGTGAATCCGCGGCGATTGCGTGCGCGGGCTAGGCTTCCTGGGCGAGCCGCTTCAAGAATGAATAATGCGCGCCCAACGCTCCCCGCATCGTAGGCAGTTCGCGGTAGGGAATCTGAAACTCGGCCGCGGTTTCCTTGACGATTTTGGTGAGCTCCGGATAGTGCGCGTGGCACACCTGCGGGCAGATGTGGTGGACGATGTGATGATTCAATCCGCCGGTGAGCCATGTCACCAGCGGGCTCTCGGTGGCAAAGTCGCACGTGGTGGCGAAGATATGGTGGACGTAATCCTGGTATTCGCTACGGCTCCGCGGAAAGTCGTTGCACTCGAGAATGTGGGTTGGGGCGAAGACCACCGCGACCAGGAAGCCGACCACAAAATGCATCAGGAAGAAACCTAGAATCACCGATGCCGGCGAGTATCCCAGGTGAAAAATTGGAAGCGCAAGCATATAGGTGAGGTACGCAAGCTTGCCGGCAAACAGAATGACGTACTCGCGCTTGGGATGCTGGGTTCGCTTCAAATAAGGCAGATTGGGCCGGAAAAAATCTTCAAAATCGCGAAGAAATACGTAGTCCAGAGAAAACATCGCGTAGAAGACCACAGCGTAGAAATGCTGGAATCGGTTGATGCCCTTGCGGGGCGCGTGGCGGGTAAACCGGAACACTCTTCGGCCGCCCAGCGGATCGTCTTCGCCCAGCAGATTGATGCTCGAATGGTGCCCGTGATTGTGGAGGATGCGCACCAGATAGGAACTCACTCCGCAGCCATCGTAAATATACGCGAGCAGTTTGTTCGCGAAGCCGTCGCGCGACACGGCATTGTGAATGCTGTCATGGGCAACGTTCAGAATCAGGAAAGTCTGCGGCAGCGCGAGCAGCACATAGACCAGCGGAACCTGCCAGGCGTTCAAGGGAAGGCTGTAAAGGATCGCAAAGCCCGCCGCCCAAGTCCCCAGTCCCAGGACGATTTTGGCGAGCATGGTGAAGTTAGCCTTGGGAGAAAGGCTATGCTCGACAA
>Ga0335074_10005967_pt1 | contig 16871 bp, 14 predicted proteins | sample Lox_Sample_23_FD_206715 | JGI IMG/M metagenome (GOLD analysis project Ga0335074, IMG submission 206715) | Soil microbial communities from Loxahatchee National Wildlife Refuge, Florida, United States - Lox_Sample_2.3 | ecosystem: Environmental > Terrestrial > Soil > Wetlands | place: USA...
CGCTGATGGCCGAGGGGGTGGGGCCGGGGGACGCGGTGTTTCTGCCGGCTTTCACCTATACGGCGACGGCAGAGGTGCCGCTCGTTTTGGGGGCTTCGCCGGTGTTCGTGGATGTGGATCCGCGGACGTTCCAGATCGATCCGGCGTCGTTGGCACGGCGGGTTGCCGAGGTGCGGAAGGCGGGGCGATTGATGCCACGCGTGCTGATCGCGGTCGATCTGTTCGGGCAGCCGGCGGACTGGCCGGCGCTGCGCGACGTGGCGGCGGGCGAGGGGCTGTTTACGGTAGATGATCTGGCGCAGAGCTTTGGGTGTTCGTTGCATGGCCGTCGGTTGGGGGCTGAGGCGGATGTGACGGTTACGAGCTTCTTTCCGTCCAAGCCGCTTGGCGCGTACGGCGATGGCGGGGCTCTGTTCGTCGAAGATGCCGGGCGGGCGGCGCTGTACCGGAGCCTGCGGACGCATGGCGAAGGGGAGTCGCGCTACGAGGTGCTGCGGACGGGGATGAACGGGCGGCTCGATTCGATGCAGGCGGCGGTGCTGCTGGCGAAGCTGACCGTGTTCAAGGAGGAGCTGGCGGCGCGGGAGGCTGTGGCCGGCTTTTACGATCGGCACCTGGGCAATGCGGTGGCGACGCCGGCTCGGGTGCCGGATTCGGTCAGTGCCTGGGCGATCTATTCGGTGCTGTTGCCCGAGGGGGTGTCGCGCGTGCGGGTGCAGGATGTGTTGCGGAGTAAGGGGGTCCCCTCCGCGGTGTATTACCCCAAGCCGTTGCATCGGCAACCGGCATATGCGGGTGTGCATGACGGGGCTGCGCTTCCGGTTTCCGAGGCTCTGGCGGAACGGATCCTGGCGCTGCCGATCCACCCCTATTTAAGCGAAGAGGCGCTTGGGTATGCGTGCGAGCAGGTGGTGGCGGCGGTGGCTGGGGCGTGAGGGGGTTTGGAGTCCAGTGGCTCTGCGTGAGTCCTTCGCGGTTCTGTACTACCAAGCCCCAAAATCTTTGCGGGGTCTTCAGGAGATCGAGTGGGCGATTTGGAGGGGTCACAGCGCGGGAAGCACCCAGGGATCCAGGTTTAGGATTTGAGCTGCCGCGAAAGAAGCGTTCGGCCAGCTCTGGGACCACGGTGCACGGGTTCGGCACGGCGATTGCGCCAGCCTCAAATGGCAGCGGCTCATAATCACCTGCTCGATCCGGTGAAGACCTGAGGAAGAAAGCTTTACCACGGATGCACAGAGGTTGCGTCAGGTAAGGCGCGGGTCAGGAGGAAGATCATGATGTGATCGGAAACCGACGAAGTGATCCAGGGAGTTCGACGCTCCCCCGGCAAAGGCCAGCCAGCCAGCCAGCCGGAAACGAGCTTTGCATGGGTGTCGGCAACGGCGCTCGTGAAGCGTAAGCAGTGGATGTCGAAGCCGAGTGGTAAGCCCCGAAATCTTCTTGAACGCCGAAGCCTTCGTTTTGCTCCGGGCGGGGGCAGCATCGAGCAGGCCGTCAATGGCGAGGCCTGATCGGTTCGACCGGGGTCGTGGAGCTTGGCAAAGGCAATGGGATGGATCACCTGCGAACCTGAGAGGTCCTGTTTTACCGTAACAGCGTGCCGGCGAGTGGGTTTACCGGGCGCATCCGATGACCCGTTCCGTCAATGCACGCTGGTCTCGCATATGGTTGCCTCCGTGGCTTTGTGCCTCTGTGGTGAAGCTTTCTTTCTTAATAAATCTACCACAGGCACCAAGGCGCATTAGGGAGACATCTCGTGTCCGCGATCAACAGCATGGCGCGACCGATCATTCGAATGACGTTTCGCGCGGCTTGGTTCGGGCGGAGTATCCGTCAGCACGCCCCAGTTTTTCGCCAGCCATCGCCCCAACTCGTCTTCGGTCGCAACCGCTGCAACAGCCGCATTGATCACGGCCGCCGGCGAAGTCGTGCCGAGCCGCAGCGGGGCCAGCGGCAGCCTCGGCAGCACGGCGCCGCCTGCCGGCGGACGGCGTGCGTGCTTTCCTTCCGGTCATGTCCGTCTCAGACAGGTATTACCCAAGCTGCATATTGGTAGAGCCCGCGCGCAGGCAGGTTGTCGGGCGCTTGCCGGTCGGCGTAGCATCGCGGATGCGGGTACCGAGGAAACGTGGATGTCACAGGCAGAGGCGACAGCAGGCAGGCGCAGCGAGGCGGCGGCGCTTTACGACCGACTGGAAGATCGGATCCTCGCGCGCGACCAGGTGGGCGCCAGCGAGACGTATTGTGAACTGGTGCGCGCCGACCGGCCGCTGGCCGAGATCATGGCCGAGGGCGTGCGTATCCATGCCCCCTATACGCACGTGCCATATCACGAGCGGATCGACGACGGCTATCCGAATTTCGTCAACAATGACCACTGCCTGCTGTCCGCGCGCGCGACGCTGAATCTGGCTCGCATGCTGCCGGGGCGGCTGGCAGCGCTGCCGATGGCGCAGACGATCTGGTACATCCCGACCGGGCTCGACATCTGGAACCAGAAGATCGGCAACGCGCCAGGCCACTACACGCGCGGCTTCAAGGGCGGTCCGATCGCAGCCCCGCCCGCGCCGGTTGTCTATTGGCCCGACCAGGAGCCGCTGCGTCTCGACGGGCCGTTGCATGAGCGACTGAGCCACTGGCTGACCTTGGTGCATCGCGGCCAGGTGCTCGATGCTTATCGCGTGTTCCTCGGCCTGATGGAGGAGCCGGGCAACCGCAAGGAGGTGCTGGCCGAGCTGGTGTTTGCCGGGCTGATCGATGTGCAGGACCGGATGCTTTACAACCGCTCCTACACGACCGGCCACAAGGCCTATCGCGCGCGCTCGACTGTCGAGATCGGCAATTTCATCGGCTGGGAGAATGCGCACCACGTGCTGTATGCCGGTGCGCTCGATATTGCGGTGGGGCCGCGCTGGTACTCCACCTATGAGATGGCGTGCAACGCGGTGAAGATGTTCATCGATGGCGAGACGCTGCACGCGGTGCCGTATGGCGGGGCCGGCGAGCGGGAGACCGCGTTGCTGGCAAACACCGAACCGCTTGATCAGCAGGAAGCGGCTGAGCTAACTCGGGCGATCATCCGGGAGCCGGAACCGGCGTATATCGAGGTGCTGAGCAAACTTCTGCTCGCCGGCAAAAGCCCTCGGCGGATCCTGGATGCGATCCAGATCGCGGCGGCGCAGGTGGTGATCGAGACGCAGAACGAGAACAATTTCTCGATGCCGCACCATTGCTACGAGTACTGCAACACGCTCGGGTGGTACTACGACAATTTCGAACATAAGCTACGGTTGAAGCTGCTGTTCGTGGCGGCATCGTTCCTTAATCGGGTGGCCGCGCACCAGCGGGGCACGAGCGACGCCAACAAGGTGTCGATCCGTCCCCCGGCCGGGGCCGACCGCATGAGCGCGGACCACCTGCTGAAGCGGGTGGAGGGCGCGATTCTGTCGCTGAACGGGGCGGACAGCCTGGCCTGGACGCAGGCCTATCTCGACAACGTCGCCGACCGCGCGCCACTGGTGGAGCGGGTGGCTCTGAGCGCCTGCCGCATGGGCAACGATCCCCACAACCAGGAGATCGCCCAGTGCATGCTGCAGGATTTCGGCAAGAACCGCAGTCCCGAGAGGGACACGCTGGTGTTGGCTGCCGCCTATCATACCGCGACGCACCGTAAGTACGGTGACGTGCAGGAGCCTAGCCGGCGGTTCGGTGCCGCGCTGGGGATTGACGGACTGGGATAGACCCGGTGCGGGCGGCAACCGCGGCCGCCCGGCTCACCAGAGATTTTCTCGCGAAAGCTGGTGGAACCGCCAACGCAGTCCCGCCGTTGCGGCCTTGGACGGCAACGTCCGGACCACAGGACTGGAGAGGAGAGACCATGCCCGAGTTCAGAAACATGGACAGAGGCGGGATGCCGCCTGGCGACAACATCTCTGATGAGGTGGTCTCCAAGGTCGGCAAGGCGGTCGGCCGGATTGCCGGGATCAGGCAGGCCCACAAGGCGGAGCTCGGCGCGGCGCAGACCGATGGCGAACGGCAGGAGGTGGCGCAGCGAGTAGAGCTGGAGGCAATCGACGTCATCAACGGCCAGGGTCTGTCAGTGGAGCAGTACAACGAGGTGATCACCGCCGCGGATGACGATCCGGATCTCGAGCAGCGGCTACTGACAGCAGCCCGGAGGGTGTTGTGATGCGCGCGCGTAGCGTGTTGTCCGGCCTCGGAGCCGCCGGCCTTGCGGTCGCCATGCTGGGAGCAGGCTTTGCAACCCCGGCGGCGGCGCAGCAAGCGCAGCAGGGGGCCATGCCGCCGCCGGCCGGCACGGTAACCGGCGCGCCCGATGATGCCACTGTCCGGAAGGCGGGGGCGGCGCTGCGGCAGGTTGCGCAAATCCAGCAGGATTATGAGCAGCGAATGAAATCGGCGCAGACCAAAGACCAGCAACAGGGGCTCACGCAACAGGCCCACGTCGCGGCGGTCCAGGCAATCAACAACCAGGGCCTCAGCGTCGACCAGTACAACCAGGTGATCCGGACGGCGCAGGCTGATCCGGGCACGAAGCAGCGCCTGCTGGCCGCTGCCCAACAGGCGCACTGAAGACCGCCCCGTGTCCCGCTACTCGAGGCGGGCGCGGGGCATCTTCCCTGACGTGGCTCGAGTCCCCGCCTGACGTTTGGCATGACGAGAGGTGGAGACCCCCGTGATTTCGGCTGACTTCCCCACGGAACGAAATTGGTGAAGAATAGGGGCGCTGATCGCAGGACACGGCGCAGGAAATCGCGTGACTCATGGCACGCGACTTGCTAGCCAGCGGTCAGACGGTCTAGACGGCCGAAACTCAACGAGAACCAGGGGGTTCAGGGATGATTACACGTCGGGCTGCCGGACAATTGTTTGTTTCGGCGACCGCGGTGGCGGCGCTGGGAGGCGTCAACACCAAGGCCTATGCAGCCACCAAACTGGTGAAGGTCGGGGTCGATCTGTCACTGACCGGGGCGGACGCCGAGGATGCGATCCGCGTCCAGCATGCCATCCAGATGGCCTTCGACGCCGCGAATGAAGGCGGCGCCGTGCCGGGCTACACGTTCGCGCTGGACGTGATGGACGACGGCACTGCGACGGCAGGTCAGTACGACCCGGCCCAGGCGGCCACCAATGCCCGCCGAATGGTCGCCGATCCACAGGTGTTCGCGGCGATCGGCCCGCAGATGAGCGGCTCCGGCAAGGCCATGGCGCCGATCCTGAGCGAAGGCGACCTCGCCACGATCACGCCGTCCTCGACCAATCCCGATATCACCAACCCAAAATTCGCCGCTCAGTTCGATCCGTCGGGAAAGGCGATCTACTTCCGTACCGTCACGACAGACGCCTTCCAGGGGCCGAACATGGCCAACTACATGGCCGAGAAGCTTGGGGTGAAATCGGTCTATGTACTGGATGACAGCGGCGCCTATGGCGTGGGCATGGCCGATGCTTTCCAGAAGCAGGCGGAGGCCAAGGGCATCAAGGTGCTCGGTCGTGACCGGTTGGATCCGAAGGCGGCCGACTACACTGCTGTCATGACCAAGATCAAGGCGCTCAATCCGGATGCGATCTATTTTGGCGGCGTTGATCAAGCCGGGGTCAAGGTCGCGAAGGAGGCGTACGACATCCTTCCGAAAGTGATCAAGGCCGGCGGCGACGGGATGATGGCCGCGGCCCTCCTGACCGGTGCCGGCTTCCCCGCCGTGCAAGGCTGGTACGCCACCATCGCCTCGCCGCACCTCACCGGCGATGAGAAGGCGGCCGAGTTCGTCAAGGACTACACCGGCCGGTGGGGCATCGCCCCGAGCGACTACGAGATCACCGCCTATGATGCCGGGCTGGTGATCATCGACGCGGTCAAACGCGTTGTTGCCAGTGGCAAGCCGCTGACCCGCGCGGCTGTGCGCGATGCCATCCAGGACGCGAAGGTGCCGACCATTCAGGGGGTCGTAACATTCGACAAGTATGGCGACCTGAAGGACCGCACGGTGAGCGTGTTCCAGATCCAGCAGGATACCAAGGCGCGGCTGGACGACATCGACGCGCAGTACAAGTACATCGGCGTGGCGCCACAGGCGTAGCCCTGATTTTCTCTCCCTCTCCCCGCGTGCGGGGAGAGGGAGTCGCCACCTAACCGCCAGAGTGAAACCACCGGAATGACCTTTACCGACCTGCTGGTCCAGCAGACGATCAATGGGCTGAGTCTTGGTGCGATGTATGCGCTGCTCGCGCTCGGCTTCACCCTTATTTACGGCATCCTGGAGCTGATCAACTTCGCCCACTTCAACGTCTTCATGATGGGCTCGTTCGTCGGGATGTGGGTGCTGCAGTCCTTCGGGCTGTCCGGTCAGTCTGTGGTCCTGACCGGGCTGCCGCTAGCCGGCGTGCTACTGGCGGCGTTCGTCGTCACCATGCTGTTCGCCGGTGGGCTGGGCATGCTGATCGAGCGGTTGTCGTTGCGTCCGCTGCGCGGCGTGAAGGGCCCGGCCGCGATGATCACGACGATCGGCGTGTCGTACATTCTGTTCAATATCGTCCTGCTGGGAGCGGGCGCGGATTCGAAGAACTTCCCGAACCCTTTGCCGCCGATCAGGTTGCACATCGGCGGCGCCGTGATGGATATCCGCGTCTTACTGATATGGGGTGTCTCCTTGCTGCTGATGGCGGGACTATGGTTCTTCACGCAGAAGAGCCGGCTGGGCAAGGCGATGCGGGCCACCGCGCAGGACCCGGAAGCGGCACGGATGATGGGCGTGGAAGTCGATAAGGTCGTGCTGGCCGCGTTCTTTCTTGGCTCGGCTCTGGCCGGCGCGGGCGGACTGATCTTCGGGCTCTACTACAACTTCACGAGCTTCATCATCGGCTTCACCGCCGGGCTGCGCGCCTTCACCGCCGCCGTGCTGGGCGGGATCGGCAACGTGCCGGGCGCGATGGTGGGTGGCCTTATCATCGGGCTGATCGAGGCCTATGCCGGGCAGTTCCCCGGCGCCGAGTGGGCCGACGTCATTATCTTCTCGATCCTGGTGCTGGTGCTGGTGTTCATGCCGGCCGGGCTGTTCGGGCGGCTGGCGCCGAGCAAGTCGTGAGCGGGGAGAGGGCGATGCCCAAAGCGACCACGGGGAGCGCCGAGGCTGCCGCGGCCACGGCACAGCCGAATAGCGCCGCCTGGTTAGCCCGGCCATTTGCCTTGATCCCCGCGGCGCGTCGGCAGCAGGCGCTGCTGCTGATCGTGCTGGCGGCCGCGCTGCTGTTTCCCGTTTATCACAGCAACGACGCCGATGTCGATGCGATGGCGAACGCGCTCGCCTATGCGACGCTGGCGCTTGGCCTCAATATCGTGGTTGGGTTCGCCGGGCTGCTCGATCTCGGCTATGCCGCGTTTTTCGCCATCGGCGCATATACTTACGGCATCCTCAGCTCATTCCAACTGCAGCCGGAGTGGAGCTCGTTCTGGGTGCCGTTCCAGTATCTCGGCCTGGTTGCGCAGATGCCGGGCGAGAGCAGCGGGTTCGTGGTGCATTTCACCTTGTCGTTCTGGCTGGCGCTGCCCCTGGCGGCGGCGCTCGCGGCCGGATGCGGCGCGGTGTTCGGCCTGCCGACCCTGCGGCTGCGCGGCGACTACCTGGCGATCGTCACGCTGGGCTTCGGTGAAATTACCCCGATCGTGGTACGCAACTGGTCGAGCCTGACGAACGGCGCGGCTGGGCTGAACGGCATCGCCGCCCCGCATCTGTTCGGCTGGAGCTTTGGGGTCTCCGCGACGCCGTACTATTACGTGGCTGTCGGCATGGTCGTGCTGCTGGTGTTTATCAGCGTACGGCTGCGCGATTCCCGAGTCGGCCGGGCCTGGATGGCAATCCGCGAGGACGAGATCGCGGCGGGTGCGATGGGGGTGAACCGCACAAAATACAAGCTGCTGGCTTTCGCCATGGGCGCCGCATTTGCGGGCATGACCGGCGTCTTCTACGTCGCCAAGCTCCAGACCGCGACGCCGGAGATGTTCGGCTTCCCGGTCTCGGTGATGATCCTGGTGATGATCGTGTTTGGCGGCATGGGCAGCCTGTGGGGTGCGGTCGTCGGAGCGATGATCCTTCAATTGTTGCAGTCGTGGTGGCTGCAAGACCTGACCGGCTGGGTGGATGCGTTTGGCCGTATGGTCGGCAGCGCCTGGATCGCGCACATCGATCTGGTGCCGTCGATCGAGCTGATCTTCGGCTTCATCCTGGTTTTCATGATGCTGTTCCGTCGCCAGGGCTTGATCCCGGCGTATCGGCCGAGTGAGGCACTGACCTTCGATCAGCAGAGCGCGCAGGTGCGGCTGGGCGGGTTCGCCGACCTCAAGCTGTCGGGGCTGGGCGGGGAGGTTAACACAGGTGCCCTGGCGCTGGAGATCAGGGGCGTGACTGTGAAGTTCGGCGGCCTGGTCGCGCTGAACGCGGTGGATATCGATGTGCCGGCCGGTGGAGTGGTCGCCGTCATCGGGCCCAACGGGTCCGGCAAATCGACGCTGTTCAATGCGATCACCGGACTGTTGCCGGCGGATTCCGGCAGCATTCGGTTCCATGGCGAGGAGATACTGGGGCTGCCTGACTACCAGATTCTCGACAAAGGCATCGCCCGCACGTTCCAGAACCTTCGTCTCTTTCCCAACCTGACCGTCTTGCAGAACCTGATGATTGGTGAGCACGCACGGCTGCGCACCGGCGTGTTCGCCGCGGTGGTGCGTCCGCCCGGTACGCGCGCCGAGGAGAAGGCCGCGGTCGAATGGGCAATGGAGATCCTGTCGATATTCGGCAATCGACTGGTCCCGCGCGCCGGGCAGTTGGTGAGTGGCCTATCTTATGCCAATCGCCGGCGGACGGAGATTGCTCGCGCGCTTGCGTCGCGGCCTCGGCTGCTGCTGCTGGACGAGCCGACGGCGGGCATGAACCCGGCGGAGACACTGGAGCTGGCGGAGCAGATCCGCGGATTGAAGAACCTGGGCCTGACGGTGCTGCTGATCGAGCACAAGCTCGACGTTGTTACCACGCTGGCCGACACTGTGTATGTGCTCGACCATGGGGAGGTAATCGCGCAAGGTACGCCGGCCGAGGTGCGCCGAAACGAAGAGGTGCTGCGCGCCTATCTGGGCCGCAACGTCCAGGCTGCCTTGGCGGCCGAGGCGCAGTCAGCGGGGACCGCACATGTTGCTTGAGTTCAAGGACGTCGATACCTATTACGGCGACTTGCACGTTCTGAAGAGCGTTAACTACTCGATCGAGAAAGGCGAGATCGTTTGTCTGCTCGGCGGTAACGCATCCGGCAAATCGACGACGATGAAGACGATCATGGGTGTGGTGCGTCCGGCGCGGGGTAGCGTGGTCTATGAGGGCGAAGCGATTGAGCGGATGCCCACCGCCGAGCGGGTGAAGCGCGGTATCGCGCCGGTGCTGGAGGCGCGCCGCCTGTTCCCGCGTATGACGGTGTACGAGAACCTTGAAATGGGCGCTTACCTGCGCAAGAGGGGCCACGACTTCGATGAGGATCTCGAGCGGGTCTATGAATTGTTCCCCCACGTGAAGGAGCGGCGTAACCAGATCGCCGGTACTTTGTCGGGGGGCGAGCAGCAGATGGTGGCGATGGGTCGTGCGTTGATGGCGCGCCCGCGGCTGTTGTGCATGGACGAACCGTCGATGGGCTTGTCGCCGCTATATGTGGAGCAGGTATTCGAGATCATCCAACACATCAACCGCCAGGGCACCACGCTCTTCATGGTGGAGCAGAATGCCAACATGGCGCTGTCGATCGCGCATCGTGCCTATGTGCTGCAGACGGGTCAGGTGGTTTTGTCCGGCTCGGCGTCGGAGCTGCGCCGCAATCCTTTGATCCGCGAGGCGTATCTGGGGGAGATGCAGGTCGCGGCGTGAACCGCGGATAACGAGAAGAAAGAGAAGAAAGAGAGCTTTACCACACAGGCACAGAGATTGCGCCTTACCTGATGCAAATTCTGTGCCTCTGGGGTAAGGCTCTCTTTCTTAATGAGTCCGATCACAGACCCGAAGCGCGCTGGAGAAGCGAGAGATCTCAGGCGGCCTTGACTCCGGCAATAAATTCATGCACCCCTGCGTTAAGCTCTTCGGCTTGTCGAGAGAGCTCACCCGCCGCCCCAAGCACTTGCGCGGCCGCGGCGCCTGTGTCGGGTCTTTAACCTGGCCGGCTTGACAGCCCTCGTCGCGATCGGTTTTGCGGGCGGGTCCAGACGTTCCGAATCAAGTCGGGCTGAGCCGCATCACGGGAATGCGTCGGGTGGTGCGGCGCTGATATGTCTCGTACGGCGGGTAAATCGCGACGAGGCGCGGCCATAGCGTGGCTCGTTCCTCTTCGGCGACGCGCCGGGCGACGACGGGGACGCGCGAGCGGCCGATCTCTACCTCGGCTTTTGGGTTGGCTTGGAGATTGAAATACCAGCCGGGATGTTGGGGCGCGCCGCCTTGCGAGGCAACGACGACAAAGTCGTTGCCGTCCCGCAGGTAGAGCAGTGGCACACTACGGCGGCGACCCGATTTGCGGCCGGCTGTCGTCAGCAGGCAGACCGGCGCGCCAGACGGAAAGCGCCCCAGCCATCGGCCGCCGCTCAGGCGGTACACCCAGACGTTGAGCCGGCTCACTCCTCGCAGAAACAGCGTGCGCATCAAGGGTGTCGTCAGCCGGTGCGGCTCGCGTGGTGCTGCACGAAGCGGGCACCGATCTCGGTGAGTTGCTCGACCAGTGCGGCGCCGGTCTGGGCCGAGGACAGACGCGGATCGCCGCCGCGCACGCCGTCGGGCGCGACTTCGTGATATTCGACGGGTACCGCGACTTCCGCGCCCTCGAAGCGGGCCACGCCGAAGGCCGTCAGCTCCAGGCCTAGTACTTGCTGACGGGGCAGCGGATCGGGCACCAGGTCGGGGCGCATCAGCGCCGGGAACAGGTGCAGGCCGATGCTGGTCAGCGGATCGGCGCCATGGCCGGACACTTTCGCCGCACGCTCGGCGCCGACGATGCCGGGCAGCAGCGAATAGCCGATCCGCCAGAGATACAAGCTGGGGATCAGGATCCCCCGCTCTACCCAGATCGGGTGCGTCGCGTCGTGGATCGCCTGCACGTTGCCGCCGTGCCCATTGATGACGACGATCCGCGTCAGCTTGTGACGCAACAGGCAGGCCAGCACGTCACCGATCACCGCGCGCAGCGTCGCCTGGCCGAGCGCGATGCCGCCCGGCATGGAGCCGAAATAATCGGCGCCGCCGAACGGCAGCGTCGGCGCCATCAGTGTGCGCGTCCCGCGCTCTGTCGCGCGTCCGGCGATGCGCTCGGCGATCGCGTCGGCCAGCATCCAGTCGCCCATCGGGGCGTGCGGTCCCTGATCCTCGTGGCTGCCCATCGGCAACAGGATCACCGGGTTGCGTGCCATCTCCTCGCGCGCTTCCCCGGCGGTGAGCTCGCTCATGCGAAGCTTGGTCATCGATCTTCCTCTTATGCCGCCGGGCGACGTTTCATGAATGCGGCGCGCAGGCAGGTGGCGACGGTCTCGCCGCGCTGATTGAGCGCGTGGTGCTCGAATTCCACGACGCCGGCCTCGGGGCGCGAGCGACTGGCGCGCACCGAACGCACGATCGTGCGGGCGCGGATGGTATCGCCGTGGAACACGGGCTTGGGGAACTCGACCTTGCTCATGCCCAGGTTCGCGATGGTGGTGCCGAGGGTGGTTTCACCGACTGTCATGCCGATGAGCAGGCCGAGGGTGAACAGGCTGTTCACCAGGGGCCTGCCGAATTCGGTGGTTTTGGCGAATTCCGCGTCCAGGTGGAGCGGCTGCGGGTTCATCGTGAGGGAGCTGAACAGGACGTTGTCCATCTCGGTGACGGTGCGCGAGAGGGCGTGCTCGAACACCTGGCCTTCGTGGAATTCCTCGAAGAAGAGCCCGGCCATCGAGCGTCACCGTGTCATTGCGAGGAGCGGAGCGACGTCGCAATCTCCCGGGCCGGTCGCACTTGGCGGGAGATTGCTTCGCTTCGTTCGCAATGACAGTGGCTCATCGCTCCACACACATTGCGACGCCCATGCCGCCGCCGATGCAGAGTGTCGCGAGACCTTTCTTGGCGTCGCGCTTCTGCATCTCGTGCAACAGGGTCGTCAGCACCCGCGCGCCGGATGCGCCGATCGGATGGCCGATCGCGATGGCACCGCCGTTCACGTTCACCTTCGACGTGTCCCAACCGAGGTCCTTGTTCACCGCCACCGCCTGGGCTGCGAAGGCTTCGTTGGCCTCGATGAGATCGAGCTGGTCGGCTTTCCAGCCTGCCCGTTGCAGCACCTTACGGGTCGCCGGAATCGGGCCGGTGCCCATGACTGCCGGATCGACACCGGCGGTGGCGAAGGCGGTGATGCGGGCGAGCGGCCTCAAGCCGCGCTTTGCAGCCTCGGACGCCGTCATCAGCACCAGCGCGGCGGCACCGTCATTGATGCCCGAGGCATTGCCGGCGGTGACGGTACCGTCCTTGGAGAAGGCCGGCCGCAGCTTGGCCATTGTCTCAGCATTAGCGTCGTGGCGGATGTATTCATCATCGGCAACGATCGTGTCGCCCTTGCGGCCCTTCACTGTCACCGGGATGATCTCGTCCTTGAAGCGGCCCGACTTCTGCGCCGCTGACGCCTTCTGCTGGGATGCAAGCGCGAACGCATCCTGCTGCTCGCGGGTGATCTGGTAGGCGCGCGCAACGTTCTCGGCGGTCGTGCCCATGTGGTAGCCGTGGAATGCATCCCACAGCCCGTCCTTCAGCATCGTATCGACGAACTCGACGGCGCCCATCTTGGTGCCGCCGCGCAGATAGGCGGCGTGCTGCGACTGGCTCATGCTCTCCATGCCGCCGGCTACGACGATGTTGCTTTCGCCGGTACGGATCTGCTGGGCGGCGAGGGCGACGGCGCGCAGGCCGGAGCCGCAGACCTGGTTGATGCCGAATGCGGTCTTCGAATCCGGCACGCCGGCCGCGCGAGCAGCCTGGCGGGCGGGGTTCTGTCCTTCGCCGGCGGCCAGGACCTGGCCGAGGATCACCTCGTCGACGTCGCCAGGCTCGACCTTGGCGCGCTCCATGGCGGCTTTCAGCGCCACTATGCCGAGCTCATGAGCGGGCAGGCTGCCTAGGGCACCGCTGAAGCTGCCGACGGGTGTGCGGGCGGCGGAGACGATGACGATGTCGTCCATGTGCTGTTTCTCCATGGGACGGATGATCCAGTTCAAACGCTACGCCGAACATGGGGGGGCCGAAAGTGACCGGGCAGGGGGTTGTATCGGGGCTCTGGTCTGCGTAGATTACTGACTGACCAGTCGGTAAGTAGAGGGTGTGCCATGCAGATCGACACTGCCGCCCCCAAGCGCCGCACCCGCCGAAAGGAAGCCCGCCCCGCCGAGATCGTCGAGGCGGCGCTGGCGCTGTTCACCGAGCGCGGCTTCGCTGCAACGAAATTGGAAGACGTCGCGTTGCGCGCCGGGATCGGGAAAGGAACGATCTACCTCTACTTCGCGACGAAGGAGGAGCTGTTCCGCGCCGTCGTGCGCCAGCGCCTGGTGCCCAACCTGAACGCGATCGAGGCGATGGTCGCCGACCACACTGGTTCCAGTGCCGAGTTGTTGCGTCGAATCGCGGAACGCGCGCTGCAATTAATCGAGACGGACATCACCGCCATCCCCAAGCTGGTTTTGGCCGAGTCCGGCAACTTCCCGGCGATTGCCAGGCTGTACGCCGAAGAGGTGGCGAGGCGCGGCATGGCGCTGATGGAAGGTATCTTCAAGCGCGGCATGGAGCGTGGCGAGTTTCGCCGTCTGGATCCGCATTCCGTGCTGCCGCTGTTCAGCGGCCCGCTTCTGGTGATGGCGCTGTGGCGGCATTCGCTCGGCCAACACACCGATATCCAGTTCGATCCACGTAAGGTGATCGAGACTCATCTGGACGTTTTCCTGCGCGGGCTCAGCGCCGGAGATCCGTCGTGACGCGCGCTCGTGCAGCGCTGGCGGTCGTCGCGGTTTTCGCGGGTGCGGCTGGGGTGGCGGCGTGGCGGTTGGGACAGGCACCTGCCGTGGAAGCGTGGCAGGGCTATGTCGATGCCGACTACGTCAAAGTCGCGCCGACACAGCAGGGGCTGCTGACGTCGCTTTCGGTGTCGCGCGGTGACACGGTGAAGGCCGGTGCGCCGTTGTTCGCGCAGGACGATGCCTATGACCGTGCCGCGCGGGATGAGGCGGCGGCGAAGCTGGCTCAGGCACAGGCGCAGCTTACCAACCTGGAGACCGCGAGCCGCGCGACGGAGATCGCTCAGGCCGAGGCTGATCTGGTCGATCAGGTGGCGGCACGGGATCGGGCTGAGAAGGATCTGGCGCGCGCCCAGGTGTTGGTGAAGACGGCTGCGGGCACGAAACAGCAACTCGATCAGGCGACAGCCGATGCTCTGTCTGCCACCGCCAAGGTACAGGCGGCACAGGCGAAGCTGGATCAGGAACGATCGCCAACCGGGCGGGCGCAGGAGATCGCGGCGCAACAGGCGGTGGTTGATGAGATGCGCGCGCAGTTGGCCGAGGCCCAATGGCGGCTCGATCAGAGGCACGTGGATGCGCCTGCTACGGCGCTGGTCGCCGATGTCTATGCCTGGCCGGGAGAGACGGTCGCCGCCGGCGCGCCGGTGGTCTCGTTGCTGCCGCCGGCGAATGTGCTGGTGCGGTTCTTTGTGCCGGAGACAGAGTTGTCGCGGATCCATGTGGGGGAGTCGCTGGCTGTTGGCTGCGATACGTGCCCGACAGGGTTGACCGCGGATGTTTCGTTTGTTTCGCCGCAGCCGGAATACACGCCGCCGGTGATCTTCAGCGAGCAGACGCGCGACAAGCTGGTTTATCTGATCGAGGCACGGCCGACCGCTGATCAGAGTCTGGTGCTGAAGCCGGGGGAGCCGGTGAGCATTCAGCCGATCGGCGCGCAGCATCACCTCTCCCATGCCGCGGGAGAGCAGGTGGGTTCGCGCGGCGTGGCGGGTGAGGGCGGTTCTCTCCGCTTCGCGGCTGGATCCTCCCGCAAGGGGAGGGAGTGATGTTGGCGATCGATGTGCGGGGGCTGTGCAAAAGTTTCGGTGGTAATAAGGTTGTGGACGGGCTGGACCTGCAGGTGCCGGAAGGCGAGATCTGCGGGTTCCTGGGTGGCAACGGCAGCGGCAAGACGACGACGATCCGCCTGCTGTGCGGGCTGTTGAAGCCGGACGCTGGCGGGGGGACCTGCCTGGGCTTCGACGTGGTCCGCCAGACGACAGAGCTGCGCCTGCAGATCGGGTACATGACGCAGCGGTTCAGTCTGTACGGCGATCTCTCAGTCGAGGAGAACCTGGATTTCGTCGCCCGGCTGTATTGCATGCCGGATCGGTCGCGGGCCGTTGCGGCGGTGATGGAGCGCATGGGTCTGGCGGATCGTGCGGGGCAGCCGGCCGAGCAACTATCCGGTGGGTGGAAGCAACGGTTGTCGCTGGCGGCGTGCGTACTGCACCAGCCGCGCCTGCTGCTGCTGGACGAGCCGACCGCCGGTGTTGATGCGAAGGCTCGGCGCGAGTTCTTCGACCTGGTCAACGATCTGGCGGCTGAGGGAATCACCGTTCTGTTGTCCACTCATTACATGGACGAAGCCGAGCGGTGCCGGCGCGTTGTTTATCTCGCCGGGGGACGGCTGATCGTGCAGGGGAGTGTCGATGAGGTGGTCCGCGGCGCGCGCCTTGTGGTGTTCGAGACGCGCGGCGATGCGCTGGAGGCAATGGCGCGACGACTGCGCGGCGCGCCAGGGGTGGAGAGTGCCGCGATCTTCGGGCGCGAGTTGCGCGTCGTGGGCATGGATCGCGCTTTGCTGGAGCGGACGCTGAGTGCCGCGGGTGGTGGGGATTGGCGCGAAGTGCCGGGGCGACTGGATGATGTGTTCATCCATCTGCTGAACGACGAGGAGAGGCGGGCATGACGAGCTTTTCGTTCGCCCGGCTGCTGGCGGTGCTCCGCAAGGAGTGGACGCAGATGCGGCGCGACCGGGCGACGGTCGGCCTGACGGTGGCATTGCCGTTGCTCCAGCTTTTCCTGTTCGGGTATGCGCTGAACGCTAATCCTCGGCATCTGCCGACGGGCGTGCTGGCGGCGGACCAGTCGGTCTATACGCGGACGCTGGAAGCGGCGCTGGTGAATACAGGCTATTTTGATCTTCGTAGCTTTGCCACCGAGCGTCAGGCGGACGAGGCGCTGGCGCGCGGTGACGTGCTCTTCGTGCTGAATATTCCGCCCGGCTTCTCGCGCGATGTGGATCGTGGGGAGCATCCGTCGGTGCTGATGGATGCGGATGCGACCGATCCTACCGCGATCGCCAACGCCAGCGCGGCGATCACCGCGCTGAATGCCGGCGTGCTGGCGCGCGACCTGCCGCCGAACATGCAGTCCGAGGATACGACGCCGCCGTTTCAGGTGGTGCTGCACTCCCGGTACAACCCGGAGGCGATCACGGCGCTGAATATCGTGCCCGGGCTGATCGGCATCATCCTGACGTTCTCGACGCTGATCATCACCGCGCTGTCGATCACACGCGAGCGCGAGGCAGGGACGATGGAGAACTTGCTGGCGATGCCGGTGCGCCCGATCGAGGTGATGCTGGGCAAGATCATCCCCTATGTCGGGCTGGGCTATGTGCAGGTGTTGCTGATCCTGAGCATGTCGATCATCGTGTTCGGCGTGCCGGTGCGCGGATCGGTGCTTCTGTTGTTGGGTGTGCTGGGATTGTTCATCGCCTGCAACCTGGCGCTTGGATTCACCTTCTCCACCA
>Ga0335074_10005968_pt1 | contig 16870 bp, 15 predicted proteins | sample Lox_Sample_23_FD_206715 | JGI IMG/M metagenome (GOLD analysis project Ga0335074, IMG submission 206715) | Soil microbial communities from Loxahatchee National Wildlife Refuge, Florida, United States - Lox_Sample_2.3 | ecosystem: Environmental > Terrestrial > Soil > Wetlands | place: USA...
GACGCGGCCGACGCTGAGCTCGCCGTGCTGGTGGACTGCTACCTGCGCGGGCCGGGCAGCTGACGGCACGCCGGACGGGATCGGCGTGACGAGCACGGCAGCGGAGCGCGACGACTCGCGAACCGCCAGAGCGGAGGAACGCAGTGGGTAAGCCAGGCGGCTCGACACTCAATGCCGGCCGACGATCGCGGGAGCTGGCACAGCTCGCCGATCGTCCGGCCGTGGACCTGCTGGTCGTCGGCGGCGGGATTACCGGCGCAGGGGTCGCGCTGGACGCGGCCTCCCGAGGGCTGTCGGTCGTGCTCGCTGAGCGCGCCGACCTGGCGAACGGCACCAGCCGGTGGAGCTCCAAGCTCGTGCACGGCGGCCTGCGGTATCTCGCTCACGGCGACGTCGCAGTCGCGCACGAGAGCGCAGTCGAACGGGGCCGGATCATGGGCGTGATCGCGCCGCACCTCTGCCGCGCACTGCCGATGGTGCTGCCGTTCACGCCGGACAGTCCGCGGCGAGCCCGGCTGGAGACTCGAGCTGGCCTGGCCGCGGGCGACCTGCTGCGGCTGGCGGCGTGGACCGGCCGCGGCCGGCTGCCGGCCGCCCGCCAGCTGAGCCGTTCAGACACTCTGGCCGCGGTGCCGGGACTACGGCCTGACACGACGGGCGCGTTTCTTTCCTTCGACGGACAGCTGACCGACGACGCCCGGCTTGTCGTCTGCGTCGCGCGCACAGCCGCCGCGCACGGCGCGGTGATCCTCACGCGCTGCGAGGCGAGTGCGGTGAGCGGTGGCGGCGCCACGCTGACCGACCGGCTGACCGGAGAGTCCATTGCCCTGAGTGCCCGGGCAGTGGTGACCGCGGCCGGTGTGTGGGCCGGTGATCTCGTGCCGGGAGTGGACCTGCGGCCGAGCCGCGGCACGCACCTGGTGCTGGCGGACTGGGGACTCGCGGGGCTGCGGACCGGCCTGACAGTGCCGGTGCCGGGGGAGCGAGCCCGGTTCGTGTTCGCGCTGCCCGTGCCGGGCGAGCGCCGCGTCTACGTCGGGCTGACGGACGAGCCGGTCGATCCCGGCCAGGAACTGCCGGAGGTACCCGAGCCGTCCGAGGCGGAGATCGACTTCCTCCTCGCGACCATCAGCTCCGTGCTCGCGACACCGCTGAGCCGGGCGGACGTGGCCGGCAGCTATGCCGGCTTGCGGCCATTGCTGGCGGGCCGCGCCGACAGCACTGCGGACCTGTCGAGGAAACACACCGTGCTGGCACCGCCGGACGGACCGGTGACCGTCGTCGGCGGCAAGCTCACCACCTACCGCCGGATGGCGCAGGATGCCGTCGACGCGGCTCTGCGGCGGCCGGGGCTTGCGGCGCGGACGGTCGGCCCGTGCCGCACGATGCGGCTGCCGCTTGTCGGCGCAGCGCCACCGGCCGAGCTGCGGAGCGTGGCGGCTCCGGCTCGCCTCGTCGCGCGCTACGGCACTGAGGCCGGCGATGTGATTGCTCTCGCGCAGGCCGACCCGCTGCTGCGCGAGCCGGTGATGCCCGGCGGAGCGACGATCGCCGCGGAACTGGCGTTCGGGCTGCTGCGTGAGGGCGCGCTCGACGTCGGCGACCTGCTCGACCGGCGGACGCGGATCGGCCTGGTGGCAGCCGACCGGCACCGCGCTCTGCCCGCGGCCGAAACCGTCCTCCAGAAGTACGGCGCGTGCTGACAGCACCCGATCCGCCGGTTGACGATGTGAAGTTTCCGGGGCTATCACCCCGCGAACTCAACAACGATCACGGGATGCGGCCAGCGATCGGCGGCTGCTGCGGCTAGGAATCGGACACGGCGTCGGAAACGTCGCCGGGGTCGAGTCCCTCGCGGCTTCGGAGCAGTCGCCGCAGCGAATCCAGCCGGGCTGCCTCGGCCGGACCGCCGTGCTGGGCCACCCAGTCGTCGAGGCCGCAGCCGGGCTCGAGGTGGCTGCAGCCAGGCTGGCATTCGGCCACCGCGTCGGCGAACTCGGGGAAGGCTGAGATCACGCTGTCGGCCGCAATATGAGCGAGGCCGAAGCTGCGAAGTCCCGGCGTGTCGATGATCCAGCCACCGCCCGGTAGCTGCAAGGCGACGGCCGACGACGACGTGTGCCGGCCTCGGCCGGTGACCGGGTTGACCGAGCCGACTGCCCGCTCGGTGTCCGGGACGAGCGCGTTCACCAGCGTCGACTTTCCGACGCCGGAATGCCCGACCAGCACGGTGATCCGGTCGGTCAGCAGCGACCGCAGCTCGTCCAGCTGGCCGCCGAACGGACGGCTGAGCGCGATCGAGCGAACGCCGAGCGGCTGATAGGCCCCGAGCAGTTCGTCCGGCGCAGCCAGGTCGGCCTTGGTCAGGCAGAGCAGCGGGTCGAGCCCGGCGTCGTACGCGGCGACCAGGAACCGGTCGATCAGCCGGGGCCGCGGCGGCGGATCCGCCAGCGCCGTCACGATCGCGAGCTGCTCGGCATTCGCCACCACGATCCGCTCGGTCGGGTCGTCGTCCTCGGCTGAGCGGCGCAGGACAGACGTACGCGGCTGCACGCGGACGACGCGCGCCAGCGTGCCCGGCTCCCCGGAGATATCCCCGATGAGGCTGACTCGGTCGCCGACGACGATGCCGCCGCGGCCGAGTTCCCTGGCCTTCATCGCTGTGACGGTCCGCTCGCCGGTCCAGCACCGGTAGCGGCCGCGGTCGACGCCGGTGACGAACGCGTCGACCGCATCGGAGTGCGCGGGTCGGCGCCGAGTGCGAGGCCGGGAACCCTTGCCGGGCCTGACCCGCACATCGTCTTCGTCCAGCCGGGAGTGGCTCGCCGCCGGACTCAGGGTGCCTGCCCGGCCATCTGCTGCCAGCGGAGAAGAAACTCGGGGAACGTCTTGCCCACCGTGGCCGCGTTGCGCACCCGCAGGCCGGGCACGGCCAGTCCGAGTACTGCCGCGGCCATGACCATACGGTGGTCGTTGTGAGTCTCGAACGGCCGCGATCCGGCGCGCAGCGGCCGCGGCTCGACCTGAAGGCCGTCGGGCAGCTCGGTGACAGCGCCGCCGAGGGCGCCGATCTCGGCCGCCAGGACGGCCAGCCGGTCGCTTTCGTGCAGCCGCATGTGGCCGATGCCGGTGAGCTCGGACGGGCTGTCCGCCAGTGCCGCCACGGCGGCCACTACTGGCGCAAGCTCGTTAATGTCGCGGAGATCCGCGCGGATGCCGTGAATCCTGCCGGTGCCGCGAATCACCAGGCCGTCCGCGGTGATCGCGGTACTCGCCCCCATCTGCTCGAGCACGCCGAGGATCTGCGTCGCCGCCTGAAGGCTCATCGCCGGCCAGCCGGGGATCGTCACCTCCCCGCTGGTGACCAGCGCGGCGGCAAGGAACGGGCCTGCATTCGACAGGTCGGGCTCGACCTCGACAGTTCCGGGTGCGAGCCGACCCGGCCGGACGCGCCAGAAGTCCGGGACCGAGTCGTGGTGCCGGCCGAGCGTGCCGGACTCGACCTGCGCGCCCGCCGCGGCCAGCATCGCAGCCGTCATGGCAATGTGCGGCGCCGACGGGATGCGCTCACCCTGGTGCACGATCTCGATGCCGGCGTCATACCGCGGGCCCGACAGCAGCAGGCCGGAAACGAGCTGAGACGACGACGAGGCATCGAGCACGACCCGGCCGCCGGAGGCGCCGCCACGGCCGCGGACCACGAACGGCACCGCGCCGCGACCGCCGTCGCTGATCTGGACACCGGCCTGGCGCAGGGCAGCAATCAGCTGGCCGACGGGTCGGCGAGCGGCGCGCGGGTCGCCGCTGAACTCGACGTCGCCGCCAGCCAGGACGGCGGCAGGAGGCACGAACCGCATGACGGTTCCGGCATTGCCGACATCGACCCGGCTCGAGCCGCGAGCCCAGCCGGGCGTGACCGTCCAGGATGGCCGGGTGCTTGACGCGGGAGTCGCGGAGGGGACCTCGTTTCCGGCCTGGTGATTGTTACCGGCGGATTCGACAGCCGCGCCGAGGGCTTCGACCGCGCGGCGCATGAGGTCGGTGTCGCGGGCCAGGAGCGGGCCGGTGATCGTGGTCGGCGAGTCAGCCAGGGCAGCCAGGATCAGCGCCCGGTTGGTGATCGACTTGGAGCCGGGCAGCGCAACGGTGGCCTTGACTGGCCCGGCGGCCGCCGGCGCGGCCCAGGTGGTGTCGGCCTGATCGGTTGCCTGCATGCCTGGAAGGTTACTGGTTCAGCGCTTCGCCGGAGGTGCGCGGCTGGACGTGCCTGGCCGTACGGGGCGACAATCAAAAGCCACGACTTGTCGGGGCGGCAGTGTGTCCTGGCCGCAGTGTCCAGGCGGCAGTGTCCAGGCGGCAGTGTCCGGGCTGCACCGTGCAGGCGGCAGAAGTCCGGACTTCCCGGCAAGGTTTGGCATAGCTGGATTCGGTAATGATCTCCCGGATTCCGGCATTGCCGGACCGGTAGCCATGTGTGTCAGGTGAGGATGATGTGCGGTCGGTACGCGTCGGCGCGTAAGCGCATAGAGCTCCTTGAGGAGTTCAGCGTGCAGCGCGACGAGGTCGCCGAGCCGCTGCAGCCGGACTACAACGTTGCCCCGACTAAGCCGGTCTACACGGTGCTTGACCGGGCCGAGCGGCCTGCGCGTCCTGAGGGCGAACCCGATGGTGACCAGAGTGACGACGGCCGCGGTGAGGCCGCCGCGACAGGCGCTGCCGGAGTGCGGGCTGGGGGAGTAGCGCGCGAGCTTCGGGTGATGCGCTGGGGGCTGGTGCCGTTCTGGGCCAAGGACGTCAAGATCGGCAGCAGGATGATCAACGCCCGGGCGGAGACGATTGCCGAGAAGCCCGCGTTCCGGCGTGCTTTCGCGAAGCGGCGCTGCCTGCTCCCGGCTGACGGCTACTACGAGTGGATGCAGCAGCCGGGCGAGCCGAAGCAGCCCATCTACATCAGCCGGACCGACGGACAGTCGCTGGCCTTCGCCGGACTGTACGAGCTCTGGCGCGATCCTGCAGTGCCGCGGGACGACGAGCAGGCCTGGCTGTGGACCACGACCATCATTACGACGAGCGCTCCGGACGAGCTCGGGATGATCCACGACCGGATGCCGATGATCATCGACCCGGCTGGCTGGACCGACTGGCTCGACCCCGCCAACAGTGACGTTGCCGATCTGCGGGCGCTGCTCACCCCGGCCATGGTCAGCGACCTGACCACCTGGCCGGTGTCCACCGAGGTGAACTCGGTCCGGCACAACGGGCCGCAGCTCATCGAGCCGGCAGACGGCGACCACGTCTCGCCGTTAGCGGCGGCAAGGCCGGCCAGGTCGGCGCCGCCCTCCCGGCCGGTGCCGTCGGCCGGGCAGGGCACCGCTCCTGGCGCTGCCCACTTCGGAACCGACGGCACTGGAGTGCTGTTCTAGGCCACTTGCCCGGCCAGGCAGCTCAGTAGAAATCCCCCCGGCACATCGCCCCGGCAGATCCCCCATAGTGCTGCCGGCCAGGCTCGGAAGGAGTTGGGGATCACCATGGATGTCACCGCAGCGCGCGAGCGCCTCGAGGAGATCTGCAGCGAGCTTGACCACTCCATCCTGGTTCTGGACGGTGCGGGCGAGCATCAGTGGTCCGGCGAGTACCCGCAGGACGCTGCGGACGCGGGCGCGAACCTGTCGGAAAGCGACCGCTCGCAAGCTGTGCTTGCCGTCGCGCGGCGGCAGCGCTCGGACGTCATGGCCGCGCTGCACCGCATCGACCTGGGCACCTACGGGACGTGCGTCGACTGCGGGGCGGCCGTTCCCGACGGCCGTCTGGAGGCCAAGCCCGAGGCCGCCCGGTGCGTCGCATGCCAGGGCAGGCTGGATCGCATGCGCCGCTAGTGCCGCAGACTGACAGCCCCTACGACAGCCCCCCGCGGGGCGGAATGAAGGGGCCAGTGCTCGTGTTTCATGGCACGTGTCCCTTGCTAGCTGTGAGACGAGGCCGGATCCCTCCCGGGTGGCCGCGCGCGATGTCATGACGGCTGGCGTTGTATCCTCCCGGCGAGGCGGCTTGCAGGCCAGACGGCTGCAGCCCTCCGATCCGGAAGGGGTGGGTCCGGTCCCCGAGACACTAGAGCAGCGCAGTAGGCGGTTCGAGGACGACGTTCTGCCGTACCTCGACCAGCTGTATGCAGCCGGGATGCGGATGACGCGTAACCCAGCCGACGCGGAAGACCTGGTCCAGGAGACGTTCGCGAAGGCTTATGCGTCGTTTCACCAGTTTCAGGCGGGTACAAACCTGAAAGCTTGGTTGTTCAGGATCCTCACGAATACTTTCATCAACACCTATCGCAAGCGGCAGCGTGAGCCACAGCGGTCGGGGACGGAAGAGATAGAGGACTGGCAGCTTGCTCGCGCTGCGTCCCACACCTCCGCAGGCCTGAAGTCGGCGGAGATGGAAGCCCTCGAGCGGCTGCCGGATTCCGACATCAAGGCGGCATTGCAGGCGCTCCCCGAGGACTTCCGGCTAGCTGTCTACCTTGCGGATGTCGAGGGGTTTGCGTACAAGGAGATCGCCGAGATTATGGGCACTCCGATCGGCACAGTCATGTCGCGGCTGCATCGCGGCCGCAGGCAACTTCGCGACCTGCTTCAGGACTATGCGGCGGACCAAGGCATCTTCGCCACCGCTCCCGCCGCCCCGACGACGCCGTCCGATGGCGACGCGTCAGGGAAGGACGCACGATGAGCTGCGGAAAGCCGCACGAGGTACCGTGCACTGAGGTACTCGCCCTGGTGTATTCCTACATCGACGGCGAGATGGAGGACTCCGGCTCGGCTCAGATCCGCGAGCACCTCGACGAGTGCGGGCCGTGCCTGCGCGAGTACGGGCTCGAGGAGCTCGTCAAGAAGCTCGTCCATAAATGCTGCGGCCACGAGGCGGTACCGGGCGAGCTGCGGACCAAGGTGCTGACAAGGATCGCGGCGGTGCGCGCGGAGATCGAGGAGACTGAAATCCTCGCCGAGTAGGGCCATCAGGAGGAGCGGCAAGCCGTTCCTCCTTTTCCGGCGCGCAGGCCGTCACGGTGTGCAGTCGTCTGACTACTATTGGCTCACATTGACCAGGAGCCCGCGCGATTCTTGGAGCGCGCGTTACTCTAAGTGTCGGCACCGCTCAGTCCGCGTAACTAGGGGGTCATGACGTGGTCTCCCGGGCCGCATGGCTTTACATCAGCCTGGTCGTGGCCGCGACCACGGTCCTGGTCGGGATGACCGCAGATCACCTGGCTCCGATCCCGCACCCGGTCTTTGCCCTGGTGACGCTCCAGGTGCTGTTCCTCGTCTGCGACTCGGTCAAAACGCCGCTCACCGCCAGGCAGACGATGTGGTCGCCCAGCTCGTCGGCCACGCTTGCCGCCGTGGTCCTGCTCGGACCGCTGGCGGCGGCCCTGGTCGGAGCGACCTCGCTGATCAGCATGAAACGGCAGCCGCGGATCGCCGAGCGGTTCTTCAACGGCGCGATGCACGCGCTGTCCGGTCTGGCGGCAGGCGAGGCGTACTTAGCGCTGAAGGGCCCGGTCGGCTTCCCGCACCCCGGGCATTTCCGGTTCATCATCACGGCCTTCGCGGCCGCCGCCGCGGTCCACGTCCTCGCCAACCACGGGCTGATCTGGGGCATCTACCGGCTGAACCGGGGCAGCGCTGAACTGCGGCCCGAGGGACTGGAATCCCGGCTGCCCCTGCTGCTCGCCTCAGACCTCGGCTACGCGTGCCTCGGTCTCGTGATTGCCTCGCTCTGGGAGATCATGTGGTGGTTCTCCGCGGCGCTGGTGCTAGTGCCGCTCTTCGTGGCCCGCTGGGCGATGGGCCAGTTCGCCGAGCAGCAGCGTGCCTACGCCGCGACGATGAACGCCCTGTGCCAGGCCGTGGAGACCAAGGACTACTACACCCGCGGTCACGGAGACCGCGTTTCGCGTGGTGCGGTGATGATCGCCCGGCAGATCGGAATGAGCTCCGACCGGACCGAGGCCATCCGGTACGCCGGGATGCTCCACGACGTGGGCAAGCTCGGGGTGCCGACCCAGGTGCTGCAGAAGACAGGCCCGCTCACCGAGGACGAGTTCGCGGCGATCCAGCTCCATCCGATGCGCGGCCTGGAGATCGTCCGGGAGATCGGATTCCTGTACGAGGCGCTCAACGGGATCATGCATCACCACGAGCGGATCGACGGCTGCGGTTACCCGATGGGCCTTGCGGGGCATGAGATCCCCGAGTTTGCCCGCGTGATCGCGGTTGCCGACGCGTTCGACTCGATGACCTCAACCCGCTCCTACCGCGAGGCGAAGAGTCTCGAGACCGCGGTCGACGAGCTGCGCAGGGGCGCGGGCACGCAGTTCGACCCGCTGATCGTGGAGGCCTTCATCGCTTCGCTCGAGCACGAGACATGGCCGCTGCCCGCGCCGGCGGTCAAGCCGGCCGACCTCGCCGTCGTGACCGTTCAGGACCATGACGACCCGACCGCGCCGCTCCGCGTCGTCGAGGTGCCGTGACCGGGGGAACGCTGGCCGAGCGTTCAGCGCCAGACCGGATCGCCTACTGGCAGGCCGTGGACTCCGGCCGGCTGCTGCTGATGGCGGCCGCGGCCATGCTGGTTACTGCAGCGTTCGCCGGCTCCGCCCTGGCCATCAATTCCCACCACATCAACTGGCGGGCGGCGCTGGCCTTCGGCGGCTTCATCGCGTTCGGCGAGCTGCTGCGGCTGGCGCTGCCCGGCGGCCGGGAGGCGGCCCCCATCGCGATGGTCGGCGCCATGTCCTACGCGCTGCTGATGTCGCTGCCGGGCCAGGGCGTGTCACGCTACGACGCACTGCTCGTCATCGCGGTGTCGGCGATCGGGATGACCGTGGGGGCGCTGCCCCATATCGCCGCCGGCCGGTCGGCTGGCCTCACCGGGATGTGCGCGCGCCTGGTCGCGGTGGCCTGCGTGGCGTTCATCTTCCGCCCGATCGTGTCAGTGCGTTTCGTCGACGAGCCGTGGGAGTTCGCGTTCTCGATCATGGGCCTGCTTGTGCTCTTCGGCTGGCTGGTCGAGACTCTGGTCGGTGCACTGATCCGGGCGGACGACGTCGGCGCCCGGTTCAGGGTCGCCGTGCGTGACGAGGCCCGGCTCCAGTGGCCGCTCGGCCTCGCCGTCGGCGCGTCAGTGATCATCGCGGTGTTCGGCGCCAAGGTGCTTGGCCTGATGGAGCTGGCGATCTTCATCGGGCCGCTGCTGGTCACGCAGATCGCCTTCCGCCGCTACGCCGCTATCCGGGCCACCTACCTGCAGACCGTACGCTCCCTGGCCCGGGTGACGGAGGTGGCCGGCTACGTCGAGGCGGGCCACTCCCGGCGGGTCAGCCGGCTCGCGGTGGCTGTCGGCCGGCGCCTCGGCATGGCCGAGCCGCAGCTGCTCGCGCTGGAGTACGCGGCCCTGATGCACGACATCGGCCAGCTGTCCCTCCGCGACCCGATCCCGGGCGGCGCGACCGTGCTGGTGTCACAGCCCGACCAGGAGCAGATCGCGCACCTGGGTGCAGAGGTGATCCGCGAAGCGGGCGTGCTGGACGACGTCGCCGAGCTGGTGCGCTGCCAGGCGTGGCCCGCGCGCGGTCACGATCCGGCTCCGCCGCTGGGCAGCATGATCATCCACGCCGCGAACGCGTTCGACGACATGGTGGGCAGCTCGACAGATCGCGACCGGTCGGTGGCGGCGCTGGACAGGCTCCGGATAGACCCGGCGACGTTCGACCCGGGCGTGGTCGGCGTGCTGGCTGAGGTCGCAGGCCGCCGGGTCCCGTCCCGGCTGTAGGCTGCCCTGCGTGCTTGAGTCAGTCCTTGTCGCCAATCGTGGTGAGATCGCCCGGCGTGTCATTTCCACCGCCCGCAGGCTGGGTGTCCGCTCGGTAGCGGTCTACTCCGAGGCTGACGCCGCGCTGCCGTTTGCGCGTGAAGCCGACGAGGCAGTTCTCCTCGGCCCAGCGCAGCCGGCGGCGAGCTACCTGGACGCTGCGGCGGTCCTCGCGGCGGCACGCCAGACCGGCGCTCAGGCCATCCACCCCGGGTACGGCTTCCTGGCTGAGAACCCCGCGTTTGCCACGCGTGTCCTGGACGCCGGGCTCGTATGGGTCGGTCCCTCGCCCGACTCGATGGAGCAGATGGGCGACAAGATCAACGCGCGCAACCTGATGGAACGGGCGGGTGTGCCCGTATCTCCGGGCACCCGGGAGCCGGTGGCCGACGTCGCGGCCGCGCTCGTCGCGGCCAGCGAGATCGGCTACCCGGTCATGATCAAGGCATCAGCGGGCGGCGGCGGCATCGGGATGAGTGCCGCCGCCGACGCGGCGCAGCTTGAGGCTGGTTTCGAGACGGCACGATCACGCGCCGAGCGATTCTTCGGCAGCCCGGCGATCCTGCTGGAGCGGTACGTCGAGCGTGCCCGGCACGTCGAAGTCCAGATCCTCGGCCTGGCCGACGGCCGCGTGGTCGCACTGGGCGAACGTGACTGCTCGGTTCAGCGGCGTCATCAGAAAGTCGCCGAGGAAACGCCGTCGCCGGGCGTCAGTCCTCAGCTGCGTGCGCGGATGCTGGCGGCGGCAGTCCAGGCGGGGGAGGCAGTCGGCTATCGCGGCGCGGGGACCGTGGAGTTCCTTGTCGACGTGATGGCGGGCGACTTCATGTTCCTGGAGATGAACACCCGGCTGCAGGTGGAGCATCCGGTCACCGAGCTGGTCACCGGCATTGACCTGGTCGAGCAGCAGTTCCGCATCGCGGTCGGTGCGGACGTCAGCTTCGACCCGGGCAGCGTCACGCCGTCCGGGCATGCGCTCGAGCTGCGGATTTACGCAGAGGACAGCAAACGCTTCCTGCCGAGCCCGGGCACGATCACGCGATGGGCTGAGCCATCTGGTCCGGGCATCCGGGTCGACGCGGGCTACGCGGCGGGCAACACCGTCACTCCGTACTACGACCCCTTGCTGGCGAAACTATGCGCGCACGGAGCGGACCGGGCGCAGGCGCTCGAGCGCGCCCGTGCGGCCGTCGCCGCGTTCGAGGTAGCCGGGCTCAAGACCAACCTGGAGTTCCACGCGGACCTGCTGGCATCGGCGGAGTTCACCAGCGGCGACTACGACACCGGGCTGGTCAGCCGACTGCGCGCGTAACGGCGGTGCAGCGGCGATGATGGACGACAACGGCCGGTGCCGGCCGATATCGAGGAGAGGTACATGAGCGAGGTTCGCGCGGAGATGGTGGCCAACGTCTGGAAGGTCGTGGCGGCCGAGGGCGACACCGTCGCCGACGGCGACACGCTGGTGATCCTGGAGTCCATGAAAATGGAGATTCCGGTCATCGCGGAGGACTCCGGCACGCTCACCAAGCTCGCGGTATCCGAGGGCGACGTGGTACAGGAAGGCGACCTGATCGCCGTCATCGAGTAGCGACACCCGGGTCTGCGGTCGACCCGGTCAGACCCCGGTGGTGGATCGCGGGTAGACGTTCTGCGGGTCGGTGACGATGTTCACCAGGTAGGGAACGCCTGAATCGAACGCGCGGCGCAGAGCCGGGCGGATGTCGTCGGGGTCGGTCACCAGCTCGCCGCCGCCGCCAAGCGCGGTGACCACCTGGTCGTATCGGCAGCCGGGCTGCAGGTCGGCGGCGACGTCATAGCCATAGAGCGCCTGCATCGGGTGTTTCTCCAGCCCCCAGATCCCGTTGTTGCCACAGATCATCACGACGGGCAGGCGGTGTCGCACGAGCGTGTCGACGTCCATCAGAGAGAATCCGGCCGCGCCATCGCCGAGCAGCAGCACGACCTGGGCCTGCGGCCGGGCAATCCGGGCCGCGATGGCGTAACCGAGCCCGGTGCCCAGGCAACCGTACGGGCCGGGATCCAGCCAGCCGCCGGGCTGCTGCGGCTCGACGTACTTGCCCGCATAGCTGACAAAGTCCCCGCCGTCACCGATCACCACGGCATCCTGCTCGAGCAGGCCGCCGAGCTCGCCGTAGATCCGCAGCGGGTGGATCGGCCGGGCGTCGCTGGCCAGCAGCGGCGCGTCGGCGGCGATGGCATCCGCACTGAGCTGCTGCAGGCGGGGCAGCCAGTCCTGCCCGCGCGCAGCGCGGTCCGCTGATCCGGCGGTGGCCGGCTGGGCCTCGGCAGCCAGCCCGGCGAAGATCGCGGCGAGGTTACCAGCTGCCGACGCGGCCAGCTCGCAGTGCGTAGCAACCTGGGCTGGCGCATCGGCGAGGTGCACCACGCGCGCAGGGGGAGTTCCGTTCCGGCCGCCGAAGCTGCCATACCCGAGGCGGAAGTCGAGCGGCGTCCCGGCGACGATGACGAGGTCCGCTTCGCCGAGTGCGACAGCCCGGGCGCGGGTCACCAGCAGCGGGTGGCCGGCCGGCAGGATGCCGCGGCCCTGGCCATTGGCGATCACGGGCAGCCTCAGCTGCTCGGCAGCGGCGCGGGCGGCGTCCTCCGCGCGGTCAAGCCAGACGTCTGAGCCGAGGACGAGCACAGGCCGCCGGGCGCCGGCCAGCAACTGCGCGATCTCGCTGATCGCGTCCGGATCGGGCTGATCCGGGCTGGTCTGCGAGTCTGTTCCAGATCCGGGCCGTGCCGAGTCGGCTGGTTGTCCGGCTGTGGCAGCTGGCGCAGCTGCCGGGCCTGCCGGTCCGAACAGTGCCTCGATGCTGGTGTCCAGGAACACCGGGCCCCGATGGCGAGCGCTGGCCACTGCAAAGGCCTCGTCCACCGCGGCCTCGACGCCGACGGGGCTGTGCACCGTCCAGGCGCGTTTCGTGACCGGCGCGAGCAGCGGCGGATGATCGAGCTCCTGCAGACTTCCCGAGCCCCAGCGGCCGTCAGGCGCACGGCCGGCGAGAACGACCAGCGGGGTGCCGTTGAAATGCGCGGTCGTCACGGCGCTCACGCCGTTGGTGACGCCAGGCCCGGCCGTCAGCACCGCGAGCCCTGGCGTGCGAGTCAGCCGCCCGGTTGCCTCGGCGGCAAAGACCGCGGTCTGCTCATGCCGCACGTCGACAATCGGCAGTGGCGGATCAGCGGTGACGGCGCCGTCGTAGAGCGGGAACACGTGACCGCCGGACAGGGTGAACATCGTCTGCACGCCATGACGGCGTGCTGCGGCGACTGCCCTGGCGCCGCCATGATCGGGCCGCTGCTCCGCACTCATGGCGGTGACGTTACCAGCAGGTAGCGGGGCGCGCAGTGCCCGCTTTGCGGTGGTAGCGGACCGGATGAGCGCAGCAATACGACTGGCCTGCGATGATGACGGAGTGCCGACGCTGACGCAACTCGCTGGCCAGGCCGGGATCCGCGGCGCGGCCCAGGACTGGCTGCACGCACTGATCTCGGACTGGCAGCTGCTCGCTGACCTGTCGTTCGCTGACCTGGTCCTGTGGGCGCCGCTTGCGGACGGGATGCCCGAGTCTGGCCCGGACGGCCCGGCTGACGCGCTAGTGAACCCCGCAGCGGGCGGCGACGCGACTGGTCCGGCTGCGGAGGCGGCGGCTCGAACCGACGACGAGGTGATCTGGCCCGAAGGCGCCCGCTGGATCGCGCTCGGGCAGATGCGGCCCACGACGGCGCCGACAGCGCTTCCGGACGACATTGTGGGCAGCGTGCGGCCGGGATCGGAGCAGCCATTCCTTGCCGCGGCCTATCTGGAGCGGCGGGTCTGCCGCGAGGGTGATCCGGAATGGACCAGGGGAGTGCCCGTCCGGCACGAGACTATCCCTGTGCTGTTCGGCGATAACGTGATCGCCGTCATCGAGCGGTCCACCAATCTCAGCTCGGCACGCACGCCGAGCCGCCTCGATCTGGCCTACCTGAAAGCCGCCGACGACCTGACGCAGATGGTGGCGGCCGGGATCTTCCCGTCGCCGGGGGATGAGCCTGCTCTGGTTCGCTCCCCGCGGGTCGGGGACGGTCTGCTCCGGCTGAGCCGCTCCGGCAAGGTGACATACGCCAGCCCGAATGGCTTGTCCGCCTACCGCCGCCTGGGGCTGACCGCGGACCTGGTGGGCAAGCAGCTCGGCCCGCTGACGGCCCGGCTCTGCGCAGGCCGGGTGCCCCGCGATGACTCGCTCATGGTCGCGGCGAGCGGGCGTGCGCCAGCCGAGACTGAGGTCGAGGCGAACGGTAGCGTCGTGCTGCTGCGGACGATCCCGCTCGTGGTGGACGGAGATCGCGCCGGGGCGCTGATCCTGCTTCGCGACGTGACCGAGCTGCGACACCGCGAGCGTGAGCTGCTCACGAAGGATGCCACGATCAGGGAGATTCACCACCGGGTCAAGAACAACCTGCAGACGGTCGCGGCGCTGCTACGTTTGCAGGCCCGGCGGCTGCGGGCGCCTGAAGCCAGAGCAGCGCTCGAGGAGGCAGTCCGGCGGGTGGGCTCGATTGCCATGGTCCACGAGACCCTGTCGCATGTTCCGGACGAGACAGTCGATTTCGACGAGATCGCCGGGCGCGTGGCGATGATGGCCGGGGAATTGTCGGCGCCGGAGGCGCGGGTTAAGGCGGAGATGCTCGGCGAGTTCGGTCTCCTGCCCGCGCTGATCGCGACGCCGCTCGCGCTGGTGCTGACCGAACTGCTGCAAAACGCGGTCCAGCACGGACTGAGCCGCCCAGGTCAGAGCGCAGCCTCCGGCTGCCTGGAGATTTCGGCCGTGCGCGGACCGGAGAAGCTGACGGTCACGGTCTCCGACAACGGGGTCGGCCTGCCCGACGAGTTCGACCTGGCGTCGACCGCGAGCCTGGGCCTGCAGATCGTGCGGACTCTGGTTCTCACGGAGCTCAACGGCCAGCTGGAGATTTCGCCCCGCCGCGGCGGCGGTACGCAGGTGCTCGTGGAGGTGCCGCTCAAGCTGACTCTGGCCGAGCCTGCCCCCGAGTAAGAGGGCTGCCCACCGCCACACCCCGCCGAAGCTGCGCCGCGTTTCGCGGAAGGCGGCGCAGCTCGCCCCGTTTTCAGTCTTCCGTCGCGTCTGTCTCCCCGCGGCGTCGGGCTGTCGCCCTATCAGGCTCCCGCGCGCGCGGCGACCCTGGTGCGGCGCTTGACTGCCCGCCGCTCGTCCTCGCTAAGTCCGCCCCAGACACCGGCGTCCTGGCCGCTGTCAAGTGCCCACTGCAGGCAGGGCTCCATGACCTTGCACCGCTGGCACACTTGCTTGGCCTCGTCGATCTGGAGTAGCGCCGGCCCGGTGTTCCCGATCGGGAAGAAGAGCTCCGGGTCCACGTCACGGCAGGCGGCATGGTGACGCCAGTCCATGAGTCCACTCCTCCTTGTGCCCGGGTCGGCCACGCCGCCCGAGCCCTCAGTCGTGCTTGTGAATGATTTCACGAGCTATGTGCTATGTCCGCTATGTTGGTTCTTGATCTTGGCTTACGGTCTAAATCGGCGATGCTCTGCTTACCCGGTGTCACCGTACTTATCCGCTGACACAGAGATCTTCCCGGCGGAGCAGCGATTGCTTTGCCTGAACGTTGGCTGGCTCACACTGCGCCGTGGCTTGCGCCTCTCCACCCTTGGCGGACAGCCGGGCCGCGCTTGATCTCGCGCTGCCAGCCCGGCATGGCGTGCCTGAACACACCGTTCACCAGGAGCGTTACAACCCTCTCAAGGCCGGCCATCAATGGCAAGAGCCTAGGGCAAAGGTTCGGCAGGATTTCAGTGTCATCTCAGTCACATGGCGGGCATGAGAACTCTGCCTGACGTAGGCCTCTGCGGACGTTAATTCCGTGGCGCTGAGTTCCGATAAGCGAGAAATGCGGGGTTTATGAATTGCCGCGGCGCCAATCAGACCTTTAGCGTAGCGCTCCAAGTCAGGCGACTACGCGCAGGGCGCGCGGAGCCGAACTGAAACTGACGCTCTCCGTTTCACCGACGTATTCCCCGTCCAGCTGGAGTGCGGTCGGCCGGTCGGCCAGAAGCTCGAGGATGGGGAGGTCGTGAGCCGTCAGCACAGTGCGGCCGCGCGGCGGCCGGTCCTGGTTTCTCAGCATCTGCCGGAGGGTGCGCGCGGTCGCGATTGTGCCGAGGCTGCGCAGGGCCAGGAGGTCGAGGCCCGAGTCGAAGCTGGCCGCAGGGCTCGCGTTGACCGGCCGGTCGCCCAGATAAGTCCAGGGGGCTGTATTGGAGACGATGCAGTCGAAGACCGGGTCGGCCGTGAGACCGGCGGGCTCGGCAATGCAGAGTGCGGCATGCCGCCGGTCGGTGATCTGGTAGTACTGCCGCAGCGCGGTCCGGGTGTAGAGCGCTGGCGTCAGCCTCCGGCCGTGTGCCCGGCGGCCTTCTACGGCGCGTACGACTTCGGCGTCGAGGCCGAGGCCGGCGTTGAACGTGAAGTAGCGGCCGTTGGCGGTGCCCAGGCCGATGCAGCGCTCCTTGCCCGCGGCCAGGTCCTCGATGAGCTGACCGGCTGCGTCTACCGGGTCAGTCGGCAGGTGCAGCGACCGGATGAAGACGTTGGCGTTGCCGCCCGGCAGTGCCGCCAGGGCAGGCAGCTCAGCCGCGTCCCGGCGGGGGGCGGAAATGCCGCCAGCCGGGTCGGCTCCGCCGAGCAGGCCGTTCACTGCCTCGTTGACGGTGCCGTCCCCGCCCAGGGTCATCACCAGGTCGAACTTCTCCGACGCAGCGGTCGCCGCCAATCTGGTGGCGTCTCCCCGGTAACGTGTCTGCACGACCTGAAGGTCGACGGCAGACGCAAGTGCCCGGACGATGACATCCCGTCGCCCGTGGGTCGTGGAGGTGGCGTGTGGGTTCACGATCAAGAGCGCGCGCACGGGCCCAGGCTAGCCAGCAGGCGTCGGCGCCGTCAGCGCCGGGCCAGTC
>Ga0335074_10005969_pt1 | contig 16870 bp, 13 predicted proteins | sample Lox_Sample_23_FD_206715 | JGI IMG/M metagenome (GOLD analysis project Ga0335074, IMG submission 206715) | Soil microbial communities from Loxahatchee National Wildlife Refuge, Florida, United States - Lox_Sample_2.3 | ecosystem: Environmental > Terrestrial > Soil > Wetlands | place: USA...
GAGCTCGCGCACGACGTACTCGGAGAGCAGCAGCGCCTCGCGCTCGAGCCGGCGCTCGAAGGCCTCGCGCCCCTCGCGGGCGATGAGCGTGTCCGGATCCTCTCCCTCGGGCAGGAAGAGGAAGCGGATCTCGCGGCCCTCGACCGCCTCCGGGAGCGAGTTCTGCAGGGCCCGCCAGGCGGCCGCCCTGCCGGCGCGGTCCCCATCGAACGCGAAGACGATCTGCGAGACGAGCTGAAAGAGCCGCTTGAGATGCTCCGGCGTGGTGGCGGTGCCGAGCGTCGCGACCGCGTACGGCACCCCGAACTGATGCAGGCGGATCACATCGAGGTAGCCCTCGACGACCAAAAGCCTCGCGAGCGTCGCGCGGCTCTGCCGCGCCTCGTACAGTCCGTAGAGCTCGCGCCCCTTGTGAAAGAGCGGCGTCTCGGGGGAGTTCAGGTATTTCGGCTCGCCCTGGTCGATCACCCGGCCGCCGAAGGCGACGACGCGGCCGCGCGCGTCCCGAATGGGGAACATGATGCGATCGCGGAACCGATCGTAGAAGCGCCCGCTGTCGCCGCGCGCGGGACCTTCCTTCTCGATCACGAGTCCGAGCTCGGCGAGGCGCCGCCTACCCTCCTCGGTGCCGCCGAAGCGCCTCAACACCTCGTTCCACGAGTTCGGCGCATAGCCGATCGCGAAGCGCTCGATGACCTCGCGCGTCAAACCCCGGCGCTCGAGATACGCCCGCGCCCGCTCGTCGGTCGCGAGCACCTCGGAGTAGAAGCGAGCGACGCGGCCCATGAGCTCGTAGAGCGTCTCGGACCTCTGGCGCGGGGCTTCCGCGCCCTGCTCGCGCGGAACGCTGAGCCCCAAGCTCGAGGCGAGCTCCTCGACCGCCTCGGGGAAGGGCAGCCGATCGTGCTCCATGAGAAACGAGAGTGCCGTGCCGTGCGCTCCACAGCCGAAGCAATGATAGAACTGCTTCTGCGGGGAGACCCAGAACGAGGGGGTCTTCTCGTTGTGGAATGGGCAGCAGGCCTTGTACTCGCGGCCGGCCTTCTTCAGGGCGATGCGCGCGCCGACGACCTCGACGATGTTGGCCCGCGCGATGAGCTCATCGATGAAGCTGCGGGGAATGAGGCTCATGAGCCGCGCAAGGATAGCGCAGAACCGGCCGCTTGCCAGACGGTCCTGCTGGCCAGACAGGCTCTACTTGCCGCCGAGCCGCTCCTTGATGCGCGCACTGAGCGCGCCCATGTCGGTGCGGCCCTGCGCCTTCAATTTGACGGCGGCCATCACCTTGCCCATGTCTTTCATCGAGCTGGCGCCCGTGGAGCGGATGGCCTCCTCGATGAGCGCGGTGACCTCGGCTGTGGAGAGCTGCGCGGGCAGATAGCTCTGCACGACGCTGAGCTCCGCGGATTCCTTGGCGACGAGGTCCGCGCGCCCGCCGCTCTCGAACTGGGTGATCGACTCGCGCCGCTGCTTCACCATCTTCTCGAGCACGGCGAGCACCTGTGTGTCATCGAGCGTGACGCGCTCGTCCACCTCGCGCTGCTTGATCGCCGCGAGAATCATGCGGATGGTGGACAGCCGCTCGCGCTCGCCGGAGCGCAGGGCGCTCTTCATGTCCTCGGTAATCCGGTCTCTGAGAGTCATGGCACCCCCGCAAGCTCGACCCGTGCTCGCGGGTCCGGCGCGTGAAGCTCGGTGCGGGGAGCGGAGCGCGATGAGCTCAGCGCTGCGCCCTGAGCATCGAGTCGCGCGACACGCGCTTCATATGGCGCTTGATCGCCGCGGCCTTCTTGCGTTTCCGTTCCTGAGTGGGCTTCTCGTAGAATTCGCGCCGACGCAGCTCGGTGAGAATGCCCGCCTTTTCACAGGCGCGCTTGAAACGCCGCAATGCGGCATCGAAATACTCGTTCTCGCGAACACGAACGCTCGGCATCGAAACCTCAAGCCTTTGATTTGGCTGGACTTTACGAACTGCCCCGACGGGATCGGGGCCGCGATTCTAAATAGCTGCGATGGAAAAGGCAAAGTGCACACGGGTTCTCGCTCTCGAATCGTCCTGCGACGAGAGCGCCGCCGCGGTGCTCGACGAGCACGAGGGGCTGCTCGCGCATGAGCTCTTCAGCCAGGTCGAGCTGCACCGGGGGTTCGGGGGCGTGGTGCCCGAGCTCGCCTCGCGCGATCACGTCCGCAAACTGCTGCCGCTCGTGGCCGCTGTGCTCGAGCGCGCGGGAACCGGGCCGGGCGATCTTGACGGCGTCGCCTACACGGCGGGCCCGGGTCTCGTCGGGGCGCTGCTGACGGGCGCGGCGCTCGCACGGAGCCTTGCCTACGCATGGGGGATCCCCGCCCTCGGCGTGCATCACCTCGAGGGCCATCTCGTTGCCGCGCTGCTCGAGCCGCAGCCGCCTCCTTTTCCGCACGTCGCGCTGCTCGTCTCGGGAGGGCACACGCTGCTCGCCGAGGTTGCCGCGATCGGGCGCTACCACATCCTCGGTGAGACGCGCGACGATGCCGCGGGCGAGGCGTTCGACAAGACGGCGAAGCTGCTCGGCCTGCCCTATCCCGGTGGGCCCGAGCTTGCACGGCTCGCCGAGGGCGGCAGAGCGGGAGCCTTCGATTTCCCCCGTCCCATGCTCGACCGTCCGGGCCTCGAGTTCAGCTTCTCGGGGCTCAAGACCGCGGTGCTGCACGCCATTCGCGCCGAGCCGCTCGGCGAGGCGCGCAAGAAGGATGTCGCCCGCGCGGTCCAGGAGGCGATCGTCGAGACCCTCACCGCCAAGGCGCTGCGCGCGCTCGAGTACACCGGGCTCGATGTGCTCGTGGTCTGTGGCGGCGTCGGCGCGAATCGCCTGCTGCGCGAGCGCCTCACCCAGGCGGTGCGTGCGCGCGGCGGCCGCGTCTACGCTCCGCGCCTCGAGTTCTGCACGGACAACGCCGCGATGATCGCGGTGGCGGGGCTCGCGCGCCTCAAGGCGGGGGAGCACGACGGTCTTGCGATCCGCGCCCGCGCGCAGTGGCCCCTCGAGTCGCTACGGCCGGCCGGCGCATGAGCACAGCCCCGCCCGATCGCATCTTTCTGCGCGGCCTTTCGATCGACTGCATCATCGGGTTTATCGAGTGGGAGCGGCGCGTCAAGCAAACCGTGGTGATCGACCTCGAGCTGCCCGTGGACTGCCGTCGGGCGGCGCTCACGGACGAGGTTGCAGCGACGCTCGACTACAAGAAGGTCGCCAAGCGCGTGATCGCCTTCGTCGAGGGATCGCGGTTCAAGCTCGTCGAGACGCTCGCGCACCGCACGGCGCTCGTCCTGCTCGAGGAGTTCGCGCTCGCCTGGGTGCGCATCAGCGTCAACAAGCCGGGCGCGATCCGCAGCTCACGCGACGTGGGCGTGACACTCGAGCGCACGCAAGCGGACCTGCCGGCGCGTGCGACGCCTGAGCCCGAGAACTGAGGTGTCCGAGGTCTATCTCGCCGCCGGCAGCAACCTCGACCCCGAGCGGCGGCTCGCCCAGGCGGCTTGCGAGCTCGAGCGCAGCTTCGCGCCAGTGCGCTTCTCGCCCTGGTACCGCAACCGCGCGATGGGATTCTCCGGCCCCGACTTCATCAACTTCGTCGCGGGCTTCGAGACTCACTGGCCGGTGCGCCAGGTGCGCGCGCGGCTGCGCGAGATCGAGGCGCAATGCGGGCGATCCCGGGACGACCCGCAGTGGGCCCCCCGTGCGATGGACCTCGACATCCTGCTCTATGGCGATCTCGTGTGCGAGGAGCCGGGGCTGCGATTGCCGCGCCCCGACCTCATGGTTCGGCCCTACATGCTCGGCCCACTCGCCGATCTCGCGCCCGGGCTCGTGCATCCGACGGCGGGCAGGACGATCGGGGAGCTCTGGATGCGCTTCGACCAGGCCGCCCATCCTCTCGAGCGGACCGAGGCCACGTTCACCAGCCGAGACTGCGCCCGCCATCGACCGCGAGAATCTGGCCCGTGACGTACGGGGCGTCTTGCGCGAAAAAGAGCACCGCCCGGGCGACATCGAGCGGCGATCCGGCGCGCTTGAGCAGGGTGCGCGAGACGATCTGCGTCTGCAGCTCGGGGTCGAGCGATTCGGGCCACATCACGGGGCCGGGCGCGACCGCGTTGACCCGCACCTCGGGCGCGAGCTCGCGCGCGAGCGCGCGGGTGAGTGCGATGAGGCCCGCCTTAGCGATGCTGTACACCGCATACTCGCGCAGGGGTCGCAGGCCGTGGATGTCCACGAGATTGATGACGAGACCGCCCGCGGCCTTGAGCGCGGGCGCCGCGGCCTGCGAGAGAAAGAGCGGTGCCTTGAGATTCGTGCCGATGAGGTCCTCCCACTCTTGCTCCTCGATCCTGCCGAGGGGAGTAGGAAAGAAGCTCGACGCGTTGTTGACGAGGACGTCGAGTCTGCCGAACGCCGCGGTGGCCTCGGCGGCGAGCCGCTCGAGGCGGGAGGTCTCGAGCAGATCGGCCCCGAGGGTGATGGCCGAGCGCGGGCGCGTCGCATTGAGGCTTGCGGCGAGCGCCGCGGCCTCCTCACCCGAGCTGCGATAATGCAGGACCAGATCGAGACCCGCGCCGTGCAGCGTGCGCGCGAGCTCTGCACCGATGCGCCGCGCCGCGCCGGTGATGAGCGCCACCTTGCCCTCGAGCGGCCGAGCCTGCGATTGCGGCATAGAGGACGATTATGATCGCATTCGCGCCCCTCTCCACGCTTCCCCCGCTCAGCGCGGAGGAGCGCGAGCATGCGGATCGTGTCGAGGCGCTGATCCGCCGGCGCATCGCCGCGGCGGGCGGCTGGATCGACTTCGAGACCTTCATGGACCTGGCGCTCTATGCGCCCGGGCTCGGCTACTACAGCGCCGGCAGCGCCAAGCTCGGCCCCGCGGGGGATTTCGTCACGGCCCCGGAGCTCGGCGCGCTCTTCAGCGCGTGCGTCGCGCGCCAGTGCGCGGAGATCCTCGCCGGAATCGGCGGCGGGGAGATCGTGGAGCTCGGCGGCGGCACCGGGCGCATGGCCGCACACCTCCTCGGCGCGCTCGAGCGCATGGACGCGCTGCCCGAGCGCTACGCGATTCTCGAGGTGAGCGCGGACCTTCGCGCGCGCCAGCAGCAGCGCATCGCGGCCCTCACCCCCTCGCTCGCGCGGCGCGTGGTGTGGCTCGAGCGCTGGCCTGCGCCGCCGGTGCGCGGTGTGCTTCTCGCGAACGAGGTTCTCGATGCGCTCGCCTGCCAGCGCTTCTGCGTGGGTCCCGAGGGGATCCGCGCGCTCGGCGTCGCGCTCGCGGCGGACGGCGCGCTCGAGGAGCGCGAGCGGCCGCCCGGCGAGCCCCTGCGCGCGGCTTGCGAGGCCGTGCTGCGCTCGCTCCCTCACCCGCTGCCCGCAGGCTATCGCTCCGAGATCTGCTTGCGCATCGAGCCCTGGATCGGCGCGATCGGAGATCTCCTCGAGCGCGGGGCGCTGCTTCTGTTCGACTACGGCCTGCCGCGCGCGCAGTACTACCACCCCGAGCGGTGCGAGGGCACGCTGCGCGCGCATTTCCGCCATCGCGCGCACGACGATCCGCTCACGCGCATCGGCCTGCAGGACCTGACCGCGTGGGTGGACTTCACGCGGGTGGCCGAGGCGGCGCAGGCCGCGCGGCTCGATGTGCAGGGCTTTGCCACGCAGGCGGCATTTCTTCTCGGCACGGGAATCGAGGAGCTCCTCGCCGGCGTGTCCGATCCGAAGGAGCGCGCCCGGATGGCGGGCGAAGCACGCCGGCTGCTGCTGCCCGGCGAGATGGGCGAGGCATTCAAAGTGATGGCCGTGGGGCGCGGATGCCCCGCGCGGCTGCGCGGCTTCGCGCATCAGGATCTGCGGGCCTCGCTTTGAAGCGCTGCTCGCGCCTGCCTCGGCCGAGCCGGAGCCGCTGCTACGAATGCCTCCGCCCGTAGGCCTCCTTGAGCGCCTCGAGCGCCGCGAGGCGCTTGTCGCGAATTCGCGCGCCGATGCCCGGCCCCTCGAGGCCGCGCCGCTCCTCCTCGGTGAGCGACACCTGCGCGCCCGCCTCGCGCGCGCGGTGCAGGTACTCGGCCTGCGGATACGGCCTGTCCTCGAGCCCCGTGCGGCCGCGCGCATCGGCTTCGCAGGCGAGCAGCAGCTCGGCAAAGCGCTGCGGGCGGCGAAAGGCGTCCGTCGACTCGAGGAGCTTCAGCACGGTCGCGGGCTTCAGCTCGAGCGCGCGGTGCACGTTCGTGTGATGGCGCGCTGCAAGCACCGCGAGCTCCTGGTGCTCGCTCGGGGCCTTGAGGCGCGCCGCGATGGCCTCGACGAGCGGCACGCCCGCCTCCTCGTGTCCGGGATGACTCGGCCAGCGCTCGCGCGGCGTGCGGGCCTTGCCGAGGTCGTGCACCAGCGCGGCGAAGCGCACCGCGGTGGATCCGCCAGCACGGGCCGCGTGCCGCAGCGCGAGTAGCACGTGAACGCCGGTATCGATCTCGGGGTGCCAGCGCGCAGGCTGGGGCACACCGAAGAGCGCCTCGAGCTCGGGGAAGAGCGGCCCGAGCGCCCCGCAGCTGCGCAACACCTCGAAGAAAACCTCCGGACAGGCCTCCCCGAGCGCACGCTCGGTTTCCTGCCAGACTCGCTCTGCAACGAGCGCATTGACCTCCCCCGAGGCGACCATGCGCGCCATGAGGGCCGTCGTCTCCTGCGCGACCTTGAAGCCGAGAGGGGCGAAGCGCGCGGCAAAGCGCGCCAGGCGCAGGATCCTCACCGGGTCCTCGACGAAAGCGTCCGAGACATGGCGCAGCACACGCGCATCGAGGTCGCGGCGCCCGCCGTAGGGGTCGATGATCTCGCCGGAGTCGCTCTCGGCCATCGCGTTGATCGAAAGATCGCGGCGTCGCAAATCCTCCTCGAGCGTGACCTCGCGCGAGAACTCCGTCGTGAAGCCGCGGTATCCCGGGGCCACCTTGCGCTCGAGGCGGGCGAGCGCGTACTCCTCGTGCGTCTCGGGATGCAGGAAGACGGGAAACTCGCGTCCGACGGGCGTGAAGCCGCGCGCGATGAGCTCCGCGGGCTCGGCGCCCACGACGACCCAATCGCGCTCGCGCACGGGACGGCCGAGCAAACGATCCCGTACCGCCCCGCCCACCAGGTACACTTGCATGTTCCCATGTTAACCGAGACCGCGACGCAGGCCGCACGACTCGCGCTCGTGAGCGCGCTCGTCCTCGCGCTGCCCGGCTGCTACGTGCTTCAGGCCGCGCACGGGGAGGTTGCGGTGCTCGCGAAGCGCCGTCCCATCGCGCAGGTCATCGAGGATCCGAAAACCCCGCCGCGACTGCGCGCGACTCTCGAGCAGGTACGCGCGGCGCGCGAGTTCGCAACCCGTGAGCTGTATCTGCCGAACAACCGCAGCTACCGCACCTATGCGGATATCGGCCGCCCGTACGTCGTGTGGAACGTGGTCGCCGCGCCCGAGTTCTCGGTGGTGCCGCAGCACTGGTGCTTTCCGATCGTCGGCTGCGTTGCCTACCGAGGCTATTTCAGCGAGCGCAGGGCCCGCGCGTTCGCCGCGCAGCTGAAGGCGCGCGGCTTCGATGTGTCGCTCGGCGGAGTTCCCGCCTACTCGACGCTCGGGCGGTTCGCCGACCCCGTCCTCAACACGATGCTGCCGTACGGCAACACCGAGCTCGCCGGCATCATCTTCCACGAGCTCGCGCACCAGCTCCTCTATGTGCCCGGGGACTCCTCGTTCAACGAGGCATTCGCCGTGACTGTCGAGCACGAGGGCGTGAAGCGCTGGCTGCTCCTTCAGGGGCGGGCTGCCGATCTCGCGCGCTACGAGGCGGCCGATGCCCGCGACCTCGCGTACGTGCGCCTGTTCCGCCGCTACCGCGCGATGCTCGCGAGGCTCTACGCCTCCGGTCTTGCGGTTGCGCGCATGCGCGAGCGCAAGCGAGCGGTATTCGCGGCGCTCGCTGCCGACATGTCGAGGCTCGCGGCGCGCTCGAGGGGCCCCGCTCCCTATCAGGACTGGATCGACGCAGGGCTCAACAACGCCGATCTCGCATCCGTTGCGACCTACTACGACTGCGTGCCGGGATTCGAGCGTCTGCTCCGCGCCGACGGCGGAGACCTCAAGCGCTTCTACGCGAACGTTCGCAACCTTGCGCACGAGCCGCAGACCGAGCGCGACGCGGCCGTGTGCAGCGCTCAGCGGTCGGCGCCGGCCCGCAGCCGATCGAGCCGCGCGGGCTCGGAGAGGTCCCCGAGATAGGTGGGCACGATCGCGGCAAAACGCTGCGGCTCGATCCCGAGCCGCGCGAAGCCGTTCTCACGGCACAGGCTGTCGAGCGTCAGGGACCTGAAGTTATCGAGCGAGAAGGGCTTGCCGGGCAAAAGTCCGAGCACGATCCCCTCAAGCCGCGCGAGCACATCCGGCAGGCGCACGATGTGGCACGAGACGCGCGCCGCCTGGGCCGAGGCGCGCACGATCTGCTCGAGCGTCATCACGTCCGGGCCGCAAAGCTCGAGCGTGCCTGCGAAGGTCGCGCGATCGCGCAGCGCGCGCACGAAGGCGGCGGCGACATCCTCGATGTACGCGGGCGCGAACCGCGCCCGCGCGCGGGCGAGCGGCAGCAGCCCGCCCGACAGGTGCAGCAGCCGCACGAAGCGGTGCGTGAGCGAGTCGCCCGGGCCGAAGATCACGGAGGGGCGGAAGATCGTGTAATCGAGCGACTGCGCGGCAGCCTTGATGCGCTCCTCGCCCTGACCCTTGCTGCGCAGATAGCGGCTCGGCGCGCGCTCGGGGTCGGCGCCCAGCGAGCTCATGTGCAGCAGCCGTCGCACCCGTGCCATCCGCGCCTCCTCGATGATCTTGGCGACGAGCTCGACGTGCACACCGCTGAAGCGAGCGCCGCGCCGCTCGTTGAGGATCCCGACGAGGTTCACCACCACGTCGATGTCGGCGAACAGCTCCCCGAGTACGCGTGGATCGTGGATGTCCGCCGTGACGAGCTGAACGGTCGGCAACACCGTGAGGTGCTTCCCGCGGGCGAGCGCGCGTGTGGGAACGCGCACCCAGTGGCCTGCGGCGGCGAGCTGCGCAATGAGCTCGCTGCCGACGAAGCCCGTGCCGCCGAGCACGCAAACGTTGAGTCGTGACGCGGTGAACTGCACGGCTCTCACCCTACGGGGACGCTAGTGCACGGGCACTAGCACGATGGTGTTGCCGCGGCGAACCTCGAGCACCAGGGTCGCGATGCCCTGCGCGCGCAGCCGCAGCTCCCGCACGCTATCGACGTTCTGCTGGTTGACGCCGACGATCAGATCATCACTGCGCAAGCCTGCCTGGGCGGCGGGGCTTCCCGGCTCGACGCCGCGGACGAGCGCTCCCCCGCGACCCGGTGCATCGACGAGGCTCGCCCCCTCGAGCCCCTTGTTGATGTCCGCCGGCTTGATCGAGGAGGTCGGCGGGGCGGGCGCCTCGGCGATGATCGCGCTCACGCGCTGCGGCTTGCCATCGCGCAGGAACGCCAGCTCCGCCTTCTGACCCACGCGCAGCAGGCCCACTGCGTTGCGCAGATCGGTCGGGGTCTTGACCGCCGTGCCGTTGATCGAGGTGATGATGTCGCCGATCTTGATTCCGGCGCGATCGGCTGCAGAGCCCATGACGACCTGCGTGACGAAGGCGCCCTGCGCGTTCGTGAGCCCGTAGACCTGCGCGATGTCCGAGCCGACGGTGTAGGTCGTCACCCCGAGCATGCCGCGCCTCACCGTTCCGTAGCGGATGAGCTGCTCCATGATGCTGCGGGCCATGTTCACCGGGATGGCGAAGCCGATGCCGATGTTCCCGCCGCTGCGCGAGAGGATCGCCGTGTTGATCCCGATCAGCTCCCCGCGCAAGTTGACGAGCGCTCCGCCCGAGTTGCCAGGGTTGATCGAGGCATCGGTCTGGATGAAGTCCTCGTAGTCGTCGGAGCTGATGTTCGAGCGGCCGAGGCCGCTCACGATGCCGGAGGTGACGGTGTTGTGCAGGCCGAAGGGATTGCCGATCGCCACGACGAAATCGCCCACCTCGACCTTGGAGGAGTCCCCGAGCGCGATCTGGGTGAGGTTGGTAGGTTTGACTTTGAGCACGGCGATATCCGAGGGCTCGTCACTGCCCACGACGATCGCCTTGAGGTCGCGCCCGTCCTGCAGGGTGATCGTGATCTCGCTCGCGTTCTCCACCACGTGCGCGTTGGTGAGGATGTAGCCGCGGCGCGCATCGAAGATGACGCCGGAGCCGGCGCTTTGAAAAGGGCGCTCGCGCGAATCGCTGTTCGGCGGCACGTCGAAGAAGCGGCGAAAGAGCGGGTCATCGAGCAGCGGATTCTGCGGGCTGCGCTCCTTGATCGTGCCGCGCGTCGCGACATTCACGATGGCGGGGGAGATCCGCTTGACGAGCGGTGCGAGCGAGGGCAGGGGGGTCTCGCCCACCGCTGCCGGCAAGGTCGTCGCCGCAGGCAGCGCCGGAGCGCAGAGTGCCGCGAGCGCGGCGAAAGCTAACGCAAATCGATGCATGCGCGCTCCCGTTCAGGGGGACTGGCATTGTAATGCGCGCTGCCTCCACGCCGGGCGCAACCCGTCGTCAGCCTCCGCAGTGGATGGTTCCGGGGAAAGGCTGTGAGCAAGCTGTGCGGGAGCTGCGCGCGAGCTGTGGGCGCCCAACACAATATCTTGAGGTATAGCTCGACCGAGGTCGTACGGAGCCGCGGCGAATTTTTTTCGAATCATACGGCCCATAATTTCGTAACCATATGATTTATCTAATTTTATTTAAGTGAAATCGAGATACCATAAATCTTGACGGTTGTATTGCACGTGATTAGTCTCCATTCCCCGATACACAAGATCTTGTGTCGCGCAAGGCGATCGAGGTCTGAAGTTCGGGGAGGTCAGGGGGACGCGGCTGTCTGGCAGCAGCCGTTCAATGGTCGAGCCGTCGAGTCCGCTCGCGGAACGGCCCCGTTTTCCCCTGTGATCCGTTAGACGGTTTGCACAGAACGGAGCGTCTCGGATTCATGAATACCGTCGTGAAGATCGACCCGCAAGAAATCGACAGCGTCCCCTTCCAAGAGGCTTCGCTCGATATCTGGGACAAGAAGTACCGTCTCACGGCCAAGGACGGCACGCCGATCGACAAGACGATGGACGACACCTACAAGCGTGTCGCGCGCGCGCTCGCCGAGGTGGAGCAGACGGAAGTGCGCGAGCACTGGTACGAGCGCTTTCTGTGGGCGCTGCGCCGCGGCGCGATTCCCGCCGGGCGGGTGATCTCGAACGCCGGGGCATGGGAGCACAAGCCCGCCACCTCGACGATCAACTGCACCGTCTCCGGCACCGTCCGCGACTCGATGGACGACATCCTGCGCAAGGTGCACGAGGCCGGGTTGACGCTGAAATCGGGAGCGGGGATTGGTTACTGCTTCTCCACCTTGCGCCCGCGCGGGGCGTATGTCTCGGGGGCCGGAGCCTATACCTCCGGGCCGCTCTCGTTCATGGATATCTTCGACAAGATGTGCTTCACCATCTCCTCCGCGGGTGGTCGCCGCGGGGCGCAGATGGGCACGTTCGATGTGGGACACCCGGATGTGATGGAGTTCATCCGCGCCAAGCGCGAGAACGGTCGGCTGCGCCAGTTCAACCTGTCACTCCTCATCACGGACGAGTTCGTCAAGGCCGTCCGCGAGGATCGCGAGTGGAAGCTCGCGTTTCCCATCTCGCGCAAGGAATACGAAGCCGAGAGGCCGGATCTGTCCGACGGCAACAAGTATCTCTGGCGTGAATGGGAGGTTCACGACGGTTACGTCGTGAACGACGAGGGGCTGGTCGCCTGCAGGATCTACAAGACGCTTCCTGCGCGCCGCATGTGGGATGTGATCATGGCATCCACCTACGACTTCGCCGAGCCCGGGTTCATCCTCATCGACCGCGTCAATGAGATGAACAACAACTGGTGGTGCGAGGATATCCGCGCGACCAATCCCTGCGGCGAGCAGAGCCTGCCCGAATACGGGGCATGCTTGCTCGGCTCCGTGAATCTGACGAAATTCGTGCGTCATCCCTTCAGCGAATTCTCCGAGTTCGACTGGGCCGAGTATCGCGACGTGGTCAAGGTCTTCACGCGCATGCTCGACAATGTCGTCGAGATCAACGGACTGCCGCTCGCAAGGCAACGTGAGGAGATCCTGCGCAAGCGCCGTCACGGAATGGGTTTCCTCGGGCTCGGGAGCACGCTTTCCTTGCTCGGCCTGAAGTACGGCTCGCCCGAATCGGTGAAGTTCACCGCGGACGTATCACGGGAGATGGCCGTCGCCGGATGGGAGACGGCCCTCGAGCTCGCACGTGAGAAAGGTCCGGCGCCCATCATGAACGAGGAGTTCACCGTCACGCGGGAGATGCTGCGCAAGCGGCCGGAGATGGCGCGGGATGGCTGGAAGCCGGGTGCCAGGATCGCGGGTCGACTGCTCCATGCGAAGTACAGCCGGTACATGCAGCGGGTCGCAGAGGTCGCTCCAGATCTGGTCCACGAGCTTGCCGGAACCGGGGCGCGTTTCACCCACCACACCTCCATCGCGCCGACCGGCACCATCTCCCTCTCGCTCGCCAACAATGCCTCGAATGGGATCGAGCCGTCCTTCGCGCATCACTACTTCCGCAACGTCATTCGCGAGGGCAAGAAGTCGAAGGAAAAAATCGACGTGTACTCGTTCGAGTTGCTTGCGTATCGCGAGCTCGTCAATCCGAAGGCCAAGCCGAACGCGACGCAAGGGCCCGAGATGCTACCCGGGTACTTCATCGCGGCGGAGGACGTGACACCGGAGCAGCACGTCGATATCCAGGCCGCGGCGCAGAGGTGGGTGGACTCCTCCATCTCGAAGACCGCGAACGTCCCGACCGACTTCCCCTACGAGAAGTTCAAGGACATCTACCTGTACGCCTACGAGCAGGGGCTCAAGGGCTGCACGACCTTCCGCTTCAATCCCGCCGCGTTCCAGGGGGTGCTCGTCAAGGAGCAGGATCTGAAGAACACGGTCTACCGCTTCACGCTCGAGGACGGCACCGTCGTCGAGGCGCGCGGCGACGAGGAGATCGAGTACGACGGGGAGACTCACACCGCCGCAAATCTCTACGACGCGATGCGCGACGGGTACTACGGGCGCTTCTAGGACCGCGAGGAATTCGAGAGCCATGACCATCAAGATCGGCAAGAAGATCGTCAAGTACGAGGTGCAGAGGCCCGAGGACAAGCCGGCCGAGCGGGCCGCGGCCGCTCCGGAGGCCGAGATGGTGAAGGACAAGGCGGGGCGCACCGCCAAGGTCATCCGGATGCACGAGAGGCTCGAGCGCCCGGAGGTGCTCGTCGGATCGACCTACAAGATCAAGACCCCGATCTCGGATCACGCGATGTACGTGACGATCAACGACATCGTGCTCAACGAGGGTACCGAGTTCGAGCAGCGCCGGCCGTTCGAGATCTTCATCAATTCGAAGAACCTCGATCACTTCCAGTGGATCGTCGCCTTGACGAGGATCATCTCGGCCGTGTTCCGCAAGGGCGGCGATGTGACTTTCCTGGTCGATGAGCTCAAGGCGGTCTTCGACCCGCGGGGCGGCTACTGGCAGCCGGGCGGGAAGTTCATGCCCTCGATCATCGCGGAGCTCGGCTACGTGATCGAGCGGCACCTGCAGATGATCGGCCTGATGCGCAGGCCGCAGCTCGATGAGCACCAGCGCAAGCTCGTGGACGAGAAGCGCGCCGAGTACGAGGCCCGTGGCAAGCAGGCGGACGCCTTCGCCCACGGGCACTTCCCGGAAGGGGCGCAGCTCTGCGGCAAGTGCAGCACGGCGGCCGTCGTGATGATGGACGGGTGCATGACGTGCCTCAACTGCGGGGACTCGAAGTGCGGCTGAGACGGTTTGGTGGGGGAGCGCTAGGGGAAAACGCGAGGAGCGATCGAAGCTGACAGATCCCCCCTCTTGACGCACCGGTACCGGGCCTCCACCCGGTTCCCGCTCCGACGGGAGTTGCCGGTGCGACACTCTAAGGCAGCCCGCAAGGGCTGCCTTTTTTGTGCGCTGCTCCGGGCTCGGTGCAAAAAAAACCCCGCTCGCGCGGGGTCATTCGGTCGCTTGCTTGCTGTGGAGGAGTGTCTTCTTGTTCTTGTCCGGTTCCGGGCGGCGGCTCGCTTGCCTCGTCTCGCCTGCCGCACCGTAAATTCCGCTGTCTCGATGTACCCTAGCGATCCTTCCGGGCCCCCGCGGCCCTGCTGGTTGAAGAAGTGCAACGGGCGTGCCAGGCCGGGCAGAGCGTCCTGCGATGCGACATGTTCCATCTGAGACGTAGTTCAACTGTGACGTGGTGCGCCTTATGCGAGGTTTCATCCGGCGCTGCGCGTGCCGATAGAGCTGCGGTGCGAACCCAGCTCGGCACGCAGTGTCAAGATCACCGACGGATGGAGCGGTCGCGTGATGGGAGCGTGTGGACGGGCGCTCGCTCAAGACGTTGAATCACAGGTCTAATCCATATGTTTGACAGGGTGTAAATGTCCCCGACAGGGCCAATCGCGGGCGCTGCGCAAGCGCGCAGGGGTCGAGCGCCGGGCAGGATCGGCCTCTCGGCACTCGCGTTTGCGCTCGCCGGCGCACTTGCGCTCGCGGTGCCTCGGGGGGCGCTCGGGACGATTGCGGCCACTGCGGCGGGGCCGGCGCAAGCGGCCGGGGCGCAGAACGCCTTCCCGCGACCGCCGTCGCTCGAGCCCGCCGTCCACTTCTGGATTCGCGTCTATACCGAGATCGATACCAACTCCGGCTTCCTCCACGACGATGAGAACCTCTCGGTCGTCTACGAGACGCTGCACTTCGGCCCGAATTCGTCGCCCCGCGAGCGGGAGCGGCGCGTCGCTGAGGCGCGCGACCGCTACGTCGCGGCGCTCAAGCGCATCGCGGGCGCACAGGGACCGCTCGCGCCGGAGGACCAGCGAGTCCGCGAGCTCTGGGGCGAGCAGGGCACCCCGGCACGGCTTCTCGAGGCGACCGACCACGTCCGCTTCCAGCTCGGACAGTCCGATCGCTTCCGGGCGGGCCTCGAGCGCTCCGGGCAGTGGGAAGCGCATATCGCCGAGACGCTTGCGAAGCTCGGATTGCCCCCGCAGCTCGCCGTGCTGCCGCACGTCGAGTCCTCGTTCAATCCCGCGGCACATTCCAAGGCCGGGGCCGCGGGCCTGTGGCAGTTCATGCGCTCGACCGGCAGGCGCTACATGCGCATCGATGCGACCGTCGATGACCGCCTGGACCCCTTCCAATCGACCGAGGCGGCCGCGCAGCTCCTGTCCTACAACTACAGGCTCCTCGGCACCTGGCCCCTCGCGATCACCGCCTACAACCACGGTGCGGCCGGCATGCGCCGTGCGGTGGAGACGCTCGGCACGGAGGACATTGCCACGATCATCCGCGATTACAGGAGCCCCTCCTTCGGTTTCGCTTCGCGCAACTTCTACGCATCCTTCCTCGCGGCGCTCGAGGTGGACCAAAACACGGAGAAATACTTCGGGCCGCTGCCGCGTGCTCCGGAGGCCCGATTCGAGGAGATCGCTCTGCCCATCCGAGCCTCGGTCAGCGCGCTCGAGCGAGCGTTCGGGATCGGCCGCGACACGCTCCGTGAGCTCAATCCCGCGCTCCGGGCCGTTTGCTGGCGGGGCGTGCGTCCCGTCCCGCGGGGATATCACCTGCGCCTGCCGCTCGGGGATACGCATTGGACTCGCGAGCTCGTCGCGCAGCGTCTCGGTCTCGGGGGAGCGCCCGGAGCGCTTCTCGCGAGCAATAGCGTCTCCGGCAACGGCCTCGCAGGTGACGTGATCTCCGGCAACGGGCTCGCGGGCGCTGCCGCCGTCGCTGCGCCTGCGGCGAGCGATCGGGTCTCCTCACGGCACCGTGTGCGCCGGGGAGAGACCCTCGCAAGCCTCGCCGAGGAGTACGGCACGAGCGCAGCGTCGCTCGCGCAGCTCAACGGCTTGAGCCCGACCGCGCGGCTTCGAAGGGGGCACTACATCCGCGTCCCCGGGGAGCCTCAGGTCGTGAAGGTCGCGGCGCTCGAGGCCATACCGGTCACCGCTGCGCGGATCGCGGCCGCCTCACCCGATGAGCCTGCCGAGGAGCCCTCGGGCACGTCGTCTGCTTCGACACCGATCGATGCGGGCATCTACGTGGTTCAAAGCGGGGACTCATTGCCCGATATCGCGATGAAGGTCGGGCTCTCTGAGTCGGAGCTGCTCGCGCTCAACCACATGCGTGACCCCGATTTCATCTTCGAGGGGCAGCGTCTGCGCATCGCGGCAGGCGCCTTCGGCACGGCGCAGAGCGGCCCGGCCGCGCGCGGCAGCGTCCCGACCGAGGTTGCCGAGCTCGAGAGCGAGGAGGATGCCGAGGCGGTCGCCTCGGTCGTCAAACCCGCGGCGCTGTCGCAGCCGGTCTCGGCCGATGAGGAGGAAGCGCTCGGTCCGGGGCTCGGGCCCGCAGCCGTCGAAGTCACCGCGACTGCCGATCCGACGGACTACTCGATTGCGAAGGACGACACGATCATCGTCGCGGCGGCCGAGACTCTGGGTCACTACGCGGACTGGCTCGAGATTCCCGCCTCGCGACTGCGCAGCGTGAATCACATGCGCTACGGGCGACCGGTGGTCATCGGACATCGCGTGAAGCTCGACTTCCGCAAGGTGTCGCAGGAGGAATTCGCAGCCAAGCGGCGCGAGTACCATCGCACCCTCGAGGCGAGCTACTTCGCCGCGCACCGTATCGCGGGCACGGAGACCTATCTC